>Ga0208392_1000425_pt1 | contig 11386 bp, 8 predicted proteins | sample LakWasMeta3_LOW4_2_FD_183855 | JGI IMG/M metagenome (GOLD analysis project Ga0208392, IMG submission 183855) | Freshwater sediment methanotrophic microbial communities from Lake Washington under simulated oxygen tension - Sediment Metagenome... | ecosystem: Environmental > Aquatic > Freshwater >... | reverse complement strand
GAAGTTGAAAATCATATCTCCAGCAATCACTTTCGCTTTGCGGCTGCCAGCGCCTATTATCAACTGGTGGAACAGCGCTTAATCGATTTACGGGAAGTTCGAATTCAAGGTATTCAGACTTTGGGTGAATTTATTAAACGGCGGTTAGAACCTGCAATTAATACCTGCGAATCAATCTCGCACCGTTTTACTCTACTTTCTGAACGAGTCAGTAACGCAAGTCAGTTATTACGCACGCGTGTCGACATTATTATTGAGCGACAAAATCAGGGGTTGCTCACGTCAATGGCCTTACGAGCAAAAATGCAACTGCGGATGCAACAAATGGTTGAAGGCATCTCGATGGTCGCTATTACCTATTATGCGGCCAGCCTTATCGGTAAAATAGCCGAAACGCTTCATATTATTGGCTGGAAAGTCAATCCGGAACTCATTGAAGGTATTTCCATCCTTTATTTTGATAATTATCGCTATTAGTATTAAAAGAATTCATAAGATCATAGCCAATACCACTGAATAACGAGATCACACAAAGATGCGGTTACACTATTGGAAAGGCGCTATAGTAGTAAAGCGCCCCCCTCAAATTACCGGCAAAATAAAGTTAATCTTTAAAAAAACTATCAAGCTTTTGCCTGTCTGATTGAGCGAATGATCGAATCAGATTCTTAAAATTTTCATCCAGATCTTGTTTAAGCAGGTTGACGTTTAAATGCTCAATAATGGATTGTTCCTTGCTGGCGAGTTCAGAAAATTGCGTTACTGTCTGATGACGTTGATCTATAAATTCGAGTAATTTGTTATGTCCTTCCGCCATATCAACTTTCGCTTCATAAACACCAACTCGCGCCATCTTTAGCAAGACTGCCAGCATATCGATGGCCAAAAATAACAACATAAAAATTAAAAAGACCAGCAAATTGTGCCAGGAAACGCCTTGGTTAGGAAAAATAAGTTGAGTGAGTATTTCCGTTTGCGTCAACACGTCAGGCTTTAAATTGGTAATAAAGGCATCTTTTTCTGCACAGCGACGGCTTATGAGATCTTGTTGCTCACGAAGCGACGCGAGATTTTTTTGATCAAGGTCGTGTTGTTTCACGCGGATTGCTTTTAATTCGTCGCGTTCTTTCTCGCATTGTTTTTTTGAGGCTTGTTTGACTTCGATTAATTCGTTGGCAATTTTTTCGTTAAGTTGACTGATTTGCCCTTCTAACGCAACAATTTCTTTGCCAAGCCTGATGCTGTCATCTTTCCGATCACTTGCTTGACTCAGCCATTTTTTACATTGCGTGCCCTTTTTGCAGCCACGAACCCCGGTAAAGCCAGTACCGGCAGCCCCTTGTTTTTCTTTCTCGGCGTTTTCAATAAATAATGCAACGTCTTGGTTAGCCTGGATTTGTTTAGCTTTTAAGACTTCCAATTCCTGGTTTAATTTTTCAATTGTGGGCGCGTCTGCCAAAGTTGAAAGAGGTGTGTTATCGGTACAAATGGGGGGATCAAAAAGTTGATTGCTATTTTTTAATTCGTTACGAAACTGAGTAATTTTTTCATCGAATAATCGAATATCGCTTTGAGGATTTTTGAGATCACACTGTTTGGCCAGGTTATTGCGTTCCGTTTTTATGCGTCCTTCGTTGTAGGCGGCATCTATGCGTTCGCTGAACAAAAGCAGGACCACCGGGTGAGCAACGGTTACGGCAATAAGCAAGGCAATCGCAAATCTTATAGAAAATTGCCCTACTTTTCCCCAAAAGGAAAAACCTTTCCTATAAGTCGCCAGTAATGCTCTATCCATCAGCAGAATCATGCATGACCAAACAAGGGCGACTGGAACTATGGTATAAACGCTAAAGTTTAAGGTGTAGAGCAAAAAAGAAGCGGTAACAATCGCTAATAAGGCAGGAATCAAAACGGTTCCGCCGAGCGCCGCATGTTTTTTTTGTTCTGATTCCGGGCAAGTTGCCAGGATTTTTGGACTGACTCCCGATAGCCAAATAAAAAAGCTTTCGAGTTTATTAACCGAAAGCTTGGCTTCAGGTGAGTTATTCTTTAAATTTGAATTTTCAAGCGTATCAGTAAAATGCCTGAATTCTTCTACAGAAAAATCGAAACCATGTTCTTTGGCAAAATTATCGATAGCTTGGTCTCGATATTTATCAGGGATCGCTTGTAAAGTTTTATTAAAAAGTTGAAAAAAATCGAAATCATTCCGAATTTTTTGATAAAAACGCTGTACTTCTCCAAGCGACATGCTGTTACTCTTCCTTTTAGGGTTAGGTTCAGGAATTGGATTAAAAAACGCTATCGAATGACAAGTTAAACTTTTAAAATGCAGTTAGTTTTAACTGAGAGAAGGCGCTAGTTGGAGCTTAATAGATTTAAATCATTTATAGTGGTTATTAACGATAACCTTTGTGCTTTTTATTAAATTAAAGTTCAAAAAATACCGGCATGACATTTAGCTTTTTTCATCCAATTCCGTCTTATGCCGATATGTCGGCTCACTTTCAATTTAAAACTTTCTCTTTAATCCAGGTAACAAGTGAAACCGTCAGCAATTCAGTTCAATATCAGAAGTCCAGATTAACGCCAACCCTGAAAAGGATAAATCAAAATGACTTTTAAAATAAAAGATTTAAACAGATCACAAAAGACGCGCAACAGATTGGCTAAAATAGCTCGTGAATTAAAGCTCGCTTTACCATCTACCTGCAAGATCGATGATGTTTGCGTATTGATTACCGACGATAAAGGCCCGCACAGTTTTCAGGGCAAGAATAAAGAACAAAACGCATATTTCAGCCAAATGGATAAGCGTAGCAGACCAGCCATTGTCGTTATCACAAAAGAACCAATTCGAATTCAATTCGATTGGCTGAGTTACCCGGACGAGTTGAAAGTTAATAAAGTGATCAACAAGATGTGCGAGTTGTGTTCTGACTATACGTCTGGAATATATAAAACCGTAAAAATAAAACCCTTCTCCGATGATGTGGGATCATTAGAGATTATCAAAGGCTTCACCACAGTACAGCAGGCGATGGAATTAGCGCAACGTATGCAACTGTCTATAGCTGAAATACTTTAGAAATCCCTGCCCATGCCCCCAGTATGTCGATACAGAGATTTCGAGAACTAACTTCACTTATTCACTGCTTTTCTGAATCATTTAAAGGTTTCATATCCTCTAAAAACCTATATATCGGTATACTTTTTAACTCCCTACTTATTATCTTTTTGTTCTTTCTTTGATACTCCACCTGATACTGATACTGCATCATTTCCGTTAAGTCTTCTTGATCCTCCGGCACTTTCAGCACGGTGCAAATATGTCCTATATTATCAAGCCATTTGCTGTCTTTTTTTATTGCTAACATTGCCTTTCCTCATCTTTGCTTAGATTTCATTGTTTATCTCCTCTTTTTTATTTTTATAAGGAGCACAAAAAAGCCGAACGCCTCAATGTGACTTTAACGAAGTCATACTCGGCAGTTCGGCTTTCCTGGTTTAGGATCCGCAACTTTCTGTCCCTACGTTACCATAGGTTTGGCTTTATTGATTAAAAATAGAATTAGCCTACCATAATTTTAAAAAAATTTCTACTGAAATCTGAATCGCTGCTCCAGAAATAAACAGACCGCTTGGAAAAGGCTATATGCCGCTAATCTTATCAAATCAATTTAATTGACAGGCTTATCATCATTCAACGCATACCAGCCAATGGTGATCCTGTAAACTAACAACACGACTGTTGCAATTAGGATAAAAAAACCGACACCCATTTCTAAAGTCACCCCGGACACAGCAAACCCAGCCAAAGTTATCCAAACGGTTTTGATTTGCCAGTTGAAATGAGATTCTAGCCAGGTCCCCTGCACTTCTTTTCGCTTATAGAAGTTAATCGCCACTCCCAGCAGCAATGGCAATCCAGCCAGCATAAAGGTTAGTGCCTGACATAGGTAGACCGTGGCCGCAAATTTTTTTAAAGTTCTCAATTTTTCAGTATCTTTTTGTTCAGTCAAAATATCATTCATAATAAACCTGCCTATTGAATTTTTTGTTACATGATTTTTCAATCAAATAATATCATACTATCTGATGCCTAACAGGTCTGTCATATACTACAAAAATAAGTGTTAATCCCCAAAAGCCTCATCCAGTACCTCTATCCAATGCCTGACCGGAATAGAGGTCATACTTTGAATATGTGTTAGACAGCCGATATTTGCGGTGGCGATAACATCGGGTTCCACACTTTCCAGTGCATTGACTTTATCCTGCAATAATTGCTGGGATAATTTCGGCTGCAGCAGCGAATAAGTACCGGCCGAACCACAACACAGATGCGAATTGGCTACTATGCTTATGTCAAAACCCAGTCTGCACAATAAGGTTTCCACTGCGCCCCCCAATTGTTGTCCGTGCTGCAGAGTGCAGGGAGATTGAAATGCCACCGTGCCGATAATGTCGGGTTTTAACGGCGATAAATCCTCAGCCGCCAGAACCTCAACCAAATCCCGCGTTGCAGCTGAAATTCGTTTGGCTTTCTCTGCATAAAAAGAATCATGCTTTAAGATGTCACCGTATTCTTTCACCATCAAGCCACAACCACTCGCCGTCATCACAATCGTTTCCACACCCTGCTCCAGATACGGAAGCCACGCATCGATATTCCGACGCATGAAATCCAAAGCGTCCGCATGTTCCGACAGATGATAACTTAATGCCCCGCAACAACCCGCCGTTGGTACAACTAGCAGGCTGATTCCCAATTTATCCAAAACCCGCCCCGCCGCTGTGTTAATCGCAGACCCGAGTATAGGTTGCACACAACCCTCCAATACCAGCATTTTCCTTCTATGGGTATTTTGTGGTGATTGTAAACCCGTTTGGCGAATATCAGGAATTTTGCTGCGCAAACGGGCGGGTATCATGGGCTTAAAGATTAGCGCGCATCGGAACAATAAGGCGAAACGTCGCGGATACGGTAACACTGCGCACAGTAGGCGACGTTTAACACGCCCCATCCACGAGCGGCGCACTTGTTTCTCAACAACAGCGCGCCCTATATCCAGTAAACGCCCATAATTTACCCCCGACGGACAGGTAGTTTCGCACGCGCGGCAAGTCAGGCAGCGATCCAAATGTTGTTGCGTTTGCTCGCTGGCCGCAACCCCTTCCAATACTTGCTTGATCAGGTAAATGCGCCCGCGCGGACCGTCACGTTCATCACCCAGTATTTGATAAGTCGGACAAGTGGCATTGCAAAAACCGCAGTGCACACAGGAACGCAGAATAGCTTCGGCTTCCTGTGCATGGGCAGCATTTTCTAATGCAATCAGTGTACGGGTTTGCATTACCAACCCTCATATAATCGCCCGACATTAAAAATGCCGTGCGGATCAAATGCCAGTTTAATGTTGCGATGCAATTGCCACAGACTCTTAGACAAGGGCTGGAATTCACCGCCCAAGGGCGACCTAAACCGGCAGGCATAACCTCCTAGCACCTGTGCCGCTTGAAAAATTGTCTCTACAGGTTGATCGGATTTCAACCAGCGCAAGGCACCGCCCCAGTCGATAAACCATGCACCCGGTAAATTGGGTTGCGCTGTCGCTGAGGCCAGTGACAAACGCCACAACGTTGTCTCACCCTGAAAAAAAACCAGTCTTTGCTCCCGCACATCCGCCCAGAACAAAGCAGCCTCATCATCAGGAAGCATATCGCCGCCGAGTTTTATCTGCGCAGTTGCAATGGCTTTTTCCGCACCTGACAGACGAATCCGCACCGCCTCGCCATCAAAACATGCCGCTGATATTGGCCAGTTCTGGCCCGCCCAACGATTCATCTGCAACAGCGCAGTATCGATAGTCATAGCAAATATTAGCGTAATATCGGCTTCCGGTTGCGGCAACACCTTCATCGAAATGTCCAGTACCACGCCCAGCGTACCGAGCGCACCCACCATCAAACGCGACACATCAAAACCGGCGACATTCTTTATTACCTCGCCACCAAATTTGAGGATTTCTCCGTGACCATTCAGAAGCCTTGTCCCCAACACAACATCCCGCACCGCACCTGCGTAAGGTCTGCGAGGGCCGGATAAACCAGTCGCTACTGCACCACCCAAAGTCGCATCCGATCCAAAATGCGGCGGTTCAAATGCCAGCATTTGTCCGTGTTCTGCCAAAACTGCCTCGATGTCAGCCAGGCGTGTACCACAGCGTGCAGTTATAACCAGTTCAGTCGGCTCATAATTGATGATGCCACGGTGTTCAGCAACTGACAAGGGCTCACCTTGTGTGGGTCGGCCATAAAATGCTTTGCTACCGTTACCGACGATATTCACAGAGGTTTGGTCGGCAATCGCGGCTAACACCCGCTCACGTAACAACACACTGGCATCAGAGTCGGATTCAATCATGGCTTCAAAACCTGTCGAGTTCGGGGTGCGGTGTGTGACCATGATGGACATGCAGCGCTCCATACTCTGCGCAACGCGGGAGACTTGGAATCGCCTTGCCTGGATTCAACAAGCCGCATGGATCGAATGCCGCTTTGAGCGCATGAAACTGGCACAATTCGGCGCTGGAAAATTGCACACACATCTGGTTTATTTTCTCCATGCCAACCCCATGTTCACCAGTAATCGTACCACCCGCCGCCACGCATAGTTGCAAAATCTGACTGCCAAATGCTTCAGCACGCGCCAACTCACCCGTCTGATTGGCATCATATAAAATCAAGGGATGTAAATTGCCGTCGCCTGCATGAAAAACATTAGCCACAGCAAGACCAAACTCTTCCGATAAAGCTGCGATACCTCGCAACACTTCAGCCAAACGCCTTCTGGGAATCGTACCATCCATACAATAATAATCCGGCGACAAGCGTCCGACTGCCGGAAATGCCGATTTGCGTCCCGCCCAAAATTTTTTACGCTCGGCTTCATTCTGCGCCAGACGCACTTCAGTTGCACCGTTAGTTAATAAAATGACTTGCGCTTTCGCCAAATCAGCAGCCACTTGCTCAGCCATGCCATCCATTTCACACAGCACCAGGGCGGCGGCTTCAAGCGGATAACCCGCATGAACAAACGCTTCGGCGGCACGAATCGCCAGGTTATCCATCATTTCCAGGCCGGCAGGGATTAATCCTGCACCTATAATAGCCGTGACCGCTTCTCCCGCTTGCTCAATGTCCGCAAATACAGCCAGCAATATAGAAGCCGTTTCCGGCAACGGCAATAATTTGAGTGTGACTTCAACAATCACACCCAACAAGCCCTCCGAACCCGTCAGCACCGCCAGCAAATCATAACCCGCGCAGTCCAGACCTGCCCCACCCAGCGTAATCAATTCGCCTTCGATTGTCAGTAATTTGAGCGCAAGCAGGTTATGCACTGTCAGCCCGTACTTCAAACAATGCACCCCGCCGGAATTTTCCGCTACATTGCCGCCTATGGTGCAGGCAATTTGTGAAGACGGATCAGGCGCATAATACAACCCGAAGGGTGCAGCCGCTTCCGATACCGCCAGATTGCGCACGCCCGGTTGTACACGGGCACTCCGATTATCGGGATCAATGGCCAAAATACGGGTAAATTTAGCCAGGCTCAATAATACACCATTAGCCACCGGCAACGCGCCGCCGGAAAGCCCCGTACCCGCGCCACGCGCCACTACCGGTACTCGGTGTTGATGGCACAATCGCAACACCGCTTGTGCCTGTTCGATGGTTTCCGGCAATACCACCAACCATGGCAACACCCGATAAGCCGACATGCCGTCACAATCATAAGGCCGCATAGCTTCAGGCGCAGATACTATGTTTTCAACTTTAAGAAACTGACTCAACTGGCGCAGAAATACAGCTTTATCGACTGTGTGGGCAATATGTTCGGCGGGATGTTCAGGATGATTCATTGGCGTCACTTCAAAGTGTTACAACAAAGCCGGTGAGGTATTAAGTTTTTAATGCTCATTAGCTTTTCTCTCTATTGGTAGTGAGAAATAAAAAGTGCTGCCTTTTCCAGCTTTGCTATTGAAACGCAAAGTACCTTCGTGAGCTTCGATAAGTGAGCGACTGATGGATAGCCCCATGCCCATGCCATCTGCCTTGGTGGTATAAAAAGGCATCAATATTTTTTGTTGTTGCTCTTCATCAAGTCCGGGTCCATTGTCCTTCACCCCCACCTGTATGGCATTATTTAGAATCAATCGACTATAGATGGTCAAGCAGCGCTGCTGTTTTGCTGGTAAATTTTTTAAGGCATCAGCGCTGTTTCGGATCAGGTTTATGATGATCTGTTCAATATGTATATGATCGACATAGATTGATGGCAGATTGTTTTCCAGTTGAAATGTTAGTTTTATGTCGTTGTGTTTAAGTTCAGCACTACACAAGCTGACAGCGTCATGAATCAAGTTATTAATGTCGGCGGTCGAACGATGTTTTGACTGGGTTTTAACAAATTCCCTCATGCGATGAATTATCCGTCCCGCTCTTAAAGCCTGTTGCTGAGTTTTGTTTAAAATCTCGGTGAGCATTACCAAGTCAGGATTTTCAGTGTTAATCATGTTAATACTGACTTGCGTATAGCTTGAGATCGCGGACAGGGGTTGGTTGACTTCATGAGCAATGCCTGAAGCCATTTCACCCATTAGCCCAAGGCGGGTGACATGGGCGAGTTGGTCCAGATGTTCCTTGTCTTGTTGTTCCCGCTGTTTGCGCAAACTCACATCACGGACAATATAAGTGAAATAGTGCGCATTATCGATTAAATACTCTGCTATGGACAGATCCAGAGGTACCACAAAACCGTTTTTGTGAATGCCTTCAATCTCCTGAATTTGACCTGCGCATTTTACTACACGGTGCAAACAGCAATCATTCATTTCTTTTGCCGATGACGGCATGAGTTTATCAATACTGCAACCTATCAGCTCTTCCGGTTTATAGCCAAAAATGGTTTCTACTGCGGCATTTACAGATACGATGGCATCTCTCATGTCAATAGTGATAATACCTTCCACTGACGCATTAAAAATGGCGTTGAGTTTGGCTTCAATTTGTTTAAGCTGAGTGATGTCGTAAAGTATCACCAAATGCACCCCCTCAGAACTTTGAATCTCAGCGGCAGAAATTATCACGTTTTTAATGCTGCTGTTCTTGCAGCGAATCCTCAACTCCAGCGGCGGAATGTCGGTGTGTTCCTGTTTGGCTTTTTCCATGGCCATTTGCCAAGTAGCCTTGACCCATTGCCGGTAATCCGGATCAGGGTAGGCTTTTGGCCACCAGTCTGCCAGAGTGGGGATATCATCCAGGTTGTAACCAAAGGTTTGCATAAAAGCAGGATTCAGGAAGGTAAGGCTTAATTGCTCTTCATTCAACAATGCCATCGGCACCGGGGAAGCTTCAATAATCGAACGGAATTTTGCCTCGCTGGCTTTTAGCTCCTCTTCCATTAGTTTACGCTCGGTGATGTCGCGGCAAAACACACAAAAATGCTGGAATTCAGGCAGGAAGGCGACTGATATTTCAACATCAATGATATGGCCATCTTTATGACGGTGACGGGTTTCGAACAGGTCGTAACCCTGCGCAACAACTTTGGCAATATGCGCTTTTATTTGCTCCGGTCCTTCTGTCACTTCCAATTGACTGATGGACATGTTCACCAATTCATCAATCGAATAACCGCTTATTTTTGCATACGCCTCATTGACTTGCAGAATATTACCCATTAAATCAACTATCCAGAACCCGTCCAGGGATATATCAATCATCGCTTTGATTTGAACCAATACCCGCTCAGCCTGCTTGCGTTCGGTGATATTGACATGTTTGATCACAACCCCATGACGTGAGCCTTGCAATGGCATCACAGTCATCTCAAACCAGCGCTGCTGATTGGGCGAGGGGCACAGGTACTCCAGATTAAATATTTGCTGTGCGCCTGTTAGCACCGCCATAATACCCTTGTATGCAACGTTTGCCTTATCGCCATAAGGTTGATTACCGGCATTTTTACACACATCCAGATAATTTATCCCAAGCATATCGTGGCTGGATTCCAATAAACCATTCTCTTCAACAAACTGCTTCCATGTATTGTTGACGGCAACAATAACACCCTGCTCGTCCAATACGGCAATGTGCGCTGTCAGCGAGTTTAGTATGCTAACTTTAAAGGCATTACTGTCACGTAGCTTCTCCTCCATCTGCTTGCGTTCGGTAATATCGGTAGAAATACCACACAAGCCGTAAATACTGCCGTCTTCACGACTGAGTGGTTGCTTAACGGTAAGAAAGCTACGGGTGGTCGTTTTATCCTTGATGGTATAAATATTTTCGGACGTTATGCGCTCACCATGCTCAATGACGCGGTGATCATTTAAGAGTATTTTTGCCGTCGTATCCTCATCAAAAAAGACGTCGTCTGATTTGCCGATAATGTCTTCCAGTGGTTTGCCAAATAATCGCAATACGGGCTGGTTGGCATACTGATATTGATAGTTGCAATCCTTGATGTAAATAAAGGCTTCGACATTATCAAGAATGGTGGCGAGTTTATGTTCGCTTTCCTGTAATGCATCTTCTGCAGCTTTTCTTTGCTGCATCTCGGCTTGCAGTTGTGCCGCGCTGGGTAACGACAAGGCGCGGGGAATAACCTGTAGCATCAGCGCGGCGGTGACAATCGAGATAACCGCTGTAAAGGCTTTTAGCATGCCATCCAGCCAATATAAAGGTATCCAGATTGTGATAACCGACAATAAATGCGTGGTGCCGCAGGCGACAATGAATCCGGCAAACAAGGCAACCAGCCATGGATAGGGCAAATCTTTACGCTTCCTGATGAAATAGACGAGCATCAGGGGAATGGAGTAATAGGCGAGCGTGATCAGTAAATCCGAGATGACGTGTAGCCAAAGTAATACAGGACTCCACGACAGGCAATAGCCATGAGGAATGAGGTCTTTAATACCAAAAAGGTCAATCAATGCTTGCATTTGAGAGATTAAGGATAAGATGGATTTTCATGATGGCTTATAGCGCCCTTCATTCGGTGTGCTGTGGAGTTTTTGTGAGGAAAAGTATTGAGTTACATCGAATGCCAGTAGCAATCGATTGTCTGCCGTGCGAAAGGGGTTGATTATGCCCGAATATTGAAAATCGTCAAATACAATAATCGATCAGCGGAATTTTACACTTGCGCAGGAGAAGGAAGAGTCGCGCCAAGCGCGAGCCGTGCAATTGATATCGGAGTCGCTATGAGTCGACACCGTTTCTGAAAAAACCAGCACATCCCTGTGCTGTAAGGGAGCATATTAACAACGGCTTACTTTTGATCCGTGACCGCCACACAAAGATTGGTCGGTTT
>Ga0208392_1000424_pt1 | contig 11435 bp, 8 predicted proteins | sample LakWasMeta3_LOW4_2_FD_183855 | JGI IMG/M metagenome (GOLD analysis project Ga0208392, IMG submission 183855) | Freshwater sediment methanotrophic microbial communities from Lake Washington under simulated oxygen tension - Sediment Metagenome... | ecosystem: Environmental > Aquatic > Freshwater >... | reverse complement strand
GTTTGGTGCACGCTGGCTACAACGTCAACATGATTGGCGAAGTGGTTACTCCAGCTATCAAAGCAGGTGACTTGCTGATTCTGGTTTCTGGTTCAGGTGGTACTGAAACATTGTTGCCATTCGTTAAAAAAGCAAAATCAGTGGGCGCTAAACTGGTTGTGATTTCTATGAAGAAATCTTCAGCGATGGCTGATGTTGCTGACTTGGTAATTCAAATCGGTAACGACAACAGTTTCCCATTGACTAAAGGTATGCCTATGGGCAGCCAATTCGAGCTTTCAACATTGCTGTTCCTGGAAGCCGCAATTGCTGACTTGATTTTCGCTAAAGGCCTGACTGAAGAAGGTATGCGTGCTATTCACGCTAACCTGGAATAATAGTTTCAGTTAAGTGTTCGATTGATAAAGAAGCCCGATTAGTCGGGCTTTTTTATTGGTTTAAGTTATCTAAATCGTGCTTGGAAATACGTTTGTCATGTAGTGCGCTGGCAACCAATGCGCCATGGATGCCTGATGCCCTGAGCAAGTTAAGATCATCAATATTACGCACTCCGCCTGCAGTATAAAGATTGAAGCCCATTGAATGCTGCCTAAATTTAGTTATCAGTTCCGTATTGGTACCGTTGCCTGCACCAACGTGGGCAAGCGACATCAGAATCACGTCCTTAGGCCAGTGCTGTGTATCCTCGATAAGTTCTGGGGGGCCAATGTAGCCATCCGGCATGAAATCCAAAGATAATATGAAGTCAGAATTCAGCGCTTTCTTGATTTGTAAGAAATTATCCAAATCAGAAAAGTTTTCAGTGCCCAAAATCACGTTAAAATTGCGTTGGGCCCACATGGCCAGATTTGCAGTATCGTTAACTCCGGCATCAATCCACAGTTTGAGCTCGGGATAGTGCTGCGAGATGCTGGTGATGGCCTCAAAATTGTGATTGCCAGTTTTTTGTATGGCATTCAGGTCGGCGATGTAGAGCTCTTGAAAAGGGTAGTGTTCATACAAGGCTGCAACGATATCCAGCGGCTTGCTGGAAGTCGAGATAGATGACTGGATGGCTTGATAGTTTTTTCTGTCGCCTTTTCTGGCATGAACCACGATGCCATTTAACAAATCAATGACCGGAATTATTTTCATAAGGTAGCAATAACCATAAGGTGGCAAGAATACAGTGCAACAAATAGCGCAGCGAAAAATATTAGTATGTGAGTTTATCACCGGTGGCGGGCTTGCAACTGAAGCTTTGCCCGAATCTTTAGCGAAAGAGGGCGCATTGATGCGCGACGCCTTGCTCGTTGACTTGGTCGAGCTGGATATGTTTGATATTACGGTCATGCATGACGCAAGGCTCACGCCGCCGGCGCAGGCGACACTTAGCATTGAAGTTGAATCTGATAAATTCAGGGAGTGCTTTGCGGAGGCTATAAGCCAGGTTGACCTGGTCTGGCTGATTGCACCGGAAACCGAAGGTACCTTGCTTGAGCTGAGCGAGCTTTGCTATGAAGCAGAAAAGCTGGAGAATGGTCCGATTTTTATAGGCTCGGGCTTTGATGCCATGCTCACAGGCACCAGCAAGACGCTCTGCTGTGAAGCGCTGCAGGCAGCAAAAGTCTATACCTTGCCTGTGCATGCGGGCGAAGACTTGATGCTGCAGCCTTATTATGAAGCGCTACCTGAGCATGGCCGATGGGTCGCAAAGCCTGAAGACGGCGCCGGCTGTGAGGGAATCAGGCTGTTTGATTCGCTTTCTGCGTTAAAAAGCTGGATGGCTGATGATGAACGTTATCTGCATTATCTGGCGCAACCTTATCAGCAGGGGATAGCCGCAAGCCTATCCATGCTGTGCCGTAATGGTAAAGCGTGGCTGCTAAGCTGTAATCGGCAGCACGTTGAGTGTGATGGTAAAGAGTTCAAGCTAGTGGGCGTTACTGTGAACGGCATGCTTGCTTACTGGCAGCGCTTTGAAACTATCGCAAGAAAAATAGCACAAATGCTACCGGATGCGCTGGGTTATATTGGCGTGGACCTGATTGTGGATACTGAGAATGACAAAATCTATGTGCTGGAGATTAACCCGCGCCTGACAACGAGCTACACCGGTCTGCATGAGGCGCTTGGCGCTAACCCGGCGAAATTGATTTTGGATTGTGTGCTGGAAGATAAATTTGTGATGCCTAATTTTAGCAAGACTGGTTCTGCCAAGAATGGATTTTCGCAAAACAGGGTTGAAGTAAAACTATGACACAGACATGCATAGGCTGGGATATAGGCGGCGCTCACCTTAAGGCCGTGCTGCTTGATGCCCAAGGTTTTGTATTGGCTGCCAGGCAGGTGTATTGCCCGCTATGGCGAGGCTTGCATGAGCTGGAGCGCGCTATTGATGAAGTGCTATCTGACTTTAATGCGGGTTGGCATACGGTGACCATGACAGGCGAGCTGGCAGATATTTTCTCAAGCAGGCGTGAAGGCGTTGCTGGCATTGCAGGGGTGATTGCAGCTAAGCTTGGCGGACAGGTGCATTATTATGCCGGCAGGCATGGTTTCGTCGATACCGATGCAGTCAGTGCGCACGCAATGGATATCGCGTCAATGAACTGGCTGGCGAGTGTAGAGTATGTTGCACAGCATTGCAGGCATGCCTTGTTTGTTGATATTGGCAGTACCACCACAGATATTGCTGCAATCATGGATGCCAGGTTTTTAGTTGCCGGCTTTACTGATGCAGACCGCATGCAGCATGATGAGCTGGTATACACAGGGGTGTTGCGTACACCGCTTATGGCGCTTGCCCAAAAAATACCTTTTGCCGGACATATGACCAATGTTGCAGCAGAGCAATTTTCAACGACGGCAGATGTCTATACATTAACCGGCGATTTAACACTGGAAGAGAATATGACTGAAACCGCTGATGGCGCAGAAAAGGGCATGGAGGGTAGTGCCAGCCGCATCGCGCGGATGATAGGCCGTGATGCGCAGGATGCACCCATGCCGGCCTGGCAGCAATTAGCTTTCTCGTTCAAAGATGCCCAGCTGGTGCAAATCAGGCAGGCAGTATTGCGCCAGCTGTCAATGCTGAATGGCCGCCGCGATATATGCCTGGTTGGTGCGGGGGCGGGCAGTTTTCTGGTGGCTGAATTGGCCAGGCAACTAGGGTATGAATATCGTGCTGCTACCCAATTTATTACGGCTGCTAGTGATGAAACAAAAAAAATGGCTGCTGTGTGCTTTCCGGCCTATGCGGTTGCCAGCTTGGGTGTCAGCAGATTAGGTGTTGTGGAATGAAAATGCTCCAACATTCTTTAGCTTACCATCACGACAGTGCACGCCTGTTTGCTCGTGTTGCACATCAGCCCTGGGCCATGTTCTTTGACAGTGGGCAGATGATGAAAGCTGCGACCGGGCAGCCTGGCAGCCAGTATGGGCGCTATGATATTCTGGTGGCTGATCCTTTCATGACTTTCAGCAGCGATGAAGAGCAAACCGTGATTCAGGAGCGCGGCCGCAGTTTTACCTCTCTTGAAGATCCGTTTGAACTGCTTAAACAGGCGATGAAGCCTTATCAGGCCCAGAAATGCGAGCTGCCGTTCACTGGAGGCGCAGCAGGCTATTTTGGCTATGACCTGGCACGGCGCCTTGAGAAGCTTCCAAGTATTGCGTCCAATAGCGATGCAGTGCCGCCTATGCAGGTTGGCATATATGACTGGGCTGTGGTGGTTGACCATCGCAATAAAACCGCTTGTCTTGTATCACATGGGTTTGATAGTGCGACGCATGAGCGCTGGGATGCCTTATGCAGTTTATTTGATGCCCCGTTTGAAGTCGATGTTGATGCGGATTTTGCCGTGAATACTGCTATCAGTTCCAATATGAGCCGCAGCAAATATGCGCAGGCATTCAGTGCAATCCAGGATTACATTCATGAGGGTGACTGTTACCAGGTAAATTTGGCACAGCGCTTCTCGGCTAAAGCCAGCGGCGATGCCTGGCTTGCGTACCAGAAGTTACGGGATGTGAGCCCTGCGCCATTCATGGCTTATATGAACTTCAATGACATGCAGGTGCTATCCGGTTCGCCGGAGCGGTTTTTGCAGGTGGTTGACGGCTATGTGGAGACACGGCCAATAAAAGGCACCAGGCCGCGTTCTGAGGATGCTACGCAGGATGCGAAATACGCGGCTGACTTGCAGGCGAGTGTTAAAGACCGGGCCGAGAACCTAATGATTGTGGATTTGCTGCGAAACGACATCAGCAAAACCTGTGAGGTAGGTTCGGTTAAGGCTGATAAACTTTTTCAATTGCAGAGCTTTGCCAATGTGCATCATCTGGTGAGTATCGTGACCGGTAAGCTGCAGGCCGGTAAAACGGCAATTGAACTGCTGCGTGGCTGTTTTCCCGGCGGCTCTATCACTGGCGCACCCAAACTGAGGGCAATGCAGATTATTGAAGAGCTTGAACCGCATAGGCGTGGGGTTTACTGTGGTGCTATCGGTTATATTGGTTTTGATGGCGATATGGATACCAATATCGCCATTCGCACAGCTGTGTATATTGCAGACAAAAATATCGCCGGCAGTACAGCCCCGACAAAACACAGCACAGGTGAAATCAGTTTTTACGCGGGCGGCGGCATCGTGGCTGACTCGGATGTTGAAAAAGAATACACTGAGACACTGGATAAGGCTTCCAGCATGTTAAAAGTGATGCAGCACTTTAGCCGAATTGAAAAATAATAACAGTGACCAGGGGGCTTTATGTGGGTAGTTAAATTAGGCGGCAGCTTGTTGGGTTCACCTGAACTTCCGCGCTGGCTGGATACTTTGGTAAAAGTAAGTGACGGTAAAGTCGTGATCGTGCCGGGCGGCGGAATTTTTGCCGATGCTGTCCGTGAAGCGCAGAAGCTTGCGCAGGTGAGCGATGCTACTGCGCACCATCTTGCATTGCGGGCGATGGACCAGTTTGGCTTGCTGCTGGCAGGCATGAATCCCAACCTGGTGACTGCAAGCACTGAGCTGGAATTGGCAGAACGCGGCTGGCAGCACCGTGCAGTCGTCTGGCTACCGAGCCACATGGCGCTGGCAGATGAAACTATTCCTGAAAACTGGGATGTAACCTCTGATAGCCTGAGTGCCTGGGTAGCCAGAAAAGTTGGCGCCAGCCATGTAGTATTGGTTAAATCCAAAGATTTGTCGCCGTATTCAAAATCATCACAGCTAGCGTTATCCCGGCTGGTTGCCGATGAAGTGATTGATAGTGCATTTGACCAGTTCTATCTTGAGCAGGATTTCCAGACGCTGGTGGTGAATAAAGCTGATTATTCTGTTCTGCAACAGGGGCTAAGCCTTCACCAGTTATATGAATTAGGCGTCAAGGTCAGCCGTAATGCCTGATCGATATAAGAAAGTGAGGTTAGCTTTATGATATCCAGTCACACTTATTCAGAGCAAGAAATTGAACTTAAATTAAAAAACCAGCTGCCAGGCTGGTATTTTGAAAATGGCTGGATACGCCGCAAATACAAAACCAGCGGCTGGAAGGCAACCCTGATGGTGGTCAATACCGTCGGGCACTTGGCCGAAGCCGCCTGGCATCATCCTGACCTGGCTGTTTCCTATGCGTTTGTGATTGTTAAACTCTGCACGCATGAAGCCAAGGGCATCACCGATAAAGACTTTGAGTTGGCAGCCAAGATTGAGGCGGTAATCAACTGGCAGCCGGCTAAAGATGGTGGGGCGCTGACCGGAACCCCCAATGATGACCCAAGATTCAAGTACATCAAATATGATTAGGCGGGGATTCCTAATCAATCGAGCTTGAGGAATACTGCCCGGCCTGCCGGCTGTTAACTGATTTTCTGGCGTTCAAACCTGCCGAAATGCAGCATGATAGTGGGCAGTATCAGTAAATTCAATATGGTAGAGGTCACCAGGCCGCCCACGATGATTGTGGCCATCGGGCCTTCAATCTCACGCCCTGGCTCACCGCTGCCTACAGCCAGCGGCAGCAGCCCCAGCGCTGTAACCAGTGCCGTCATCAGTATCGATGGCAGGCGTTCTGAGGCACCTCTGATGCAGGTATCTAATCCCCATACGCAGTTTTCTTCATCGATCAGGTGCTGGTAGTGAGAAATCATCATGATGGAGTTGCGCAGGGTAATGCCGAACAAGGTGACAAACCCGACCAGCGAACCTAGTGAGATCCAGCCGCCGCTGAACATTGCAGCCAGTACGCCGCCTATCAATGCAAATGGCAGGTTGGCGAAAGTTAGCAGAAGGTTGCGCAGGCGCCCGAAAGCAACGTAGAGCATGAGGAATACAGTAACGCCAGCTAATAATGACTGCAGTATCAGTGCTTCCCTTGACTTGGCATTGGCCTCTGCTGCGCCGGTAAATTCCAGGTAAGTGCCTTGCGACAGTACGACCTCTGCTTTTAACTTGTTTTTAAGCTCTTTGGTAAAGGCGCTGATGTCGCGGTCAACCACGTTGGCGGTCACGGTCTGGATACGTTTGGCGCCAGCGTGTAATATTTTTGAGCGGCCATTTTCCTGCACAATGTCTGCAATGTCACGCAGGCGAATCAGTTTTCCATCAGGGTTGAATAACGGCAGGTTGCCTGTTTCCTGAATGTCGTCACGCGCTTCGGAATCCAGCATCACGCTTACGCCTATCACGCGGTTGCCTTCATATATCTGCGTTGTCGGCATGCCTTCGTAGGCCAGACGGATGCTGTCCAGCACGTCAGTAGGGTAGAGGCCTAGCTTGGCCATTTTTTCAGGGCGCAGCCGCATGACTAATTGCGGCGTTCCTGCCGGAGATTGAACCAGAACATCGGTTGCACCTTTGATGCCCCTCACCACGCTGGCAATGGCATTGGCATCGCGATCCAATGCGTCCAGGTCTTTGCCGTATATATTAATCACGGTTGATGCAGCATAACCAGAGATGGTTTCTTCAATGCGTTCCGTCAGGAATGTGTTAATGGCGAAGTTGACGCCTACAAAACCTGCTTCGGATTTTCCACCTTCGTCTTCCGCGGCCTCGGCACCAGCCAGTTTTTCCCTGATCTGGTTCAGTATCCGCCTTTGTTCCAGGCCAGATACGGCACCGATTTCAATCTCAAACTCACTGTAGTGGGTGCCGAAAGTATCTGCCCCATTGGGTGCGCGGCCTACCCATTGCGTTACAGACTTCACGCCTTTTATGATTCTGATAACACTCGATACGCGTTTGCCTATACGCAGGGATTCCTGCTCAGACGTGCCCGGCACGGCTGTCATGTGCATGATGTAGTGCCCTTCATGCAGTGCCGGAATAAACTGGCTTCTGAATAGCGGCAATGTGCCCAGCCCAATTGCAATGAATATGAAGCTGGAAGCCAGAATGACCTTGTAGTGAGCCTCAATTCTAACCAATGTGTTTACATACCATTTTTTGATGATGCGTATCATCGGCGGGTCTTCTGCATCCAGTTTTGCGTCACCAAGCAGCAAGTAGCATAGGGCAGGGGTCAGTGTTAATGCCACTACCAGTGATGCAATGATTGCTGCAATGTAAGCGATGCCCAGCGGTGCAAAAAGTTTCCCGGCAACGCCGCCCAAAGTCAGCAGCGGCATAAACACCAGTGCGACGATAATCGTGGCATATACCACTGAGCTGCGTACTTCCATCGAAGCATTGAATACTACGCGGTAAGTTGGAAGGGGCTCTGCCTGCATTCTGTTCTCGCGCAAGCGCCTGAAGATGTTCTCGGTGTCGATGATTGCATCGTCTACCACCTCCCCCAATGCGATTGCCAGGCCGCCTAATACCATGATGTTAAGCCCGATATTGAAGTAGCTCATGACTACAATAGCTGTTAGCAGCGATAACGGGATGGCGGTCGCTGAAATAAACGCAGTGCGTACATTGAACAGGAACAGGAATAATACGGTAATGACCAGGACTGAGCCGATTAGAATATCGGTACGCACACCTTTGATGGCGACCTCGATAAAATTGGCTGGTCTGAACAAACCCTCGTGTAGTGTCACGTTCTCTACATCCAGGCTGGGTTTCAGTTCCTGCAGTGCGTCTTCAATAGCCAGGGTTACGCCATGTGTATTGGCACCAAGCTGGCCTTGTACCGATAGATAAACGCCGGTTTCTTCATTGATTGCGGCTGCGCTGATAGATGGAACCGAGCCTTCCACCACCTTGCCTATATCGCCAATGCGGATGGTTTGGCCATTTTTATGCAGCAGGGTGACTAAAGCCAGCTTATCCGGTGTGGTGGATTGGCCTTCAGTATTGATTACAACACGCTGGTTTTTGTTCTCGATAAAACCATTGCCGCGCACGCCGGTAGCTTTGCGCACGGCCTCCTCAACTTGCAGTAGCGAAATGCCGTAGCGAATCATCTTTTCAGGGTCAACCTGCACCTGAAGCTGGCGTATCTTGCCGCCGAACACGTTTACGTCTGCGACACCGGGTATCGCAAGCAGGTGTGGCACTATTGTCCAGTCCACCAATGTGCGTATTTCAGTCAGGCTGCGTGTCTTTGAAGTGATGCCAAAGCCCAGCACGGTGCTGGCAGAAGAGGTGAGCGGCGTGATGTTGGGCGTAATGCCCTGCGGCAGTTTGTTGCTGAGTGTCGACAAGCGTTCTGCAACCACCTGGCGATTGCGGTAAATATCTGATTTTTCATCAAATATGACGGTGACGATAGAGAGCCCGGGGATGGATTGCGAACGCATGCTCTCAATGCCGACTGTACCGGCGATGCTGGTTTCTATCGGCTGAGTGACAAGGCTTTCTACCAGTTCGGCAGATAGGCCTGGCGATTCGGTCTGGATGATGATCTGCGTGGGCGAGAATTCGGGGAATACGTCCAGGTTGCTGCGTGTCATGCTGTATGAGCCGTATAGCACGACCAGCATGGCTAAACCGATAATGACGCCACTGAAGCGAATCGAGAAACGAACTAAAGCTGACATCATGATGGTTTAGTCTTCGTTCTCGTTGGTAATCTGAGATTTGAACTCTTCAGACAGCAATAGCTGTGCGCCATTGGTCACTACCTGATCGCCCGCTTTTAAATTGCCTTGATAGAACCAGCCGTTATCAATTTCAATATCGGTGGCTACCGGGATGCGGCTGAATTTATCTTCGGCAGTTTTTTTGTAGACCCATGATTTCCCCGCATACCAGATGATGGCGGTGTTTGGAATAATGACGCCACTGCTCAGTTTGTTCGACGTTGTGCTGACAGCATTCACCTGCATGCCTGCCCGTAGTTCTTTGGTTTTTGCGCGATAAAAGTAGGTTTTGCCTTGGATGGTAGCGTTGCTTACAGGTGCGCGCGAGATGTAGCTGGCGCGAATGCTGTGGGATGGTGCTGCAGTCGGTGCAATCATGATGCTGCTGTTATTTGCAGGCTCTTCGGCATCAAACGGCAATGTGGTCTGGATCAGCACTTCCTGGTTGCTGATGAGGTTTTGTAACAGCTCGCTTTTGTTTGGGCTGATTGCATGCTGCGTAAGCGTTTCACCCCAGGTCTGGCGCATGCTGTCAGCAATATTTTTGGCGCTTGATTCCGCCGCGGCGATTTTAGCTTCATCAGCCTTGATGTTTGACCTTGCATTGGCGACCACTTTGTCAGATACGTTTTTATCATCCTGATTCAGTGCCTGCAGCCGCGCAAATTCATTTTTGTTGTAATTGAGTGCGGTACGTAGCACTTCAATATCCGCTTTAGCGGCCAGATAGCGGGTACGCAAGTCAATCAGGCTATCAATGCCGATAACACTGCCATAAGAACTTATGCTTGCCTGATGTGTGCTCGATTTTAATGTGCTAGCGCTGATTTCGCTCTGTTTCTGTGTGGCTGGGCTTATGGAAATGACTGCGGTGCCATTATCATTGACCACGCGGTTGGGGGTATCGATTTCTTCCTGTGTCTGTTGTGTCAGCGCTTCAAACTCATCTTTGCCATAGAATACGAGCACCCAGAACAATACGACAATTAAAAATGTCTGCAAGCCTATGATAATAGCCAGTTTACGATTCATGCTTGTTCTATCTCCCTAAGGCTTGAGCTTGAAGCCTGTATTGCTTGATGCTTATTGCTTTAAACAGTTAATTGGTTAGCGGTAAGTTTTCGATTTTGTCATTTCTGATATTGCTGCCAGACAATGGCATCTGTAATGCGTTTTCGAGCTCGTTAACAGTTGTGGTGAGTTGGTAGCGGCTGAGTGCAACATTTTTCTCTGCCACTACCTGTTCCAGCCTGGCATAGGTGATTTCAAGTTTATCTATGTCACCGGAACTAAATCTACGCTCCATGCGCTGCGTATTGCGCTGCTGCTGTTGAAGCAGGTTTTTCTGGTTTTCCAGCATTTGCCTGGCTTGTGCCAGCTTGGCATTGGCAGTGTTTGCCTCCGCTATCACTGTGGTTTGCAGTGCCTCAAACTGCGCAGCTTCAACCTCACGCAGCGCCGTGGCCTCAGCAATCGCGGCTTTGTTTTTGTTTAGCAGCGTAAGCAAGCTCGATAAGCCAAGTGACCATACCTTGTTACCAAATTCGTAGGTGTATCCTGGGCTTAAGCTGATGTCCGGGTATTGTTTGGCAATTTCAAGCTTTAGTTTTGCTTCGGCTGCAGCGTAGCGTTCAAGCGCAGCCCTGATATCTAGCCGATTCAGGAGGGCGCTTGATTGAACATCAGCCTGCACGCTTAGTGCAGCTAATAGGTCAGTATTAGTGGATTCTGCAAGCTGCATACTCTGTAGTTGGGTTAACGATAAACCTAAACTGCTCGCTAACTGGGATAACAGGATCAGGCTGTTACGCTCTCTGGCATTAAGCTCGGCTGCAGCCGTTTGTAGCTGTAATTTTGCTGCACTTAATTCAATGTTGGATGATTCGCCCAGGTTGGTGCGTTTCTGGTAGATATCAACAATCTCCTGCCTTTTTGCTTGCTCCTCAGCGAGCAGTTTTGTTAATTGCCGGTTGAACTGGTATTCATACAGCGATTGTGCAACTTGGTTTCTCAAACGCCAGGCAGTCTGTGCAATTTCAAGTTTTGCGGCTTGCGACAGGTGCTCTGCGTTCTCAATGCGTATGCTGCGTTTGTCTGCGGTCTCAAGCGGAATGTCTATACTAAGGCCATAGGCATAGGGGCTTATGTCATTGTTCGCATTGTTGCCCTTGGCAAGGCTGCCGCTGATGGTCGGCTTGGGCCGTTCGCCGGCACTCAGCTTGGCTGCCTCGGCAGCGCGCCATTGCGCGCGCGCAACATCCAGGCTCGGATGGAAGAACAATGCACAGTAAGTAAGCTCATCCAGCCCCCACTTCTGAACCGGAAGTTGCTCAGGTGAATAACCGTTGGTCAGCAGATATTGATTGAAGCGGCTGTCATCCGGACGTTTGCTGTTAACTTTTTGCGCGACTGCTCCAGTATCTAT
>Ga0208392_1000423_pt1 | contig 11444 bp, 14 predicted proteins | sample LakWasMeta3_LOW4_2_FD_183855 | JGI IMG/M metagenome (GOLD analysis project Ga0208392, IMG submission 183855) | Freshwater sediment methanotrophic microbial communities from Lake Washington under simulated oxygen tension - Sediment Metagenome... | ecosystem: Environmental > Aquatic > Freshwater >... | reverse complement strand
GTAAAGAATGCTGCTCATAAAGAAGGTCATGGTCAGAAACACCTCGACTACGCCGAATCGGGCGGATATGCCATTATCAGACCAGGCGCGCACGGTGCCTTCGGTGAAATAAATCAGGATGAACATCGATGCCCATTGGTAGGTGTAACGTTTGCCTCGCAGAACGCCCAGTAAAGGCAGCAGCAAGGGCACGGCCTTGAGCACAAGCAGTGAGCCGCCGGTGCGCAAAGGCGCCAACCAGCCCTCCCACGCCAGGCAGACCATGATCAGGGCGATCAGTGAGAGGCTGGCGATGATTTGCAGGTGTCGAATCATCTGACTGTCTTGCTCAAGGCGACGAGGGCGCTGCGCGCTTCCTGGGCATTGGTGACGGGGTTGTCGAAATCGAATCTCAGCAGCTTGCCTTCGGTACGCACATCAAAACCATCGACGTCGATGCCGATCATCGCGGCCTCGTTCGCTTCAATGCCATGCACATGGCGGCAATAAGCGATTAGGCTGCCCGCGTGATCGGCGTTCATATGGTCAAGAATGGCATTTTCCTGCTGCGCCAAATGATTCGCCGGCGGGCGCAATTCGTCGCCGGGAATCCAGTGGATGTTGCCGAACCCGCCGATATAGCGCGCCTGCCGGATATTGATGCGATGGAACAGGAAATCGTGCATGTCGAAATACTGTTCCGCCATCGGGAAGTAGCGCAGATAGCGTGCGCGCAAGGCGCCATCCTGTTTGTCCGTGACGACGGCCTCGCCCAGCAGCGTCAGCCGCGCGCCGGCCTGAGCGTCAGGGGTTGCCGGGTCGAAGGCGATCAGCGAAACATGCGGGTCCTTCTGGATATTTTTCGTATGCTCGGCGATGGTCGAGATCAGGATCAGCGGATTGCCCTCGTGATCCAGCACGAAAGGGGCGATGGAGCCGAAAGGATAGCCCTCGAAACGCGCAGAATGGGTGGAGAGCACTCCGCTGCGGGTAGTGCGCAGGAATTTTCTTGCTTCGAGGGCGGCGCTCATGCAAGCTTCAGCGCTGTTTCCGCCAGCCGTTTGCCCAGCGCGATGCACAGCCTGCGTTCGGCATCGGTGATGGGTTTGTCATCGGCCGGCCCAGCGACATGGCTGGCACCATAAGGCGTGCCGCCAACAGTGGTAGACATGAGTTCTGGCTCGGAGTAAGGCAGACCGACGATCACCATGCCGTGGTGTAGCAGCGGGATCATCATCGAGAGCAGCGTGGCCTCGTTGCCGCCGTGCATGGATGCGGTGGAGGTAAAGACGGCGCCTGGTTTGCCGATTAGCGCGCCTTTCATCCATAAACCTGATGTGCTATCGAGAAAATACTTCAGCGCCGCCGCCATGTTGCCGAAGCGGGTCGGGCTGCCAAGTGCGATACCGGCACATTCCTCCAGATCCTTCAGCTCGGCGTAGGGTGCGCCGTTGGCCGGGATGTCCTGCTCGGTCGCTTCACACACGGCAGACACCCTGGGTACGGTGCGGATACGTGCCTTGGCGCCCTCGACCATCTCTACCCCGCGTGCCACCAGTTGCGCCATTTCTCGCACGGCACCACCTTGGGAGTAGTAAAGGACTAGGATGTCAGCCATCAGATGCGTTTGGCCAGTTCGGTCGCCTTACCGATATAGCTGGCCGGGGTCATCGCCAGCAGCAGGCTTTTCGCTTCCTGCGGGATGGCGAGGGTGCCGATGAATTCGTGCAGGGCTTCCCTGGTGATGCCGCCCTTGCCTCGGGTGAGTGCCTTGAGCTGTTCGTAGGGGTTCTCGACGCCATAGCGGCGCATTACGGTCTGAATCGGCTCGGCCAGGACTTCCCATGAACTGTCGAGGTCTTCGGCTAATTTTGCGCGATTGGCCTCCAGCTTGTTCAGGCCCTTGAGCAGCGAATCGTAGCCCAGCAGGCTGTAGCCGAACGCCACGCCCATGTTGCGGAGCACGGTGGAATCGGTAAGGTCGCGCTGCCAGCGCGAGATCGGCAACTTCTCGGACAAATGGCCGAGCACGGCGTTGGCCAGGCCGAGGTTGCCTTCTGAGTTTTCGAAGTCGATTGGGTTGACCTTGTGCGGCATGGTGGAAGAGCCGACTTCGCCCTCCTTGACCTTCTGCTTGAAGTAACCCATGGAGATATAGCCCCACACGTCGCGGTCCAGGTCGATCAGAATGGTATTGATGCGGGCGACGGCATCGTATAGTTCGGCCATGTAGTCGTGCGGCTCGATCTGGATGGTGTAGGGGTTGTAGGTAAGTCCCAGGCCTTCCACGAATTGTTGTGCGAAGGTTTCCCAGTCGAAATCCGGGTAGGCGGAGAGATGCGCGTTGAAGTTGCCCACGGCACCGTTGATCTTGCCGAGAATTTCCGTCTCGGCCAGTTGCTTGCGCTGACGGCGCAGACGGTACACCACGTTGGCGAGTTCCTTACCCAGCGTGGTGGGCGAGGCGGGCTGACCGTGGGTGTACGCCAGCATGGCGGCATCGGCCAACTCGTGCGCCTGCGCGGTGAGCCGGGCGATGATCTGGTCCAGCATGGGCAGCAGCACGCCGTCGCGCGCGCCCTGCAACATCAGCGCGTGCGACAGGTTGTTGATGTCCTCGGAGGTACAGGCGAAATGGATGAACTCGCCGGCCTTACGAATCTCCGGGTTGCCGTAGAAACGTTCTTTCAGCCAGTATTCCAGCGCTTTGACGTCGTGGTTGGTGCGCGCTTCGATGGCCTTGACCTCGCCCGCCTCGGTTTCGCCAAAGCACGCGATGGCGCTATCCAGTTCTTTCAGCGTGTCGTCGCTGAACGGCGCGATCTCGCCCAGTTGCGGAGCTGCCGCCAGCGCCTTCAGCCAAGCCACTTCCACCTGCGAGCGGTGCTTGATGAGGGCGAATTCGCTGAAATACGGGCGTAGAGCATCCAGTTTCGATTGATAGCGCCCATCAAGCGGGGACAGGGCGTTGAGTGCGGAGAGTTCCATGGCGAATGATCAGGTGTGCTTGAAGATTCGCCATTTTACCGGTCTTGGGCAACTTTTTCATAAAGATTGCCACCATTGCCTGTAAACAGTTGCTGGTCACATGGTTTGCCGTGTCCAAAAAGCCGAGCGGCTTGCACGGCACTGAATCGGCCGGTCGGGGGGTTAAATGCAATTACCCAAAACGGAAACGAATGTCTTTGAGGCAATTCTTGCCAGGCGTTCAGTACGTAGTTACACGGCGCAGGCGGTTGACGAAGCCGCTGTGCATACCCTGCTGGAAGCCGCCGTGCGCGCACCTACCGCCATGCACCAAGAACCTTGGGCCTTTATCATTATTCAGGATAGCCAGCGGCTGCGGCGCCTGTCGGATGTTGCCAAGCCGCTGTTTGTCGAAGAACTGCGCCAAGCCGGACGCGCCATTGATACCTTTGTCAGCCCGGATTTCAGCGTTTTTTATGATGCCGGGACATTGATCGTCATCGGTTCCACATCAAGTGGGACTTTTGTTGCCGCCGACTGCTGGCTAGCGGCGGAAAATCTGTGCTGACTGCCTGTGCCATGGGGTTGGGAAGCTGCGTCATCGGCGCCACCTTGTCCGCCTTGAATAAGCCGGAGGTAAAGGCCGAATTCGGCATCCAGGCCGATTTCCTGGCCGTGGCACCGATCATCGTCGGCTATCCCAGTGCCGAACCTCGCCGGTTGCACGCCACAAGCCAGTCGTTCTGGCTTGTGCTTGAGTCCGCCCTTTTGAAGGACAAGGTGGTGGACGTAATGCCAGCCTATGGATGTAAAACAGTCATCGACTCTACCCAGGCATAACCTAGCGTATCGGCAACCGCACGGTGCGTCACCACCCCCCGGCAGACATTGAGGCCAGCGCGCAGATGCGGATTGTCGGCCAGCGCCTGGCGCCAGCCCTTGTCGGCGATTTCCAGCACCAACGGCAGGGTGGCATGGTTGAGCGCATAAGTGGAGGTGTGCGGCACCGCGCCAGGCATATTGGCGACGCAATAGTGCACCACGCCGTCCGTTACATAGGTCGGCGCGGTGTGCGTGGTGGGCCGCGCGGTTTCGACGCAGCCGCCCTGATCTATCGCCACGTCGACGATGACCGAGCCCGGCCGCATACGTGCCACCAGTTTGCCTCCCACCAGCTTGGGTGCTCTGGCACCGGCGATCAAGACGGCGCCGACTACGAGGTCGGCCGTCGGCAACTGCGTTTCGATGTTGTGCCGATTGGAGTGCAGGGTTTCCACGCGTGCCCCGAACAAGGTCGATACGCGGCGCAGGGCATCTAGGCTGCTGTCGACCACGATCACCCGGGCACGGTAGCCGACCGCGACTTGCACGGCATTCAGGCCGACGGTGCCGGCACCGAGAACCACCACCGTGGCCGGCGCCACCCCGGCCACGCCGCCCAGCAGGATGCCGCGGCCTCCCTGCGGCTTCTCCAGGAAATGCGCGCCGACCTGTATCGACATGCGGCCGGCGACTTCCGACATCGGCGCCAGCAGCGGCAGGCCGCCGCCCGGCTGGGTCACTGTCTCGTAGGCGATGCAGACCGCGCCGCTGGCGACGAGATCGCGGCACTGCTCCGGATCCGGAGCAAGGTGCAGGTAGGTGAACAGCACCTGCCCTTCACGCAGGCGCTTGCGCTCGATCGGCTGCGGTTCCTTGACCTTGACCAGCAGCTCGGCACGGGCGAAGACCTGCTCCGCGCTGTCGGCCAGTTCCGCGCCGGCCGCCGTGTAATCCGCATCGGCGGCATGGATGCCGAGCCCCGCGCCGCGCTCCACCAGCACGCGGTGGCCGTGCGCCACCAGCTCGCGCACCGACGCCGGGGTCAGCCCGACGCGGTATTCCTCGACCTTGATTTCCCTGACAACGCCAACCAACATTTTTCAGCCCTTTCGTTATTGCCAGTGAGGCAAGAATTCAGGCTATCAGTACTCCAGACGTGGCGCCGAATCCTCCGCCGGCGCGCCGGTTTCCGGGTCGATCCAGTCGGAGATGCCAATCTCGGCTTCGGCCTCTTGCAGGGTCTCCCCCGGTTCGTAGTTGGATTCGCTGGCGGGCGTCATGTCGGCGATGGCCATGGCCGCCGTTGGAAAAGGACCGAATTCCACTTCGGTCTCAAGGTCGATCCAGTAAAAGCCGTCGTGGCGTTCGACGATGCGCGAGGCGTCGTCGTCATGGACATCGGTGATATGGCGGATCATTGCATTTCCTCCTGCTAACAAGCCATTTCAGTATAGGCTTGACTTGCCCTGTTGTCATGATTGTCCTGCCTTGTCGATGCCGTTATCATGCAAAAGGCAGCAGGCTTATTCACCTATTCCTGGGGGACGGCATGGCCATGTTAGTGATCCTGGCGGCAACCCGCTGATTCAGATGCAAAGCTTCTCCCCACAACAGCAGCTGGTCGAAGCGCTATGTGATTCCAGCCGCTATCCCCATGCGGCAAAAAACGTCCGCCTGATGGAGACGCATATTTCCTGGGTGCTGCTGGCCGGGCATTATGCCTACAAGATCAAGAAAGCGGTCGATCTGGGGTTTCTCGACTTCACCGATCTGGAATCTCGCCGTTTCTATTGCGAGGAGGAAATTCGCCTCAATCGCCGCTTTGCCCCGCAGATTTATCTCGATGTTGTTGCCATCGGTGGCAGCCCGCAGCAGCCGGAGCTGGGGGCTCGGCCAGCCATCGAATACGCTGTCAAAATGCGCCGCTTCGCCACCAACAAACTGATGGACCGGTTGCTAACGCGCGGCCTGGTGACGACGGCACATATCGATAGTCTGGCGACCACGCTGGCCCGCTTTCACGCCAGCCTGCCGGCGGCGGCGCCGGATTCAGGATTTGGCAGCCTGCAAGAAATTTACTCCCCCCCGCTGCAGAATTTCGATCAATTGTCGCCGCTGTTGAGCGCTGCTGACGGGCAAATTCTGGGCAGCCTGCGCCGGGCCAGCGAGGATGAATATTCTTCCCGCACGGCATTGTTCGAGCAGCGCCGGCAGGACGGCAGGATACGGGAGTGCCACGGCGACCTGCATTTGGGAAATATTGCGTTTATCAGGAACGAGCCGGTGCCCTTCGACGGCATCGAATTCAACCCCGGGTTCCGCTGGATCGACGTGATGAACGAGGTGGCCTTTCTGGTCATGGACTTGTTGCACCGCAACCGTCCGGACCTGGCCTTCCGCTTTCTCAATGCTTACCTGGAAGCGACCGGGGATTATCAGGGGGTGGGAGTATTGCGATTCTACCTCGCCTACCGCGCCATGGTGCGTGCCAAGATTGACGCCATCCGCGCCCGTCAGCCGGATACTCCACCAGCGCAGGCGAAGGATGCCATGGCCGCCTGCCGCGACTACCTGAAACTGGCTGAAAGCTGCTTGGCCCGGCGCAAGACAATGCTGGTCATCACTCATGGATTGCCAGGCTGCGGCAAGACCACCGTCACGCAAGCCGCGCTGGAGCGGTTGCAGGCCATCCGTATCCGTTCCGACATCGAGCGCAAGCGCCTGTTCGGACTGGCGCCGCTAGAGCCCAGTGGCTCGGCTATCGGTGATGGAATCTACGGGGCCGAGGCCACTAGGCGCACCTATGCACGACTGCACCAGATGGCGCGGGGTCTGCTGGGCGCGGGATTCCCGGTAATCGTGGATGCGGCATTCCTCAAACACGCCGAACGCACGCAGTTTCGCCTGCTGGCGCAGGAAATGGCGGTGCCGTTCGTCATCCTGGATGTGCAGGCATCTCCCGCCGCTCTGCGCCGGCGCATCCGGCGGCGGCAGGAACATGGCAGGGATGCCTCGGAAGCCGATCTGGAAGTGCTGCAAACCTTGCAGGCGGCGCAGGAGCCATTGCAGGCGGAAGAACGCGTCTGCGCATTGGAGATTGCTAACGAAGGGGGGGTCACCGCGCTGAACGGCCGTATAGCAGTCGCCTGCAAGGCGCTGGAAGGGCTTCCCTAGAACAGCGGGATGGCACCCGTGACCAGTTCATGCCACAAGCTCCCCACCGTGGCCAGGTGATGGCGGGCGATGGTACCAGCTTGCGCCTCTACATCTGTCTGATGGGCGCCGGAGGCGAGGCGCAGTTTCAGGTCGACCACTGCGGGATCGTCGATCGGGCGCCCGATCTGGCCCAGTAAATAGCAATAGGCCTCGTCCACCCCCAACACCCTACCGGCCACCTCCTCGGCGATGCGTTGCGCCAGCAGGTTGTACAGCTTGCCGACATGGTTCACCGGGTTCTTGCCGGCGGCGGCTTCCATGCTCATCGGGCGGTAGAAGGCGATCAGGCCGTTGACGCGGTTGCCGCGCCCGACTTCGCCGTCGTCGCCGGATTCCGCCGAGGTGCCGGTGACGGTCAGGTAAAGGCTATCTGCCGTGTCGCCGTCGGCGGCATTGACGGCGATTTCGATCTCTTGCGCGCCGGCATGCCGCGCTGCCGCGCGCGCCAATTCCGCCACCTGCGCCTTGGCGGCGAAATAGGCCGGCAAGTCGGCGATATGGCGTGCCACCATGGCGCAGGCCACCGTCAGGCTGACGCGTCCGCCGCGCCGAACGCCCATCACCTTGGTGTCCTCGCCGATGGCCGGGCAGGCGGCTTGGGCTGCGGGTGAATTGAGCCGGCGATCCACTTGCAACACCACGTTTTCCAGGGTATCCAGCGGCGCGTAGCCGACGCCGCAGGAAGTATCGTTGGCCAGCGGTATGCTGGCCGCGCGCTGGCGCTGGAACAGTTCGGTGAGTTCGGCCGAGCCGGGACGGATGTGGCAGTGCAGGCGCACGTGGCGCTCCACGTCCAGGTAGCGCAGGTGTTGTTTCAGCCAGCGCCGACTGCTTTCGATGGCGAGCTCCTGCAACGGCACCGTGGCGCCGCCGACCTGCTGAGTCGCCCGCCCGGCCAGGAAAATCTCGATCGGCTCCAGCACCTCGCCGCCGCCGAATATGGCGCGCGCCCGGCCACCGCACAGCAGCCCCTTGTCCACATTGTGGTGCAGGATCAGGCCGAAATGGTCGAGGTAATGGCGCGACAGGGTACGGCTCAGTTCCTCCGCCAGCGCATCGCAGATGGTGTCCGGGTGGCCGATACCCTTGCGTTCGACGACTTCCAGCGGCAGCGTGCTGACGGCGGGGAAATCAAGGGGCGAGATTTGCAGGTTCATGGGTAAGAAAAGGCCTATTCCATAGCTTTCGATAATAGACCTGATTTCCCCAACCCGCCAGCCGCGCGGCAAGGTGAGGCCTTCAACTCGCTTGACACCGGCCGCCAAACGGCGAAGGATGAAAGGGTGCTAATCAGCATCAATTCGGACGCACACGGCAGTTTCGATTTCGCTAACTTGCGCTTCGGCATCGGTCAGGCGCGACGCGGCTGGCTGGAACAGCGGGACGTGCTCAACACCCGTCCGGTGGCCGGACTGCACCCTTGATCAAACGTACCATGTAACTCATTCCAATAAGGAGACTTGCCATGAGTACCAAAAACATTCCCGCTGGCTTCCACCAAATTCAACGCCACGATGGTCTGTTCCAGGAACAGGTGCATGACGCCTACCAGGCCAGGGGCAAGCTGCCCGAGTCGAGTGTCTGCCCGCAGTGCGGCGCACTATTCCACCAAGGCCGCTGGCAATGGGGCGATGCCCCGGCCGGAGCGCACCGCGAAACCTGTCCGGCTTGCCACCGCATGCATGACCATTTCCCGGCCGGATTCCTGGTGCTGGCGGGGCAGTTCTTCCTCGGCCACAAGGACGAGATCATGCGACTGGTGCACCATCACGAGCAGCGCGAACGGGCGGAACATCCTCTCAAGCGCATCATGGCCGTGGAAGACCAGGACGGCGCGACGCTGGTGACCACCACCGACATCCATCTCGCCCGCGGCCTCGGTGAGGCGGTGCATCACGCCTACCAGGGAGAACTGGAGTTTCACTACAACCCGGAAGAAAACCTGCTACGCGTGCACTGGACGCATTGATCATCATGCCCTGGCATGCCGGCCGTTTCCCGCCCGCCTTGAGTCACCTGCCGGCGCCGGTGCGGGAAAAGGCCATTGAAATCGCCAATGCCCTACTGAGTGAGGGCTACGACGAAGGCTCGGCCATCCGCATCGCCATTGCCAAGGCGAAGGAATGGGCGGTATGGGATCCGAATGTCCTGGGAAACTCCGAATAAGCTCTGCGAGAGCGATCAACCAACCATCCTCGCCCTGCTGGCGGAACAGGGCGGCAGTTACGCGGCGGTGCTCGGTATCGAACTCGACGGCCTGCGCCCGGAAGAAGTCTACAAATGGTTCCTCGCCGCCGTGCTGTTCGGCGCGCGTATTTCGGAACGACTGGCGACGCGCACCTGGCGCGAGTTCGAGCGTAGCGGCGTGCTCACCGCGCAGCGCATGCTCGATACCGGCTGGGAGGGACTGGTGCGCATCCTCGACCGCGGCGGCTACACCCGATACGACTACAAGACCGCCACTAAATTGCTGGAAATCAACCGCACCCTGCTGGCCGATTATGGCGGCAACCTCAACGCCCTGCATGCCGCCGCGACGGATTCCGTCGACCTGGAACGGCGCGTCATGGCACTAGGAAAGGGTATCGGTCCGACCACCGCCGGCATTTTTCTGCGCGAATTGCGCGGGCGATGGACAAAGGCCGCGCCGCCCCTTTCGCCCCTCGCTGCCATAGCAGCGCATGAACTCGGCCTCCAGGCAGGGGGAATACCCCCCGACGAGGCGCTGGCCTTGCTGCAGCGGCAATGGCAGCAGGCCGGCATGGCCGAAAGCAGCTTCGGCGATTTCGAAGCGGCGCTGGTGCGTGCGGGGTTGCAGCGGCGGCGGGGCCGCGCCAGAGGCCCCTGGTCACAGGCATAATCCTTTCATGAGCGATCTGGAGCTGCTGTTGCGCGAGGTGCGCGCCTGTGCCGTGTGCGCGCCATATCTGCCCAATCCGCCCAAACCAGTGTTGCGGGTGGGGCAGGGGGCTCGCCTGCTGATCGTTGGCCAAGCGCCGGGGCGGCGGGTGCATGAAACCGGGATTCCGTGGAACGACCCATCAGGCGACCGGCTACGTGGCTGGTTGCAACTGTCGCGCGAACAGTTCTACGACGAGAGCCGCATTGCCATCATTCCCACCGCTTTTTGTTATCCCGGCAAAGGTGCCCACGGCGATCTGCCGCCGCGCCCCGAGTGCGCCCCGCTGTGGCATCCAAAGCTGCGTGCTGCGCTGCCGGCCATACGGCTGACCTTGCTGGTGGGCGGCTACGCCCAGGCCTATTATCTGGGGAGGCACGCAAAGCCGACGCTAGCGACGACGGTTCGCTCGTTCCAGGAGTATCTGCCGGAATTCTTGCCGCTTCCACACCCCAGCCCCCGCAACCAGCGGTGGTTCAAGAATCATCCGTGGTTCGATGCGGAGGTGATCCCGGAATTACGCGAGTTGATGCGAATTCTGCTGTCGTGAAGTAATATTCCGCATTCTTGACGTTTTTTGTCAGCTATTGCCGGTGTAATGATCTGCAACTAAAAAGGCGAGGCTCTAACGAGGGGACATCATGACAAATTCTTTTATCCCACCACAGCGTATTCTCATGGGCCCCGGGCCGTCCGACGTCAGCCCGCGCGTGCTAGCAGCGATGGCTCGGCCCACCATCGGCCATCTCGATCCACAGTTCGTGGCGATGATGGACGAAGTCAAAGCCATGTTGCAGTACGCTTTTCAGACGCAGAACGAACTCACCATGCCAGTGTCAGGCCCGGGCTCGGCGGGGATGGAGACCTGTTTCGTCAACCTGGTGGAGCCGGGAGATAAAGTCGTCGTATGCCAGAACGGCGTGTTTGGCGGCCGCATGAAAGAGAACGTCGAGCGCGCCGGCGCCGTGGCCGTCATGGTGCAGGACGAGTGGGGCTGCGCGGTTGACCCGAATAAAGTCGAAGATGCGCTCAAGGCCAATCCGGATGCCAAAATCGTCGCCTTCGTGCACGCCGAGACTTCTACCGGCGCGCAATCCGATGCGAAGACGCTGACCGAGATTGCGCATCGCCATGATACGCTGTCCCTGGTGGATACCGTCACCTCGCTCGGCGGCACCCCGGTCAGGGTGGATGAATGGGGTATCGATGCCATCTATTCCGGCACCCAGAAGTGCCTTTCATGCACCCCTGGGCTGTCGCCAGTAAGCTTCGGCGAACGTGCGCTGGAAGTGATCAGGAACCGCAAGGGCAGGGTGCAGAGCTGGTTCATGGATCTGAATCTGGTGATGGGCTACTGGGGCAGCGGTGCCAAGCGCGCCTACCACCATACCGCTCCGATCAACGCGCTGTACGGCCTGCATGAGTCGCTGCTGATCCTGCAGGAGGAGGGGCTGGAGAACGCATGGGCGCGTCATCACCATCACCATATGGCGCTCAGGGCAGGGCTGGAAGCCATGGGGCTGTCATTTGTGGTGAAGGAACAGGACCGTTTGCCGCAGCT
>Ga0208392_1000421_pt1 | contig 11447 bp, 8 predicted proteins | sample LakWasMeta3_LOW4_2_FD_183855 | JGI IMG/M metagenome (GOLD analysis project Ga0208392, IMG submission 183855) | Freshwater sediment methanotrophic microbial communities from Lake Washington under simulated oxygen tension - Sediment Metagenome... | ecosystem: Environmental > Aquatic > Freshwater >... | reverse complement strand
CTTCAACTTGGTGACGCGATAGCCTTGCCGCCGCAGTTCGGCTTTTGCAATGGCTTCGCTTTTCGCCGAGATTATTCCCCCGGATTTTTGCTTGTTTTTGCCAACTCCCGCCCAGATGAAATCAATTTGTTCAGCTTGCTCTGCCATGTTTATTCCTTGGTAATTCGGTCAATTTCTTCCAGACTGGTTATGCCCATGCGCACTTTGTTTAGCCCGGATCTGCGCAAATCATTAAAGCCTTCTTCCAAGGCGCACTGCGCCAGTTGATCGGTATTGCCGCCGTTGAGGATAAGCGAGCGCATTTTTTCAGTTAGCGTCAAGACTTGATAAACACCGACCCGGCCTTTATAGCCGCTGTTGCAGTGTTCGCAGCCGACTGCTTTAAATATTTTAAGGTCAGGCAGTTCTTCTTCTTTAAATCCGGCAGTGAGCAGGACTTTATCGGGCAAGTCAGCGGGAACTTTACAATGCTCACAAAGCCTGCGGCCCAAACGCTGCGCCATAATCAAATTGACCGCTGAGACAATGTTGAATGGCGGGATGCCCATCTGCATGAGCCGGTTCAAGGTTTGCGGCGCGTCATTGGTATGCAGGGTTGATAGCACCAAGTGTCCCGTTTGTGCGGCCTTGACGGCGATTTCGGCGGTTTCCAGATCTCGAATCTCACCCACCATGATGATGTCCGGGTCCTGCCGTAAAAAGGCGCGTAGGGCGCTGGCAAAAGTCAGGCCCGCTTTGGGATTCATATTGACCTGATTGATGCCCTCTACGGTAATTTCCACCGGGTCTTCGGCAGTGGAAATATTGCGCTCCATGGTGTTAAGAATATTGAGGCCGGTATAGAGCGAAACGGTTTTACCGCTACCGGTTGGTCCGGTTACCAGCACTAGACCGTAGGGTTTGTTGATGGCTTCAAGAAAAATCCGTTGTTGCTCCGGTTCAAAGCCCAGCTTTTCAATACCTAACTGGGCGCTGGTCGGATCCAAAATACGCAACACGACTTTTTCGCCGAACAGGGTAGGGCAGGTGTTGACCCGGAAATCAATGGCGCGATTTTTGGACAAGGTCATTTTGATACGGCCGTCCTGCGGAATCCGGCGCTCAGCAATGTCCATTTTAGACATGACCTTCAGGCGCGAGACGAGCCGATTGGCGATACTGGCAGGGGGCGTAGCAACCTGGCGGAGTATGCCGTCCGATCTGTAGCGAATGCGGAAAACCTTTTCGTAGGGTTCCATATGTATATCGGATACCCCTTGTTTTATCGAATCCAGCAGTATTTTGTTGACATAACGGACGATAGGCGCGTCATCGATATCCGAGCTAATGTCGGGCTTGGCTTCTTCTTCGCCTCCGGAAATGTCCAGATTGTCCAGATCCTCATCAAGCATATCGGTCATTGAGGTATCGGCGGCCTCCAGGGCAGTCTCAATGGCTTTGATAAGTTTGTCTTCCTCGACCAGAATGGCCTCGGGATTAAGGCGGCTGTGAAACTTGAAGTCATCCAGAGCGCGAAAGTCGGTCGGGTCCGATACGGCGACAAACAGCGTTTTGCCCCGGGCATATAGGGGGATGGCATGGCATTTTTGGATCAGTTTTTCTCCTACCAGATGGATAGGAAGCCTGCGGCAGTCAATGGCATCCAGGTCAAAAAAAGGTACGCCAAATTCAATCGAGGCTTGGGTTGCCAGTGCTTTGCTGTCAATAAGCTTATTGCTGACAAGGTAGCGTATTAGCGGGACTTGTTTTTTTTGCGCCTCCTGGCTATGAATTTGCGCATCCGCCTCAGTTAGCAGACCTTTCGCAATCAAACACCGTGTAAGGCCGCTAAAATGTAAATCTTTTGATGCAGTACTCATAGGGTAATAGTTCTGTCAGTTGTTTAGGCAAATATAGATTAAAAAAATGCAAGTACAAGGTTGCAGGAACGAATCTATCCGCTCCTGCAACCGGCCTGTTTTCTTTATAAAGCCCGGATTTTGCGTTGCTGTTCTTCAAGATTGTTCAGCATTGACCGCAAATCGGCCAGCTTGGCTTTTTCTTTGTCGATAACTTCCGGCGGCGCTTTATCGACAAACGCCGGATTATTCAATTTGCCTTCGACTCTGGGGAGATCGTTGTGGATCTTTTGTATTTCCTTTTCCAGCCGCGCCAACTCCGCCTCCTTGTCGATCAAGCCGGCCATCGGAATCAGGATTTTCATGTCGCCGACCAAGGCCATCGCCGATTCCGGCGCGGTTTCATCGTTGCCTAGCCAAGTGATAGCTTCCAATCTGCCCAGTTTTTGCAGGTACACTTGGTTATTATCCAGGCTCCGGCGGTCGGCGTCCGAACCGTCTTGCAGCAACACCGGCAACGGCCTGCTCGGCGCGATGTTCATCTCCCCGCGTATGCGGCGCACACCCAGGATAAAGTTCATCACCCAGTTGGTTTCGGCGATTGCAGCGTTGTCGATTTGCGCTTCATCGGCAACCGGATAAGGTTGCAGCATGATGGTATCCTCTGCCGCGCCGGTTCCCGCTAACGGCGCGACCCGCTGCCAAATTTCCTCGGTAATGAACGGCATGATCGGATGCGTCAAACGCAGCACCGATTCCAGCACTGTCAGCAGCGTTTTGCGCGTGCCGCGTTGCAGCGCTTCGTTATCGGATTGCAGCGAAATTTTCGCCAGTTCCAGATACCAATCGCAGTATTCGTTCCAGGTGAATTCGTAAATGGCCTGTGCCGCCAGGTCGAAGCGGTAATTGTCGATCGCATGGGTGGTTGCCGCAATGACTTGTTGCAGACGGGCGGTGATCCAGCGGTCCACTTGGCTGTATTCGCAAGCCGCGCCGGACAAACCGTTATCCTGGCCTTCGGTATTCATCAATACGTAACGCGCTGCGTTCCACAGCTTGTTGCAGAAATTACGGTAACCTTCGGTACGGGCCAGGTCGAAACGAATGTCGCGGCCGGTCGATGCCAGGGATGCGAACGTAAAACGTAGCGCGTCGGTGCCGTAAGACTGGATGCCGTCCGGGAAATCCTTGCGCGTGGCTTGCTCGATTTTTTTGGCCAGATGCGGTTGCATCATGCCGGACGTGCGTTTGGCCACCAGCGCATCCAGGTCGATGCCGTCGATGATGTCGATAGGGTCCAATACGTTGCCTTTGGATTTTGACATCTTTTGTCCTTCGGCGTCGCGCACCAGACCGTGGATGTAGACTTCCCTGAACGGCACCTGGCCCTGGAATTTCAGGCCCATCATGATCATCCTGGCAACCCAGAAGAAAATAATGTCGAAGCCGGTCACCAGCACACTGGTCGGGTAATGCTTGGCCAATTCCGGGGTTTGCTCCGGCCACCCCAGCGTCGAGAACGGCCACAGCGCCGACGAGAACCAGGTATCCAGCACGTCTTCGTCCTGCTTCAGTGCATGGCCTTCAGGCAGGTTGTGCAAGGCACGGATTTCCTGTTCGGAGCGGCCGACATAGACGTTGCCTTTGTCGTCGTACCAGGCCGGAATGCGGTGGCCCCACCAGATTTGCCGGGAAATGCACCAGTCCTGGATGTTACGCATCCATTCGAAATACGTGTTTTTCCAGTTGTCGGGCACGAACTTGATGTCGCCGTTTTCGACCGCGGCAATCGCAGGCTCGGCCAAAGGTGCGACCTTGACGTACCATTGGTCGGTCAGGAACGGCTCAATGACGCTGTTGGTGCGGTCGCCGCGCGGCACCATCAATTTATGGTCGGCGATTTTTTCCAATAAACCGGCGGCGTCGAGATCGGCGACGATTTGCTTGCGCGCTTCGAAGCGGTCCAGGCCGCAGTATTTGTCCGGAATCAGATTGCCTTCGTTGGTGCTGTTGTTGCGCACCGCCGCATCGACCGTGAAAATGTTGATCAAGCCGCCATGCGGCAAATCCTGGATGACGGATGTATGACGATGGCGGGTCCAGACTTCATAATCGTTAAAATCGTGGGCCGGGGTGATCTTGACGCAGCCGGTGCCGAATTCGGGATCGACGTATTCGTCGGCGATGATCGGAATGCGGCGGCCGGTCAGCGGCAGTTCCAGGAACTCGCCAAGCAAGTGCTTGTAGCGTTCGTCGTTAGGATGGATCGCCACCGCGGCGTCGCCGAGCATGGTTTCGGGCCGGGTCGTCGCGACGATCAAATGGCCTTGGCCGTTCGATAGCGGATAGCGCAGATGCCACATCGAGCCGTTTTCTTCTTCCGACAAGACTTCCAGATCGGACACGGCGGTATGCAGCACCGGGTCCCAGTTAACGAGGCGCTTGCCGCGGTAAATCAGGCCTTCTTCATACAGCCGGACGAACACTTCCTGCACTGCATCGGACATGCCTTCGTCCATCGTGAAGCGCTCTCGTTCCCAGTCCAGCGACGAACCCATGCGCCGCAACTGGCGGGTAATCGTGCCGCCGGATTCTTCTTTCCATTGCCAGACTTTTTCCAGGAACTTTTCGCGGCCGAGATCGTGGCGGGTTTGGCCTTCGGCATTGCACAGCCGTTCGACGACCATTTGCGTAGCGATGCCGGCGTGGTCGGTGCCCGGCTGCCACAAGGTGCTGTAGCCTTTCATTCGATGGTAGCGGGTCAGCGCATCCATGATAGTGTCCTGAAACGCGTGGCCCATATGCAAACTGCCGGTAACGTTCGGCGGCGGGATCATGATGCAATACGATTCGCCTTCGGGCTTGGCCGCGAAGTAATTGTTCTGTTCCCAGGTTTGATACCAGCGTTGTTCGATTGAGTGCGGGGCGTATGTTTTTTCCATGAATGGGCTGCTCTTTTTCTTGTATAAAGTTGATGCGTATGTTGATTTATTTGTTACCAGTCTTTATAGGTATTAACCTTCATGCCTGACTGCTGATAGCGGCGATAGCGGTCTCTGCCCGCTGCTTTGGTGGTTTCGCTGTTATCCAGTATTTCAAGAATGCGTCCGGTTTGCGGTTCTACCTCAGGATAGCGTGAGGACAGATTGAACAGGACTTTTTGCCAGGGGGCGGGAGCATTCAGCGAGCCGATCAAGATAACTTTTTCAAGCTCAGGCAACTCGCCGGTATATATCTGGTGCGGAATAAAACTGCCTGCCCTGAATGTCCAGAGCAGGTCGTCCATGATTCGGCTTTGTTCAGCGGAATCGGTGAGCACATAACAAAAACTGCCGCTGCGATAAGCTTTTTCGATCAATTTGCAGGCGAACAGATACCTGTCGTCCAGCGATTCCGACGGCAGTATGTAAAAGCTGACTTCAGCCACTTATGTTCTGTGCAGTCTGCGCCCGGTTAATCAGGTATTGGCTTATCAGCTGTACAGGACGGCCGGTTGCACCCTTGGTCGGGCCGGTGCGCCAAGCGGTGGCGGCGATGTCCAGGTGCGCCCAGCGGAATTTCTCGGCAAACCGTGCCAGAAAGCAAGCCGCGGTAATGGTGCCGCCGTCCTTGCCGCCGACGTTGGCCATGTCGGCAAAATTGGATTTAAGCTGTTCTTGGTATTCTTCCCAAAGCGGTAAGCGCCAGATGGGGTCATTGGCGATTTCGCCGGCCGCGGTCAACTCATTACACAAGGCGTCGTCGTTGCCCAGCAGGCCGCTGACCACGCGTCCCAAAGCAATTCCGCAAGCGCCGGTCAGGGTGGCGATGTCGATCACTGCCTCGGGGTTGTAACGCTCGGCATAAGTTAAGGTGTCGCACAGCAGCAGCCGGCCTTCGGCGTCGGTGTTCAATATTTCGATGGTTTTGCCGGACATGCTGGTGACAATGTCGCCCGGCTTGTTGGCGTCGCCATCGGGCAGGTTTTCCGATGACGGGATCAGGCCGATAATATTCAGCGGCAACTGCATTTGCGCTGCGGCGAGCAGTGTACCCAGAACGGTCGCGCCGCCGCACATGTCGTATTTCATTTCATCCATGCCGGGCGCCTGCTTTAATGAAATGCCGCCCGCGTCAAAGGTCAGGCCTTTGCCGATCAGTACGATAGGTTTGGCGTTTTTCTCGCCGCCTTGATAATCCACAGTGATTAATTTGGCAGGTTGGCGGCTGCCGCGCGAAACAGAAAGCAGTGCGCCCATGCCCAGTGCCGCCATTTCGGCTTCGTCGACGACTTTAACCGTCAGGCTGGGGCATTGGTTGCCCAGTTCAATCGCTTGTTCGGCAATAAAGGTCGGCGTGCAGATGTTGCCCGGCAAATCGGCCAAATGTTTGGTTAATGCCATGCCCTCGGCAACGGCCTTGCCTTGCAGCAAGCCTGCCTGAGCCAAGGCGCGATTGCTTTCCGTGGCGGAAACGGAAATTTTTTCAATCTTGCTTTCGGTTTCCTTGTCGGACTTGGTGTGGGTGAACTGATACACGGCATCGCTAAAGACTTCAACGACATGCCGGGATTTCCATTGCCAGTCGCGGCCTTCAACATCGCACTCGGCCAGGCAGCAAACGACCGACTTTATCTGCGGTTTTTTCAGGCTGTTAATGGCGGCCAGCAGGGCTTTTTTATAGTTCTTGCCGGATAAAGGCTTGTTTTCGCCCAGTCCGACCAGCAAAACACGTTCAATCTTGCTGCCGGGAATGGCGTTGATTAATACGGTTTCGCCGTTTTTACCGCTCAGGTCGCCTCGGTTGACGATTTTATTAATGAGCCCTTGCGTGCTGGTATTCAGGGCCGCAGCCGAGGGACTGAGTTGTCGATCTTGGTAAACGCCAACAATAACGCAATCATATTGCAGTTCTTCTAGTGGCGCGGTTTCTATTGAATAGTCCATAACTTAACTCGGTTATTTGTTGAGTGGAGCATTATCTTGAGCTGGCTGGAAAAAAGGCGCTGCAAGATGAGCCGTTTACTTACGATTATACAACACAAATAGCGGTTTTTGATTGAGGATGCACGAGCTGCGGTGAATTGGATGAGTGTCTTTGACTTTTAATCAAGCCTTATTAGGGGATGAGGTATTGGCAGCTCTATCGGACCGCCATGGTCCTTGATTGATGCTCGATTTAAACAAATCAGGCACACAATGAGCTACTTCCCATAGCGATGTTTCTATAAAATAGTTCATAATTTGCCGTTTAAGGTGAAAGTCGATGCTTTTTATCGTCCACTTTTTATTTGGCTATATGGCAGCACTTGTTTTTGATTGGGGATACGCTTGGAAGTGAATTGGATTAAAGGCTACAAAATGGGGCGGCGTAAGCTGATCACCGTCCTGGACAGGATGGTGGCTTTGGATTTGTTAAGGACATTGTTGGCGGTTTGGTCGGTGATTGTCGTTATTATCGTCAGCCGGCAGTTTATCAAGGTGCTTGATAAAGCGATTGAAGGCCAGGTATCCAACGAAACCTTGATGACCGTTCTGGGTTTAAAAACAATTATCGCCAGCGCATCCTTTTTACCGGCAGCCTTGTTTATGGCCGTGTTGATGGTCCTGGGCAGAATGTACAGGGATCAGGAAATGTCGGCAGTGGCTTCAGCAGGCGGCGGCGCCGGGACAGTTTACCGGTCCATATTTCTGCTGGTTTTTCCTTTAAGCCTATTGGCGGCGGGTTTGTCATTCTACGTGTCCCCATGGGCGGAAGCCACGATGGAGCAGCTCATGCACCAGGATAAGGAAACGGCCGATCTTAGAGGCGTTGCCGCCGGAAAGTTCAGTGAATACAGCCAGGGCGATCTGGTTTTTTATGTGGAAAAGATTGATAGCGATAAAACCATGCGCCAGATTTTTGTCCAGCACAGGCAGGGCAACCGCTTGGCGATTATTAATGCCGAACTGGGCCGGATGAAGGACTTGCCTGACGGGCGTTACGTCGTTCTGGAAAACGGTGAGCGCATACAGGGGCAACCGGGAACCGTAAATTATGTGGTTGAGCAGTTCTCCGAATATGCCGTGAGGATGGATACCAAAGAGACAGCCGCTACTTTTGGCAAGGAGTCGGCTCCCAGCAATACGTTGGTAAATTCCGGCCAAATAATTGATATTGCCGAATTGCAGCGTCGGTTTTCCGTACCCATGGGGATACTGTTGCTTAGCTTTATTGCCGTGCCTTTGGCGCAGATGTCGCCTCGCGGCGGTGTTTACGGGAATATGCTGGTCGGCTTTTTGATCTATTTTAGCTACGGCAATCTTATTCGTGTCAGCCAGAGCTGGGTCATGAACCAAACTATTCCGGCATGGCTGGGCGCTTTTGGCGTCAATACGCTGTTATTGGTAGTGGGAGGCGTCTTATTGGCAAGATTATACGGCTGGAAATGGGTGGCTTTCAAAGCCAGGGAAATGGTGCGTAAGTGAATGTATTAACACGCTATATAGTTAGGGAAATACTCAAAGGCTCTTTCGTTGCCGTCATATTGTTATTGACTTTATTCAATCTGTTTACTTTCAGTGACCAGCTAAAGGATCTGGGTAAAGGGAACTACGGCTTAACTGAGATTTTTTATTATCTTGCCTTGACTTCACCGTCTGTTTTTTATGAATTGATGCCGGCATCCGCCCTGTTAGGCAGTTTATTTATATTGGGGGCGATGGGTAACAATCGCGAACTTATTGCGATGCGCGCCGCAGGCTTATCCGTCTTTGGAATCATTAAAGCGGTTATGGTAGCCGGCGCCATTTTGGTCCTGATTGCCATCGCGGTCGGTGAATTTGTCGCGCCGGTAACCGAGCAGGCGGCACAGATGATTAAGCTCACCGCACAGAATGACCAGGTTGTCATGAAAGCCAAATATGGGCTCTGGCTGCGGGAAGGCAAAAAATTTATCAACGTGCGGAAAATAGAGGATGACGGCAGTCTGGCCGACATCAGCATTTATGAACTGGATGATCAAAGGCATTTGCGCAATTCAGCCCATGCACAAAAAGCGACTTTTCAAGGCGATCAGCAATGGAAATTAGAGGGTATCGCGCAATCAAACATCTCATTGGAGCAGATGACGGCAGATAGCAGAAGCGAACAGCTCTGGCAATCGAGTCTTGCCCCGGATTTGCTGGATATTGTTGTGGTCAAGTCGCATGATTTATCCATGTACGATCTGGCGATGTATATTGATTTCTTAAAGAAAAATCATCAAAAGTCGCACGAGTTTGAAATGGCTTTCTGGGGGCGTGTGGTTAATCCCCTGGTTGTTTTCGTGATGCTGCTGGTATCCGCGCCTTTTGTCATCGGCGTTAAACGCGGCGTTAACGTTGGCGCGCGGATGATGATAGGTGTGGTTATCGGTATGGGATTTAATATTATCGATAAGATTGTTAGTCATATCGGGCTGATTTATAGCCTTAATCCGCCGCTAATGGCCTTCCTTCCCAGTTTGACGATATTAGCCCTGGCGCTGTTTGCGTTGAACCGGGTGCAAGCGTAGCGTTCGCAGAGTTATTAAATTTATTACATTGAGTCAGGCAGGCAGAGTTAACGTGGCCATTAGAAAATTTAAAGATAAACAACCTAAAATCGGCAATTCGGTTTTCATCGATGACAGCGCGGTGGTGATCGGCGACGTGACCTTGGGCGACGATGTTTCCATCTGGCCGACCACCGTGGTTAGAGGCGATGTCGAAAGCGTGACGATCGGCGCAGGCACCAATGTGCAGGACGGCTCAGTCCTGCATGTCACTCATGCCGGCAAGTATACGGCTCAAGGACATCCTTTAACTATCGGCAAGGGCGTTACCATAGGGCATAGAGCCGTGGTTCACGCTTGCACCGTGGGCAACTACTGTCTGGTAGGGATAGGGGCAATCATTATGGATGGCGCCGTTCTTGAGGATTATGTGATGCTGGGAGCCGGCGCGCTGGTTCCGCCGGGAAAAAAACTGGAAAGCGGCTATCTTTACGTAGGCGCGCCAGCCAAACAGGCCAGGCCTTTAAAGGAATCCGAAAAGGAATTTCTGGAATATTCATCTCGCCAATATATTCAGTTAAAAAATGAATACTTAAAGGCGTAGATAAGGTCGAGACTGTGAAAGTATTCTGTTTAAGAGATTAACCACGGAGGACACAGAGAACACGGAGTTTTATATTGCATTAACTCTGTGTTCTCCGTGTTCTCTGTGGTAAATAATCCTTTCAGCCTGATTTGGATAATATTTATATAGCCTTGATCGTCTGCCAGTCTGTTAGCCTCAAGATTGGCGTTCTGAATCCAGCAGCTCAATGACAGGCCGGGTTGCCGGGCGAACGCCACGCCAGATAAAAAAAGCTTCCGCCGCCTGCTCAACCAGCATGCCCAATCCATCCAGGCTCTTTTTCGCATGGTTTTCCAGTCCCCAGCGCACAAAAGCGGTCGGTTCATTACCGTAAGCAAGATCGTAACAGTTGCCCCCGGCAGCCAGTAATCCGGGCGGCAGCGGCGGCAGTTGTCCGCTCAAACTGGCTGACGTCGCGTTTAAAATCAAATCAAACTGCCGGTTTTCCAAATCATCAAAGCCACAGCCGGTAATAGGGCCTCGGCCGTGAAATTCTGCGGCCAGCTTGACGGCCTTATCAACAGTGCGGTTGGCGATCACAAGAGATTGCGGGGATCGCTCAAGTATCGGCGCTATGATGCCCCGGCTGGCGCCGCCGGCGCCCAGAAGCAGTATGCGGATGCCTGTCAGATTGATGCCGTGATTGAAGGTCAAATCGGTTACCAGACCGATGCCGTCGGTGTTGTCGCCTAAAACAGAACCATCCTCCCGGAACGCGAGCGTGTTGACCGCCTTGCTCAGTTGGGCGCGTTCGGTTTTATGGCTGGCATAGCTCCAGGCAAGCTCTTTCAGGGGCACGGTGCAATTTAAGCCTTTGCCGCCCTCGGCGAAAAATTTTGCAACGGCAGTCTGGAACTGTTCGGCAGGCACTTCCACGGCGGTGTATTCAAGCGTTTGCCCGGTCTGTTGGGCAAACAGGCGGTGAATGCGCGGCGATTTGCTGTGTTTGATCGGACAGCCAAAGACGGCGTAGCGATCGGTTAAGACCATAATTGCGCCTTTCTTTCCATCCATAACTCCCATGCAATAGTCACTGCAACTATCAAAATGGCGATGCCCAATTCCACCCACAGAAAATGCAGGGTGTAGACCGAAACCACGGCGGCGACACCCAGGAATAGTCCCACCAGGCTAAAGCGCCAGCCTACGCGCAAGCCGTCCAGTATGGTTGAAAGCGATAATATCAGCAGGATAATACGTCCGGCGTCTTGTTCGTCTATGCGCCCGGATTGGTGGATCAAAAACAACCCGCCAACGACCAGCAACGATGTGCTCCAGTGGATTGATTGCTCACGTAGAATGATCTTGAAGTCTTCGCTACGGTGCTTGGATTGCACCCAGCCGATAATCATTGCGGACAAGCCAAACAGGAGCACCATAATAAGCCAGTAGCCATAACCGTCGGCAGGGGAGAAGTCCATGATACCGATGCCGACTAGAGACAGGATCAGCAGCAGAACCAGAATGGCTTCCTCAATATGAAATTTTCTTT
>Ga0208392_1000418_pt1 | contig 11484 bp, 7 predicted proteins | sample LakWasMeta3_LOW4_2_FD_183855 | JGI IMG/M metagenome (GOLD analysis project Ga0208392, IMG submission 183855) | Freshwater sediment methanotrophic microbial communities from Lake Washington under simulated oxygen tension - Sediment Metagenome... | ecosystem: Environmental > Aquatic > Freshwater >... | reverse complement strand
CATTCGTCCTGCCGGCCTCTTTTTGCACTTTAATGACCTCCAGCGCCTCCTGCTGTTTCAGGACGGTCTGCCTGATAATGTCCAGCTCATTGTCCAATGCCAGCAACTTGTAATAGCCAATCGCAACATCGGCAATAAGATTTGAAATGACAAAGTTGGTGCCTTCGATGCTTGACAAATATTGAGCGGCCGCGGACTTGCGCTGGTTGCGCAGCTTGCCCCAGATATCGATCTCCCAGGATGCCTGTAGCCCCACATAATAGTCAGGCAGATGTTCGGGAACGATCTGGCCGGGCCTGATTTCGGTAGAAGCGTTTCCGGCCCCGTCCATCGTGTAAAGCCCGAACTTGCGAATCCCGGCTCCAACGTTCAAGTCTACTTTCGGCAACAATGCGCCGTTTGCCAGTTTCACGCTGGAACGCGAAACCTCAATGCGCTGCAAGGCCGTTTGCAAGTCGATATTGTTGGCGATGGCGGTATCGATCAGTTTTAGCAGAAGCGAATCGGTGAAATATTGCCGCCAGTTGATGTTTGCGATAGAGGCGGCGTCTTTTTGATCCTGGAACCGGGCGGGCAATTCCTTGTCCGGAATGGATAACTCGGTACTGAGTGTTGTGCAGGCACTTAAGGTTATCGTCAAAAACGAAACGCCCAGGCCGCAATATATTTTATTCTTCATTGGATATTAAATAGTTTCAGTGAACGCGGCTTCTTCTTTTTTTCCATTCCGGTGATGCTTATCGGCAATCGTTGCAAACGCCACGTATAAGCCCGGAATGACGATGACCCCGAATAATGTCCCGAAAATCATGCCCCCGGCCGCCGCCGAACCGATCGTATTGTTACCGATCTCGCCGGCGCCGGAAGCAAACATCAACGGGATCAGGCCGGCGATAAAGGCGAACGAAGTCATCAAAATAGGGCGCAGACGCAGTGCGGCGCCTTCAATGGCGGCTTCAAGCGGCGTTTTTCCGAGCCGGTGCTGCAAGGTCGCAAATTCAATGATCAGGATGGCGTTTTTGCCGAGAATGCCGATCAGCATGATCATCGCTATTTGCGCATAAATATTGTTTTCCAAGCCCATGACCATCAGTAAAAACAAAGCCCCGAATATGCCGATCGGCAGGGACAGGATGACCGCCATCGGCAACAGGAAGCTTTCGTATTGCGCGGCGAGCAGCAAGTACACGAATAGCAGGCAAATCACAAAAATATAAATGGCCTGATTGCCGGCCTGGGCCTGGTCCCGGGACGAGCCTGCCCAATCGTAGCCAAAGCCTTTCGGCAGTTTTTGCGCCGCCACGTCCTTGATCGCGGCGATAGCCTGTCCGCTGCTGTAGCCAGGCGCCGGCTGGCCGTTGACCATGGCCGAGGTGTACATGTTGTAGCGCGTCACCTGCTCGGGGCCGTAGACTTTTTCGATGCGAAGGAAAGAAGAGAACGGCACCATTTTTCCGGCATCGTTTTTGATGTACAGCTTCATCAGGTCGTCAGGCTGCGCCCGGTATTCGGGCAGCGCCTGCACCATGACTTTATACATCTGGCCGAAGCGGATAAAGTTGGTCGCGTATTCGCTGCCGATCAGGGTTTGCAGCGTGCTCATCGCGTTCTCGGCGGAGATGCCTTTTTGCGCGGCCTTGTCGCCATCAATATGCAACAGGAATTGCGGGAAACTGACGTTGAAGGTGGTAAAGGCATTCGTTATCTCGGGGCGTTTGTTGAGTTCCTTCACAAAGGCATCGGCCACTTTCTGCAATCTTTGAAGATCGTCCGAACCGGTTTTATCCAGCAAGCGCATTTCAAAGCCGCTGGAGTTGCCGTAACCGGGCACCGGCGGCGGTGTAAAAAACTCGATACTGGCATCTTTGATATACCGGGTTTTTTCTTCCAGCATACGGATGATGTCCTTATCGGAAGCGGTTCTTTGTTCCCAGTTTTTCAAGCTGATCAGGTTCATACCGTAAACGGCGCCTGTACCTTCAGAAAGCAGACTGAACCCAGCCAGACTGGAGACCGAATTCACGCCGTCCAAAGCCGATGCGACGCGTTGCACCTCATCCGACACTTTTTCGGTACGCTCCAGCGTTGCGCCCGAAGGCGTTGTAATATTCGCGTAGATCGTTCCTTGGTCTTCCTCGGGAATAAAACTCGAAGGTACCATGGACCCTATCAGGCCCGCGCCTACGGAAAATCCGACTAAGATGCCGAAGGTTATAATCCTTCTGTTAGCGATTGCGCCGATCAGTTTTTTGTAATTGTCGGACAGCCTGTTGTAGCGCTTATTGAATCCCTGGAAGAAAAGCTGGAGACCCGATTTTTTAAGGCTTTCGTCGTTATGGTTCTTTTTAAGGAATAAAGCGCAAAGCGCAGGCGTCAGTGTCAGCGCCGTGACTCCTGAGAGCACGATTGCACAGGCCATCGTCAGGGAAAACTGCCGGTAAAAGACGCCTTCGGGGCCGCCCATAAAAGCGACCGGTAAAAAAACCGCCGACATGACCAGAGTGATCGCAATAATTGCCCCGCTGATTTCACGCATGGCGTGTTCTGTTGCTTTTCGCGGCCCTAAGTCGGAATGCTCCATTTTGGCATGCACGGCTTCGATGACCACAATAGCGTTGTCCACGACAATGCCGATGGCCAGCACCAACGCAAAAAGCGTGATCAGGTTGAGCGAAAAGCCCATCAATTGCATGAAGAAAAAAGTGCCGACCAGCGATACCGGTACGGCAATAATGGGAATAATGGTTGAGCGGAAATCCTGCAAAAAGATAAACACCACTAAGGTAACCAGCAGGAAAGCTTCCGCTAAAGTTTTAATGACTTCATGAATGGAAGCGTCCAGAAACTCGGAAACATCATAGCTCAGGGTGTAATCCATGCCCGGCGGAAAGGAAGTTGCTTTGATCTCCACCATTGTTCTCTTGATATTGTCAATGACCTCTTTGGCATTGCTGCCCGGACGCTGCTTTAATAAAATGGCGGCAGAGGGCCGGTCGTTTTCTTTGGAAAGAACGTTATAATCTTGAGAGTCGAATTCGATTTCGGCAACATCCTTGAGCCGCAATATTTCGCCATTCTCCGCACTGCTCAAGACGATGTTTTCATACGCTTTCTGGGTATTATGTTTGCCGGTGTACTTCAAAACGTATTGAAGCGCCTGCGCCCTTTTACCGGAACTCTCACCAATTTTGCCCGGCGCGGCTTCCACGTTCTGCGCTTTCAGTTTTTCAACGACTTCCGTAGCCGAGATGTTGTACATCAGCAATTTATCGGGCTTCAGCCACACGCGCATCGCGTATTCCCTGGAACCCAGGATTTCGGCAAAACCGACCCCGTCTATTCTTTTGAGCTCTTTTAGAACATTGATGTCGGTAAAGTTATAAAGAAATTTCTCGTCCAACGTGGGATCCGAGCTGAGTATGTTGATATATAAAAGCATGGCGTTTTGTACTTTCTCGACAATAACCCCTGCCTTAATCGCTTCGGCGGGCAGCTCATCCAGGACCGATGACACCCGGTTCTGCACGTTGACGGCGGCGACTTCCGGATCGGTGCCGGCCTTGAAAATAATCTGGATTTCGCCGCTGCCGTCATTGCCGGAAACGGACGACATATAGGCCATGCCGGGTACGCCATTGATCGCTCTCTCGAGCGGCGTAATGACCGCCTTTACGACAACTTCCGCATTGGCGCCGGTAAATTTGGTCGTCACATTGACTTCGGGAGGCGCGATATCGGGAAACTGCGTGACAGGCAGTTGAATTAAAGACAATAAACCCACCAAAGTGATGAGAATGGAGATGACGATCGACAGTACCGGCCGATGAATAAATCTTGAAGTCATGATGATTCTTATCTCTGGGTTAATCTTTACTGCTTGATAACATGACTTCTGCCAAATCGACAGGCACGGGGTGTATTTTATTGCCATCCCTCATACTCTCGGCTCCCTCGAACAGTATCTTCTCGTCTTTGGACAGACCGGATGCCACGACATAAAAATCCGGAAAGCGCATTTTGGGGGTGATGTTTCTTTGCTGTAGTACGCCCTCCTGATTGACTACGAAAACATACAGCTTGTCCTGGATTTCAAACGTCGATTTTTGCGGAATCAGCAGCGCATTGTTAAGTTGCTTGTCGATAACGACCTTGCCGTTCGCGCCGTGTTTTAAAATGGCATCGGGATTGGGAAACCTGGCCCTGAACGCAATATTGCCGGTTGCGCGGTCGAATTCGCTTTCTATCATTTCTATTTTGCCAGCATGGCCATAGGGCATATTGTTGGCAAGTTTTAAGCCCACGGTTTTAGGCTGATTTCCTCCGTTGGCGATGTAATTCAGGTAATCGGTTTCCGATAGGTTGAAATAGGCAAATACTTCCCGGTTGTCGGAGATAGAGGTCAGCATATCCCCCTCTGTTATCAAGCTGCCGACCTTATTCGGAATACGGTTGATAATGCCGTGGTAGGGGGCTTTGATTTGCGCGAACGAAAGCTGTAAAGCGGCTTGCTCCTTGTGCGCCAAGGCCTCTTCCACATCGGCTTTTAAGGCATCCACCTTGGCTTTTATGACGTCAAGCTCGGTTTTAGAGACAATATTTTTTTCGACCAACAGCTTGACGTTTTTTAATTCGACTTCGGCGGCCTTCACATCCGCCAGCGCATTTTTATAAGCGGCATTGGCTTTTTGCAGTTCTTTTTCAAGCTCCAAAAAGTTAAGCGTAAACAGCAACTGTCCTTCCTTGACCGGCTGGCCTTCGTCGACATGAATTTTTTCAATGTAGCCTTTAACCTTGCTTCTTACTTCGACATATCTCACCGATTGAATTTCGGCGACATATTCACGGCTGTAGGTCGTGTCCTTTAGTAGAGGGCTTACCACTTGATGGGTATCGATAGTTTCAGCTTCTTTTTTTGAGTCGCAGGATGCCGTGATTAGGCACAATGCAAGGAACAGTATTCGGCTATTTTTCATGTTAAATATTCGGCCCACGGGGCTAATGGTGTGTTTAAGTAAGAGCTCAAAAGTTTTTTTACATACAAATACTGCGTTTTTGCGCTACGAGGGGAGCGTAGTTAAGGCGCACAGCGCCACGAGTTTCATGCACTATTCGAGAGCATAGGCAGCACAAACTTGGGCCGTAGGTTTCTGCCGTGGCATTCACACATAACGAGCGTGAATGAGTAAAAATCGGTAAGCAAGTCGTTGTTAACAGCATTGCAAGTTAATGGAGCTTTTAGTTGTATGCTAAGACAAGCAATAAGCGGGCCATAATTGGCTTAAAAATAAAGCTTATTTTTCTTATGGTTAGAGAGTCTAGAAGAAATGCATTTTTGAAAACCGTTGCATTTTGCAACGGTCATGAGCAAAATGCACCATTATGTCCGTTATCTATAAATTAACTTTCTCCTTGTTTGTCCTAACGTTGATCGTTTTTGGCATCTATGGAACGTATCAGCTTCGAACCGAAGCCCAAGATTTGCGAAATGATGTTGAAAAAGAAACACGCTTGTTAGCTCACAGTTTGCTGGTTTCAGTCGAAAACGCTTTACGGGATCGGCAAATGGAAGACGTGCAGGAGCTTTTGCAACAAATAGAGCACTTCAAACCTTCCATAGACGTCCGTATCTACATTCAAAACCGTGACACTATCCGCTCCGGCGCGGAAACCTTGGTGTGGCCGGAAGAAGTGAAACGCACCCTGTACCAGAGTGCGCTTGATGGTGAAGCCAAACAATTTTATTTTCCCGAAGACAATCCTGACTTCCTGGTCATGTCTTTACCTTTTAATAAGGCTTCGAATGCTATGCCGGGCAGTCTGGCGATGGTGCGGTCCCTGCAAAAGATGAAAGAGGATTTAAGTAAAACCAGAACCTATATTCTCTGGTCTTTTGTTTCTTTGATTTTATTTACCACCCTGCTTTGCTTCTTTTTAGGCCAAATTTACATTACCCGGCCGTTGCTGAAACTCCGCCAGGCTATGCAGGTTTTCAAGAACAGCACAGAACCGTCAAAGCCTTTGCCGGTGAACGGTTCCGACGAAATTTCTTCAGTGACGCAGGAATTTAACCGGATGACCGCCGAGTTATTTTCCGCTTACAGCCGGTTGGACGACGAAACCCAACAAAGGCGGCAACTGCAACGGGTCTTGCAGGAAGCGGACAAGCTCATCACCATCGGGCAGTTGTCGGCAGGGCTTGCTCATGAAATCGGTTCACCGCTGCAAATTGTCAACGGCAGGGCCAGGGCATTGGCCGGTTGCGCCGAGCATCCCGATGACGTGCGCCGTCTTGCCGATATTTTGGTGGTGCAGACCGACCGCATTACCCGTATAGTGCACCGCCTTCTGGAATTTGCGCGCCGCCGTCCGCCCGAGCGGGTGCATTGCGATGTTGCCCTAGCCATTGCCGAAGTGTTGGATATGCTGCGTTACGAAGTGCGCCGGCACAACGTCGAGCTTCACTTTACCCGCCCGGAAACACTGCCGTTCATGCTGACTAACAGGGACGGCATTCAACAGATTGTGCTGAATCTGGTGAGTAATGCTTTGGCCTCCATTCCCGACGGTGGCACGATCAGCGTCGATCTGCATGAAGCGCCGCTAACTCGTATTAAAGAGACTGTTCCGGCACTACGCTTAAGCGTAACCGACAATGGCAAAGGTATCGCGCCGGAACATGTAGCGCAGCTTTTCGAACCGTTCTTTACGACCCGTGGCGACCAAGGCGGCACCGGCTTGGGGCTGGCTGTAGTAAAAGCCATCATCACCGAATTACGCGGCACTATCGTCGCCGAGTCCCAGCCGGGCGAAGGCAGTTGCTTTATCGTCCACCTGCCACTGGAGGAGCCTCTATGAACACAGAACAACCTCGTCTGCTGGTGGTGGACGACGATCCGGGCATTGTCGATTATCTGTTGGACATGTTGCGGCAAGAAAATTATTCGGTCGCGGGCTATACCGGCACCGCTGAAGCGTTGGATGCGATTGCCGCCGAACCGTTCGACCTGGTTATTTCCGATGTGGAAATGCCGGGCATGCGCGGCTTGGAGCTGATGGCCGCTATTCATCGGCAGCGCCCCGAACAGTTGGTGTTGCTGATGACGGCTTTCGGCAGCATCGATCTTGCCATGCAAAGCGTGCGGGCCGGTGCATGCGAGTTTTTGACCAAGCCTTTTCGTATTGAGGATCTCTATACCGCGGTAAAACGCGCTTTGCAGAATCGGCAGATGCGGCGCACCGCAGTGCGGATAGGCTCAGCCAATGTAGATAGCGATGACCGGGTTTTTACCGCGCACAGTCCGCGCATGCGGCAAATGATAACCCTGGCAAAACGCGCGGCGGCAGTAAACTCGACGATACTGTTAACCGGCGAAAGCGGCACCGGTAAAAGCGCGGTGGCCCGCTGGATTCACGAGTCAAGTCCGCGCCGTCAAGGCCCGTTCGTGTCGGTCAATTGTGCGGCGCTGCCGCAAACGCTGGTCGAAAGCGAATTGTTCGGCGCCCGCAAAGGCGCTTACACCGATGCCCGCCAGGACCGCCCCGGCCTGTTCGTGCAGGCCGATTCGGGGACACTGTTTCTTGATGAGATTGCCGAACTGCCGTTGGAAATACAGCCCAAGCTGCTGCAAGCTTTGGAATCGGGAAAAATTCGGGCGCTCGGCGATACCCAGGAAACAGCAGTCAATATACGCTTGATTGCCGCCACCCATCAGCCGTTGGCGCAGAGGGTCAACGAACGCCTGTTCCGCGCCGACCTTTACCACCGGTTAAATGTGATTAATCTGGAAATACCGTCTTTACGCGAGCGTAAAGAAGACCTGGACGATTTGGTGGACACGCTGAGCCGGCGGATCAGTGTCAGCCTGGGTAAAGCGCTGCCGGTCAATATCTCAGCGGAGGTACTGCGCTGGATTCGCGCTTACCATTGGCCGGGCAATGTCCGTGAGCTGGCCAATACGCTGGAACGGGCTATCGCGCTAACGGAACATGACACCCTGTTGCTGGAAGATTTGGCGCAGGCCTCGCGGCTGCCGGAGAGCGGCGACTTCCTGCAAAATGCGATGGCCCAAGGCTGGACGCTGGAGGATGTCGAGCGTGCCTACATGCGCCATGTGCTCGATGTGACCGGCGGCAATAAAATACAGGCGGCGCGGATTCTCGGCATGGATCGCAGTACGTTATATCGAAAGCTGGGCTAGTTTTTTGGCAACCGGAACTGGTGTGATGTGGGAAATAGTCCGATAGGCAGACCTTCCAGGTTTTAAAAACCTGGAAGGTCTAATTGGCAACAATTGAAATACCGGAAACACCCGTTTTCGCTTTCGCTCAAACCGGCTTACTTATGCCCTGTGGGTATTCCGGCCTACGTCTGCTTCCGGCAACAAGTCAGTTTCACATTATTGGGTAAACAATTAAACAACAAGTTGTTAATTGTTTTTTAATAGCATAGCATTGCGGTTATGTTTTCGGCACTACGCAAATTTCTTGTTATTTTTCTGGCAATACTGCAATTGATTGCACCGTTGGTGCATGCGCATGCCGGAGAGAAAGCTCCAGATTGGGGGTTGCATGTCCCCGGTCTTGAAATGTATGGCGTTAAGAATGATGCCCTTGTATCCACAGCAGTTAATTATGATTTGAGTACTGACGGCATCATAGTCGGCGTCGATGCCGGCATGAAAGACAACCAAATCAATGCCGTTGCAGATTTGGATGACAGTCCCTATCTGCATCAGCAGGCTGCTACTGTTAAAAGCGCAATATCTCCTTTCGATGCTAATTTTTCCCCGCAGGCGGCACAATTTGTCAGCCGGCTGCTTATCCCCTCGCTATCCCCTCGCGCGCCTCCCGCTCAGTAGTATTCGTTTTTTGTAGAGATGTTGCTCCTGTAATATCTGTACATGCAGTTGTACCTTAGTTTGTTCATAAAATTTTTACAACGCGGATAACACCGCATCGAGTTCAACTTATGCTTTCGAACCTTTCCAGAAGGCTCATCCCTCAGTTCTTGCTGGGGAATATTGTTTTTTTTGCGGCAATAACGCTCAGCTTTGCCGATCCGAAATACGTTGTCGAACATCATGACCCGATCGAAAGCGACGCAACTTTAAGCGTGTCAAAAGTCGTCGATTTAACGCTGGAGAAATATCCGGATGCGACCTGGCTTAACGCTCTGGAAGAAGAAGCGGCGGCGCTAGCGCAAAGAGGCGATAGCTGGACAGCCGGCGCCTCGCTAGCCGGGCTTCGTTTTCAGGAAGCGACCAGCGGTACCTTGCATTACATTGACGCCGCAGTGGAGGTGCCGTTATGGAATGTAGGCCAGCGCGATGCCGAACAAAAAACGGCAAAGCTGGCTCAAAGCAGCGCCCTGTCACAAGCGGATGCGGTCAAGCTACGCGTTGCGGGACTGGTCAGGGGCGCTTTATGGAATATGGCCCTGGCCGGATTAAGCTATGAACAGGCAAAAATCGAGCTCGATATAACGGATCAGTTAGTGGCCAAAGTGCAGCGGCGCGTCGAATTGGGCGACTTGCCCCGGGCAGACTTATTGCTGGCGCAATCGGAATCGCTGCAAAAACGCTCAGCGGTAACGCAAGCTGAAGCGGAGCTAATGCATGCCCGTAAACGTTATACCACCATCACGCAAATGACCAAGATACCCGGCGATTACCAGGAAAAGCTGGTTGCGCTAACCGAGATTCAGCAAAACCATCCGGCTTTGGTGGCGGTTAACAGCCAGATCGAACGCAAACAGGCTGAGCTTAATGCGGTTAAATTGACGGGTTCCGGTCAGACCAATGTCGCGGTCGGCATCAACAGCGACCGGTTCACCAACGATCCACGCAGCAACATGACGGAAAGCTTCAATATCGGCGTGACCGTGCCTTTTGGCGGCGATGCGCATCTGGCGCCGCAGGTTGCCGCCATTAATGTCGAGTTAAACAAGCTGATTGCGGAACGCGAACAATTGTTCCGTGATCTGGAACAGGCGCATCACGAAGCTGAGCACAATCTGGAAGTCAACCGGGCCGAGCTGGGCATCGCCAATGAATTAAAGAAGGTGGCCGAGGACCATTTTAAAATGACCCAGGCAAGCTTTTCGGTCGGGGAAATCAACCTGATGGATTTATTAAGGATCCAGTCCAGAACCCAGCAAGCGGTATTAAATGCCAAGCAACGCTCGATCATGTTGCAACGCGACATAGCGCTATATAACCAAGCTGTAGGAGTTATGCCATGAGAATGTTTATCGCCCGTCCTGCAATGCTTTTGTTGCTATGTTTGATCAGTTTAGGCAGTTATGCCGCTGAAAATGTCATTCAAATTTCAAAGGAAAATCTTGATGCCCTCGGCGTGAAACTGGGCAAGCTGGAGGCCGTTACGCAATTTCCAGTGTTATACGCTCCGGCTAAAGTGGTGATTCCACCGGCGCAGGAATATATTATCAGCACATCGCAGGGTGGCGTTATTGAAAAGCTGAATGCGGCAGTCGGCGATAAAGTGGCTAAAGGGCAAGTGTTAGCCCAACTGAACAGCCCGGATCTGTTGACGCTACAGCGGGAGTATCTGAAAGCCGACAGCGCTCTGCAACTGGCTTCAGCGATTTACCAGCGGGATAAAAAGCTGCTGCAGGAAGGCGTGATCGCCGACCGGCGTTGGCAGGAAACCAGCAGCGAGTATCACTCCGCTGTTTCCGAGGCGGATGAACACAGGCAATTACTGGAAATTGCCGGAATGACGGTCAGTGAGGTTGAGAACTTCCGTAAAACGCACCGCTTAACCCGGCAGCTCAATATACGTGCGCCGATTGCCGGCGTGGTCATGGAGCGTCTGGGCGTGGTCGGGACGCATATCGATATGATGGCGCCGTTATACCGCATCGCCAATTTGGATGAGCTTTGGCTGGAAATCGCCATTCCGCAGGAGCGCGTGGGCGACATTAAAATTGGAGACCGGGTGTTGATCGACAACTCGGACGTCAGTGCAAAAATCACCTTGTTGGGGCAAAGCGTTAATCCGGAAAATCAGACGATTCTGGCCAGGGCGGTAATACAAACGCCCAACCTGGAGTCTTTGCGGGCAGGGCAACGGCTCAATACCCGTATTATTCAGTCAAGCGACCAAGCGGCTTTTAAAATCCCTAATTCGGCCATTGCCCAGAATGAAGGTAAAGCTTTTATCTTTGTCCGCACCCAACAGGGGTTTATGGTTACTTCGGTCACCGTTGTCGGCAAACAGGATAGCGAGTCGATTATTCGCGGCGAGTTAACTGGTAACGAAGAAATCGCCGTCCAAGGCGCCGTTGCGCTTAAAGCAAACTGGCTGGGGCTGGGGAGTGACGAATAATGTCTAATCTGATTCGCTTTGCGCTGGGCCAGCGGCTGATGATGCTGCTGTTGGTCGTGCTGCTGGCAGGCGGCGGTTATTATGCCTTTAAGAACATTCCGATCGACGCTTTTCCGGAAGTGTCGCCGACGCAGGTCA
>Ga0208392_1000416_pt1 | contig 11529 bp, 7 predicted proteins | sample LakWasMeta3_LOW4_2_FD_183855 | JGI IMG/M metagenome (GOLD analysis project Ga0208392, IMG submission 183855) | Freshwater sediment methanotrophic microbial communities from Lake Washington under simulated oxygen tension - Sediment Metagenome... | ecosystem: Environmental > Aquatic > Freshwater >... | reverse complement strand
GAAAACGGTTTTACTTTTTAAATTTTGGATTAAAATAGAGCCAATTCCATCAATGGCAGCTATTTGGGAAGTTTTAGTCTTGAAAACGGCCTCCGCACTTCCGCAATGATTTATTAATTTTTTGGCCATAATATCGCCCACGCCTTCTACTTGTTGCAATGCCAATAAATAAAATAATTCTTGCTCCGTCATACTAATCGTTTGAGGCTGAAATGTATAAAAATTTACGCGGATTGTTAATAAAAATTGTGAATAAAATTTTGATAACTATTCTCAATGTATAACTTTGTAAGTATGAACATCGAATCCTACATCGCACAACTTTTATACCGTTACCAATGTGTAACCGTTCCGGGTTTCGGAGCTTTTTTGACCGAAATTCAATCGGCTCAATTAATTGAAAGTTCCAATTCTTTTTTTCCTCCAAAGAAAATGATTTCTTTTAATGCTTATCTAAAAAACAACGACGGTTTATTGGCCAACCATATTGCACAAGCCGAAAAAACTTCCTACGAATACGCCATCAGTGCAATTCAATACGAGGTTTTCAATTGGAAAAAAGCGATACAAGAAAACGGCGTGTTTTCCATCAAAAACGTGGGGAATTTTTCGCTTAACGCCGATAAAAATTTGATTTTCACGCCTTACGACCAAACTAATTATTTGACGAATTCTTTTGGGTTAAGCGCCTTTGTTTCGCCAATGGTGAAAAGAGAACTATTCGAACAAAAAATTGAAGCTCTTGAGGAAAAAGAAGTTATAGATTTTGTTCCCGAAAAAAGAAGAATAAGTGCTTATTTGAAATATGCTGCTGTTTTTGTTTTAGGATTAGGTTTAACCGGAGCTATTGGTTACCCTATTTATCAACAACAAATCGCTAACGAAACAATTCTTGTTGAAAGTGCTGTTCAAAAACAAGTTCAAAACAAAATTCAAGAAGCTACTTTCTTTATCAAAAACCCAATTCCAGCCGTAACGCTTACGGTTAAAGAGGAAAAAATGTCCTACCACATTATGGCGGGTGCATTTAGAGAAGAAAAAAATGCCCAAAAAGCGTTTGAAAAACTATCTAATCAAGGATACAAAGCAAGAAGAATTCCACAGAATAAATATGGATTATTTCCAGTTCTTTACGGAAGTTATGCCACTTTCCCAGAAGCCGAAAAGGCCAAACAGGAAATTCAAAAAACAGACAATCCTGATGCTTGGATTTTGATAGAATCACTATGAAAAACGAAACCCATTCTTAATTGAATGGTTTTTTTATTTAAAAGATGTCTGTTCAGTATTTCAGATTCAAACTCGCTTTGAACATTTTCAATTCGTCCCAAGTAAATTTTTCACCATATTGTTCCTTCAAACCGTTTAGCGTTTCTTCTTTGTAACCTTTGAAAGCTTGTTCCAATTCCAATAGTTTGTCTTCCGGCAAAACGGCAGTAATAGCGATGGTTCCAGATTCAATGAGTTTGGCAATATGTGTTCCAATAGTTTGCGAAGTCAATTTTCTAATGGCAGCAATCTCTTTAATGGTGTTCTTTTCGAGCCACAATTCGTATGTTTCCTGAACAGTAGATTTCTTGGGTTCTTTAGTGACTTTTTTATTTTTTGTGTATCTTTCCAAGTCGACTTCGTCTTCGATTAAAGTTACGTTTACGGACTTGAAGTCTTCTTGAATTGTTTTTAACTTATTGATTTTGTAATATTTTATTTCCTCTGAAGACAGCTTTTCTTTAGAAATTTCCTCGCCATTTACGACAGTTTCTATCAATAATTTGGCTTTCATTAATCGCAAAACGGCCTTGATTTGCAGTTCTTCGAGAATGACCAATTCATCGTAAAATGCTTTTACCTTTTTGATGCGTTTTACTTCTTCCATTTTCCAAAGGATTTCGTGAACCAAGTTGTCCATTGGCATTAAAAAATAATTGAATGCGGCCTGTATTCTATCTAAAACGTGGTTTAAATCGACTGATTCTTGACTAAAAAGCCTGTCCAATTGCAAGATGAATTTTCTGGATGGCTCCAAAAGGGATTCGATAGCTTCGGTTTGTTTTCGTGCCCAAACAGCGTGTTTAGATTTGGCTGAACTTTCACCTTTTTCGTCATAACTAAACTTGTGATTCCGCCATTCTTGAGCCAAATCACTCCAATCGAAACTGCTATTCAGGAAATTATGGATAAAGTTTCTGGTTTCTAATTGCAACGAATTTTCGAGAACTTCTTCGGTTGCCTTATTAAGCGAATAATCCATCACATCCTGATCATTCGAAATACCGTTCATTCGCAGCGGTGAAAGCAAAATTAAGCCATTTAACGAGCGTAAACGCGACAAAGCCACATACGCTTGTCCAGGAAGAAAAACTTGCGAAACATCAAGCGCAGCCTTGTCGAAGGTCAATCCCTGACTTTTGTGAACCGTGATTGCCCAAGCCAATTTTATGGGATAATGAACAAAAGTTCCCAACACTTCTTCCTCAATTTCCTTGGTCAAGTCATCCACTTTATAGCGGATGTTTTGCCATTCGTATTTTTCGACTTCTATGGTTTTGTTTTCATCTGGAAAATGAACGAGGATTTCCTGACTCGAGAGTGATTTTATAAATCCCATTTTGCCGTTGAAATATTTTTTGTCAAAAGACAAATCGTTTTTCACAAACATAATTTGTGCTCCGACTTTCAGCTTCAAGTTTTCTTCGACTGGATATATTTTATCCGGGAAATCATCAACAATTTCAGGTTTGTAGGTTACCAATTTTCCTTCTAAATCCTCCAAAGCTTGAACATTCATTGCATCGGCTTTGGCATTGTGAGTTGTCAAAGTGATATAGCCTTTATTGGCTTTCAAATCGAAATCAGGCTTTACATATTGATTCAAGTTTTGAATATCTGCCGCGGAAATTTGGTTATTCCTCAGATTGTTCAAAATCGAAATAAAAGCATCATCAGTTTGACGAAAAATCTTTGACAATTCAATATATAAAGGTGGATTTTGCTGTACAACGTGCGAATGAAAAAAGAATTTCCCTTTGTAATACGTTCGCAATGTTCGCCATTCCTCATCCCTAATCACGGGTGGTAATTGCAACAAATCGCCAATAAATAATACTTGAACTCCGCCAAAAGGACTGTTTTTTTTTCGAACGGTTTGCATCATAAAATCCATTGCGTCCAACAAATCAGCGCGAAGCATACTCACTTCGTCAATGATGAGCAATTCCATATTTCGAATAACAGACTTCTTTAAGCCACTCATTTTGAAGTGTCTGCGCAAGGTAGCTTTCGTTTCAAACTTAGTGTTTTCCGAAAAATGTGGCGATGAATTATCTGGAATAAATCCGCCAAAAGGCAATTGAAACATCGAGTGAATGGTTACTCCTCCAGCATTTAACGCGGCAATTCCCGTTGGCGCGACAACAACCGTATTCTTATGCGTGGTTTGAATAATTTCACGCAAAAGAGTCGTTTTTCCAGTTCCCGCTTTTCCCGTAAGGAAAATAGAGCGATGCGTTTGATTGATAAATCGCAAGGTATAAACGGCGGCTTCGGAAATGGTTTGCATTTGGCGTATAAATTAAAAGCTAAAATATTGTTTTAATGTTGATATAACAAAAAATGTCACGCAATTGCGTGACATTTACTGTATTGATTTCGAAAAATTATTTTTTAGCTTCTTCTTTTGCAGCAGGAGCTTTGTACTTATCGTTTAACAATTTAATGATTTCTTTCGTAATATCATATTTATCTTCAGCATATAAAATACTGGCATTAGAGTCGCCAGTTCCATAAATATAAGCATAGCCTTTTTCTTTACCATAAGTTTTGATGGTTTTTTTTACATTCGACACTAAACTGTCCATCTCTGTACCTCCTTCTTGTTGTAATTGTTGAGAAAGTGCTTGCTGTGCTTGAGCTAATTGTTGCTCTCTTCTTTGCAATTCAGCTCCTTTTTGTTGTGCCCAGGCTTGACCGTTTGCTTGTGCCTGTGCTTGAAAGTTGGAAGCTTCTTGTTTGAATCTATCAATTTCAGCTTGAAGTTGTCTTCCTTTTTCTTCGCCTTTGGCTTTATATTTAGCATCAAGATCTTTTGTTGCCGTATATTCTTTCATTAAAACTGAAGTGTCTACATAAGCTGTTTTTACTTCCTTAACTTCTGCTGGTTTATTGCAAGCAACAATCGAAATCGAAAGCGCAATAATTACTACTATTTTTTTCATTTTGGTTTTTTTTCTAATTTTTAAGAATTGGTAACAAAAATATAAAAAAATAAGCAGCATTATCATAAAGTTGGAAAAATGCAGAAATATTTATGGTATAAGGATTTGTTATCAGGATTAATTATTTTATAAATTATGGCTATCAAAATTAAATTCGTCAGCCTTTGAATAAAAGATTTTCTCTAAAAATTCGACATCATCATTGGTGAACGGCAAAAAGACCGATTAAATGCGCTTAAAATGGATTTTACTTGTTTTTTATGATGTAAATGTGCGAAGAATATTCAAAATTCTTGTTTGCTTTCCAATTAGATTGAAATCCAATGAAAAAAGCTTTAATAAAATTCATTTTTCCAGATTTGTATTTTTCCGAAAGCAAACTCACATAAAACGAATCAAATTTCATTGGCAAGACTTTTTCCAATTTCATTTCTTCTTTTTCGAAAAGCAATTTTATCGCTGTTTTAGAAAAATGCCAAAAATGAATTGGTACATCAAAAGCTGCCCAAAATTTTCCGTAATGTATTGCATCGAATGATTTAAAATTTGGAACAGCAATAATTAAAGTTCCTGTTGGTTTCAACAATCGTTTCAATTCTTTGATTTGTTTTTCTAAATCCGGAACGTGTTCCAAAACGTGCCACATCGAAATCACGTCAAAAGATTGATTTTCTAATTCAGTTGTTAGATCTACAAAAGAAACTCCTTTATTTATCGCAATTGCTTTTGCTTTTTCGCTTGGCTCCACTCCTACAGTTTTCCAACCGTCCTTTTTTGCAACCGACAAAAATTCTCCGGTTCCTGCTCCAATATCTAATATTCGCCCTTTATTAGGTTGAAGTGAATTGATTAAATTGAGTTTGTTTTTTAAAGCAATGCTTTTTATAAAATGATATAATTTTTCAAACAAAGAACGTTTGTTGTCTGTATGGGAAATATAATCTTCGCTTTCGTAATATTTGCCCAAATTTTCCAAACTGGGTTGTGGATGTGTAATTAGCATATCCAAAGTTTCATCGTGATACAAATCGAAAGTTTCTTGAGAAACTGAATAATCCTTTACTGTAAGAAAATGTTTTTTATTTGAAATGTCCATTTATTTATTTTATTCTTTTTAAAATTCTCAATAATACCAAGCCTTAACAAAGTAGTTTCACGTGGAACAAATTATCTTCCCATATAAATCAGCAACACCGAAACATCGCTTGGTGATACTCCACTAATTCTCGAAGCTTGTGAAATAGTCACAGGACGAATCTTGCTTAATTTCTGTTTCGCTTCAATCGACATCGATTTGATTTTGTTGTAATCGAAATTTTCAGGGATTTTTACATCTTCTAAACGAGTCAATTTATTGGCGTTGTTTCGTTCCTTTTCTATATAACCAGAATATTTCACTTGAATTTCCGCTTGTTCCAAGATTTCCTGATCCAAATTATTTTCAGCAACATAAGCAGCGACCTTATCGAATTTGATAATGTCTTCTAAATCAATTTGCGGACGAGAAAACACCTTAAACATTTTGTCGCCTTGGGTAATCAATGCTGTGTCTTTAGATTCCAAAATTGGATTTGCTTCAGTCATCGTAACGCTTGTTTCTTTGAAAAAAGCAACCATTTTTTCGGATTCATTCAATTTGTATTCCATTCTGCGCAAACGCTTTTCAGAAGCCAATCCAATTTCATAAGACATTGGTGTTAATCTAAAATCGGCATTATCTTGACGCAATAAAGTTCTAAACTCGGCACGAGAAGTAAACATTCTGTATGGTTCTTCGGTTCCTTTGGTAATTAAATCATCGATAAGAACCCCAATATAAGCTTCGTCTCTTTTTAGAATAAGAGGTGCTTTTTCCTGAACTTTTAATGCAGCATTAATTCCTGCCATCAATCCTTGAGAAGCGGCTTCTTCATATCCTGTGGTTCCATTTATTTGTCCGGCAAAATATAATCCTTCGATTAACTTAGTTTCTAAAGTGTGTTTCAATTGTGTTGGCGGAAAATAATCGTATTCAATTGCATATCCTGGACGGAAAAACTTCACCTTTTCAAAACCAACAACAGAGCGTAACGCTTTAAATTGAATGTCTTCAGGAAGTGATGTAGAAAAACCGTTTACATATACTTCACAAGTATTCCATCCTTCTGGCTCTACAAATAATTGATGTCTTTCTTTGTCGGCAAAACGATTAATTTTATCTTCAATAGATGGGCAATATCTTGGACCGAGAGATTGAATTCTGCCATTAAACATTGGCGAACGATCAAAACCTTCTCTTAAAATGTTGTGAACTTCGAGAGAAGTATAGGTCATATGACAAGATCTTTGATGAATCAAAGGAGTGGTTTCATCTGAATACGAAAACTTATCTGGTTTAACATCTCCCTTTTCCTCATTCATTTTAGAAAAATCTAAAGAACGACCATCTACTCTAGGAGGCGTTCCCGTTTTCATTCTTCCCGCTTGAAATCCCGAATTAACCAAATCTTCGGTGATTCCATAAGCAGCACTCTCGCCTGCTCTTCCTCCGCCAAATTGTTTTTCGCCAATATGAATCAATCCATTCAGGAAAGTTCCGTTAGTCAATACAACCGATTTGGATTTAATTTCTACCCCGAGTGCAGTTCTGATTCCTTTTATTTTACCGTTTTCAATAATCAAACCTTTGACCATTTCTTGGTAAAAATCAAGATTTGGCGTTCCTTCAAGCATCAATCTCCACTCTTCGGAAAAACGCATTCTGTCACTTTGAACTCTTGGCGACCACATTGCCGGACCTTTAGATTTGTTCAACATTTTGAATTGAATAGCGGTTTTATCTGAAACAATACCTGAATAACCACCGAGCGCATCAATCTCACGAACGATTTGTCCCTTTGCAATTCCTCCCATTGCAGGGTTGCAAGACATTTGAGCAATGTTTTGCAAACTCATTGTAACCAACAAGGTTGTCGAACCTAAATTGGCAGCAGCAGCAGCAGCCTCACAACCAGCGTGACCGGCACCAACTACAATTACATCATATTCTTCTAGAAACATTTTAATTTAGGATTTAAGATTTAGGATTTAGGATTTTTCAATCTGAATCATAAATCTGTTTGTTGTTCCACGTGAAACATTTTATGTTTTAGATTTATAAAAATATAAAGTTTAAGTTTAAAACTTTAAATTATTCTGCTATTGTTCCACGTGAAACATAGCTAGTTTTTCATCTTCTTTACTTCTCATTAAAAGTTCGTCTGCCTCGGATTTATCTTTATATCCACAGTAATGTAAAACTCCGTGAACCAAAACACGTCTCAACTCTTCTTCAAACGAAACATTAAAATCAACTGCATTGTCCTTCACTCTTTCTACAGAAACAAAAATATCACCGTTGATTTCATTTCCAACAGTATAGTCAAAACTAATAATATCGGTTAAAGTGTCGTGTCCTAAATGCTCCACATTTATTTTATGCAAGTAATCATCATCACAAAAGATGTAGTTTATCTCCCCTTCTTTCTTCTTTTCCGACACAATTACATTAGAAATCCAATGGGCAATTGCTTCTTCATTTTCTAAAATAAATTCGGTTTCGTAATTAAAGTCTATCATTTTTTATTGAAATATTCTTGAACTTTTTGATTAAAATTGGAGCGCAAAGGTAAGGATTGTCTATTTAATATTTCTATACTGTTTAAATAATCCAACAAAGCTGATGGCAAGGGTTTAGATTGATTCGGAAACTCCTTTTTATTGGTTTCGGATTGACGCTTGTTTTCTTGTCCTTGCTGCTGAATTGCGGTGTTTAGTTTTAACAATTCTTGTTTAACATTTAAGATTTTTTGCAGTGTTTCGTTTTTGAAACCTTTGTTTAATAATTGCTTTTCAATCTGCTTCATTTGTTCCAAAGCATTCTGTCCATTTCCGCCAATTCCTTGTTTGTTCAATTCATTTTGTAATGCTTCGCGCAATTGCTTTTGCTCTTTATAAATAGCCATTATGGCTTGGGCATCTCCTTCTCCATCTTCCCCATTTTCTCCTTCGGAACCGTTTTTCTTTCCTTCTTTTCCTTTGTCACCTTCTTTTCCTTCGCCTGGTTTTTGCCCTTTTTTCATACCTTCTTTCATCTTCTCTGCCAACCCTTCTTGCTTCTTGATAATGTCTGGCAATTGCATTCCCTCTCCTTGACCTGGTTTTGGTTTTCCTGGACCTTCGCCAGACATCGACATTTGCATATTGTTGAGGACATCACTTAAAAAGTCAGCTAATTTATTTGCAGATGAAACCGTGTATTGTTGATGCGAAACTCCTTTTGGAACTTGTGCATCTGCCAAAGTCTCCAAAGATTTGTCCAAATTATATTGGGCATTGCCAATTTCTTTAGTTATGTTTTCTCCTATTTTTGGATTCCGCAAGGACATCGCAAACAAGCTGTCGTCAATATGCTTGAATTGAAGCTTTAAGTCTTGTTGGATTTTAAGGTTCTTGTTAAATCCCGGAGAACCAATTTTCGCACTCTTAAACTTAGCCATAAGGTCTTCTTGTGAAAACGAAAAAGCTAAAAGATTATCCAAAATTTGACGCAACATCGCAACATCCTCCTCTAGTTGTTCCGTTTCACCTTGCTCCATACTTTGCTCCATTTTCTGGGACATTTGTTTCATTTTCTTGGCAGCACTTTTTTGCTTAGGCTTGGCATTTGATTTCTTGTCTTTTTGCAATTCATCCGAAGCTTTTTTCAAATCCTCATCAATACTTTTTTGCTCTTCTTTGTCATTCGGAATATTCAAAGGCTTTTTGAGTTCTTTGTTTTCTTTATCCAAATCTTGTAAATCTTCTTGAATCTTGTCGAATTCCTTGTTGATTTCGTCTTGATTTTCGGCGTTGTTTTCCTTGTCCTTATTGGACAAATCTTCTTGCTTTTCAGAAAGTTTATCAAGTTTGTCTTTTAGTTGTTCAGCTTTTTTCTGGACATAATATTTCTTGGTCAGTTCCACCAATTGTTCTAAACTTTTGGATTGATTTTTTGCATTTTGTTTGAACTTGTCCATTTTTTCCATCAAGTCTTCCTGTTGGATTTTGTCATTGAGTTCTTTTAATTCGTCCAATAATTTTTTGTTTTTCTCCAAATCCTTATCGACATTGTCCAATCTTTTTTGTAAATCTTCCTTGAATTCATCTTTTTTATCCGTTTTTGATTTGTCAAGATTCTCCTTCATTTTCTCGGCAAAATCTTTCATCATTTTATCTTGCTGATTTTGACGTTTAATAAAATCATTGATTTTTTGTTGGTCTTTAAACTCTAGGTTTTCTTTTTCTTTTCCTGATTTTTGTAGCTTATCCAATTCTGAAATTTGCTTGTCCTGATTTTTTAATGACTTTTCCAACCCATTAATACTTTCGTTTTGCTGCTGCAAATCTTGGTCTTCCTTTTCTTCATCCGTAACAATACGATTGGAAAAAACAGAAGATTTACTGCTTTTGAAATTATGAATCGCATCGTTGTCAAAAACCTCAAAATAATATTCATAAGAAACGCCTTGTTCAACCGGAAGCGAACTTGGAAAAGCAAAAATAAACTGGTCGTAAAGATTTGCCTTGACAGCAATTGTTCCACGTTTAACTTGTTCAGGCTTGTTTTTTGGATAATAAACCACCTGAAGCCTAAATAATCCATAATCATCCGAGATTTGACCTAAAACATAGCTTTTATCGATTTTAAGGCTATCTGGAGCGTTGTTTACATTGATGGCTGGAAACTGGTCTTTAATTACGGAAATCTGATAATTCAATTTCTCGTAGTTTTTTACTTTGGCATTCGAAGTAAGAATTTGATATTCTGTATTTTGAGCCACTTGTTTCGATAATGTAAAATCATTTTCAGATTTAGAAAAAGGAAAACTAGAAGTCGAATTTTTCCAAACTATATTCTGAGTTGCCAAAGCATTGATTTTCCAAGTAACACGTGTTCCTTCGGGAATGATGGCATTTCCATTGCCTTTAATAATTTCTGGTTTTCTATTTAGATAGGAAGGAAAATTCAAAATCATTTCAAAATTGGCAATCGATGGAACTGTAATCACATTCAATTCATAATCCGAAGAAGAAACCGCATTGGCCTCCACGTGGAACAAAACATTAGAAATTGGCTTTTCAATTTTATATTGAAATTCCCCAGCTTTGGTGGTTTCCATAAAATAACTTTCGTCACCAATGAAAATCATTGCGTTTTCAGGAACTATTTTTCCTTCCGTTTTTATGCGAATGATGAAATCCTTGTTTTGCTCCGTTTGTAAATTGCTGTTCAAAACCACGAATTGAAATGGTGCAGGCAGTAGAAATTGCTCTTGAAAATGCACCACTCTATTCAAACTTTGGGAAAGTATTTTACTGTTTCCAGAAACATAAAAGAAAGCAAAAAACAAAATGGGCAGTATCGCCAAAGGCAAATATTTTCGATTGGTTTTGAAATTGATGGCGTTGCCAAAAGGAATCGGCTGCAACGCATTTGCTTTTTGTTCAATAGAAGCCAATAACAATTCCGATTGGTTTTTGTCATTCGACAATTGAAGAAAATTTGTCAATTTGTCACTCACTTCAGTGAAATGATTTCCGATAATGGTGGACGCCTCTTTGTAATCAATTCCTTTTTGAAGCTTGAACAATTTGAAAATTGGAAACAAAATAAATCGCAACAAAAGGAAAATTTCCACACCAATAAAAGTCCAAAACAAGACCGTTCTTCCCATTGGTTTGAGCCAAAGAAAATATTCCACAAAAAGCGTAAACAAGAAATACAACAATCCCAGACCGATGAAGAAAATCATTCCCCGAATCAGTTCATTGGTGTAAAACTTCTTGATGAAAAGTTCCAGCTTTTGATAAATGAATTTTGACTGTTCCAAAATTTACAACTTATTTTTTATAACCGATAAATGTAACCATTTTTCAATTCTGTCAATGTTAAAAATATATTAATCGAATTAACAGAAGAAAAAACTGAAATTATTCTCGTTTTCAAGTTCTTAATTTGACTGATTGAAATTGTATCTTTGCAAAAAAATTTACAGAAATGTCAAAGCAAGTTCGGGTGCGTTTTGCACCAAGTCCAACTGGACCTTTACATATTGGCGGCGTTCGTACTGCCCTATTCAATTATTTGTTTGCCAAAAAAAACAACGGCGTTTTCTTTCTTCGAATTGAAGACACGGATCAAAATCGTTTTGTACCCGGTGCCGAAGAATATATTATGGAATCCCTTGAATGGTTGGGAATTGCTCCGGATGAAACTATTGGTAAAAACGAAAAATTTGGTCCTTACAAACAATCG
>Ga0208392_1000414_pt1 | contig 11547 bp, 6 predicted proteins | sample LakWasMeta3_LOW4_2_FD_183855 | JGI IMG/M metagenome (GOLD analysis project Ga0208392, IMG submission 183855) | Freshwater sediment methanotrophic microbial communities from Lake Washington under simulated oxygen tension - Sediment Metagenome... | ecosystem: Environmental > Aquatic > Freshwater >... | reverse complement strand
TCCGGCGGGCGCTAATTGCCGGAAACGCCTACCGGCTTATTCCGGCCTACGGTAACTCATAAGGTTTTGTTATTGCCACAGCGCTTGATTGAATCGCTCCAATACTTCGGTCACCGGCTGTTCAAATAATTTGTCGGCGCGCTTAATGCCGCCTTGATGTTTGAATATGCCCTGATTTAACGCTGCTTCATCGACGACGGTAGTGGCTTTCATTTGCTGGGCGATCAGTAGCAGCCAGTCGCGCTGCGGGGTTTTCCAGGGCTGGCTATTGAGGATTCTTTCCAATGCGTTATCAACGCGCTGTTCCCACGGAATCAGCGCTTCGCCCAGCGCGGCCTGACGGATGAAGCCGATAATGCGGGCGGCGATTTCTTCCTGTTTGACTTCGCGCCAAGCGGTTTGCAGGTCTTGCTCGCGGAAGCGGTTGCGATCCAACTCCACGGCCAGTTCTTTCAGGCTCTGCCGGCTTAAGCTCCAGGGTTTGTTGACGACGGTCTGGATCGCCAGCAGGCGGTTGCTGTTAGCGTTGATGAAGTTTTTAAACGCATCGAGGTAGTCTTGCGGTTTTTGGCCTTCGCCGTAGCCGGTGGTGACGTGGGTCACTTGGTCTTCGCCGTCATGCAGCACCACGGGCGGCTTGAATCCGCCGGTTCCGGTGGTTTTGGCGTCCAGTAGTTCGCCGAGGCCAGGGTGATTGGTAAACCATTGCGCCACTTGTTGCAGCGGCATGGTTTTCAGTTCCTTGGCAAACTCAGAGAGCGGCTTGCCGACGATAATCTCAAATTTGCCGGCTTGTTCGTCGGTTAAAAAGTTCTTTTTTACCTGCAATTTGGCGATAAATTGCTTTCTGGCTAACTCTTGCAGGTCGGGGGCCGTCGTTTGCAGCATCTCCGCTTCCAGGTCGCTGAAACAGACATCCACGTTGGTCACCACCGGTTTCATGGTGCTGACTTTTTCCAGTTGTTTGTAGATGTCCACCGCATCGTAAATTCGAAACGGGCCTTTGCCGATTTCAGGGCACAGGCGGGTGGCGCGGCCGAGCATTTGTTCAAACAAAATGCGGCTGTTGACCCTACGCAAGAACACCAGATTGCAGATTTTAGGCACATCGACGCCGGTAGTCAGCAAATCGACGGTGACGGCGATGTTGGGCAAGCGGTCGTTTTTGTAGCTGCGGATTTTGTCCAAGGGCTTGTCGGTGGCGCCGGTGATTTTTTGCACGGCATCGTCATCTACTAAGCCGTGATACTTTTCAATGGCGGTTTTAAAGGCTTCGACGACGTCGTCGGCGTGTTTGTCGGTCACGCAGAACACCAGGGTTTTCGCCGGCGAATAGGGATTGATGGCGTCGTTTTCGATCAGCCATTCGGTGACGACTTTGGTGAACTCCGGCGCGATGACTTTGCGGTTGAAGTCGGCGACGTCGAAGTTGAGTTCGTCCGGCGTGTTGTAGGTTTCGATGCTGTTGTTTTCGGCGTCGTAGACTTTAACCGCCTCGTTGATGGCGTATTGGATACCTTGTTCAGCCAGCTTGGTATGAATGCGGATCGGTGGCAGATGGTCGTTCAAGTAGCCGTCGAGCACGGCTTCGGTATAGCTGTAAGTGAATACCGGCGGGCCGAAGATTTCGGTCGTATGCAGTGCGGGCGTGGCGGTGAGGCCGATTTTGAAGGCATCGAAATATTCAATCGCCGCGCGGTATTTGGATTGGTAGTCTTTTTGATCGCGGAACAAAATCTCGGTGTCGCTGAGTTCGCGGTCAAGCAAATAGCCACGGTGGCATTCGTCCACCACGATGCAATCGTATTGGCCGACACCGGGTTTGTTTTCGTTATCGCCGGGGTAAAGGATGCGTTTCACCATGCCTTGCACGGTGGCGACGTGTACTTTGGTGGCATCCTCCGGGTTGGCTTTGGGAGACTTGTTTTGCTCCATGCCCATCACCTCGAAGGTGTCGGCGAAAGTATTGAGATTTTCCAGGCGCACTTCGCAAAAATCGCCGGTGGCTTGTACGCCGAGCGCCGAACGGTCGACCAGAAACAGGATGCGGCGGAAGCGTTCGGATTTGAGCAGGCGGTAGACCATCGCAATGGCGGTTTTGGTTTTGCCGGTGCCGGTGGCCATCGCGATTAGCGCTGTGTTGTTGCCCTGTTTGAGGCTGCTTTCGACGGCTTTAATGGCGTTGATTTGGTAGTCGCGCAGCTTCAGATTGTAGTCGAACGCCATTTCATCCAATTCGGCTTCCGCCTGCTGCGGTGTTTGCCTGAGATAGGTTTTGATTTCCTGCGGTGTGTACCAACCTTTTAGGGCTTTGCGGCGGTTGCTGTTGTCGCGTACGTCCAGGAACCAGATGCCGCTTTCCTTTTCCAATTGTTGTAAATAGGGGCGGCCATTGGTGGCGAAAGTAAGCGGCACTTTGAACTCGCCGTAGCAAGTATCAACGGAGAATGCGCCTTGTTCCTGTAAACCTTTGGCGTAGCGTTTGGCTTGCCCGATATCGTCGTAGACGTTCTTCGCGGTCTTTTTGGCTTCGACCACGGCAACGGGGGTTAAGCCCATGAAGAGCACATAGTCGGCGGGGCCTGAATCGGTCGGCCATTCGGCAATGGCGCGGTTGGCGTTGGGGATCGGGCGGGCGCCTTTGGAAAACCTGAGGTTGACGGTATCGGCTTCCCAGCCTGCTTCGATCAGTTGTTGATCGATCAATACGCGGGTTTCGGCTTCGTTGAGTTGTAAGGTGGACTTTTCGACACGGCGGATTTGCTCGGCCTGTTGTTGTTTCTCAAGCTTGGCAAAGGTTTGCAGGTAAACGATGTTGGCCGCATCCATTTTGGCGCGGTATTCCGCCAGTTTGGCTTCGTGTTCGGCGGCGATTTGTTCCCAGAGCTTGCTGTCACTCGCCATCGTTTCAGCGCGTTGCTGTTCGGCTACGGCTTTTTGGGCTTCAATCTGTTGCTGTTGTTCGGCGCGGCTTAGCCGGTCTTCAGCGGTTTTGCTTTGCTTTTGTAGCTCCAGCAATGCCTCTTCGAGCCGGCGGACTTTTTCGGACGGGTCTTGCGGCCTTACGAAAGGTTCCAGTTTGAAACCTTTGGCCTTGTCGCCGCCAAATTGCACATGAAACCAGGCACTGAGCGCATGACCGATCTGTAAGGCTTTAAGCGCATCGCGGTGGGAAGACGAGGTGATGTCGTGGGTCGCGGGATTGCCCAGTTGTCTTAAAGCATGGAAGGCGTCTTTGACTTGTTTGTCCAGCCGGAGGGTATAGTCCAGCTCTCTTATTAGATCGACCTGTTTGACGTCGGTCCCGGACTCTACGCCCACGCGGGAAGCGATGGTTTTGGCAAGCTCTTCGCCCAGTTGACGCATCTTGATCAGCGTGGTGTTGGGATCGGGCACGAAACAGGCTTCGGCGGTTTGAGCCAAGCGCACCAGCAACTCATCATGGTGTTTGAGAAAGTCAAAATTACTCAGTTCCATCTATAACTTTCCCATTAGTCGCGTGAAGCCTTTGTGAAAATAGCCATGAACTGGCTCAGTTATTTTAATTTGTTTGAAATCATGCTGCGTTCCAGGCGTCCTTGTGCTCATTAGCCCACCCATTCAACTCCAGACAACTGGAATTTCCAAGGTCGGCCCAGCGATATATCGCGCCTAGACACCCAGGGGACTGCAACTCAATCGGCGTAATTTAGCAGGTCGGCAAGGGCTTATCAATGTTTGGAAATAACGCTTAGTCTGAATACAGATGTTCTAAATGATTGAGCATCTAATGCAACATAGATGATTGATGATATTAGTTTTTTGTGCCTGAAATTTGGCAAGTGTTGCGGTTTGGTGTGAATTTTTATTTTGAAGTGCCATAAGAGTGACACATTTTTTATTTTAGGCATAAAAAAAGCACTTGGTTTTCACCTAAGTGCTTGATTCATATGGTGGCGATAGGTGGACTTGAACCACCGACCCCGGGGTTATGAATCCCGTGCTCTAACCAGCTGAGCTATATCGCCGTTTAAACAGGTCGTTTAAAGAGCGGAAATTATAAATATCCGCTCGCGCTTTGTCAAACGTTGAATCTGAAATGCACGACGTCGCCGTCTTTAACGATATAGTCTTTGCCTTCAAGACGCCATTTGCCGGCGTCTTTAGCGCCTTGTTCGCCTTTGTAATCGATGAAGTCCTGGTAGGCGATGACTTCTGCGCGGATAAAGCCTTTTTCAAAATCGCTGTGGATCACGCCGGCTGCCTGAGGTGCGGTCGCGCCTACCGGGATCGTCCAGGCCCTGACTTCTTTGACACCCGCAGTAAAGTAGGTAGCCAGGTTCAGCAGCTTATAGCCGGCTCTGACGACACGGTTCAGGCCGGGCTCTTCCAGTCCCAGATCATCTAGAAACTCTTTCTTTTCTTCTTCATCCAGCTGGGCTATTTCGGCTTCTATGGCCGCGCAGATCGGCACGACCATGGCGCCTTCTTTTTCGGCCAGAGCTTTTACTTTGTCCAGGAATGGATTGTTCTCGAAACCGTCATCCTGAACATTGGCAATGTACATGGCCGGCTTGATCGTCATCAGGCACAGGTCCCTAATCAGGGCTTTTTCATCTTCGGTTAAAGGCAGCGTGCGGGCAGGCTGTCCGGAGTCCAATTGCTTGAAAACTTTTTCCAGCACGTCTTTTTTGGCCTGTTCGTCCTTGTTGCCGGTCCGGGCGGCTTTGCCCGCACGTGTCAGGGCTTTTTCGACGGAAGCCATATCAGCCAGCGCCAATTCGGTATTAATAACTTCGATGTCGGAGATGGGGTCAATTTTTCCGGCAACATGGATGACGTTATCATCATGAAAGCAGCGCACAACATGGGCGATCGCATCCGTTTCACGGATATTGGCCAAGAACTGGTTGCCCAGGCCTTCGCCTTTCGATGCGCCGGCAACGAGGCCAGCGATGTCTACGAATTCAATCGTGGTAGGCAATACGCGCTCGGGTTTTACAATTTCCGCCAGCTTGTCCATGCGAAGATCGGGCACTGGAACTACGCCTACATTGGGGTCGATGGTGCAAAAAGGGTAATTTTCGGCCGCGATTTTCGCACGGGTTAATGCATTAAATAAGGTTGATTTCCCAACGTTGGGTAAACCGACGATTCCACAATACAACGCCATAGAGTTCTCTGAGATTTTTAAATAAGAAGTGAATGCAGCAAGATATCAAGCCGAAACTAAACAGGGATTATACAATTTATTGCCTTGATCCAGGAAACTAAAACAAGTAACTGGCGAATCGCTTGGTTTATAGCCTGCTAATCCGTGTCAGCCATTTGCCATTGCCGTTGGTAAATAACCGAACAAATCGCTAAACTACAGCCTGCGCACAAGCTACGATAAATGTCTATGTTAAAACAAACACCACTTTACAACCTTCATCTTGAACTGGGCGCCAAGATGGTGCCGTTTGCCGACTATCTTATGCCGGTGCAATACGGCAAAGGCACCTTGCACGAACACCTGCATTGCCGCAACCACGCAGGCTTTTTCGACATTTCTCACATGGGCCAGTTTCTGCTGCTAGGGGATGATGCTGTTTATGAACTTGGGAAGCTGATACCCACCGATATTTCCGGGCTTAAACCCGGCGATCAGAAATACACGGTCTTGACCAACAATGACGGCGGGATTATGGACGACATCATCGTTACCCGTATCGAAACGGGGCTGATGATTGTTGTGAATGCCGCCTGCAAAGACAAAGACTTTGATTACCTCGATAGCCATCTATCCGATCGCTGCTGTTTTAATGAGCTGGCCGGACAGGCCTTGTTCGCCCTGCAAGGCCCTGCCGCCGCATCGGTCATGGCAAGGTTTTCCGAAAAAGCCGTTGAACTCTCCTTTATGCAAGCCTTCGGCACAACCATCAAAGGCGTAAAATGCAATATCAGCCGTAGCGGTTATACCGGCGAAGACGGTTTTGAAATCTCGGTAGCCCAGCCGTATGCGGAACAGCTTGCCCGCCTGCTGCTGGCCGAAGACAATGTCGAGCCGATAGGCTTGGCAGCCAGGGACACCTTGCGCCTGGAAGCTGGGCTATGCCTGTACGGCCATGAACTTAACGAATCCGTTACGCCGGTAGAGGCTGGTCTTGGCTGGCTGCTGAAAAAAGGCGATCACCAGTTTCCCGGCGTCGATAAAATCCGCGCCCAGTTGCAACACGGGCCGGATAAAATCCGTGTCGGTTTGCTGATCGACAGCAAAATACCGGTGCGGGAAGGCAATGTCATTTGTAACAGCGAAGGCATCGCCGTAGGTTATGTTACCAGCGGCAGCTTTTCTCCCAGTCTGGGGCGGCCGATTGCCATGGCGTTTCTTGATCCATTCACCGTTGAATTGGACGGCCCTTTATATACAATGGTTCGTGATCATCGGATTTCAGTTACCATGACCCCGTTGCCTTTTGTCCCCCATCGCTACCATCGGTGAAGCTATGACCACATCCCGCTCCGACCTGGCTCAATTGGAAATGCGCGGTAATTTCATCAACCGCCATATCGGTCCCAACCCGCAGCAAATTCAGGAGATGCTGGCGGAGCTGGGCTTAAGCGAACTGGACGACATCATCAAGCAGGCCATTCCGGCCAATATCCTGAACGATGAACCATTAAAGCTGACCGAAACGATCAGCGAGCGCGCAGTGATCAGGCATCTGCGCAAAATGTGCGAACGCAATAAAGTGTTCACCTCAATGATCGGCATGGGCTATTACGACACGGCCATGCCCACGGTGATTAAGCGCAACGTGCTGGAAAATCCGGGCTGGTACACGGCTTACACGCCGTATCAGGCTGAAGTCAGCCAGGGGCGGTTGGAAGCGTTGCTTAACTTTCAGCAAGTCATTATCGATTTGACCGGCATGGAGCTGGCCAACGCCTCGCTGCTGGATGAAGCCACGGCAGCCGCCGAAGCCATGACCATGTCGCGGCGCTTGTCCAAAAGCGCTGCCAACAGCATCGTCGTTGATCAGGACTGTCATCCGCAGACTATCGCCGTGATCAAGACCCGCGCCCGTTCCCTGGGTTATGAAGTGATCGTCGCCGACCCTTACCGCGACCTGGAACAATACGATTTCTTTGCATTGCTGGTGCAATATCCCGGCAGCAAAGGCGAGATCAAAGACCTGAGCAAAGTCACCGCCATCGCCCAGGCCAAATCGGCATTAGTGACGGTAGCGGCCGATTTGCTGGCACTGGTGCTGCTTAAACCGCCTGCCGAGTTCGGCGTCGATATCGTGGTCGGCAGTGCTCAGCGTTTTGGCGTGCCGATGGGCTATGGCGGCCCGCATGCCGCGTATTTTGCCACCAAAGATGAATACAAACGCTCGGTTCCCGGCCGCATTATCGGCGTGTCCAAAGACAATCACGGCCAGCTTGCGTTGCGCATGGCGTTGCAAACCCGCGAGCAGCATATCCGCCGCGACAAGGCCACCAGCAATATTTGCACTTCGCAGGTGCTGCTGGCCGTGATCGCCGGGTTTTATGCAATTTATCACGGCGCGGAAGGCTTGCGCCTGATTGCCGGACGGGTGCATCGTTACACGCAAATCCTGGCCGCAGGCATCGCCCAACTGGGCCATCAAGTGCTGAGCGATTGCTATTTCGATACCCTGCTTATCAGTACCCCGAACCGGGCAAAACGCATCGCCGCCCGAGCCGCAGAAGCCAATATCAACCTGCGCATTATCGATGCGGACCATATCGGCATTTCGCTGGACGAAACCACAACGCGGGACCACTTACGCAGCGTCTGGCAGGTTTTTGCGCCGGCTACCGCCGATATTCCCGATATCAACGGCTTGCATGCCATGATAGAAGAATGCATCCCGGAAGCGTTGTTGCGCAACGATCCAATTCTGCAACATCCGGTGTTCGAACGCTATCATTCCGAAACCGAGATGATGCGTTATATGCGCCGTCTTGCCCGGCGCGACATTGCTTTGGACCGGTCAATGATACCGCTGGGGTCATGCACGATGAAGCTGAACGCCGCGACGGAAATGCAGGCCATTTCCTACACTGAATTTAACGGGCTGCACCCGTTCGCGCCGCTGTACCAGACCCACGGTTATCAGCAGCTGTTTTCAGAGCTGGAAGACATGCTATGCGATCTGACCGGCTTTAACGCTTTTTCCCTGCAACCCAACGCCGGCTCCCAAGGCGAATACACAGGCCTGCTGGTCATCCGCAAATACCATGAAGTCAGCGGTCAGGCGCAACGCAATATTTGCCTGATACCCGCTTCCGCGCACGGCACCAACCCTGCCAGCGCCACGATGGCCGGGCTTAAAGTCGTGGTCGTCGCCTGCGATGACAACGGCAATGTCAGCGTTGAGGATTTGCGCGCAAAAACCGCCGAATATCACGACACGCTGGCGGCATTAATGATTACCTACCCGTCCACGCACGGCGTGTTTGAACAGGCGTTCCGGGAAATCTGCGATATTGTCCATCAGCACGGCGGACAGGTTTATTTGGACGGTGCTAACTTTAACGCGCTGGCGGGTTTAAGCCGCCCCGGCAAAATCGGCGCCGATGTCGCTCATCTTAATCTGCATAAGACCTTCTGCATTCCGCATGGCGGCGGCGGTCCCGGCGTCGGCCCGATAGGCGTGGGCGCGCATCTGGCGCCTTTTTTGCCCGATCACCCGGTTGTCAAAGGCGTCAATCCGGCCAAAGGCGAGCACGGCACCATCGGCACAGTCGCTGCCGCTCCCTGGGGATCGGCCAGCATTTATTCCATTTCCTGGGCCTATATCGCAATGATGGGGGCCGCCGGTTTAAAACGCGCCACCTTGACCGCAATCCTGAATGCCAATTACATCGCCAAACGGCTGGCGCCGTATTATCCGGTGTTATACACCGGCAAAAACGGCTGGGTGGCTCATGAATGCATTATCGATTGCCGCGCCTTTAAAAAAACTTGCAATGTCAGCGTAGAAGACATTGCCAAACGCTTGATCGACTATGGCTTTCATGCGCCGACTGTATCGTTTCCTGTCGCCGACACCTTGATGATTGAGCCTACGGAAAGTGAAGATAAGGCCGAGATTGACCGCTTTTGCGACGCGTTGATTTCTATTCGCGAGGAGATTAAATCCATAGAAACCGGCGCTGCCGACGCCGAAAACAACCTGTTGCATAATGCGCCGCACACTCATCGTTTGTTGTTGGAAAAATGGACCCTGCCTTATTCGAAAAAGCAGGCTTTTTTTCCGGACAGCCACCAGCATGATGACAAATACTGGCCGCCGGTCGGGCGCATCGATAATGTTTACGGCGACCGCCATCTGTTTTGCAGTTGTCCGCCTGTGCTGGATGATGAGGAGCTAATGTGAGAATCACCACAGAGAACACGAAGGACACGAAGTTTTTTGTAACAATTGACCAATAAGAAATAGCTTCATTTTGCATAAAAACATGAATTTTCCGCTAGTTCCCAAGCTCCAGCTTGGGAATTCAGTGTTGGAAGCTCCGGTTTTCAGCCTTTATGTGTTACGTTGTGATTTAAGGAGTCTCTACCGCTCTACTTATCCCACAGGCCGGTAGGGTACGCATCGCGTACCGTTTTCAACTGATACCAATACCAAAAAGGTACGCGATGCGTACCCTACGGTGTTTAACCAAGTATTAAACTCGTAGCGGCGTGACTTTTCCGGTCATGCGGTAGTTTTTATAATCTTCCACAACCTGGGCATGGTCGAACGCCAGCACTGGGGGAAGATTGTCGAAAGTAAAAATGCCTAGATTTTTGGCATCATCGGCAGCTCTTGGTAGCCCGGTAGCTTCGGCAACATAGACGGCGGTAACGGTATGATTACGGGGGTCTCGTTCGGGATTGGAGTAAATGCCCAATAAAGCCTTCAGGGTAATATCCAGGCAAATTTCTTCTTTGGCCTCGCGGATTGCAGCATGTTCCAGAGTTTCGCCAACGTCGACAAAACCGCCCGGCACTGCCCATCCGTACGGAGGATAGGCGCGTTCGATCAGTACAAATGGCCGGTCAGGCTGATCTATCAGTTCAACCAGAATATCGGCGGCCAGCAAAGGGGTGACGGGTTTGGACATGTGATCTCCTTAAGATGCGGTTATAAATGGTTAAGTTTCCGGCTATGAAGCTTCGATGAAATATACCATGAGCGTTGATACTCCGTGAGCAATCGCGTTACTTGCAAGCATTTTCCTCGTTTCAAAAAAGCATCGTAGGGTACGCACCGCATACCATTTTTCAAATTTTTCCTATGAATCAAATTCGCAAAGGTAGACGGTGCGTACCCTACCTCCATATTGGCAAGGGTTGAAAAAGGCATGGAAACGGTTAAAGTTAAGGCGCTTGAGTTTAACCGTAACCTGTCTAATAACTATGAACAACTGTCCCAAGTGTCTACATGAGCTGCATTTGCAAACTGATATCTGTCCCCATTGCGGCATCGTATTTGCAAAATACCTGAAATATCATCCTGCGCAGACAGACCGACAGGATGTTCAGCCGGTTATTGTTATGCTGGATGATGAAGCCCAGCCGCTGGCACAGATGCTGTTTCACCAATCGCAGCAACAACGTTCCTTGCCTCATTTAATAGGCCGGTCGATGATTCTTGTAGGCCTTATTATCTGGAGCTGGCAGCTGATCAGCCCCTCTATCGACAGCAATGCGGCCGGTAATTCTTTCCTGCACCTGGTCAATCTGCCTTTTCATGAAGCGGGACATATTATTTTCAGGCCGTTCGGCGCGTTTATCACTTCATTGGGCGGAACGCTGGGGCAGCTGTTGATGCCGTCGATTTGCATGGGCGTGTTATTGCTCAAAACCAGGGACCCGTTCGGCGCATCGGTAGCGTTATGGTGGGTCGGCGAGAACTTTTTGGATATTGCGCCGTATGTGAATGATGCGAGGGCAGGGCAATTGCCGTTATTGGGCGGTAATTTCGGTCATTCGGCACCCTACGGTTTTCACGACTGGCAGTATCTTTTGACCGAGTCCGGCCTGTTGCAATACGACCATTTTCTGGCTAAAACCGCCTTTGTGGTCGGGACTGCCATCATGCTGTTGTCGTTATCATGGTGCGGGCTTTTGCTGGTTAAGCAAAACCCGGCCTAAATCGCCTGTATTGAGCTTGTCGAAGCATCAGCAATTTTAATCGTTGCATGACATGCTTCAATAGCGCTTATCCTTCGACAAGTCCAATACGCATTAGTCCGGCTACCCGGTAGATAACCGTGAATCACAAGATTTCCGGCTGAAACTAATGAACCTTTTTTTCCGGTAAAAGACTCTCTGCCGCCTCGCAATACATAACCATCGTTATCAGCTCGGCGACATTTTCAGCCTGCATTTTTTCCATGATGCTCGCCCTATGCACGTCTACAGTGCGGTTGCTGATATTGAGTATTTTTGCCGATTCCTTGTTGGAGTGGCTTTTGACGATCAGCCCCAGCACTTCCTTTTCACGTGAGGTTAAGTGGTCGATGCGGTCCTGGATACGGCGTTTTTTGACGTATTCTTCTCTGAAC
>Ga0208392_1000410_pt1 | contig 11589 bp, 3 predicted proteins | sample LakWasMeta3_LOW4_2_FD_183855 | JGI IMG/M metagenome (GOLD analysis project Ga0208392, IMG submission 183855) | Freshwater sediment methanotrophic microbial communities from Lake Washington under simulated oxygen tension - Sediment Metagenome... | ecosystem: Environmental > Aquatic > Freshwater >... | reverse complement strand
TCGTGATTCCGCCACACCGAACCCGATATTTATCTGAAATCGCAGAAAATAACCGGAAATACGATGCAACGGCTTTGAGTCAGGAACAAGTAGCCCAGAAGTTATATGGCATTTTTAAAACCATCGAATCGGTTTCGGGGGAAATACCTGAAATTGATAAAAAAGGTATCAACGATAGTTCTGTCCTTCCGAGCGCAGTCGAGGAACATAACCAAAATCGAATTTTCCTCAATTTATTACTCAATCAATTCGACAAAGTAAAAATGGATTTGGATCCCTACAATTGGGAAATTATCCTGACTTGGAACGAAAAGACAAATAAATACAAAGAGCAGTTTTACACCTTTAAAGTTCGAAATAAAGAAATCAAGATTGAAACCCACACTGAATCGCTTTCACATACCCAGATTCCAAAAATTGCCTTGCCAAAATATCAGGCTTGGGGCGATATTTTACGATGGAATTTGCAGGAAAACGTGCCGGGAGAATTTCCTTTCACAGCCGGATTGTATCCCTTTAAAAGGGAAGGCGAAGATCCATCCCGAATGTTTGCCGGCGAAGGCGGACCGGAACGAACCAACAAACGTTTTCATTATGTGAGTGCGGGTTTACCTGCCAAACGACTTTCAACTGCTTTCGATAGTGTGACTTTATACGGGAATGATCCGCATATTCGACCTGATATTTACGGTAAAATAGGGAATGCCGGAGTTTCTATATGTTGTCTCGACGATGCCAAAAAATTGTATTCCGGTTTCGATTTGGTCGATGCCATGACTTCGGTGAGTATGACGATTAATGGTCCTGCACCAATGATGTTGGGCTTTTTTATGAATGCTGCCATTGATCAACGTTGTGAAATTTACATCAAGGCACATCATCTTGAAGATGAGGTTGAAGAAAAAATCAAGGCCATTTACAAGAAAAAAGGAACCGAACGTCCGCAGTATCAAGGTGATTTGCCCGAAGGAAACAATGGTTTGGGATTGATGCTTTTGGGCGTGACCGGAGACCAGGTTTTGCCTTTGGAAATTTATAACGAAATAAAAGCAAAAACACTTTCCAAAGTCCGCGGAACGGTTCAGGCTGATATTTTAAAGGAAGATCAAGCCCAAAACACCTGTATTTTCTCAACAGAATTTGCCTTGCGATTGATGGGAGACGTCCAGGAATATTTTATTACGAAAAACGTCAAAAACTTTTATTCGGTTTCCATTTCGGGTTACCACATTGCCGAGGCAGGAGCCAATCCCATTTCACAATTGGCTTTCACGCTTTCCAACGGTTTTACTTACGTGGAATATTATTTGAGCCGCGGAATGAAAATTAATGATTTTGGGCCCAATTTATCCTTCTTTTTCTCGAATGGAATCGATCCGGAATATGCGGTAATAGGCAGAGTGGCAAGAAAAATTTGGGCGAAAGCCATGAAAAATAAATATGGTGCCGATGAAAGAGCACAAATGTTGAAATACCACATCCAGACTTCGGGTCGCTCGCTTCACGCACAGGAAATCGATTTTAATGATATCCGAACCACTTTGCAAGCCTTGTACGCCATTTATGACAACTGTAATTCCTTGCATACAAATGCCTATGACGAAGCGATTACCACTCCAACGGAAGAGAGTGTGCGTCGTGCGATGGCCATTCAATTAATTATCAATAAAGAATTAGGGTTGGCCAAAAACGAAAACCCCATTCAGGGCTCTTTTATTATAGAAGAATTAACCGATTTAGTTGAAGAAGCCGTTTTGCAGGAATTTGACCGAATTACCGAACGTGGCGGTGTTCTTGGTGCGATGGAAACGATGTACCAAAGAAGTAAAATTCAGGAAGAAAGTTTGTATTATGAAACCCTGAAACATACCGGCGAATTCCCGATTATTGGCGTGAATACGTTCTTGAGTTCCAAAGGTTCGCCAACGATTATTCCAGCCGAAGTGATTCGTGCCACCGAAGAAGAAAAAAAATACCAAATCACGATGTTGGCTAATCTGCACCAATCCAATCCCGATAAAGTAAACCAGCATTTGAATACCTTGCAGCAAGCTGCTATCAAAAATGAAAACTTGTTCGAACATTTAATGGAAGCTACCAAGGTTTGTTCCTTGGGACAAATCACATCGGCCTTATTTGAAGTTGGCGGTCAGTATAGAAGAAATATGTAAGCAGAGAACCACTTTTTGCATCGCAAAAAGTGTGTGAATCGCTTATCCCGATAAAAAGCGGGATCTCAGAGAACCATTTTCTTTGAAAAAGAAAATGCGAAGATTTCTTATCTTACTTGTTCTCGTAGGATGCGAGGACTTAGTTGTCGCTTATCCCGCTAAAAAGCGGAATCTTTTTTTATTTTCCAAATTCAAGAATGAACCTCTTTTTGCATCGCAAAAAGAAAGGTAGTTGTTTATCCTTTTTTACGTTTCAAAGCAAAATAATACCATTTTTTAATACCATTTTTTTGTTTTGTTTATTTTAAGGTAAACCGCCTGACTTTTTGTGGTTTATTTAACGCGAAATGCTTTGTAATTAACTAATAATTAGTAAGTTATAATCTACATCTGATTATTTAGAAATCTTGTTTATATATTATTTTTCTTAATAAGAAATGTATTTAATCGATAATAGTTGCTTTTTATCGGTTTTTTATTGTCTTTTTTTTTATTTCCTTTTTTCCTTCTTAACTTTAATACAGTTACTTTTAAAAGAAGTTCCAGACTGTACTGTACAGCAACTTTTCGTTAATAATTGATTAAGAAAAGAATTCGTTCTTGCCCCAAGTAGAAGATTCTTTTGATGATGGAGTCCTTCAAAAATAGTTTTGAAGAGGGTTGTTTATATTAATGAGTTTTTCTTTATGTTTTTTGAAAAATTTAAATTTTCAGTAATTAGTTAAAAGCATTTTTGAATTAAAATTTTAACTTACGTTTCGTAAAAAGTGTATTTCATCGATTAATTGATACAGTTCGTGGAAAATATTATTTTTTTTGAGACTACTTATTTAATTTCACTTTTCTTTTAGAATTATTCTAAATAAAAATAGAAAAAATATTTAAAAGTACTTACCCCCAATCTACAAAATATACTTACTGATAATGTGGTGTTAATTAGTGTTTTAACAAAATTGTTGAGCATAATTATCAGAAATATAAAAATGTGGTTTACCCCAAATCTACAAAATTTTCTTCCTATTTGTTATGGTGTAGTTTATGATCTAATCAAAGTTTCTGATAGCTATGATTAGAAGTTTAAAAATGTAGTTTACCCCAAGTCTACAAAATTTTCTTCCTATTTGTTATGGTGTAGTTTAACAAATAAATTTTTTAAGTATATAATTATATAAAAAAGTAGTTTACCCCAATCTACAAAATATCCGTACTCATAATATGGTGTAATTTAACAAATTAATTAACACCTTAACATTATGAAAAGATTTACGTTGCGAGGTTTTTTAAACCTTTTCAGCTCTCAAAGTTTAGTCTTTGACAGTAGCGGAGAAAGTAGTTTTAAGCTAGATTTTTCGAAAGAAAGCTTAAAAGAAAAAGGGTACTCGAGTCAATCGAGTAGGGGTATTAGCAGTTTAATTTTACTGTTGATACTCTTTTTATTTTCCAATTTTTTATCGGCTCAAATAAACGTAGATGGTAACCCCACTGAATGGGGAACTACTGCGCCATTGTTAAATGGCTACAAACACGTTGGAGATCCTTTTGGTAATGGTGTTGTGGATAGTCAATTTACAAATGGATCAAAAGACTTTTTTACAGCTGCTAACCTTACTTGGGCCATAGGGCAAACCAAAGCCAAAAATGACATTTGTAATGCTGCCACTGTTGTTCTTACCGATCCTTCGGGTACTGATGGTAACGGCGATCCTTTCACAGCAGGTACTTATCTCTTTTTTGCCGGTGATCGGTCAAAAGTTTCAGGCGATGCACAGATAGGGTTTTGGTATAACCTTGATGGAACTGCTCCGGAAGCAATACCAGCCGGTAGCACCACAGCTCATTTTTCACCTCCACATGTTGGTACTCTTGCTAATCCCGGAGATATTCTCGTTCTTGCCGATTTTACAGGAGGAGGAAACTCTGCAACAGTAACTGTTTATCAATGGGTTGGCGAAGGAAACGGAACCTTTGGAAGTAATCTTTCGTTGATTCAAACTACAACCGCAGCTCACGTAGCTGAAAATAATATAGCGGCTGTAAATGTTCCTTCATACGGAGGCTCAACTTGGCCTTCAAATCCTAATCCAGCACTTTGGTATTACCCATCTACAACGTATCCAGTAAATGCTTTTTATGAAGGATATGTTAATCTTACAAATTTAATTGGAGCTGCAAACAGATGTAATTCAAGTTTTTTACTTGAATGTAGATCATCACAATCGTTAACTGCTTCGTTGGACGATTTTGTTGGTGGTTCTTATAATTTAACACCTGCTCCTCCAGTAGTGCAGGGTGCTTCCCGTTGTGGTGCAGGTGCATTAACCCTCACTGCTACATGTAGCACTGGTAGCGAATCACAATGGTATACTGCTCCAACCGGAGGAAACCCAATTCCGCTACCTACTTCTTTTACGGAAACAACTACTTTGTATGTAAGTTGCAGATATACAGCACCAGGGTCAGCATTCATCTGTGAAAGTGCCCGAGTACCGGTTACAGCGACAATTAATCCAAATCCTAATGTAAATGCCGGAGCCGATAAAGTTCTTACTTGTACAACTACTTCAATTGCATTGGAAGGAAGTTCCACAACAGCAGGAGCAACCTTTACCTGGGTAGCCAGCGATGGCGGTAATATCGTATCAGGCGCCAACACTGCAACTCCAACAGTTAATCACGCCGGTACTTATACCCTTACAGTTACTGATCCGTCCAACGGATGTACAGCAACAGATTTTGCTTTGGTAACGTTGAACAATACGCCACCTAATGTAGATGCCGGAGCAGATAAAGTTCTGACCTGCACAACTACATCAATTTCATTGAGCGGAAGTTCAACAACAGCGGGAGCATTATTTAGCTGGGTAGCCACCAATGGCGGTGTAATCGTATCAGGAGGTACAACAGCAACCCCAGTAGTTAATCACGCCGGTACTTATACCCTTACAGTTACTGATCCGTCCAACGGATGTACAGCAACAGATTTTGCTTTGGTAACGTTGAACAATACGCCACCTGAAATTAAATGTCCAGATCCTGATACTGCTCCAGTTCTGTGTGGTGCAACTCAACTAATTGCTCAAAATGACGCAGATACTAAATTTGCAACTTGGTTTGCTCAAGCACCTGTGTCTGATGCAGATTATTTAGTCACAGCAACTTATCTTTATTCACCAACTGCGGCTACACCTTCTCCTGAAGGTACATCCCCTTTGATTCTTGCATTTACAAACTCTGCGATAACAAGTACAGATGTGACTGTTATCTGGACTATAAAAAATAGAACAACAGGATGTGAAAATTCTTGCAGTTCAAAATGGACACTACAATATGATTGTAATCCAGGTTGTAACACAGAACCTACACCTTTACTTTGTAATGGTGATAAATCAGGAACCATCAAGGTTACTGTAGGAGGTGGAACACCACCTTATAATGCGTACCTTTTTATAAGTCCTGATCTTGTTAATCAAGTAGCTTCTCCTGGAACAGGAATAGCAGAGGGCGGATCATATACATTCACAGGTTTGGCAGCAAATGACAATTATGTAGTATTAACTACAGATGCGGTTTCTACTCTTGGTAGTGAAAATGAAGGTGTTTGTAATGCTTCAGTTACAGAACCAACAGCACTTGAAGCAACAGATGCTAGTACAAAAGCAACTTGTGAAGAGGGTAAAGACGGTACTGTAACTCTTACTTTCAGTGGTGGTACACCTCCATATATGGTAAGTTTCAATGGTGGAGTATTTGAAGAACAAACTTCTACTAAAGAATACTCAGGACTTGCGGTTGGTACATACGACTGGACAGTAAAAGATGCTCATAAATGTTCAGTTTCAGGTTCTGAAGATGTTGGATTCACCCCTTGCGCTAAAGCCTTATGTACTTATACACAAGGGTACTATGGCAATACAGGAGGAATGTCTTGTGCTGAAGGTGTTCCATACACAACTTATGACTTGATTAATAAAGCCTTGATGTCTTATCCAGTAGGTACAGATCCAGAAACTTATAAGATGACTATTGGTTCACCTGGACATTCAGTTTGGATGACAAATTCCAAAGCAGATATTGATGCTATCATAAGTGTTTTACCTGGTGGTGGAAGTAGTTATGTATTGCCAGCAGTTGACAAAAAATTAAGTGATATTGTAGCTGGTAGCCCTTATTTGAAAAAAGGAAATATCAACAACACTTTGTTGGCTCAAACTATTACTTTAGGTCTTAATTTAGGTATAAATAGTGAGCTTGGTAATTTTGCTTTGAAAGCAGGAACATTGGCAACTGCAGCACCTGACGGTGGTTGTGGAACAGATATTCCTAAGACAAGAAGTTGTTCGTTTGACGTATATACTCCAACAATTAATGAGTATAAATATGTTGATATACCAGCGGTTGTGGATGCTTTAGAGGTGAAAACAGTTAAAGGATTGTTTGATTTGGCAAACTTTGCATTAGGAGGCGGAACACCACTTCCAGGAGGTGTAACATTGTCAAATCTTGCAAATGCTGTTGATGTAATCAACAATGCCTTCGACGGTTGCAGAATTTCTATGGGTTATGATCAAATACCATTAACTTGTATAGCAGATAGAGCAGGGTTTATTGTTAGTCCTAATCCAATCCTTGATTATGCTACTATTACCTATCAATTTAGTTATATTTCTGATGTAACAATTGAAGTATATGATATGGGTGCTGATTTTAAATATTATCAAACCGATTACAATACCAGTAGTTGTTTAGGTAAACAGGTTCTTATTAACTATCCTTTTACCACATCTGGCACTTATATTATAAAAATAACTACTAATATAGGATCAAGTACGCAAACAGTGGTTAAATAGTTTTTAATTTATTTTTAACAAAAAAAGCATCCCGCAAGGGATGCTTTTTTTGTTAAATTTATTCCTTGATAAACTGTTTTGTTGTTGTCGAAGTGCCATCTGTAACTTCAATTAAATAGACTCCCGTTTTCAGAGAACCCACGTAGACTGCATCATTTTCAATATGATTTCTTTCTAGTTCTTGCCCCATTAAGTTAAAAATTCTAAAATCAGAAGGTTTGTCAAGATTTGAAATATTTAGTATATCCCCTTTAACAGGATTTGGATACAATTTTAAAGATAGATTAGTCCCTTCTAAAATATTGCTTGTTCCTTTTGCCGCAGTTAATTCATTAGAACTTGCTATTTTTGCAGTAGCTCCAGAGGTTAGGTTAACAGTGTAATCTTCTACTTCTCCGTAAGAGAAAATTTCGCATGGATTTGGTAGTGTGTTGTTTTTCATTGAAACTCTCATGCGAGTAGCACCTGTTAAGGCAGTAGTTGGGATGGTCAAGTACCCACTCACTGATTTATATTTAGATTTAGTTTTTGGTTTGCTGTAAACAAGTTCGCCATTGTCATTAAAGTCGCCATCTTGGTTAAAGTCAATCCAAACGCTGAATGCCTCGTATAAATAGGAACCAGTCCAGGTTGGAGTGATTAAAATGGTATTACTTGTTCCAATAGCTAAATCAGTTGACATTGAAGTGAAATCTCCATAACCGTTATTGTTGCCTGAAATATTACTGATAGAACCAATTTGAACTTTGTTGATGTATTCTCTCGCAGTACTGCTTCCATAGGATGAACAGTAAGTTAAAGTACTATTGGCTAAAGTTGTGGTTCCTGAATCAGAAAGCGTAGTCACGTTTGCGGTGTTGCTGGCAAGAGACAAGTTTCCTGCTGCATCTTTCGCCACGACATAAAAGCTATACCCAGTAGCGGCAGTCAAGCCGGTTACAGCCAATGAAGTGGTAGTAGTGGTGGTTTTCAAAGCGCCATTTTGATAAACAGTATAGCCTGTAACTCCTACATTATCAGTAGCCGCAGTCCAAGACAAATTAGTGCCTGAAGTGGTGGTTCCTGAAGCAGAAAGTGTAGCGGCAGTTGGAACTATGATATCAGCCTGAGCAGCTGTATTCACGTTCGCAGTATTGCTGGCAAGGGACAAGTTTCCTGCTGCATCTTTCGCTACTACATAAAAACTATACCCGGTAGAAGCAGTCAAGCCGGCTATAACCAATGAAGTGGCAGTAGTGACTGTTTTTAATACTCCGTTTTGAAATATATTGTAACCGCTAACTCCTACATTATCAGTTGCTGTAGTCCAAGACAAGTTGGTACTTGAAGTCGTGGTTCCTGAAGCAGAAAGTGTAGCAGTAGTTGGAGCTGTTGTATCTATCGGAGCTGTTGTTGTCACGTTTGCAGTGTTGCTGGCAAGAGACAAGTTTCCTGCTGCATCTTTCGCAACGACATAAAAGCTGTAAGCAGTTGAAGCAGTCAATCCAGTTACTGCCAATGAAGTGTTAGTAGTGGTTGTTTTTAATACTCCATTTTGATAAACAGTATAGCCTGTAACTCCCACATTATCACTAGCCGCAGTCCAAGATAAGTTGGTACTTGAAGTCGTTGTTCCTGAAGCTGAAAGAGTGGAAGTTGTTGGAGCATTAGTATCAGCAGCGCCTGAGCCAGTAATGGTAAAATTCGTGTTGTTTACATCAAAGAAAATTTGATTAGTCCCTTTAACCATAATCCGGTTAGTAGTTCCGGGGATATTTGGGATTACTACAGTGGCAGCACCAGTATTCGGAGTTGCTGAAAGTAAGGTAATTGCAAAAGTATTTCCTCCATCTGTAGATAGTAAAACATCCACAGTGGCACAGTTTATTCCATTAGCATTGGTTCCGGCTACCGTCCAGTTGATGGTTTGTGTAGTTCCTTCAGCGTAGGATGCTGCGCTGTTTTGAGAATCAACAGTGAAAGGTCCTGAGTTCCCATCTACAGAAATAATCATATCATCTGTATTGTTGGCTGAACCTCCAGCTCTGTTATCACGAACGGTTAATCTGAAATTCAAGTTTCTTGTTACACCGGGCAGTACTTCAGAAGGGATATATAAACCGGGTGTCGTGGTTGATCCTGCTAATACGGTTGCCATAGTAGGGAAATATCGAGTAGCTGAAGTGCCTGGTGAATAGGATCTGAATAGAGGTCCGGCAGTATTTGTCGTATTTGGAACAGTTGTGGTAGCATCTCCTAAATCCATTTCTTCCCAATTATACGTCAAAACATCATCGGTGTTGGCATCAGTAGCCAATCCGGTCAAGAGAAATGGAGTGCCTTTTGGAATTGTATAATCCAATCCTGCATTGACAACAGGAACGGCATTGCCTGTGGGAATTATAGTGGGACAGCTTTTGGTTTTGATGTAGTCCGTAACCTGCTGAATGCTAATGGCGTGAAAATAGGCGTCTTTATGATTTTGAAATTGTTTTACTGAAAGTCCCCCATAACTCATGATGGTGGAGCCATCTCCGGGTTCCATCTGTGCTCCGTTTCCGTTTTCAGTCTTGTAGGTAAATGTATGATTCGCACCCAATTGATGTCCCATTTCATGCGCCACATATGAAATATCAAAAGCATCACCTTGATATGCTCCAGAATAGGCACAAGTGTAACCACTTCCCTTGTATAAATTTGAACAAACGGAACCTAAACCACCCGCATCCCCACAGTTAACAGTTCCTCCTCCGAATAAATGTCCTATGTCATAATTAGAAGAACCTATGATTGCATCAAGATTGGATTGGTTTTCTGCGCCCCAATTGTATTTGGTTGAAAAATCAGAATACGGATCAGTTAATGGGTCGGTATAAATAAGTGCATCATTATTGGCAACCAGTATCATTTTTATGCCAAAATCTCTTTCATAAACGCCATTGATTCTGGTTATCGTGTTGTTCATCGCTGCTAAAGTCAATGCTTTTGAGCCACCAAAGTAAACAGCGTATTCCGCTGTGCAGGCTAATGCCAGTCTTAAAGTTCTAAGTTTTCCATCATCGGCAGCATATCTGGCAACTGAACTGGTTTTTTTTGTTTTTTGGGTGTTGTTAGCCTGATCAATAGTATTGCATTCAAAAGTGTCAATAGTTTTTTTATCTGATTTTTTATAACTCGTATAGGTTTTTAAATCCGCAGAGACGGGTTCGATGAATACGGCGGCTTGATCTGCATATAAAATCATCGACTTGAATCCTAACGGAGAGTTGCTAAAATAAGCTCTGGCACCTGGATTATCGATACCTACGGCAACATAAGATTTAATTTCTGGGTATTTAGCAGCCAATACAGGATCCATAACTGAGTTTTCATAAACCTGAAAGTTTTCAAATTTACCGTCTCCGTTCGGTAACGAAATAATTATGTTAGAAGAAGTTTTAGCATCCCTTTTTGGAGAAGAAGCTAACTTGTTTTTTAACGAATGTAAATCTAAATCAAATAAGTGTTTTAATGGCAGATTCGGTTTGTTAATGCTTTTAGAATTGCTGTTTAAGGATGAGGATTTCCAAAAAGAATTAACATTTTGGGCAAATGAAATACTGCACATTACCAATAAGGCAGTTGTTATTAATCTATTCATAATATTTGTAACTTAAGTAGGTTAAGGCAGTTACAAATTTAGAGCATCATCTCTTTTTGTCGATAAAATTAACAAAAAAATCGACGAACTACACAAAAAATATATATCTTGTAGTAAAAAGATGTGCTTGTGTTTTGTTGTAATTTGGTTTTAGATATTTATTTCAATAAAAAAGTAGTATATTAAGTCGTTGATAACTTGAGATTTATCTTATGGTTTTGAAATAAAAAGGGTCTAGCTTTCAGATGTTGTTCAGTCTATTAACACTTATTATTTGAATCTAATTATAAAAAAAACAAAGCATCCCGCAATTTGAGGGATGCTTTGTTTTTAAAACTAAGGGTGTTTTATAGTTCAAATTTATCCAATTTTAAATACCCAATATGCAACAGGTCTTCTTCAAAAAAGGTTTTTACTTTTGTGATTTTCAGGGAATAATTTTCTTTATAATATTCTGACAAAATATCGGCGACATTATGGATTTCATCAACGTCAATCCCATATTTATCGTCAATGTGCGAAGTGGCTCCTTTGAAACCGCAGTGTTTGTAGAAAGTGGTCGCTTTGGCGTTTTTGGATGCACTGCTTAAATTATCGGCAATAGTGAGTATTTTATAGTGGTATTCTTCGAACTCATTTTCTTTGTAACCTCCAAGATTGATAAAAAATAAATTATCCAATACTGATTCAGAAGCTGATTTTTTAGCAATAATTTCTATCGAAAAATTATCAACCATGGTAACTTCTCGCCAGGCATCAATATGAATTCGTCCTTTGGCTTCAGGCCAAAAAGCTTTAATTTGAGGAACCAAATCTTTTAAGGTTTTGCCAATACCAAAAAAAATATCGTGTTGTTCCGTAAATCTGCCTTCAGGCGTACAGCCCAGCATTATCATATATAATTTAAGTTTGTCTTTCATGTGTTGCTATTTATTGTTTTTTATCGGTCACA
>Ga0208392_1000406_pt1 | contig 11643 bp, 10 predicted proteins | sample LakWasMeta3_LOW4_2_FD_183855 | JGI IMG/M metagenome (GOLD analysis project Ga0208392, IMG submission 183855) | Freshwater sediment methanotrophic microbial communities from Lake Washington under simulated oxygen tension - Sediment Metagenome... | ecosystem: Environmental > Aquatic > Freshwater >... | reverse complement strand
CAAGCCGTCGACATTCTAAAAGAGATTCACCCGCTAACCGGTACCGGGCGCTATGTATTCCCGTCGAGCCGTGGCGATGGCCGCCCTATGTCAGACGGCACCATAAGAACAGCACTCAAGGCGCTAGGCTACGACAAAGAGGTAATGACCGCCCACGGCTTCAGAACCACAGCCAGCACATTGTTAAACGAGCAAGGCTGGACACCGGACGCAATCGAGCGGCAATTGTCACACATGGAACAGAACGAGATCAGAGCCGCCTATAACCGGGCGCAATACTTGGATGAACGTCGGAAGATGATGCAATCGTGGGCTGATTACCTAGACGGGCTAAAAGCTGGTGCCCAGATATTGCCATTTAAAAAAGTTGTTTGACTAAGCACTGCAGGTAATTTGAAATTATTTTAGGGTGGGTAAAATTATTTTTCCTAGTGTTTAAAAGGGCTTTGTGACTGCGATTTGATAGGTGTCAAGTTGTTGATAATAAAAGGATTTGCAGTTCTTGGACGCCATAGACTAAGATAGAACCTTACCAAACAAAGGAGCTATACCATGCAAGATGCAATATTGAGAATGAAACAAACCATCGAGACTACCGGAATCAGCCGAACATCTATTTACGCAAAGATAACCCCACAATCGAAGTATTATGACCCGCTTTTTCCTAAGCCACTGAAGCTTGGCACAAGAAGTATTGGTTTTAGAGCCAGTGAGTTGTCGGCCTGGAAAGACGGCCTACAAAGGGTAGCCTAATCGGCAAAAAAGAAAAGCCTCACGGACATGAGGCTCGAACACAACTTGAGTGCAGCAGGATGTTGCACAAGGAATATCTTAACAACATGGACGCAATTAATACCGAACAATTCGAGGACGACTTACATACAGTCGTTTTCTCGACCACTGAGCACATCTTCTACAATTACAGACTTCCCACTTATGGCGGCATGTGTGCCGTGGATGAGCCCTTTCATTCGGTTGCTCGTAAAATAGCTATCGAACATCGAGTAAAAAACTCTGCTCACCCTTTAACGGAGCAAGAAGCCACCAGAGAGATAGATCAGGAGCTTAAGGACCCAAGCCGTTGCTCTTTTCAAGGCTTTTTAAAGCAAGTTAAGAATCACGGTGGTAACGTCCCACAAGATATATGCCAACGCTTATTAACTGTTGCCGGGGAATTTACTCAAAAAAAGAAAACCCTGAAGCCGACAACTGATGAACTGGTTGATATAGCCCTTGAAAAAGCCCAAACGACCTACGACTTGGACTGCATGGCTGGAAAAGATGCAGGAGAGTCGCAGAGTCGGCGTGAGGTGCTGGATAGCATGTATCGGGAGAATTTGAGAATTGCGGAGCATATAAATCCCCTGACTAAGAAGAAAGGGGGTAATGCCCTTGTTAAGCATGGCTATAGCGTAAAAAAAGGATTACACACTTGTATTGAAGCGTTAGAAGTCAGCACCGCATTCGTTGACCCTAGCACCAATAATCTAATCGTGCCGTACCTGTCAGCTGGGCACTTGGAAAACCGATGGCGAGATTCCCGAGGTAATCCTGTTGAAATGTCGAATATCGAGTTAGCAGTCCGAAATTGCTTCAGTTATCAAAAAACCCCTGCCGGAGATGGCCCCAAGCGATTTTGTACCGGTACCAAAACAAGCGGCTTATTTTCCCCTATTGGTAATATCGTGGACGCATCTCTCGTAATTGCTCAGGAAGGTTTTGGATCGGCAATATCAGGGTATGAAGCCGCAAAAATACCTTCTATGAGTGTTGGTAGTTGTGACAATTTCTTACCGGCTGTGGCCTCAATACTGGAAAATAATGTCTGTAATCGTATCTTGATGATTGGAGACGCCGGCACGGAAGATAAGCTCAAGAAGGTACACGCAGCCATTAAGGCCCACTCTTTAGATTGGGGCCGTAAGGTAGCTTGGACTACCGTACCGGGACCATCTAACTATGACTTAAATGACATGATGATAGATTCCGGAATTGAAGCCGTAAAAACTTTCATTGATGACAAGGTTGAAAGGTTCCATGAACTGAATGAACCTGAACCTGGAACGGCCTTCATTAATTCCTTGTCGGAATTAATGAAGAACAGCAAGCCCGCCAAAGCCTTAATTAAAGGTGTTATCTATGAAAAATCCCTTAGTTCGCTTACAGGTGCAACGATGGCCGGTAAGTCGTTTGTCGCTGTTCTGATAGCCTTTTGCGTCGCTACCGGCTTAGCCTTTCATGGGAGAAAATCGCGACAAGCTAATGTCTTGTATATAGCCGGTGAAGGTAATCATGGGCTTATAGCTCGATTCAAGGCTTTGTTAATCACATTTGGATTAGCAGAGATGCCTGCTAATTTATTTGTTACAGCCGGGCCGATTGACCTTCTTAACCCAGACGAAGTAAGCATAATTACAGCCTTCATTGAAGAACACGAGGTCGAGCTGGTAATTATCGATACCTTTGCACGATGCTTCGCAGCAGATGAGAATTCGGCCAAAGATATGGGCGCAGCCATTCAGGCAATAACAAGGCACCTAATTGGAAAAGGTGCAGCTGTACTTTTGGTGCATCATACCGGGCACGGTGATCAATCCCGTGCCCGTGGCTCAAGTTCCTTCAGAGCAGCACTTGATACCGAAATCGGCGTGGAAAAAATCGAAGGTGGCCTTAAATTGAAATGCTGGAAGGCAAAGGACTTCGAACCATGGCCCGAAGCAAACTATAAATTTAATGTGGTAGATACTGGCCTACTTGATGAAGATAATGAACCCGTAACTTCCTTAATTTTAGAACAATGCGAAGCGCCAGCATCGAAGCCCGCTGAATTAAATTCTGAACACAAAAAGGTTGTTGCGTCACTCAAAATGTTAGTACAACCTTTCAATTTCGAGTTAGCCTTTTCAGATGCAAAGCAGTCCATATCAAGTTCCAATAAAAGACAAACGTTAAAACGACTGATTGAAAAACTTATCAAATCACAAGAAATCATCGAAACAGACGGTTTTTTCAGGTTTGTTTAAGCTGAAAGGCTGGAGGCCTTATGTACCGCTGCACAGCTTGCACATGTGTAAACAAGAGGGCTTTGTGCAAGCTGCCCAAATTTGCACAACATGCACACACACCTATAGGTGTGTGCACTGTGCAAGGGTGGTGCATTTTAAAGTTGGTTAATTATTTTTTTTTCTTAAGGAGATTTATTCAAAATGGAAGTTATAAAAACAGTCTCAAACAGGCCTCTAACAGAATTAAAGCGAGAGATTATTCTTATTCGCCTTAGCTCAGGAGCTAGCGTTTCATCCATTGCCAAGGAGTTAAATCTAAGTGCCAACCATATTCGTGATTACTTGCGTACTGATGCAGGCGTGGAGCGCCTAGAGTCTTCGCTACGCGATGCCAGAGACATTCTTGAACATAAATTACCAACCTTAGTAGATAAAGCGCTTACCACTATGGAATCGGTCCTAGATGCCCCTTATATGTCTGCCGAAAAAATGGCAGCAGCAAAGACAATCATTCACACTATGGTAAAACTGTCGTCATCAAGGAGGTGTCCGGACTGCGAGGATAAACGCATCGTAAATTAATCACCAAAGGAATCAACAAGAAGACCTTAGTAAACTTAAACACAACTAACCAAGGATGGTTATTATGAAAACTGCTACATATCTTCAAAATCTGGATAAAACTATCAATCACTTAAATATGAATGTGATTGGCATTACTCTTAAAGATTTAAAGAGCTTACGTAAACATGCCCAAACAACAGACCTAGGCGGGAATAATGAGCTTATTAAAAATCGCTTGGATGACCTGATAGGTTTAACCAGCGACGCCATTCGTGATGCTAGACAAAAAAGCTATATAAATGCTCACCTGAGTAAAAGCCAGGTTGAGCAGTTTAAACAGGATTTGGTTAATCAAATCAAAATCATCTACTGGGCTACAAATGATCCTGCTTTTGATTACTCAACATTTTTAAGTGGTTGCAGATCGTGTTGGATGCGAGGGTTTGATTCCTGACATTGAAATAGCAACGCCTTCGCGAAGGCGTTGCGACTTTTAAATATAAAAATCTAAATTCAATCTGACAATACAGAAAATTGGTTTCGACTTGATCAGATATTGACAGGCGAAAATCGACCCACAAGAGTCACTGAAGCAGATTTACGAATGGCGGCATACTCACGTGGATTTTAGCGAACCAACTGGCACTACCAGTCAGGAACAGACGTTCACTCTTGTTCCACAATTTAGCGCACTTTATCGCGTATCCAGAATCAGTACCCCAATAATTTACCTGTTTGCAAAAAATAATTATGTCAAACCATTTGTGTTAGATTGTTATCAGCTTTGTCGATTTTTTCTGAAAAATATCAAATTTCAATCGCTATGTGCTTTTTAAACACGTTTACATACAAGAAGATTAAATTTAATGAAACAATATCTTGATTTAGTTAAATTCGTTTTAGAAAACGGAACTTGGCAAGAAAACCGTACTGGTATCAAAACCATCAGTATGCCAGGCGCTATGATGCGTTTCGATTTACAGAAGGGATTCCCGGCTGTTACCACCAAGAAACTAGCGTTTAAAACAGCTATTGGTGAACTTGTAGGTTTTCTCAGAGGTTCACGTAATGCCGCTGAATTTCGCGCACTGGATTGTAAAGTCTGGGATCAAAACGCCAACAATAACACTCAGTGGCTAGCTAACCCTTACAGGGAACAAGATGATGATCTTGGGTCGATTTATGGCGTTCAGTGGAGGGCTTGGCCTGCTTATAAATTGCTGGAAGCTACGAAATTAGGACAAATTGAAGATGCTATATCACGCGGATATTGTCGTCTTGGAGTGATTTCGGAAAATAACATTGAAAAAATATTGTTTTATAAGGCGATTGACCAACTGCAACAGTGCCTTGAAACTATTATCAACAACCCATCTGATCGGCGTATCTTGTTTCATGGTTGGAACTGTGCACAGATTGAGGAAATGGCCTTGCCTCCCTGTCATTTGCTTTACCAGTTTTTACCGAATAGTGTGACACGCGAAATATCACTTTGTGTTTATATTCGTTCTAACGACCTTGGACTGGGGGCACCGTTCAACATGGCTGAAGGAGCAGCATTATTACATTTGGTTGGGCGACTAACGGGTTATACACCACGCTGGTTCACTTATTTTATTGGTGATACCCATATATACGAAAATCATTTGGATATATTAAAAGAACAACTAGAACGTGAACCTTTCGATGCACCACAACTAAGCATTTCAAAAAGAATTCCTGATTATGCTGAAACGGGTAAATTTGAGCCTGAATGGCTTGAAAAAGTAGAACCTGCTGATTTTATACTAGAGTATTACCGCCACCATCCGTCTTTAAAAGCTTCTATGGCTGTGTAAAGTAAGGACATTAATGTTCCCATGTTATTACCTCTAACTTTTGAGACCTTTCTTTAATACCGATGGAATAATTCTGACTGTAATCACCAGCGGGAATATATAGCAGCCCTATGTCAGGTTTTATTTGTATTAGTTTAAAAAGAAGTAAAGCGCTTGGCTTTGGGCCCAATGAAGCCGCCACAATGTTATATTCATCCTCAAAAGAATTTAATTTTTCGCTTAATAACATAACTGATTCATTGCTGGTATCGTAGAAATCAAAATCAAAATACTCAATGTCAATTTGTTCATGTTTGTTAAAGTAATTACGTTCCTTGTTGTCATACTGCTCACCAGTTTGACGGCCTATCAGCATTTTTTTTGGTTCATATTTTTGCTTTAACTGAAAAAGTCTTTCTTCATCATATCCAGAAACTACTAAAATGCAGGTTGGTAAATCTGGGTAAACAATACCTGAACACTTTAATACAAATTTCGGTTCTTTCGCATCACGACTCAAATATTCTTCACTATATTTTTCGGGTCGGAAGTAGCTAAACTGAGTATTAATTTTTTTATCTGCCAAGTAATGCAGAATATACCAAATCAGGTTACGAGGAGTTGTAGTAGCATTGAAGCGTATCTCATCGCATTCAGAAATATGTTGTGTAAGTAAATCTACTACAGAATTGTATAGATTAACTTCATCAACATAGTCAAATTGATATTCTAAATACTTCGCACTAGACGATAGTGCCTTTTCCTGAATCTTTTTTCTGGCAGGTTCTGTTCTTTCCGCATATTTCTCGGAAAAAATAATCAATATTTTGTTGGGCTGAAATTCGTCAATATCAATAATTAAACCATCTGAATAACGTTCTTCCCAACCAGCGGGAGCAATTAATATTTTTTCACTCATCGAAGACCCCTAGTTGAATTGTGTCCACTAAAGACTTTTCATTTTCAGTTGGTATTGACTCGCCTTTTGCTGCATTTATAAGATCAATTGCTTTTAAGGACGCCCGACCGTTCTGCCCAATTACATCTAAGCCATACTCAGGAAAAAGCATTCTATTTAAATTGTAATAATCTTCACGACCTCCACCATCTTTTGCTGGACCGATACGAATATAAATCAATTGCGCTTTTTGCGCTAACCGTAACAGAGGCTCTAACTCATCTCGTTGTACACCCTCGAATCCTGAAATAGAGAATGTAAGAACTCTAGGCTCAGATTTATGATTGAGCAATCTGTAACGAAAATGTTCTGTCACCTTCGTGATTAAATTTCGTAGCTGGTCTGCTTCAGTTTTTCCACAGCCCACGACTTGGGTTTCAAGCTTATTCTTAATGAATTCCCAAAGTGCCGCACTTCTTTGTTGAATAACCTTTTTTTGAATTTCAGGAGAAATAACTTCGATTGTTTTGTTATCTTCGCTTAACAGTGCCTCGTACATCCAATAACATGGATCAAGTAGATTTCTTATGACTCCTGTTGAAAGATGTACGATAGTTTCAAATCCAGAATAAGGTGGTTTGTTTGCTTTAGATGATCTTTCTTGAAAATATCGGGCACGAGAATACTTATACACATAATCAGATATTGTTTTCTTACTGGTTATACCCTTATCAATTACTTCTTTTCTAGTTATTTCATTATATTTTTCAATTGCCTTACGGAAATTATCGTTTTCAGGGAAAAATTCATCCGCAGTTATATTGACATTTATTTTTTTGAGCCTTTTTTCTACAACTTCTCGGGCAAATTTACCAAAATCAGAGCTTTTGTTTTGGATGGGTTTCTCAAGATCAATTGTTATGTAGTCATGCCCTTCAAGAATAGTACCGCCAAAGGAAGTCGTCATATCGTAATAACGCGTACCGGCAATTGCTGTTTTAAAGGAAAAAACAGAATGGTCTCTATAACCTATCCATGAGTTTAATATTTTCTTCTGATGAGGGTTGAGATCATGTGCATCGTCAATCAGAAGTGAAATATGTGTATCTTTTAGCAAAGAGGTTTGTTTTAGAGCCGATAAGATAGGAAAAATTAATGTAAAAAACGAGCTGGCCTCTAAAGTGTCCAATTTGACATCAACCCCTTTTCCTAATTGTATCTGATCGTTTCTTAATCGATTACGAATGGCTCTCTGAAGAAAAATAAATGTTCCTTGATTTGGAGACAGGTTTTCACCTGTTAAGTACGCAAATTCATCAAGAAGAAACTTATGGTCTTCTTCTGAAAATTTATCTGAAACTTCATTCAAGTCTTTAGCTATAGCAGCACCTATGCTATAAGCCAAAAAATGCTCTGAGAGGATTACTTGTTCCACCTCTGGAAGCAGCCTGTATTCTTGCTTATGGATTAAGGCGGTATTGCAAGGTATGTAAACTCCTATATTTGATGGAGGAAAAGGCTCATTATTAATTTCATGTCTCAACTTTTGATATCGTACGGAATTATAAATAAGGATCATGCTCTTGCCTGAACCCCGTTCACCATTTATCAAAACATTACGGCTAGATTGGACAAAACGCGACAAGTTGTGATCTTCAATAAACCATTCGACTAATAGTCTAGGGTCTAAATTTGGTGCCGCATCAAATTCAAAAGGGTTAGTTAACTTTTGCACTATTTCCCCCTAAAACTTTCTCAACTAACTGAGTAATGTTGTAGTTAGAATTAAGTTTTTCAATTTGTTTATGTGGGGCACTTAAGCTAATGTTAAAATCATTAAGCATAATTGGCTCTAGGGGCAAATCAATAAGGGAGTCATCCTTTAGGAAATTTACACTAATCGAAGTTTCTCTAAATGGAACCAGTATTTTTGCGTAGTGACGAGCTAACTGTCTTTCCTGATTCATTTTAGCTGCTCTTGCATAAACCATATTAAGTAGATCTTTTAGGTGTTTTTTGAGTTTCCTCTTGTCCTTTGTTGGATAACTCGGATTATCAATGTCAATATAATAAGTTAAGGCTATTCGGTCCGATCCGATGGATACCCGGGTAATTTGAGCATATTGATGATAGAGATTGCTCTCTTCTTTGATAAGCCGATTTTCAATCAAAAACCTAGATGTTCTCTGTTCGCCTTCGGCAAGCTCATCAGCAAACCTGACTATCGCAGCAATGTTTGCTAGGTTAACTCGTTGCTTAAAGAAGTACCCTTCACTAACTGATAAAGGTTTTAAAGTATCCTCGTCCTTTTTGCCAGCGTGGGCGCGACCGACATTTATGATGGCTTGTCTTTCCTGAGAAGGCCATGACTTCCAACTATTTAGTTTGTTCCATACCTCTGTAATTTTCAGGTTGTGTTTCTCTCTTCCCAAAATGTTACCAATATCATGCATTAATAATCCTGAAAGCAAAATTAGCATTTCGTAGGGGGTAAAATTAGTTGAATACGGTGTGGTTTCAGTATTTTCGCCATGATGATTCTGAAAACCCAGCAACAACGCTGCATTATCGATTACATCACTGATATGTTTGGGACCGTGGTCAGTCAAATTTGGTTCATGAGCAGCTATCCAAGGCAATACTTCTTTAACAAGCTCATTGCGAGTGCTTTCGTAGATATTCCAAAGAGCGTCGCCTTCAGATTTCAGTTTTTCTTTTAACAGCCATTTCACATGTGTTTCTAACGGTCTTTCTTCCCAGTTCATAAATGATATTTTCCATTTTGCCCCAATTTAAAAATAGCGACATCAGATTAAAAAGTTTTTATCTACAACAATACTATTTGATCCATAACGGCTTTTGCTAACAATGGAGGGACAAGATTACCAACCTGTTGTTGTTGAAAACCGATGGAGCCTGAGAAACGAAACCAATCAGGGATTGATTGGAGCCGTGCAGCCTCCCTAACTGATAAACCACGGTCTTTCCAAGGATGAATCAGCATATTTTTTCTAAAATTCCCAATGACGACTGACGGTTCATCTGCTTTAAGTCTGCGGTAGATTCCTGTATGGCACCTGGACACATCCGCGTAGTTTCCCATCAAATACTTTGGAATGTCTTCCCAGTTTCCACCTTGAGGAATATGGCTATAACGCTCCAAAATATGTGGCGCGTTGTTAGTCACGAAATTATTACTACATTCTTTAAGCTTGCCCCGCAATTTTTTTGCATATGGAGAAAAAGCTAAGCTTGAGTATTCTTTAATATCAGTATTATCGCCATTATTTAATTCAGGTAAGTCATGCAAAGCTTCTTTAACTGTTACGGGTTTAGTAAGGGTTGGTTTTGGGGGCGATACTTCGATTCCGTGCAGTGATCCTACAATAAATAAACGGTTTCTTTTTTGAGGAACACCAAACTCTGCTGAGTTTAAGATAAAGTGACTTGTTGTATATCCTATTTCTTTAAAGCCCTTTAGTACGGCATCAAGAAAAAAGCCATTTTCTGTCTCAATGAGGCCTTTGACATTTTCAAAAACAACCCAGTCTGGTCTAATTTCTTTAACGAGCCTAAGATAATCCAAAAATAGCCAGTTGTTTATATTCTCTTTGCCACGGTTTTTTTGATTTGATGTTGAAAAACCTTGGCAGGGAGGGCCTCCAAAAACCACCTTCTGCCTTTTTTTATCAAGTCCTTGAAATTCTGTTGCACTTATAACCTTAATATCTCGGTTTAATAAGATAGTGTCTTTATGATTCAAGGAAAAGGTTTCTGCGGCTCGTTTATCCAATTCAACGGCAAATCCAACATCAATGCCACTCATAGTCGCACCAATCGACATTCCGCCCGCACCACTGAACAAATCAATTCCTAGCATAAATATATCTTTAAGTAATGTAATGGCTCGCAGCGTCGCACACAATAAATTTCTAGTCAAGAAATAGAAATTTATAAATAGGAAGGAGAAATAATTAATCCATTGACTTTAAATAAAGAAAATGAATATGGATTAGTGTAGTCATTTTAGAAAAATGACCATTAATGATGTCAGATTCGATTGATTTAAAAAATATGTGAATGTCTCTTATTGATCGATGGCTGCCGATCACTGGCAGTCTCTGAATGGACGCTATCAGGGTTAAGCAGCCGTTCACTGGAAACCTGTGTCTGGCTCTTCCTGGCCGAATTGTCATATTGAAATTAGATTTGTACATGTTGAGCGCCAGCCTTGTACAGTAATTAGTGCAGGGCCAACAAATTATCACATGCTATTTAAGTCCTTCTTTACAGTCTCCATGAACCCCGCCATCCGTGGATGTAGCGGAACAATAAAAAGTTTTACCTCTACATTTAGCCGTCCAAGCCCCTTGAAACATCCCTCTATCATGGTCTGTTATTTCAATCTCATTAGCAGGGCAACCAATTAACCCAGCTGTTAGCTTTTGCGCTTTGGTGCATCCAATTAGCGTTAAGCTTAGCAACCCTACTTTCCAAATAATTTGCCTTGTTTGATGAATAAAATCGATTAACTTTTGTTTAAGTCGCGGTGATAGTAACCGGGATCTCCAAGGCTTGTGGGTTAATCGTGACTGTTTGACATTGCCGGTAACATGGGATTGAAATTTACAAAAAAATTCTCGGTCTGATCTATTCCCAGAGACATCACTACCCCGACATAAAAGTATGGCCGGGCTACTGTAGCTCATCCTAGCTACTTCAGCTGGGCATTTAAAAGGCCATTAATGATGAACGCACAAGTTAAACCAATGCCACAAATTGCAGTCCAAACCATTTCCGAAAAAGTTGATCGTTTTGTTAATCTAACAAATCAGCTCTCATTTGTTGACACTTTAATTAAAGAACGGGATAGCCTTCGGAAACAACTCGCTGAACACGCCGACACTATCGGAAGCGATGCTGTGAAACTTACCGGCAATAACACCTACGTTAGTTTTACTAAAGCGCCATTAATGAGGAGTGTTGAAAACATTGGGGGCTTTCTTGAGGCGGTAGGCTTAGACAGCTTTCTAACTGCAGTGAAAATAAGCACCACAGTTGCCGATAAGTTACTTAATGAAACCCAAAAAACTGCATTGTTCGAGGTGACCACTGGAGCTAGGCGCGTGAAAGATACTGGCGAGTTAGTGCAGGCAGTTAAGCCAAGACAAGGTGCTCAACTGTTCGAATTCTTGTCTGGACTAAGTAGCCCAGACAAGTAAACAAAGCCCTCTTTAAGGCCGCTTAACAGGCTTGCTGGCCTGTTAAGCTTTAACCAATGCATTGCTGTGCGTTGGCTGGTTACATCGATTGCTGTCGATGTGCGCTCTCTTAATCGTGGTTAGCGGCTAGTTAGTGC
>Ga0208392_1000404_pt1 | contig 11697 bp, 9 predicted proteins | sample LakWasMeta3_LOW4_2_FD_183855 | JGI IMG/M metagenome (GOLD analysis project Ga0208392, IMG submission 183855) | Freshwater sediment methanotrophic microbial communities from Lake Washington under simulated oxygen tension - Sediment Metagenome... | ecosystem: Environmental > Aquatic > Freshwater >... | reverse complement strand
CCAGCGCCCTGTTCGATATTATGACTGCCTTCCTTAATGATGCCGCCTTCCATGACCCAAGATTCGAAATGGCTGGATTGAAAGTAAATATCCGCCGCATCAACCGGCGAACTGAGCAACCGGTTCATAATCTTTTCAATATCGCCATCCTGTATACCGGCCGGCACCAGGATAGCTTGTCTTGCAAGGTTTAGTATTTCCATCAAATATTTACAATAAAAGTTCAAGTAAAAAGGCAGGGGCGTGGCAACGTCCCTACTTCATCATTCTTCTTCCAGCTTATCACGTAATGTACTCAATAATAACTGTATCAAGTCTTCCGCACCCTCCGCCGCAGATTTCGGCGCACCGTCTTTGGCAGCCGTGGTGTTTTGTTCGGACGCATTAGCCACCGTCGCAGTCACCGTTGTTTCCTCATCCTCTTGCTTTACGGTCAGGAGATAAACAGTTGAATCGTCATTTAAAAAGCTAAAAAAACCGGTAGACTGGTTTTCGTTTGTATCCCGGGTAACATAATAAAGTCCCTTATCGCGCTCATGGTCGGTTATCTTGATGCCGCTTTGCTTCAATGCTCGGCCTAAGGTGTTCCAGGCTTCATCAAAAGGCTGCTTTATCGTCAACTGGGTGCGCGTATTCTGGTAAACATCCGAGCCCAGCCCCGTCCTGTCTTTTTTCTTCGGAATCGAACTGGTGTCGACAACGCGCTGCTCTTTGCTCGGACTGCTGCTTGCGACAGTCGGCGGACGTTCCAGGGCTTCGGTGTCACGATAGCGACTTTCCTCCGTGGTCCCGCAGGAAACCAAAAAACTGATCAAGAATAAACTTCTAATTATTAAGAACATATTAATCTCAAAAAAAACGGCGATGATCCAGTGCCGGAAATGCTCCCCGCACTTTTTCCAGGCGTTCAATATCTATTTCGGCGGAGACAAAGCCGCCGCCGGTTTTGTAGCAGTCCAAAACCACGCCCCACGGATCGATCACCATGCTGTGCCCGAAAGTTTTACGGCCGTTAAGATGAAAGCCGCCCTGATTCGGCGCAATCACATAGCACAGGTTTTCCACGGCACGGGCACGCAGCAATAATTCCCAGTGAGCAGCTCCGGTTTCTGCGGTAAACGCCGACGGAATCACTAGAATTTCCACGCCCATCTTGCGGAAAAACTCGGGGAAGCGCAGGTCATAACAAACAGCCACGCCCATCCGGCCGAACGGCGTGTCGATCACCAGCATGTCATTACCCGGTTCAATCGAATCGGATTCGCGGTAAACGTCATTGCTGCCCGGAACGTTGACGTCAAACAGATGCACTTTATCGTAGCGTGCGACCCGTTCGCCCTGATCGTTATAAATCAGGCAAGCCGCTCGCACTTTATTGTCGTTATCGCCCGCTATCGGAATGGTGCCGCCAACGACCCAGACTCCATATTTTTTGGCTACCGATGACAAAAAATCCTGGATAGGGCCTGAGCCATCGACTTCCTTGGCTTTGATTTTGTCCAGTTCATGATCTCCCATCAGGGCAAAGTTTTCCGGCAGAGCCACCAGTTTCGCTCCCGCCTTGACCGCTTCCGCTATCAGTTTTTCGGCTTCCAGCAAATTGGCGCTGACACTGGGACTTGATGCCATTTGTATGGCCGCACATCTACTCATATTGATCTCTCGTTAATTGATAACTGCTCAGCAGTAGTTTTACCTTATTTGTCTTCTTGCTGCTCTAACCATGGAAAATCGGTAATGCCGCTCCAGGTTTTTTGCAATAATCCGTCATTTTTATGCATTGGGATTATTTCCGCTTCTTTCCAGGCTCCTTTTACCAGATATTGGGAGCCAAAGAAAAATCCCTCCTGATCTTTTCCGGTCAATGACCGCCCTACTAGGGCCGCGACTTTGCCCATAATTGTACCAGCAATAGGCACGGCATCGGCACTTTTGGGCGTAACATTGATAATATGATCAACAGTTTGATTTACAAGGTCGGTATCGCCGCTAATGGCGATTTTCGCAGGAACCGAATCGACAACCAGGTTTTGGGTTGACGCAATTCCGTCAGCCAGATCGAAATGCCCTTTGATGCTGTTAAAGGTCAAACCTTCCTCGTAAACATCGCTAAAATCAAGTTGCGCCCGCTTTATCCACTGAGCCATTGCCAGCATTCCCAACAGCCTGCCAAATCCGGGCTCTATACTCAAAATCCGCCCGTTTTTGAAATTAATGTCCAACTGGCCTTTCAAACCGCCCAGCGAGAATTGGTAAGGCGCCGCGTTCCAACTGACGGAAAAATCGACGGCGGCACTGGTTTCGGTCAAATCCTTGGTGATATCCAGCTGTTTCAGAAGCTGCCCGGCATGAGGCACTTCCAGATAGCCCCGGGTATAGGTTACCGGTTGCCCGCCCTGTGTCCGCCATTCACCGGAAAAGATAAGCTTTTGATTTTCTCCAGCCAGCTTCACGTCATTAAAGCCCATGCCGCCCGGTATACGCTTGGTTTCCAACGACAACCGCCCCAGGTCAATCGATTGCCATAGCGTTTTTCGGCTGTTAAGCGCCAACAAAGGCACTTGCTCCGGCGCTAGCGCCTGTTGCGCGTCTGCATCGGAAGCGTTCGCTAGAGGCGAGGTAGAAGCACTCGGCAAAGAGTCTTTCGCTTCTATTGGGTTTAATGCCGAGATATTCACTACGTCCATGTCCAGACTGATTCTGTCGGAGCTTTTAAAGTCGGCAGGAATTTTGACATTCCCGGTTGCGAACGGACCGGCTATAGTCCCCGCCCAAAAGTTGCCATTGCGCTTCAAAGCCAAATCCAGAACGCCTAGATCGGTTTGATTCCATAACACATGGTCGCCATGAATCTTCAACTCCCTAACGACCGCCAGGGATGGTGGCCGAGACTGCTCCCGGCAGTTCTCGGCATTTCCTCCATCCATGCAGGTCAGAAGTGTCGCAACTGGTGGGGAATCTGTGCGACCGGCCGCTGTGGCGCCGGCGTTGTTGTCTGCTGCACCCTGGGCAGCGACCAGGCCCAGCCAGTCTTGCAATAACAGCCGACTGCGGTTGAGCTCCAGTTTTAAGCCCGCCTCCTGAGTCTGGGTAGCCTCACCGGAACCGAGCAGCACATGCCCTGAATAGATGGTCTTTTGCTTGGTATCCAACTTGATGGCCGCTTTCAGCTTGTTATCGTAATTCAGCAGCACCGGCATTAACGGCTGATCGCTCAGGTTAAACGTCAAAGACAAGGGTATTTTTTGTTCCCGCGTCTTAGCCAATGATTCCGGCAAATCCAGGGATACGCCGGACAGCATCGACTCCACAACGAGCTCCGGAACAGCATCCCCATACGGCAAATCCAACGCCAACCGATAGTCGGTTGCTCCGGAAGCAATGCTCCACCAAGGCAAATCAAATTGTTTTTTCAGATCGCTGATCCCGGCATGCCCTTCCACGTTGACGGTGGTCTGGCTGTCCGAACTTTTAATGTTGATCTGTATCGGATGACCCAAGGCGACCGCATGGATCGTATCGCTGTAAACGCCTTGCTCATTGAACTTGAGCTCGCCGTTAATTTTGCTGACCGGCAACTCCAGTGATTTGACCGTTAGCCTGGCATCCTTCAGTTGCGCGGTTCCATCCACATTGGTGGGTGCGGCGTCGGTTAACGGAATTTTAAGGTCTAGTGCAATCTGGGTGTTTCCTTGCGGCGTGATGGCTTCCAGCAGCGAATCCACCGGCGAGCTCAGCGGGGTCTGTTGCAGAAAGGCCAGAACCCGCCCAATCCCGCTTTCAATCTCACCTTTAATCAGCAATTGTTCGCTTTTCTGCAACGATGGAATGGTCACTTCGGCCTGTTTAATGACCACGCTCTCCGCGCCCGTCCCCGGCTGGTCTGCGGCAGGCACAGCAGCATTGGCGATAGCGGATTGCCCTTGCAGGACATTAACCTTGAGTCCGCCCTGCGAGAACATAACCTCGGCATTCATGCCGGTTATACGCGGCCATTCCGGATCGTACGCCAGTTCAAACTGTTCACCATTGAATACTGCTTCAAAAACGCCGGGCGCATCGGTAAACGGAAAATCGTTCAGGTTTCCGTAGACCAGCAAGCCGCCGTTGGTCAGCCTGCCGTTGATGAAAGCATTATCCAGCCAGGCAACGACCTCTTCATCCATAATGCCCGCCTTACCCGCCGGCAGATAATTCTTGACCTGGCTGGTGTCTTCGCCGGCAAATGCACTCTGCAAATCCATAAACACGGGCTTGCCTTCGGGAATATCGATACGGAACCGGGTTGTGCTTTGGAAGCTCAAGGAATCCAGTTCAATCGACGGACTGGACACGGACCAGGCCTGTTCGGCATTTCGCTGCCAGCTTACCGTTCCTTGCAGGCGATTGACCGGCAAAGCTTCACGGAACACATCCGGCTGTGTTAGCCAGGCATCCTTGGTTGCAAGCGTAATAGAGCCTTGTTTTTCGTTGCCCTTGATCCAGCCGCTCAAGTTCACTATGCCCGGAACGGATGACAGCGGCGCGACGACAAGTTTGCTAAAGCCGCCATGCAATGCAATCGTTTTCGCATCCAGATCGGCAAACACAGTAAAATTCTCCAACAATCCCTGCAACTGGGCTTTTGCGAGCATGCCGGCCTGCTCTTCCGGCAAAGACGCAAAAAACTGCGCCAACCCGGACGCTTCCTGCAAGTCCAGATGCTCTACAAACAGCGCTATGTTATGCAGCGCGTAATCGTCCATGCGCTGCCCGGCAACGCTGAACACTGCGTCCGGCCATTTTTTAACTACGCCTTTACCGTTATCCTGGGTTTCCAGTGAAAAATCGCTTACATCGAGTCGCCACGGATTAGCTGACCCTTTGACGACATCATTCATTCCCCAGTGCAGCCTGGTTTTCAGCTGTTTGACGAAAAACTCCTGCTTATCCTGGCGAACCAGTCTCATCTGTTGAATTTGCGCATCAATATCCATCGAGGCCAATTGCGATTGCCGCCAATCGGCCCAGATTTTGAGATCGCCTGTACCGCTATTGATCTGTATCCGGTCCCCGGTTGAGACTTGCCCGAATGCGGCTAATTCGGGCAAAGAGACGGCGCTGCCATCTATATAAACGCGGCCTTCGATAGTGGCTGGTTCGAAAACATTGCCTTTGAAATCCATGGATATTCTTAAGGCATCGCCGACTTTTTTCGGCAATTTCATCAGCATATTAAGCCGGTGCCGCTCGCCGTCATTGCTGATCGCCAGATCCACGCCATCGAACAGCAACGGCTTTTTATGGCTGGTTTCATCCTGCCAGACAATCTCGCTTTGCAAGACTTCATATCTTCCGCCCTGCAACAGCCATTCCGGCTGCCCGTCGCTGGCCTTTAAGCCGACAATCGCAATACTGCCGTCCAATTGCCGTTTAATAGACAGCTTGGCACCCACCAAGGTGACCCAGGACGAGGACAATAAATCCCTGCTGACCAGCATATCCAGCAAATCAACGCCCAGGCGTATTTCAGTGAACTGGATAGCGGGCTTTTCATTGTTGCCCGATGCGGCCAGGGTATCCGGGGAAATCGAGATATCCTTTAACACCAGCTGAGGATTAAAACCGCGCATTTTTGCGCGAAGACGGCCTATTTTGACCGGCATGCCGACAAGATCGCCAATATGGGCCGCCAAATCGGACTTATAATGTTCAATTCCGGACATTAGCAGGCGCACTCCGGTCAAGCCGACAGCAACCGAAATCAAAGACCAGAAAATGAGGTGCCGCGTGGCACGCTTGATATGGTGAATCACTAAGAAGCCTGTAGGATGGGTAGAGCGTGAGCGAAACCCATCAATTGATATTGTGCACTTGCGATGGGTTTCACTTCGTGCTCTTACGAGTCACGCCGTTCCACCTATCCTACGATCTATGTATATTTATGTTGAAAAACAGAATGCCTTACAGCAACACCACATCATACTGCTCCTGATTGTATTCCGCCTCGGCCCGGAACTTGATACGCACGTTCAAGAAGACTTCCAGCTCTGCCAGCATGTCCGCTTCTTCATCAAGCAACATCTCCACAACCTCATTGGAGGCCAGGACCAGTATTTTCTGAACCTTGTACTGCCTGACTTCGCGGATAATCTCCCGGAATATTTCCAGGCACATGGATTCCGCGGTTTTCAAAACACCGCGACCGCCACAGGCGCTGCAAGGCTCGCACAGTATATGCTCCAGACTTTCCCGGGTCCTTTTGCGGGTCATTTCCACCAACCCCAGTATTGAGACTTCGGTAATGTTGGTTTTGGCATGATCCTTTTCCAGGTGCCGCTCGAACGCCTGCAAAACCTGCTTTTTATGATCCTCGCTTTGCATATCGATAAAATCGATGATGATGATCCCGCCAAGGTTCCTGAGCCTGAGTTGGCGGGAAATCGTCTGCGCCGCTTCCAGGTTGGTTTTAAAAATGGTCTCTTCCAGATTGCGGCCGCCGACATAGCCGCCGGTATTCACGTCGACGGTAGTCATCGATTCGGTCTGGTCGAACACCAGATGCCCGCCCGATTTCAGGTTGACTTTACGCTCCAGCGCTTTTTGGATTTCGTCCTCGACGCTGTAAATATCGAATACCGGACACTCGCCGGTGTAATGCTCAATAACCGGCACAATTTCCGGTACAAAAATCTCCGCAAATTCGACCAACCGATGATAAGTTTCCTTTGAATCGACCCGGACCCTTTCGATACCTTCCCGGTATAAATCCCTTAAGGTCCGGATGCTTAGCGGCAGATCCTTATGGATGAACTGCTTGGGCTTGGCAGTGGCGATCTTGGCTGCGATTGATTCCCACAGTTTCAGCAAAAATGTCATATCGGCAATCAATACCGTCTCATCAATGCATTCTGCCGCTGTTCTTGCGATAAATCCGCCGCATTTATGTTCCAGTCTAAAAGCATCAAGGCAGGCCCTTAACCGGACTCGCTCGGTCTCGCATTCAATCCGCTGGGATACGCCGGAATTTTGCGCATAAGGCATGTAGACCTGGAACCGCGACGGTATCGATATTTCTGTGGTCAACCGTGCGCCCTTGCTGCCGATCGGGTCTTTGACCACCTGCACGATGATATGCTGGCCTTCATGCAGATAATGCTCGATGTTTTCCGAGCCTTTTTTTTCCAGATCTTTCGCGCACAGGTCGGAAAGATGCAAAAACGCCGCTCTGGGCAGGCCTATGTCGACAAAAGCCGCCTGCATGCCAGGCAAAACCCGGCAAACTTCACCTTTATAGATGTTCCCGACCAGACCCCGCTGCCGGGTCCGTTCAATAATCAACTCCTGCAAAACGCCGTTTTCAATAACCGCAACGCGCGTCTCAGGAGGAGTCACGTTAATTAAAATTTCTTCACTCATTTGAAAAGACCTATGCCTTGCCTGGATAAAAGCTCTGAGGTTTCAAACAGCGGCAAACCAACCACGCCGGAAAAACTGCCGTTAATCGACTCAACGAATACGCCGCCCAGGCCTTGAATCGCATAGCTGCCGGCTTTATCGGCCGGTTCGCCGCTATGCCAATAGGCCTCCATTTCACATTCCGTCAGCGGCCTGAAGGTTACCTCGGTGATGCTGACCGCCTGATCGTGGTGCCGCCCCCTGAGGGAAATGGCGCTGTAAACCCGGTGCATTTTACCGGATAACAGCCTTAACATGGCAAGCGCATCATCCCGGTCTTTGGGCTTGCCCATAATCAGTCCGTCCAAAACCACGACGGTATCGGCTGCCAAAACCGGTAAGCTATCACCTACTTCGGCGAGGCATGCCGCAGACTTTTCGGCGGCTACGCGCTGGACATAGTCCAATGGTGTTTCATTGAGCAGCGGCGATTCGTCAAGATCGACCGGATGGACGCGATAAACGACCTTAATCTGATCCAGCAGTTCCCTGCGCCGAGGGGAAGCTGAGGCGAGAATAATCTGTGCGGACATTAACGATGGTAGGGATGATTGTGAAGAATACTCCAGGCCCGGTAGATTTGTTCAGCGACAACGATTCGTACCAGCGGATGAGGAAATGTCAGCTTCGACAAACTCCACGATTCTCGCGCCAGTTGTTTTACAGAATCCGCCAGGCCTTCCGGTCCGCCTATTAGTAAGGAAACGTGCTGCCCGCTTTCCAGCCAGCGTTGCATCGCTTGCGCCAGCTCGGGAGTCGTCCAGGGCTTGCCGGGAATATCCAGCGTTACAATATGCGTACTTTGCGGGATTGCCGCAATCATGCGCTCGCCTTCCTCTTTGACGATTCTGGCGACATCGCTGTTTTTGGTGCGTTTGCCCGGAGCAATCTCCTTAAGTACCAGCTCGCATTCACGGGGCAAACGTTTGGCGTACTCGTCATAGCCCTGCTGCACCCAGCCCGGCATACGGTTTCCTACAGAAATCAAATTTATTTGCATGCTGCGCAGGATACAGGAGAACAGGCTTGCGATGCAATGCGGCCTATTGTCAGCCATGTCCTGGTACAGAAATAACTTACAAAAAGCTTAAGTAATCCACTTGCCAGCCGCTATATTGGCAAACCGACACTGGAGTTATTACCGTGAACATTAAATTTTTACAGCTAACATGCGCCAAACCTGTTCTTGACAAGCCCTGGACATTCACGCCGTCGCTGGCGATAGCCGGGCTTGCCATCAGCCTATCAATGACGGCCTGCACTGCGCCCAAAACGCCGCCGACGGCATATATGCCCAATAGAACCCTAACCGCAAAAGGCTATGGCACTGTCGAAAAAAGCGACAAGTATTCGCGCCCGCAAATTAAATTGATGGCCATGAGGGCCTCCAAAATGGATGCCTACAGAAGCTTGGCAGAACAGCTTCATGGCATTCAGTTGCACGGGCAAACGACGGTTGGAGATATGGAAGTCAACCGCGACAATTACCAGATTAATCTTAATGCTTATTTGCGCGGAGCAAGGGTCGTAAGAACCTCGGCTATCGGCAGCGATATGTACGCCGGCGATGATACTTTCGAAACGGTTGTGGAACTGGATTTAACGCCGAGACTCTATGAATGCCTTAACGGCCCGAGCGCACTCATGAACCAGTGCCTTCAGCAAAACACGGAAAGTTCTGCGCCCAGCGCTGAAGACACGCTACCCAAAGTATCAAGCGCTAGCAGTTATGCCAATACCAAGGGGTTCAGTCACAAATAGCCCGGCCGGCCATGCGAGCCCTCTCGACATTGCTTTTATAGCGCCGCCCGCCTTTAGTAAGACAACGGACATAAACATTTACCTATGAAAATTGCCGTAATTAGCATTTAATAATGGTTTTGCAGGAGCGCGGCAATAATTAGAAACCCCACTCCTGCTCGAGCTTCTTACCTTCCCGTAAGCACAACGACAAACCGGGCTGATTAATGGCAAAAATATTATTCCAAGGCATATTGTTATCGTTAGTTTTATCAAGCCAGGCCTATGCCACTGATCAACCTCAGGCTAATGTTGTCACTGTTGAGGGCCAGGCTGTTATTAACAAGAACATGCCGCAGTTAGCTAAACAGCAGGCCTTGCAGGACGCCATCCGTCAAGCATCCATGCAGTCGTCTGTTGACCTTCACAGCCAGACAACGGTCGACCAAAATAACGTTTCCTTGGATACCGTTTCCATGCGCACCGCGGCTACGGTGAAAAATACCAAAATCATCAAGGAATGGACTAGTGGCGACATTTATCATGTTGTCGCAACAATCGAGTTATCAGCCGACAATTCCTGTACGGCCCATTATCGGAAACGCATTACCGCAACCGCTTTCCCTTTGGCTAAACAAGAACAGGTAAGCGGCAACGAAACACAGGATTTATACGTCGGAATTCCACGCGAGCTTAATAACCATTTAAGCGAATCCGGCGATTTCGTAGGCAGCAACGCGACTAATGTCAATTTATATCCCAGAGCCGACCTGGCTCCGGAAATACAAGATCGCGGCGCCTACCGCCCCTCAAGCGTTATGCAGATTGCAGCATCGCACGGCGCGCAATTGGTATTGTCTGGTGTCATCCGGGATTTGGAAGTCGAATCTTCGCAATACATAAGGGGAGAGGGACCTCTGGCATATGCGAAAAGTTTAGTGCGTGACCTGGTAGCCGCGCGAGGAATTGGCATTGATGTTTTTGTGCATGACGGATTCACCGGCGCATTGCTGTTCCAGCAGCGTTATACAGACGACGTCGTAGGCGATGTATGGATCCCCGCAACCTATACGGTAGGCAGCGAACGCTTTAACTCCACTTCGACCGGCGCCAAAATAGCCCAACTTATAAATCAGGCAAGCATGGACATACGCCAAGCCTTGAGTTGCCATCCCTTTGCAACACGCATTGTTGAAATCAAGGATAATAAAATATTTATTGATGCCGGAACGCAGGAAAAACTTAATGTCGGTGACCAGCTGATGGTTTACAGCACGGGCAGCGATGACTTAAACCTTGATGGTGGAACCAGCTTTATAGGTAAAGACAAACAGCCTGCCGGTGTAGTAACGCTCATCAACGTCACTCCACGATACTCTATCGGCAATTTGGAAGCACCAGCCCGTGATCTGGGAGTCAGGATTGGGGACTGGGTGCAATCCTGGTAAACGGCTCATCCAGGCCCGACTTGCCATTCTGTTAGCTTTAGACTATATATCTACACTTACATTAACCTTTACCAGAGTCCATTGTGGAAATTAAATCAAGCATATTCGGCGAACAAACCATCGACCCCAGTACCATCATTAATTTTCCTAACGGAATCCCAGGCTTTGAAGATCAAACCCGCTTCAAACTGTTTCATCAAGAAGGCGACAATCCCCTCATTTTCTGGCTGCAATCCCTGGATGATGAATCCCTTGTCTTTTCAGTCGCTCAACCGTCCATTTTCAATATCAATTACGACTTCGTATTAACCGATGCGGAAGAAGCTATCCTGGAAATTAAAGATACGTCTGACATACTTATATTGATCATGCTGCATAAAGATCCATCCAATCAATCCGCCATTAAAGGGGCCATTAAATCTCCGCTAGTTATCAACAGCGCAAAAAGAATCGGATTACAAAAAATACTGACTCAAATAGATCAAAGTATAACGCTGACCGATGTTAGCAATGCTTTTGAAGGCGCATAAAACTGCTAGCGGGATGAATATTTTTTAAGAAAAAACCCTTTAACTTCAAACCGTACATTTAAAAGTTTTTATCATTACTGCCGCTTTTTAGCGGCAGTAATGCGGGAATATGGATAAGAATGCGTTAGCACAACTCAAGCCGGAGATTTGTATAGCTGTGCAATAAAGGGCTAAAGCGAAAGGAATTACGGCTTGCGAATAAGACGGACAATCAGGAAGAGGCAACCTGAACAGGAATGGAGTTGGATGTACGCTGAACCTGGTTCTTTTCATTAAAATAAATCAGGGTAGGCTTATGAGTTTCCGCTTCTTTTTGATCCAGTATTGCATAGGCGCAGACAATAATCAGGTCACCTGGACACGCCAAACGGGCAGCGGCACCATTAACCGAAAATAACCCCGACCCTTCTTCGGCACGAATGGCATAGGTTGTAAAACGCGCGCCATTATTGACATTATAAATCTGTATCTGTTCGTATTCCCTGATACCCGATAAATCAAGAATATTGCCGTCAATTGCACAAGACCCTTCATAACCCAAT
>Ga0208392_1000403_pt1 | contig 11703 bp, 6 predicted proteins | sample LakWasMeta3_LOW4_2_FD_183855 | JGI IMG/M metagenome (GOLD analysis project Ga0208392, IMG submission 183855) | Freshwater sediment methanotrophic microbial communities from Lake Washington under simulated oxygen tension - Sediment Metagenome... | ecosystem: Environmental > Aquatic > Freshwater >... | reverse complement strand
TTTTGCCGACACCCATCTGGGCAAGGACAGCGTGACCTGCAAAGATACGCCGGGGTTCATCGGCAACCGTATCGGCATTTACTGGCTGCAATGCGGTCTGTTGGAAGCGATCAAGCTCGGTTTGACTGTCGAACAGGCTGACGCGGTCATGTCCGCGCCGTTCGGCATTCCTAAAACCGGCATATTCGGTCTGCTGGATTTGGTCGGGCTTGATTTGATTCCTCATATTCTGGACGGTATGAAACTGGCTTTGCCTAAAGACGATGCGTTTCATCAAATCAACACGCTGCCGCCGCTGGTTCAGCGCATGATAGCCGACGGCTATACCGGCAGGAAAGGCAAGGGCGGTTTTTACCGCTTGAATGAAAGCAACGGGAAGCGTGTCAAGGAATCCATCAATTTGCAAACCGGCGACTATCAGCCCAGCGAAAAATTCGCCTTGCCGGATTTGCCCAAAACCCAGGATGAGCTCGACTGCATGGATGCAGGAGGTAGAGCAACGCAGGGAGCAGTTGCCGAGAGGGCTTTTTTGACCAATGACAACATCATTAACCGCTTTGCCTGGCAAGTGTTGTCCAATACCCTGGTTTACAGCGCCAGTCTGATTCCGGAGATTTCCGATGACATCGTGTCTGTCGATACCGCGATGCGGCTTGGCTATAACTGGAAATACGGGCCGTTCGAATTGCTGGATAGGATCGGCGTGGATTGGTTCGTTGGCCGTCTTCATGCAGAAAACCGCAAGATTCCGCTAGTGCTGGGAGGCCGTCAGGGTCTGTACAAAGTCGATGCCGGCAAACGGATGTACCTCGATTTAACCGGCAATTACCAGCCCGTCCGCCGGACGGACGGCGTCCTGCTGCTGTCCGATATTAAATTGCAGGCCCCGGCGCTGTTGGAAAACCCGTCGGCCAGCCTGTGGGACATTGGCGACGGCGTTGCCTGCCTGGAATTTCACAGCAAAATGAATACGCTGGATATGGATAGTTTGGCGATGGTTCGGCAAAGTCTTGAAAAAGTCAAAAGCGGTTTTTCCGCGTTGGTCATCCATAACGATGCTGACAATTTCTCGGCGGGAGCTAATTTAACCTTGCTGATGCAGGCGATCCACAATCAGGACTGGTCTGCGGTAGAGCGATTGATCAAACTGGGGCAACAGACCTATCAGGCTGTGAAATATGCGCCGTTTCCGGTGGTCGGCGCGCCTTCCGGTTTGGCTTTGGGCGGCGGCTGCGAAGTGCTGCTGCATTGCGATGCGATCCAGGCTCATGCGGAGCTGTATATCGGTCTGGTGGAAGTAGGCGTCGGCCTGGTGCCGGGCTGGGGCGGTTGCAAGGAATATTTGCGTCGCTGGTTGGAGTTTGCACGGCGCCCCGGCGGCCCGATGCCGGCGATTGCCCAGGCTTTTGAAACGATCGGCATGGCCAAGGTCTCCAAATCGGCGGCGGAAGCCAAGGAGATGCTGTTTTTGTCCACGACCGACGGCATTACCATGAATAAAGATCGCTTATTGGCGGATGCCAAAGCTAAAGCGTTGCTGTTGGCGAAAGATTATACGCCGCCTAAACCCGCCGAATATCGTTTGCCCGGTGCCAGCGCCAAAGCAGCGATGGAAGTTGCAGTCGGTAATTTAAAAATGGCTGGAAAAATAACCGGCTATGATGTGGAAATCTCGCAGCAACTGGCAGGCGTGCTCAGCGGTGGGCAGTGCGACATCACCGGGACGCTGACCGAAGACGATTTGTTAAACCTGGAACTGAGCGCGTTTTTACTTTTGGTCCGGCAGCCCGGCACTTTGGCCCGGCTGGATCACCTGTTAAAAACAGGTAAGCCGTTACGCAATTAACTTAAGGAATATCCTATGAGCTGGTTAATCGCATTACTCATTGTCATCGGTACTCTGGCTTATACCAGAGCGCCTTTGCGCCGGTCTACATTGGTTGTATTTGGGTGGCTGGTGCTTTATTCGCTGGTGCAGGGGCCTAGTTATTTTATGCTCCTGCTCTGGGTTATGTTCAGCGCCGTTTTTTTTACGCTCAATGTTCCTGCTATACGCCAAGGATTATTCAGCGCCATGATTTTCAAGGCCATGAAACGGATGCTGCCGCCAATGTCGCAAACCGAACGCGACGCATTGGAAGCGGGCAATACCTGGTGGGATGCCGAGCTGTTTTCCGGCCAGCCTGACTGGAACGTATTGCTGGACCTGCCCAGCCCTAAACTGAGCGAGGAAGAGCGGGCTTTTCTCGACGGCCCGGTAGAAACCTTATGCGGCATGCTGGATGACTGGGACATTACCCATAATCGCTTTGATTTGCCGAATGAAGTCTGGGACTATATCAAGCGCAACAAATTTTGCGGCATGATCATACCCAAGCGCTACGGCGGCCTGGAGTTCGGCGAGTACGCGCATTCCGAAGTAGTGATGAAAATTTCCAGCCGCAGCAGCACCGCAGCCGTCACGGTCATGGTGCCCAATTCCTTGGGGCCGGCCAAATTACTGTTGGAATACGGTACCGAGCAGCAGAAAAACCATTATTTGCCGCGTCTGGCCACAGGCGAGGAAATTCCCGCGTTTGCCTTAACCGGTCCTCATGCAGGCAGCGATGCCGGAGCGATGCCCGATACCGGTATCGTTTGTTACGGGGCCTTCGAAGGCAAGGACAAGGTGTTGGGCATACGGCTCAATTGGGAAAAGCGTTACATTACCTTAGGCCCTGTCGCCACAGTGCTGGGGCTGGCATTCAAGCTTTACGATCCGGATCACCTGATCGGCGACCAGGAAAACGTCGGCATTACCGTCGCCTTGATTCCCACCAATACGTCCGGTGTATCCATCGGCAATCGCCATTTTCCACTGAATTCTGCGTTCCAGAACGGCCCGAATTGGGGCAAAGACGTATTTATCCCGATGGACTGGATTATCGGCGGCGTGGAACAGGTCGGCAACGGCTGGAAAATGTTGATGCAATGTTTGGCTACCGGCAGGGCGGTGTCCTTGCCGGCGCTCAGTACCGGCGCATCGAAGATGGTCAGTCGCAACACCGGGGCTTATGCACGTATCCGCAAGCAGTTCAATATGCCGATCGGCGAGTTCGAAGGCATTGAAGAACCGCTGGCGCGCATCGCCGGGCAAACTTATATTATCGATGCCGCGCGTAAAGTCACTGCCGCCGCGCTCGATAACGGGCAAAAGCCGTCGGTTATTTCCGCGATGATCAAATATGAACTCACCGAAAGGATGCGCCGGGTCGTTAACGACGGCATGGACATACACGGCGGTTCCGGCATTTGCATGGGGCCTAAAAATTATCTCGGCCGGATCTACCAAGTGATTCCGGTCAGCATTACTGTCGAGGGCGCCAATATACTGACCCGAACCATGATGATTTTCGGTCAGGGCGCGATACGCTGCCATCCTTATATTCAGCGGGAAATGGCGGCCTTGGGCCTGGAAAATTACGAATTGGCTTTGGAACAGTTTGATGAAGTGCTGTTTGAGCATATCGGTTCGATACTGCACAATCTGGCGGCCGGTTTTTGGTTGGGATTAAGCAACTCCCATTTCGCCCGTGTACCGGGCGATCACAATACCCGGCGTTATTATCGGCAGATTGCCAGACTCAGCGTCGGTTTTGCGTTAATCGCAGATTTTGCTTTATTGACGCTGGGTGGTTCGCTTAAACGGAAGGAGCGGATTTCCGGGCGCTTTGCCGATGTGCTGAGCAATCTTTATTTGTGTTCGTGCGTGCTTAAAAACTTCGAGGATCAGGGACGTCCGCAAGACGATTTGCCGTTGCTGCATTGGGCTTGCCAGCAAACCCTGCATCGCGCCCAGCAATCGCTGCTGGCTATTTTTCATGCCTTGCCGATGCGAAATGTGACTTATCTGATCAGGTTTGCGCTTTTCCCGACCGGCAAACCCTATTCGCCGCCTGCCGATCATTTGATTCACAAGACTGCGGCGCTGCTGATGAAAAATTCTCCGGCCCGGGATCGCTTAACGCACGGTATTTATATCAATCATAAGCCTGATGATGCCACCGGCAGAATCGAAGTCGCCTTCCAGGCCGTGCTTGCCGCGATGCCGGTGGAACAGAAGATTCATGCCGCGCAAAAGCAAAAACAGCTGCCGAAGGGCGCGGTTCTTGATGTGTTGGATGCGGCGATAAGCAAGGACGTTATCAGCAATAAAGAAGCCGAGTTGATAGTGGCTGCCGAGAAGGCCCGATTGGCAGCCATTAGTGTCGACGATTTTAGCCCTGAGCAATTAATCAGCGGTGGTGTTAGAATATAAAAATAATATGGCGGGTAGGCTCTTACCTACCCTGTATAACGTATACGGCTTGATAAATCCCATCAACTAAGGAAACCGTTTGCCGACTCAAATTCAGCTGGAGTTTGATCAATTTATCAAATCCCATTTTGCAATCCCTCTGATGCTGTTAATCTTTTTCTCAGGTCTGGAATTTACCCTGCTGGACCTATGGATCAGCCGGCATTTTTACGATGCAGAACTTCATCAGTGGATTTATAAGGAGAGCCTGCTGGCCGAAACTATTCTGCATACTGGCGGACAATATATTATTTACCTAAGTGCAGTCGGTATGTTGCTCTGTCTGTTAGTGTCGCTCAGATCAAATTCAACTTTTCATCGCTACCGCCGCGAGCTGGTTTTTTTACTGGTCTCGAGCATCAGCGGGCCGATTATCATCGCGCTGTTGAAAAATAGCACTCATATTTATTGCCCATGGGATTTAGCCTTATTTGGCGGAGATAAACCCTATGTGCGGTTATTCGATGATATTCCCAATAATTTGCCAATAGGCCATTGCTTTCCGGCAGCTCATGCGGGATCAGGTTTTACCTTCATCAGCCTGTATTTTTTCCTGATGGCCGTTAAGCCTGAATATAAGTTGTACGGCCTGTATTTCGGTTTGGCGTTAGGTTTCGTTTTCGGCGCTGCTCAGCAAGTGCGCGGCGCGCATTTTTTTAGTCATGATGTATTTGCGCTGGCGGCGTGCTGGTTTTCATCATTACCGTTATTTATTTTATTTTTCAGGAAACAACTTAAATGGGCATAAATACACTGTTTTCGAGATCACGCTTCACTATTGTGTTGCTGTTCTTGTTGATTAATTTAGCCGCTTTTGCCTCGCTCAGGGTGGCCTTGCTGATCAAGCAAATGGCCGATATTGATACGCCCATTTATCAGATAGCGCTGGCATTTCTTATCGGACTGGTCAGCGACCTGGCTTTTTTCAGCTACTTATTAATTCCGTTCGTTTTGTATCTGCTGATGCTGCCCAACCGAATTTATCAAAGCAAAATTCATAAGATCATCAGCTTTGGCGTATTTATTATTTGCTTGTACGGTCTGTTCTTTATCGAATTGTCGGAATGGACTTTCTGGGATGAGTTTGGCGTCCGGTTTAATTTTATTGCTGTCGATTATCTGATCTATACCCATGAGGTGGTCAGCAATATCATTGAATCTTATCCTTTAGGTTGGTTGCTGTCGGGTATTTTAGTTATTACTGTAGTTTGTTTTTTGCGGGTAAGAAAAGCGCTATCACATACATTTTATGCCAGTGAGACTTTCTCGTCCCGGCTAAAAATCACTGGGGCCTTTCTGGTACTGCCGGTAATAAGCTACACCACGTTGGGACCCACATGGTACCAGTTTTCTAATAATACCTATCTTAATGAACTGGCCGCCAACGGCCCTTATCAGTTCTTTTCCGCATTCAGAAACAACGAACTGGATTATCGACATTTTTATAAGGTAGGCGACGATCAGCAGTTATCCAGTGCCATCAAAAAACAATTGGGCGCAGAAGGCGCGCCCGAAAGTTTGTACAATATCAAACGCATGATTAAACCGGCGGGCGAAGAAAAACGCCTGAATGTTGTGTTAATTACCGTAGAAAGCTTGAGTGCCGATTTTTTGGCAACTTTCGGTAATAAAGAGAACATCACCCCGTATATGGATGAATGGTTTAAAGAGGGTTTGTTGCTTACCAATTTTTACGCAACCGGTACCCGGACTATTCGCGGTCTTGAGTCATTAACCTTATCCATTCCGCCAACACCGGGTCAAGCCATCGTCAAACGACCTGATAACGGCAACTTATTCAGTTTTGGCAGAGTCTTGCAGCAGAAAGGTTACGATATCGCGTTCCTATACGGCGGCCGGGGCTATTTCGACAATATGAATGCATTTTATTCCGCTAACGGCTACCGTATTGTTGATCAAACCGATTTTACCCAAGAGGAAATAACTTTTACTAATGCCTGGGGCGTTTCGGACGACATCATTTTTAATCGTACTCTTAAAGAAGCCGACAAGGATTTTCAAAACAACAAGCCGTTCTTCTTCCAGATCATGACCACCAGCAACCATCGTCCTTACACTTACCCCGAAGGCAAGATTGATCTGCCTCCAGGCAGTCGGCAAGGCGCAGTCAAATATACCGATTTTGCAATACATCAATTTATCGAGCAGGCCAAAACCAAGCCGTGGTTCGATAATACTGTGTTCGTCATGGTGGCTGATCACTGCGCCGGTAGTGCGCGTAAAACCGAGTTGCCCGTTGATAAGTACCATATCCCGTTATTTATTTACTCACCCAAACACGTGCCGGTCATGAAAAACGATGTCTTATCCAGCCAGATTGATGTTGCGCCGACCGTGCTTGGGCTTTTAAACGTCAGCTATGAAAGCCAGTTTTACGGTCAAGACATTATGCAGATGCCCAAAGAGCAGGGTAGGGCATTAGTCAGTAACTATCAGAAGCTGGGTTTGTTTAAGAACAATAAACTGGTGTATCTGTCGCCCCAGCAAAAAATTGATGTGGTTGATGATCCCTTGGGTGCACATATACCGCTTGATACGAATGCAGCCGCTTCATTGGTAACGGAAAATATGGCCTATTATCAGTCGGCGGATTATATCTGGGCGCATCGATTGAGCCGGTATCAATAATAATATGAACTGTATATGGTTGATTTGCCTGGATACCTACAGTTGTATGAATAGTGACCATCTGTCACAATAACGGCTATTTAGTGACTAACAATAGGACAGCTCCATGGCTGAGATAATTGAAGTACCCAGCCCTTTTTGCGGCATTGGCACGGATGACCTGGCGGTTCGGGTCGACGGTGTAGCGCTTAAGGTGATTAAAAACGGCTGTGCGGTTAATACGCCCGCTTTTGAACAGGCGGTTACCGATACCAGTCCAAGAGTTGATGGCAAGGAGGTCAGTTTGGATGCGGCGGTGGCAAAGGCAGCGTCGCTGTTAAAGAATACCAATCAACCGGTTATCGGCGGCTGCGCAACGGATGTTAACGGGATGCGGGCATTGTTGGCATTGGCTGACCGCAGCGGCGCTGTAGTCGATAACATGAACTTTACCGGGGCACGGAATAACTTCTTGGCCTTGCAGGATTCCGGCTGGATGAATACGACGCTGGCGGAAGTAAAAAACCGCTGCGATTTTTTACTGGTGGTCGGTGTCGATTTGGAAAGTTTTTCGCCGCGCTTTTTTGAGCGTTATTTATGGAATGAAGAATCCATGTTTCTGGACGATACCGGTAAACGTGAGGTTATTTATTTAGGCAAAGCCCCTTCCGGTAACGCCTCAACTTCACCAAGCGGGCAAAAAGCACAGGTTTTTGAATGCGCCAATGAAGAATTGCCTGATGTTGTCGCGGTGTTAAGAGCGCTGGTTAAAGGCAATCCGATTCGGGTTGATTCAGTCGCCGGCATTGCGGTGTCTGATTTACAGGGCATTGCCGACAAGTTAAAGGCGGCAAGCTATAGTGTTGTAACTTGGGCGGCCGGCGCGCTGGCATATAGCCAGGCTGAGCTGACGGTGCAAACGCTGTCCGAAATGATTAAAGATATCAACGATAAAAATACCCGTAGCTCCGGTTTGCCTTTGGGCGGAAAAGAAGGCGACCAGACGGCCAACCAGGTTTGCGGGTGGACTACCGGCTACCCGGCACGCACCCGTTTTTCCAGCGGCTTTCCGGAATACGATCCTTATTTGAATGACGCCAATTTCCTGTTAAGCAACGGCGAAGCTGACGCGTTGGTTTGGGTTCAGGCATTTAATGCTAAAGCCGTGCCGCCCGCAACAGACTTGCCGACTATTGTGGTGGGCCGTTCCGGGATGACGTTTGCCAAAGAGCCAGATGTGTTTATTCCTGTCGGTACGCCGGGTATTGATCATGTTGGCCACGCTTATCGTATGGATAACGTAGTTGCGATTCGCTTGAAGAAACTGCGCGATTCCGGCCTCCCTAGTACGTCCGACGTACTCAATGCCATTGAACAAGCTTTGTAGGCAGGAATATGCTGGTTGCATTTCTGCCCTCATTACATCCATGTAATTCGGAAAAATAGTATGTTGATAAAGTTAACAGGTGGAGCAGTCTATGATCCTGCAAGCGGGATTGATGGCGCGAAACAGGATATTTATATTCAGGATGGGCGCATCGTCAACAAGCCCATTGGCGATTTTAAAGTCGATAAAGAATACGATCTAACAGGCAAAGTGGTGATGTCCGGCGCAATCGATATGCATACGCATATTGGTGGGGGTAAAGGCAATATCGCCAGGACCTTGTTGCCGGAAGATCATCGCGCCGACCCTGTCGCTCGCACCGATATTACCCGTTCCGGCTGCGGTCATGCGATGCCCAGCACCTTTGTGACCGGTTATCGTTATGCGGAAATGGGTTATACCGCCGGTTTCGAACCCGCCGTATTGCCGATCAATGCGCGTCAGGCGCATATGGAAATGGCCGATATTCCGATTCTGGATAAGGGGGGTTATGTGTTGATGGGCAGCGATGATTATTTGCTGCGCCTGTTGACGGCCAAAAAAGATCAAAAAGCCATTAATGATTATGTTGCTTTTACCATGCAGGCTGCTAAAGCGATTGGCGTTAAAGTTGTTAATCCTGGCGGTATTAATGCGTTCAAGTTTAACCAACGCAAGCTGGACCTGGATGAGCAGAACAGTCATTACGGCGTGACCCCACGCGATATTCTGCGCGTATTAGCGACAGCGGTAAAAGAGCTGGGTGTCAGTCATCCCCTGCATGTGCATGGTTGTAATCTGGGTGTGCCCGGCAACATGAATACCACGCTGGATACCATTCAGGGCATCGGCGGCTTGCCGATGCATTTGACGCATATTCAGTTTCATAGTTACGGCACGGAAGGGGATTTCAAGTTTTCGTCCGGTGCGGCGCAGATTGCTGAGGCCGTCAATAAAAACAAGAACATCACGATCGATGTCGGCCAGATTCTGTTTGGCCAAACCGTGACTGCGTCCGGCGACAATATGCGCCAGCATGCGAACCATAAACATGCCAGCCCGAATAAATGGGTGGTTATGGATATTGAATGTGATGCCGGCTGCGGTGTCGTGCCGTTCAAATACAAGGACCAGAACTTCGTCAATGCGCTGCAATGGGCGATTGGCCTGGAAACCTTCCTGCTGGTTGATGACCCGTGGCGCATTTTCCTGACTACGGACCATCCCAACGGCGCGCCGTTCACCAGCTACCCGCACTTGATCCGCTTGCTGATGGATAGAAGTTTCCGTAACGACGTGCTGGCGACTATTCATCCTGAAGCGCAAAAAATGACGACTCTGGCGTCGATTGATCGCGAATACAGTTTACAGGAAATTGCGATTATGACCCGCGCCGGCGCTGCCAGATTAATCGGGTTGCAAGATCGCGGCGGTTTGAGTGCCGGTAATTGGGCGGATATTACCGTTTATACCGATAATGCCGACCGGCAACTTATGTTTGAAAAACCGGATTATGTGTTTAAAGACGGTGAGTTGGTTGTTGTTGACGGCAAGGTGGTTCACACCAAGTGGGGCACGACCCATGTGGTTAAGCCGGATTATGATTTGTCGGTAGAAAAGGATTTGCAGAAATATTTTGATCGGTTCCTGACCATGAAGCTCGGTAACTTTAAAATCAGCGATGATGAAATAACAGAGGATGGACGCGGCAGCTTGACTGTGCATCCGCTTAAAGGAGATGTGGCATGATCATTAATGGCGTAGCAATAGACGCAACTTTTGCCGAGGCTTTTCCAATGAAAGCGACTCGCGCCATCATCACCGCACAAAATGAAAAATGGGCGATGATTTCAGCTCAGGCCATGACCGGTTTTGCCACCTCGGTCATTGCCTGCGGTTGTGAGGCTGGAATTGAGCGGGTGCTTGAGCCATCCGAAACCCCGGACGGACGGCCCGGTGTTTCGATCATGATTTTTGCGATGGGTGGTAAGAGCTTGGCCAAGCAGCTTGAAACGCGAGCTGGACAGTGCGTATTGACATCGCCGACCTCAGCCTTGTTTGCCGGTATTGATGGCGGTACACGCATAGCCTTAGGCAAAAACCTGCGCTATTTCGGTGACGGTTTTCAGGTCGCCAAACTGATTGACGGCAAGCGTTACTGGCGTATTCCGGTCATGGATGGCGAATTTTTGGCTGAAGCCACTACCGGACAAGTCGATGCAGTCGGCGGCGGTAACTTTTTGGTGTTGGCCGAATCACAGCCGCAAGCCTTGGCGGCCTGCGAGGCGGCGATTGAAGAGATGCGTAAAATTCCGAATGTGATTATGCCTTTCCCCGGCGGTGTCGTGCGTTCCGGTTCCAAGGTTGGTTCAAAATATGCCGCATTAGGCGCGTCAACCAATGATGCTTTCTGTCCGACTTTAAAAGGAATGACTAAAACCGATCTGTCGCCGGAAATTGAATCGGTCATGGAAATCGTCATCGACGGTTTAACCAAAGAAGATATTGATAAAGCCATGCGCGTGGGTATTCAAGCAGTCTGTGATTTAGGCGCTACGAATGGCATTAAACGTATTAGTGCAGGTAATTACGGAGGCAAGTTAGGGCCGTTCCACTTTCACTTACAGGAGATTATGGCATGAGTGCTTTAACCTTTACGCTGAAACATCAACCGGATCAGCGCGTGGATATGTCGCCGTTGGTTTGCCAAAAGCTGGCTGAAATGCAGCCTGCTGAGATTGCCGCGCTGACTTTGCAGAACGGCAAACGTAAAATCCGCGTGGATGAGTTATTCGGTATTACCGGCTCCGACGCACAAAACATCGTGATAAAAAACAGCTTTGGTAAGCTCGACTTTATCGGTAAAGAACTGGATGGCGGACGCATAACGGTTGAAGGCGATGCGGGGGCTTATCTGGGCTTGGGCATGAAATCCGGCGAGATTGAAGTGTCGGGCGATGTCGGTATTTATGCGGCCTGTGAAATGAAAAAAGGTAACCTGAGCATTAACGGTAATGCCGGAGACTTTTTGGGAGCCGCCTTGCCCGGCAACAAAATGGGCATGAAGGGCGGAACCATTCTGGTTAAAGGTAATGTCGGCGAACGCGCCGGTGATCATATGCGCCGAGGCAATATCCTGATTGAAGGCAATGCCGGTGATTATTGCGGTTCAAGAATGACGGCGGGCACTATCGCAGTTATGGGGCAGACCGGCAGGCATTTGGGCTTTGCGATGCGTCGCGGGACGTTGTTGTTATGGAACCAGCCGCAGGCATCGGCAAGATTTAATGACTGCGGGGCGCATACTTTGGCGTTTTTACCGATATTATTTACATCGTTTAAAAAGCTGAATTCCGCTTTTGCCAATAATTCG
>Ga0208392_1000400_pt1 | contig 11751 bp, 11 predicted proteins | sample LakWasMeta3_LOW4_2_FD_183855 | JGI IMG/M metagenome (GOLD analysis project Ga0208392, IMG submission 183855) | Freshwater sediment methanotrophic microbial communities from Lake Washington under simulated oxygen tension - Sediment Metagenome... | ecosystem: Environmental > Aquatic > Freshwater >... | reverse complement strand
GTTGAAGGTTATCCCGGTGAACGCAGTATTGCCAATTCCGCCGGTATCTTGGGCTGGAAGCAATCCTTAAGCCATTGGGTGCGGCCGGGCATCATGCTATACGGTATTTCCCCGTTCCCCGAAAGCACGGGCCGAGAGTTAGGACTTAAACCGGTTATGAGCCTGCACTCACGGCTGATTGCGGTCAAACAAATTGAAGCAGGTGATACAGTTGGCTACGGCGGCCGCTGGATATGTGAAAAAAGCACACTGCTGGGCGTCGTCGCAATAGGCTATGGCGATGGCTATCCCCGCTATGCCAAAGCCGGAACGCCGGTGCTAATTAAGGGTAAGCGCGTACCGCTGGTCGGACGGGTATCTATGGATATGATTACCGTCGATCTGGAAACTCAACCCGACGCCAAACCCGGTGATGCGGTAACGTTATGGGGCGACGGGTTGGCCGTTGAAGAAATTGCCCGGTGGGCGGATACTATACCCTATACTCTAGTGTGTGGAGTGACTCAACGCGTACAAGTTATTGAAAACTCGCCTATTCATAAAAATAATCTTGATTAGTGGTGAAAACCTTTCTATATGATATTGCGAAAAATCCTGGCAAACATGAAGAAATAAGCTGGAGTGGCAAACGTAGTTGATTTTAGATGCTAAACTGTTAAAGGATAACGGAACTGATTTCAAGCCGGTTAGTGAAAATGTGTGCTCATATTCAAGTTGTTGGAATATATATTCAAGTTAAGGAAGAATAATGTTTGATAACAAATCTATTTTGATCACGGGTGGAACGGGGTCTTTTGGTAAACATTGCACTAAGACAATTCTTGAAAACTATAAGCCCAAAAAACTGATTATCTATTCACGCGACGAACTTAAGCAATATGAAATGCAACAGAGGTTCCATGCCCCTTGCATGCGCTATTTTATTGGCGATATTCGCGACCAAGCCCGTTTGAGCAGGGCTCTTAAAGGCGTTGATATAGTGGTGCATGCGGCTGCGCTCAAACAAGTGCCTGCTGCGGAATACAATCCGTTTGAATGCATTAAAACCAACGTGCTGGGCGCGCAAAATCTCATTGAAGCCTGCTTGGATTCTGACGTTGAGTGTGTTGTCGCTCTATCCACCGATAAAGCCGCGGCGCCGATTAACTTATACGGGGCCACTAAACTTTGTTCTGACAAGTTGTTTGTGGCAGCCAATAATATTAAAGGTGAACGGAACATTCGTTTTAGTGTGGTGCGCTATGGCAATGTGATGGGCAGTCGCGGTTCGGTGATACCTTTTTTCCTGGAGCAGCGTAAGACCGGCGTATTGCCGATTACCGATCCGGCCATGACGCGCTTTAACATCAGTCTACAGGAAGGGGTGGAAATGGTGCTGTGGGCCATTGAACATGCTTGGGGCGGCGAAGTACTGGTGCCGAAAATACCTTCCTATAACATTACGGATGTAGCTTTGGCGATTGATTCGGACTGTGAGCATAAAATTATCGGTTTGCGTCCCGGCGAGAAGATTCACGAAGAGATGATTACCGCCAGCGATAGTTTTAACACCGTGGATATGGGCCGGTATTATGCGATTTTGCCGTCGGGAGGGCATTATTCAATCGAAGAGTATTGTGCAAAAACGGGGGCACAGACTGTTGTCCCCGGCTTTTGCTATAACAGCGGCAGTAATGAGCAGTTTTTGTCGGTAGATGAATTGCGCTGCCTGGTGCAAACTCATCTGGATTGAAAAGGCGGTTTATGATTCCTTACGGTCGCCAATCAATTAACGAGGCCGACATCCAGGCCGTGGTGGATGTGTTGCGTTCGGATTTCTTGACGCAAGGCCCGGCGGTTCCTAGTTTCGAAAACGCAGTAGTTGATTATTGTGGCGCCCAGTATGCGCTTGCCGTGAACAGCGCTACTTCGGCTCTTCATATCGCTTGTCTGGCGCTCGGCGTGGGCAAGGGCGACAGGGTTTGGACCAGTCCCATTACGTTTGTCGCCAGCAGCAATTGTGCGCTTTACTGCGGTGCCAGTGTCGATTTTGTCGACATTGATCCGCAGACTTACAACATGAGCGTGACATGCCTGGCGGATAAATTGGCGCAGGCGGAAAAATCTGGCTGTCTGCCGAAAGTTGTAATTCCTGTGCATTTATGCGGTCAATCCTGCGATATGGCAAATATCCATGCTTTGAGCCAGCGTTATGGTTTCAAAATCATCGAAGATGCCTCTCATGCCATTGGGGGGAGATATTATGACGAACCGATAGGTAATTGCCGTTATTCGGATATTACCGTTTTCAGTTTTCACCCGGTAAAAATTATTACAACTGGCGAAGGAGGCATGGCATTGACTAATGATGCTGCTCTGGCAAAAAGCATGCAGCTTTTTCGCAGCCATGGCATTACCCGTGAAATCGATCAGATGACGCACGAACCTGATGGCCCTTGGTACTATCAGCAGATTGATCTTGGTTTTAATTACCGTCTGACTGATCTTCAGGCGGCTTTAGGGCTCAGTCAAATGCGGCGGCTCGATGAATTCGTCGCCCAGCGCCATGCACTTGCTCAGAGATACGATCAAATATTGAGTGACTTGCCGATTGTGATTCCGTGGCAGCATCCGGATAGTTATTCTTCCTTCCACCTGTACATCGTCCGCTTAAAACTCGAACAAACCGGAAGCACCCATCGGCAAGTTTTCGAAGCGCTCAGAGCGGCTGGGATAGGCGTTAATTTACATTACATACCGGTCTATCTTCAGCCTTATTATCAAAAGCTGGGCTTCAAACCAGGCCACTGCCCGGAAGCTGAACGTTATTATACGGAGATCATCAGTTTGCCGATGTTTCCAGCATTAACGGTGGAAGAACAAGATCAAGTCGTTAAAGCTTTGAGGACGGCGGTTAGCTCATGAATATTGCCATTATTCCTGCCAGAGGCGGCAGTAAACGCATTCCCCGCAAGAATATTAAAGATTTCTGCGGAAAGCCTATGATTGCAGGAGCGATTGAGGTTGCGAAGGCGTCAGGGCTGTTCGGCCATATTGTCGTGACAACCGATGATGCCGAAATTTCAGATATAGCAAAAGCATGGGGCGCGGAGGTTCCCTTTGTACGGCCGGCAGATCTGGCCGACGATTACACCCCTACGGTTCCCGTCGTGGCTCACGCTATTGGCGCTTGCCAAACGCTAGGCTGGCAAGTCGATCAGGTCTGCTGCATTTATCCTGCGGTACCATTTATGCAGAGCGCCGATCTTGTCGCCGCATTGCACATGCTGGAGTCGAACGGGGCGGGCTATGTCTTCCCGGTTGCCGATTTTCCTTCCGCGATCCAGCGCGCGTTACGGCAACTGCCGAACGGCCTGATGGAGCCCTTTTATAGCCAATATGCCTCGACTCGAACCCAAGACCTTGAGCCGGCTTATTACGATGCCGGGCAATTTTATTGGGGGCGAGCGCAAACCTGGCTGGACGGGAAAAACATTCATCAGTATGGAATGGGTTTGGTTATTCCCAATTGGCGCGTGGTGGATATCGATAATACCGAGGATTGGCAACGGGCCGAATTGATGTATGCGGCCTTTAACGGCGCGAATCGCTCTGCCTAAAGACCTTATTCGAAACTTATTGCCGGAGATACGATGGCTGGAAAATTTACAACACCGCAAGAGGAGTTCTGGGCGGGCGAGTTTGGCGCCGACTATATTGATCGAAACAACAGTCCCCAGCTTTTGGCATCCAAACTGAACTTTTTCTCGGCGGCGCTTAAACAGGCGGGGCCAGTGACATCCTGTCTTGAGTTTGGCGCGAATATTGGGATGAATCTGAAGGCGCTGCAACTGCTTTATCCTGATATGCATCGCCAAGCGGTGGAGATCAATCCTGATGCGGCCACGCAACTTAAGAATTTGATTGGCGAGAGCAATGTATTTGAAGGTTCCATCTTCGACTATCCGGTCGCCGGGAAAGTCGATCTCGCATTGATAAAAGGCGTTCTGATACATATCAATCCTGACATGCTGGATAATGTTTACGAAAAACTGTACCAGGCATCCAAGCGGCTTATTTTGATATCGGAATATTATAATCCGACACCGGTATCCATCCCGTATCGGGGGCATGAGGATCGTTTATTTAAAAGAGATTTTGCAGGTGAGATGCTGGATAAATACCCTGATTTAAAGCTGGTGGATTACGGCTTTTCCTATCGCCGCGATCCGGCTTTCATCGGCGACGATGGCACTTGGTTTCTGTTGCAGAAGGCTTAAGCATGAATGATGACTGCATGGACGCAGGAGGTACGACTCCACGGATGGAGGACGACTGCACAGACGCAGGAGGTAGAGCAACGCATGGAGCGGTTGCCGAGGTAGAGCAATGCACAGAGCAATTGCCGAAGATTGCCTTCCGTGCCGATGCTTCGGTAAAGATCGGTACCGGACATTTCATGCGCTGCCTGACTTTGGCGGATGAATTGGCGCGGCGCGGCGCGCAGATTCGATTTGTCAGCCGTTATTTGCCGGACTATTTGGCTAAGTTGCTGGCAGCAAAAGGCTATGAATTGGCGCTGCTCGACAACACTAAAAATGACGGTGCTTTCGATGAACTGGCTCACGCACAATGGCTGGGTTGCAGCCAGGCACAGGATGCGGAAAGTTCCCTTAAAGTATTGTCGGATAAGGCTTGGGATTGGCTCATCGTTGATCACTATGCCTTGGATTGCCGTTGGGAGTCCAGGCTTCGGCCAGTTGTTCGAAACATTCTGGCGATTGACGACATTGCCGATCGTCAGCATGATTGCGACATACTGCTCGACCAGAACTTCTATGCAGATATGAACATCCGGTATGCCGGCAAAGTTCCTGGGCATTGCCAGCTGTTGCTTGGCCCGCGCTACGCTTTGCTGCGTGAAGAATTCCGGCAACTCCGCGAACAGGTTAGTCCGCGCAAAGATACGGTTAAACGTATCTTAGTGTTTTTCGGTGGTATGGATGCCGATAACTACACCGGTCGAGCCATCCAGTCGCTAATTGGTATCGGCATTTCGGATATGCAGGTGGACGTGGTGATTGGCGCGCAGCATCCTTGCCGAGAAGCCATTGAGGCCGCTTGCCTTTACCATCATTTTATATGTCATGTGCAAACGGACCGGATGGCTGAGCTAATGGCGGCGGCTGATTTGTCGATTGGTGCGGGAGGCGGGGCAACCTGGGAGCGTTGCTGCCTCGGGCTTCCGACTATAGCTATTTGCACGGCTGACAATCAGCGCAAGCAGGTTGCCGATGCAGCGGCAGAAGGATTGGTATATTCTCCCGATCTAAGTTATCCGTTTGACCAAGTAATCGGGCGCCATATTAGCTCCCTGATCGAAAACAGCGCCCTAAGGCAGCTGATCTCCCATAATGCCATGCAAGCCGTGGATGGCAAAGGGGTGTTGCGCGTGGTCAGTAGTATGGGCTGTAGCGGGATTGTGATCCGGACTGCAGGAACGGATGATTCGGAGGATTTGTTTGTTTGGCGCAATCATCCATCGATCAGGGCGGTTTCGCGAAATCCCGAGCTCATAGGCTGGGAAGATCACAGCCGCTGGTTTACCGCGCTGTTGAGCGATCCGAACAGAGTGCTGCTCATCGGCCAGTATGACGGCGTTCCGGTCGGTGTTGTGCGCTTTGATATCCAGAATCAGCAGGCAGAGGTCTCCATATATCTCGTACCCGGCATTACAGGTCGCGGACGTGACCTATTGCATAGTGCGGAAATGTGGTTTGCCCGGCATTGCCCGGGAATAAACATCCTTCATGCCGAGGTGCTTGGAACCAACGAGCGTTCGCGGCAACTGTTCTTATCTGCCGGGTATGAGATTCAGTCCACATTCTATTTTAAGCAGCTTCAATAGCATGAATAATATGTTCAAGATTGCCGGGAGATCAATCGGTCAAGGCCATGCTCCCTTTATCATCGCCGAAATGTCAGGCAACCATAACCAGTCGCTTGAGCGTGCCCTGGAGATCGTGGACGCAGCCGCCAAAACCGGTGCGCATGCGCTGAAGATTCAGACTTACACTCCGGATACCATGACGCTGGATCTGAACGAGCGCGAGTTCCATATTAGCGACCCCAGCAGCCTGTGGGCAGGAACATCCTTATACCAGCTCTATGGAGAAGCCTATACACCATGGGAATGGCACAAGCCGATTTTCGATAGGGCGCGAGAGCGAGGTATTATCGCTTTCAGCACGCCGTTCGACGATACCGCAGTGGATTTTCTCGAAAGCCTGGATGCGCCTTGCTACAAAATCGCGTCTTTCGAAAATACCGATCTGCCGTTAATCCGCCGCGCCGCGGCTACCGGAAAGCCGCTCATTATTTCGACCGGCATGGCGACGGTTGCCGAGCTCGATGAAACCGTCCGCACGGCACGGGATGCAGGCTGCAAGGACTTAGTCCTGCTCAAATGCACCAGCACTTACCCGGCCACGCCCGAAAACACCAATATTCTAACCATTCCCCATATGCGTGCGCTGTTCGGCTGCGAAGTGGGCCTCTCCGATCACACGATGGGGATTGGCGTATCGGTGGCCAGCGTGGCGTTGGGCGCGACCGTCATTGAAAAGCACTTTACCCTCAACCGTGCCGAAGGTGGCGTGGACAGTACCTTTTCAATGGAGCCCGATGAGATGGCGCAACTGGTGATTGAAACCGAACGTGCCCGGCAGGCGTTGGGGCAGGTGAGCTACGGCCCGACCGATGCCGAGCAGAAATCTCTTCAGTTCCGTCGCTCGCTGTATCTGGTGCAAGATATGAAGGCTGGCGATGTGTTGACGCGTGACAATGTGCGCGCAATCCGGCCGGGTTTGGGCTTGCCGGCAAAATATCTGGAACAGCTGCTGGGCAAATCCGTGAAGCACGATATAAAGAAAGGAACGGCGCTGGGATGGGAGTTGATTAAATGAGCGCGGCAAGCACGGATTTAGCGCCTTTACAGGTTCTGATCGTGGGCTGTGGCAACATTGCCGGCGGTTTTGATCAGGGGCGACCGGAGGGATATTTGCCGTATACCCATGCAGGCGCATACAACCGTGATAAAAGGTTCAGGCTGGCGGCTTGCGTTGAGCCGGACGACAAGCGGCGCAGCGAGTTCATGGCTGCTTGGGGCATATCCGTCGGTTTCCGCTCCATTCAAGAGGCATTGGCGTCCCGCGATCAATTCGATGTGGTTAGCATCTGTTCGCCGACAGGCTGCCATGCCCATGATCTGGAAATTGCTTCGCGATTGAGCCCCAAGCTGATTTTCTGCGAAAAACCGCTGACATCATCGGCCGCGGAAACCAAAAGATTGGTTGCGGAATGCGCGCAATTGAATATCCCGCTGGCGGTAAATTACACACGCCGCTGGGATGCCGAGGTTATAAAGCTTCAGGCCGGCATGCAGTCAGGCCGATGGGGGGCGTTGCGCTCAGCCGTTGGCTATTACAACAAGGGCATAGTAAACAACGGCTCCCACATGCTGGATCTTTTGCACTGGCTTATCGGACCGATGGATATTGTCAAAGTTGGCAAACCTATCGATGATTTTTTTGCCGATGACTCAACGCTGCCGGTCTGGCTGGAGGGGCCTCAAGGTGTCCCCGTTCTGCTTGCTTGCGGGCATGCCGGGGACTATGCCATCTTTGAGCTGCAATTGGTCTTTTCGCAAGGCACATTGACGATGGAGGAGGGTGGTATGTTCTGGCGCGAGCGCCGCGCCTTGGACAGCGAAACTTTCAAAGGTTATCGCACGCTTGACGCGGGCGTTCGCCGCGCTGGGCAATATCCAGGCGCCATGCTCAACGCGGTCGACAACATATACCGGGCAATTAAACGCGGCGATCCGTTGGCGAGCACGGGTGAATCGGCGCTTGCCGCGCAGTGTGTCTGCGAACAAATCAAACAATACGCCAGACAAGATGTACAAGAGTTATAAAAGATAAAGACGATCAATATGAATAATCCGAAACTCGCGCTGTTGGGTGGCCCCAAAACCATCCAAACTGCTTTTAAACGTTACAACCCAATCGGCGCAGAGGAAGTTGAAGCTGCTAAACAGGTAGTTGAAACCGGTGTGCTCTCGCAATTTCTGGGAGCATGGCATGAGGATTTTTATGGTGGTCCCAAGGTAAGGGAATTTGAACGCCAGTGCGCCGAATATTTTGGAGTAAAGCATGCCATCACGGTCAATTCCTGGACTTCGGGACTTATTGCTGCGGTGGGCGCAATAGGCATAGAACCGGGGGACGAGGTTATCGTGACGCCCTGGACCATGAGCGCGACTGCAACAGCCATACTGCATTGGAACGCAATCCCGGTATTTGCAGATATTGATCCGGAGACATTCAACATAGACCCGAAGTCGGTTGAGGCAAACATCACGCCTTACACCAAGGCTATTATAGTGGCCGATATTTTTGGCCAATCGGCGGATATGGATGCGTTGACGGCAATCGCCGCCAAGCATGGGCTCAAGGTCATTTCCGATACCGCGCAAGCGCCAGGCGCTTTGTATAAGGGCAAATATGCCGGCACTCTCGCCGATGTGGGCGGTTACAGCCTCAATTATCACAAGCATATTCACACCGGCGAGGGCGGGATACTGGTCACCGATCATGATGACATCGCCGAGCGGCTGCAGTTGATTCGCAACCATGCCGAGGCCGTGGTGGGTAATAAAGGTGTCACAGATATGAGTAATATGCTGGGGCATAATTTTCGGCTTGGGGAAATTGAGTGCGCTATTGGTATTGAACAACTGAAGAAGCTTAAGAGCTTCGTTGCCAGTCGACAGCGGGCTGCTGAGAGGCTTACTCAAGCGCTGAATGGCTTGCCGGGCCTCAGAACACCGGTTGTCAACGCGGATTGCACTCATGTCTATTACGTGTACCCGATGGTGTTGGATGTAGAGCGGCTTGGCGTGCCGCGTGCGCGTCTTATCAAGGCTCTTGAAGCCGAAGGGGTAAGCGGCCTGGCTGCCGGCTATACCAATATCCATCTATTGCCTGTTTATCAGCAGAAAATAGCTTATGGTTCAAAAGGATTTCCTTGGGCGTCAGATATTTGCCGGCGTGAAGTAAATTATCAGAAAGGTATCTGTCCCGTGGCTGAAAGGCTGCACGAATCTACTTATCTGGGCTTTGCCATGTGCATGCATGAGTTGGCGGATGAAGAAGTGGATTTGATCGGGCGGGCATTTTGGAAAGTGTGGGAGCAAATGGATAGTCTAAAATGATTTATGAACTCAGCAAAAATTACTATGTCCGGTCTCTTACGGAAAATGATCTGGATGGTTCTTATCCTGGTTGGTTTGAAGATCAGGAAGTCTGTCGCTACAACTCGCATGGTAAGTTTTTTAAAACGAAGACTTATTTTAGAGAGTATGTGAATAATTCAAGCAGTGGAGACCGGGTTGTTTGGGCGATTTGCCATGTTGCCGATGGTCATATCGGCAATATAAGCCTTCAGGAAATATCTTTGGTTAACCGGACTGCGGAACTTGCAATCATACTAGGCGATAAACGGCATTGGGGCAAAGGAGTAGGGCTGCTGGCAGGGAAGAAATTACTTGAACACGGTTTTAATAAGCTGAATTTGGAGCGAATACATTGTGGAACTGCGGCCACCAACGAAGGAATGAAAAAGCTTGCGAATGCCATGGGGATGGTGCTTGAAGGCACTCGGCGCCAACATCTGTACCTCGAAGGTTCCCGAGTCGATGTGCTGGAATACGGTATTTTACGGGCTGAATTTCTGAAAAATGTAAATTTATGATCACAGTGGTTTGCCACGATGCGGGGGGCGCTGAAATTGTCAGTAGTTATATACGCCAGACAGGCTTGGAATGCCTGTATGTATTGGAAGGGCCCGCTTGTAAAGTATTTCAACGTAAGCTGGGATTCATTCAGGCCCTTTCTCTCGAAGCAGCCATTCGTCAATCTTCATCAATCCTTTGCGGCACCAGCTGGCAATCAGATATTGAGATTAATGCTATAAAGCTGGCGCGCTCGCTGGGCAAACGTTCTATCGCTTTTCTTGATCATTGGGTTAATTATCGAGATCGATTTATCCGGAGGGATGAAATTTTTTTGCCGGATGAAATTTGGGTTGGGGATGCTATGGCTGAAGCAATGGCAAAAAAAATTTTCCCTCGCCTCCCGATCACCGTAATAGATAATCCTTACATGCGCGATATTCGGCAAGAACTGGCCGAAATCAAAATACAACGTGAGCCTAATCATGAGGCAATTTCAGTGCTGTATGTATGTGAGCCGGTAAGCGAACATGCTCTGCTGCGACATGGTAATGCGCGCTTTTGGGGGTATGTGGAAGAAGAGGCGCTACGTTATTTTTTATCAAACGCTTCAGTTTTAGGCCGGCCGATTGAACGCATCCTGATTCGTCCGCATCCTTCTGAACGGGCAGAAAAATATAACTGGGTTCAGCAAGAGTTCGAGTTGCCCATTGAGATGGGCGGAGTGCGTACGCTGCTGGAGGAAGTTGTCGATAGTGATGTTGTGCTCGGCTGCGAGTCTATGGCGATGGTCATTGGTTTACTTGCCGGCAAAAAAGTAGTCAGTTGTATTCCGCCAGAAGGCAGAACTTGCGCTTTACCGCATACGGAGATCATTAGTCTTCAGGATATGATAAAAATTAAAGATTTTAGTAAGTTAAGCATAAGCAATGCTGATGAACAAAAAAAAATTAAAGGAATTTCTTAGTACGCCGATAACAATTACGAATTCAGAATAGCGGCTTTTTATGAAGCTGTACTTATTGGGTATTTTAAGAGGATAAGATCATGGCAATGGTAATTAACACAAATATGGGATCCATCAACAGTCAACGCCAATTGACTTCGACTAGCAATAACCTGACTACCTCTATGGAGCGTTTATCATCGGGTTTGCGGATTAACTCAGCCAAAGACGATGCGGCCGGACTGGCGATCAGCAACAAAATGACTTCGCAGATCCGCGGCATGACCGTAGCCGTGCGCAATGCCAACGACGGCATTTCCTTGTCGCAAACCGCGGAATCGGCGATGGGCACCATGACCGAAACCATGCAACGGATGCGCGACCTGGCCGTGCAGTCAGCTAACGATGCCGGAGTGACCGGGTCCGACCGGGCGAAACTCCAGACCGAATTCAAGCAACTGAATGACGAGCTGACCCGGATCATCAGCAACACCGAGTTCAACGGCAAGAAAATCATCAATGGCTCGCTGGCCAGCGGCGCGGCGATTCAGGTCGGCGCCAATACCGCAGCTGATAACCAAATAACGGTTACTATTTCCAATTTATCAGCTACAATCGCTAGCGTTACTACCGCCAGTATCGGAAGTGGCGCGACCGCGAGCGGCGCTCTGGCCGCGATTGATGCCTTGGATGCGGCCATCAAAGCCATCGATACGTCAAGAGCGAGCCTGGGTGCGGTGCAAAACCGTTTCACCACCACCATCAGCAACTTGCAGTCTTCGATAGAAAACCAGTCCGCGGCCCGCTCACGGATCACCGATACTGATTTTGCTGAGGAAACCGCCAGATTAAGCCGTAACCAGATCTTGCAGCAAGCCGGTACCGCGATGCTGGCGCAAGCCAATCAGTCAGGACAGTCAGTGCTTAGCTTGCTCAGATAGGCTTCATGGTAATAATCGGGGAGGCTTTGGCCTCCCTTTTTGAACACATAGAAATTAGGTTGGTGTCATGAACAGTGAAATTACTAATGTAT
>Ga0208392_1000399_pt1 | contig 11769 bp, 11 predicted proteins | sample LakWasMeta3_LOW4_2_FD_183855 | JGI IMG/M metagenome (GOLD analysis project Ga0208392, IMG submission 183855) | Freshwater sediment methanotrophic microbial communities from Lake Washington under simulated oxygen tension - Sediment Metagenome... | ecosystem: Environmental > Aquatic > Freshwater >... | reverse complement strand
GCAGGCATGTTAAAATTGCGCAATATGTTGTTAATACTATACTTTTCTCCTTTTTATTCTAACGATAAAGCATGAATTTACTCAAAGCGCTGGCCAAAGTCGGCAGCATGACTTTTGTCTCGCGTATTTTAGGTTTTGTACGCGATACCTTGATTGCACGTGTTTTTGGTGCGGGTATGCTCAGCGATGCTTTTATTGTGGCTTTTAAAATCCCCAATCTGTTGCGCAGAATCTCTGCTGAAGGCGCGTTCAGTCAGGCATTTGTACCGATTCTTGCCGAGTATAAAAGCCAGCGCAGCTTTGAAGAAACGCAAGGGTTGGTGAACAGAGTAGCAACCTGGCTTGCGATTATTCTGGTCATTGTGACCCTGCTGGGTATGCTGTCGGCACCTTTGATTGTCAGTTTAATCGCTCCTGGTTTCAGGGCTGATCTTACAAAAATGCAGCTTACGGTTGAATTGCTGCGCATTACTTTCCCCTATATTTTCTTCATATCGTTAGTATCGATGGCGGGTGGGGTGCTCAATACCTACAACCGTTTTGGCATCCCTGCATTTACCCCGGTCTGGCTCAATGTTTCAATGATCGCTGCGGTGCTGTTCTTTGCTGATCACTTTGCCGAGCCCATCAAGGTTTTGGCCTGGGCTGTCTTTATTGGCGGCTTTCTGCAACTGGTATTCCAGATTCCATTTTTAAAGGAAATCGGCTTGTTGCCGAAATTTGACATTCGCCGTGATGATGAAGGCGTCTGGCGTATCTTGAAGCTGATGGGGCCTGCCGTGCTTGGGGTTTCGATTGCCCAGGTGTCATTAATTCTGAACACGATATTTGCCTCGTTTCTGGTGACAGGCAGTGTCAGCTGGCTATATTATGCAGACCGTTTGATGGAGTTCCCTACCGGGGTGCTGGGTGTGGCTTTGGGCACCATATTGCTGCCAAGTTTATCCAAGGCCTTTGCCAGTAAAGATGAATCTGAATACTCCCAGTTGCTGGATTGGGGGCTGCGCCTGACGTTTATTCTGGCGGCACCTGCAGCTGTGGCATTGGCTGTGTTGGCAGCACCTCTGGTGACAGCGTTATTCTATTACGGCAAGTTCACCCCTCTTGATGTTGCCATGACGCAGCAGGCCTTGATTGCTTATAGCATAGGTCTGCTTGGCCTGATTTTGGTGAAGATTCTGGCACCTGGTTTTTATGCGCGCCAGAATATCAAAACCCCGGTAAAAATCGGTGTGTTTACCCTGGTGATTACACAATTAATGAATATATTGTTCGTGTTTGTGCTTGATTTGCAGCATGCAGGCCTTGCCTTGGCCATTGGCCTGGGTGCTTGCCTGAATGCATCGCTGCTTTATTACCACTTGCGCCGCGCAGGGTTCTTTAACCCGCAAGCCGGGTGGCTGGTATTCATGTTTAAGCTCTCTGTGGCGCTGGCCGTGATGGGCGCTGTGCTTTATTTCGCCATGGGTGATGCAGCCATGTGGCTAGGGTTCAGTTTGCTCAAGCGTTTAATCTATATCACGGGGTTGGTTGCGCTGGGTGGCTTGAGTTACTTTGCAACGCTGCTGCTGCTGGGATTCAGGCCACGTGATTACATTCGGCGGGTAAAACACTAGATGCAGATTTTCAGACATATCCCGACTGCTTTGCAAGCTCCCTGTGTGCTTGCCATCGGTAATTTTGATGGCATACACCTAGGCCATCAGGCATTGTTGAAAAAACTGGTGCAGTCTGCAGAGGCGCTTGATATCAGCCCCGCAGTGATGACCTTTGAGCCGCATCCGCGTGAATTGTTTACTCCGGAAAGCGCTCCTGCACGCCTGTGCTCTATGCGGGAAAAACTGGAATATTTTGCCCAAGCCGGTGTTGAGCGCGTGTATGTGTTTGCCTTCAATAAGCGATTTGCAAGAATTACGGCTGATGAATTCATGCAAAATATCTTGCGCGGGTCTCTGCATGCAAAGGCAATTTTGGTAGGTGAGGATTTTCGTTTTGGTGCAAAGCGTGCCGGTTCTATTGATGATTTCGTAAGTGCCGGGTTTGATTTGATCAGCCTGCCGCGGGTTGATTTGAACGGCGCGCGCGTATCAAGCACGCGGGTGCGCCTGGCTCTGGCTGATGGCGGGCTCAATGAAGCCGCTGAGCTGCTGGGCAGGCCTTACAGTATCAGTGGTAAAGTCGTGCATGGGGCAAAGCTGGGGCGTCAGCTGGGGTTTCCTACCGCTAATGTACACATGCGGCATGAGCGGCCTGCATTAACCGGCGTATATGCAGTAAAATTAGACGGTTTGCATGCAGTGGCAAACCTTGGGGTTAAACCTACCGTTGCCGGCGTGCCTAAATTATCACTGGAAGTCCATGTGCTTGATTTTAATGGAGACCTGTATGGCAAGCATGTGCATGTCGAATTTCTGTACAAGATACGTGATGAAATGAAGTTCAATGGCCTGGATGCGCTGAAAGCCAGGATTGCAACAGATGTGGAAGTAGCAAAAGATTTTTTTATCAGCCGCTGATTAAGCGTGCAAATTTAGTGTTGGATTGTTAAATGACTGAACAAAATAAAGAGCAAAGCAAGTATAAATTGAACCTGCCTGAGACTGCGTTCCCGATGCGCGGAGACCTGGCCAAGCGTGAGCCAGCATGGTTGAAAAGTTGGCAGGATAAAAAGCTCTATCAACGCATCAGGCAAGCACGCAAGGGTGCAAAGAAATTCATTCTGCATGACGGCCCCCCATACGCCAATGGTGATATCCATATCGGCCATGCGGTTAACAAGATTCTGAAAGACATTATTGTGAAGTCCAAAACCATGAGTGGTTTTGATGCGCCTTATGTGCCGGGCTGGGACTGCCACGGTTTGCCGATTGAACTGGTGGTTGAGAAGAATCACGGTAAAGACATTGCCCCTGCAAAATTCCGTGAGTTATGCCGTGAATACGCAGCCGAGCAGGTTGCACGCCAGAAAAAAGACTTTATTCGCCTGGGTGTACAGGGTGACTGGGATAACCCCTACCTTACGATGGATTTCCGCACAGAAGCCGACATCATGCGTGCTTTGGGTGACATCTATAAGAACGGCTACCTGTACCAGGGCAGCAAGCCTGTGCACTGGTGCGTGGACTGCGGCTCGGCGCTGGCAGAGGCTGAGGTTGAATATGAAGACGTGAATTCACCGGCGATTGATGTGGGATTCAAGGTTGCAGATAACGTTACCTTGGGTAAAGCGTTTGGTGTGGAAGTGACGGGTGATGCCTATGCTGTCATATGGACGACCACGCCGTGGACATTGCCGGCCAACCAGGCCGTGTCTGTGCACCCGGAGATGGATTATGATTTGCTGCAGACGAGTAAAGGCTTGCTGATTCTGGCACATGAGCTGGCTGAGGCTACGCTCAAGCGTTATGGCGAAGAAAATACCAAAGTGCTTGGCGCCTGCAAGGGTATTGTGCTGAAGGGGCTGCTATTAAAGCACCCGTTCGATAATCGCCAGGTGCCAGTCATCTGTGGCGAGCACGTTACCACTGAGGCCGGTACCGGCCTGGTACATACGGCTGCGGCTCACGGTAACGATGACTGGTTGGTTATGCGTGCAAGTTTCCCTAATGAAAAACCGCGTGTTCTGATTGGCGGCGACGGCAAGTTCTTTAATAGTGAGCTGGTGGAGTTTGAGGCGATTCGCGGCTTGGCCAGGCAAGATGCCAATAAAATTATTTTGGCAAAGATGCAGGAGAATGGCGCGCTGCTGGCCAGTGCCCGCCTGAATCATAGCTTCCCGCATTGCTGGCGCCATAAAACACCATTAATGCAATTGGCTACACACCAGTGGTTTATCGGCATGAACGAAACTGATGCAAAAGGGATAAGTTTGCGTGAGCATGCCAATCACGCTGTTGATGAAACAGAGTTTTTCCCGAGCTGGGGCCGTGCGCGCCTTGAAGCGATGATCAAAAACCGCCCTGACTGGTGCGTGTCACGTCAGCGTAACTGGGGTGTGCCGATGCCGCTGTTCGTGCATAAAGAGACTGGTGAGCCGCATCCGCAGACGCTTGAGCTGTTGGAAAAAGTTTGTTTGAACGTTGAACAGCAAGGTATTGAAGCCTGGTTCAGCCTGGATGGCGCCGCGTTCCTGGCTGCAAATGCACCGCAGAATGCAGAGCAATATAAAAAAGTGACGGATACTTTAGATGTCTGGTTTGACTCTGGCGCTACACATGCAGCCGTACTGAAACGCCGCCCTGAATTGCAGCATCCGGCAGATTTGTACCTGGAAGGCTCCGACCAGCACCGCGGCTGGTTCCAGTCCAGCCTGCTGACAGGTTGTGCGATTGATGGCCGTGCGCCTTATGATGCATTGCTCACCCACGGTTTTGTGGTGGATGGCGCGGGTCATAAGATGAGTAAGTCAAAAGGTAATGTGGTAGCGCCGCAAAAGGTCATGGATACCTACGGTGCAGATATTCTGCGCCTGTGGACAGCTTCAACCGATTACTCGGGTGAACTGACGATTTCGGATGAGATTCTGAAACGCGTGGCTGAAAGTTATCGCCGTATCCGTAACACATTGCGCTTCCTGCTGGCGAACCTAGCAGATTTTGATGCAGGTAAGGATCTGCTGCCGGTAAGCGAATGGCTGGAAATCGACCGTTATGCACTGCATTTAACCAGCAAACTGCAGTCTGAGATTCTTGCCGATTATGACCGTTATGAGTTTCATCTGGCGGTGCAGAAATTTGTGAGTTTCTGTTCAGAAGATCTGGGTGGTTTTTATCTGGATATATTGAAAGACAGGTTGTATACCGCAGGTGAAACGTCACACGCACGCCGTGCTGCGCAAAGTGCATTACACCACATCACACATACCATGATGCGTTTGATGGCGCCGATTTTGAGCTTTACCGCAGATGAGATCTGGCAGACGCTGGGCCTGGATGCTGACAAGACCGTGTTCGAGGAAATTTGGTACGAACTGCCTCAGCACGGTTTGACTGAGGCTGACCTGCTGGCCTGGCAGACTGTGCTGGATGTGCGCGCTGTTGCTAATAAAGCGATAGAAGAAAAACGTGCACAGAGTCTGGTAGGGTCTTCATTGCAATCTGAGCTGGATATTTATGCAGAAGGCGCTATCTATGATGCATTAAACCGTTTAGGTGATGATCTGCGCTTTGTGCTGATTGCATCACGTGCAACGCTGCATCAGCGTGCCGGCGCGCTGGATGTGCAGGTGACGCCAAGCGGCCATACCAAATGCGACCGCTGCTGGCACTACCGTGCAGATGTGGGTGCTGATGCAGAGCATGCACATATCTGCGGGCGCTGTGTAAGCAACCTGTTTGGCAAGGGCGAGGCTCGCTCACATGCGTAAGTGGTTCGCTATCAGTGCAATCATCATTGCACTGGATCTGTATACAAAAAGCCTGGTGCAGAAGGCCCTCGCTTATGGCGACCACCTGTTTGTCACCAGCTTTTTTGATCTGGTGCGTTACCACAATGAAGGGGCGGCATTCAGCTTTCTGGCGAATGCCGGCGGTTGGCAGAAGTGGTTTTTTACTGCGATTACAGTGGTTGTGGCGATAGTGATTACTTACTTGATTGTAAAACACCATGCTGAAAAGCTGTTTTGTTCTGGCCTGGCGCTGGTGTTGGGCGGCGCGATTGGCAATCTGTATGACCGGCTGACTTTGGGCTATGTTGTGGATTTTCTCTACTTCCATATCAACGCGCTTTACTGGCCAGCATTCAACGTAGCGGATAGTGCGATTTGTGTTGGTGTGGGCTTGTTGCTGCTGGATAGTTTTAACAAAGAAAAACCTGCTGCCAGTTAATAGCTGATGTGTGTAGCTGGCGGTAAATCAAGGTATAGCTGGTTTTTATGGAATATCCATCATTAGGGTACTGAAATGCCAGACTGGAAAAAACTGATCACAAGCAAGATTGCCTTGGCAAAAAAAGGCAATCAGGCCGGCAAGCCCAACGCCAATGTTCGCATTCCGGTAGGGCAGACTGAAGTCAGGAACTTCCCGCGCTTAGATTTGGGCGTGGTACCTGAAGTGACTACACAAAACTGGCACCTGCGTGTGTACGGGCTGGTAGAGCATGAGCTCAACCTAGACTGGCAGGCGTTTCAGGCCTTGGAACAGGTGACAGACATCTCTGATTTTCACTGTGTAACGCGCTGGAGCCAGCTGGATATGGATTGGCAGGGCGTACGTGCGCATGACATTCTGGCACTGGCGCAGCCTAAAGAAACGGCCAGGTTCGTTACCCTGCATAGCTATGATGGCTACACGACCAATCTGCCGTTAGAAGCATTACTGGATGATGATGTGATTATCGCGCATAGCGTTCTGGGGGCTCCGCTCGCGCCGGAGCATGGCGGCCCGGTGCGTTTGGTGGTGCCCAAGCGCTATGCCTGGAAAAGTGCGAAATGGCTGGAAGTGATTGAGTTTCACGCGTTTGACCGCCCCGGTTTCTGGGAAGTACGTGGTTATCATAACGAGGCTGACCCGTGGCTAGAGCAGCGGTTTAGCGACGACTAAGTTTAAAAAATCTTGATTGCGGCCTGGCTAGTAAACGATGGCTTAATCTGCAATTGACGGGTTGGCGCTCGGTTTTTTACCTAGTTTTCTTTGCAGGGTGCGCCGGTGCATATTCAGGCTGCGTGCCGTGGCTGAGATGTTGCCATCGTTTTCTGCCAGTACACGCTGTATATGCTCCCATTCCAGACGGTTAACGCTGAGCGGGCTGCTGGAAAGTTCTACGTCGGCATTGCCGGACTGTTTCTCAAATGCGGCGACTATCTCATCTGCATCTACCGGTTTCGCAAGATAATGCGTGGCGCCGAGTTTGATAGCCTCAATGGCGGTGGTGATGCTGGCATAGCCTGTTAGCACTACAATCTTGGTGCCTGCTTCAAGTCCCGCAAGCTGCCTGACCAGCACCAGCCCGGAGTTGCCAGGCATTTTAAGGTCAACCACAGCAAATTCAGGCGGGTCATTCTTCGCCAGCTCAATAGCACTTTCAGCACTGTTGGCAAGTGATACGGCAAAGCCGCGTTTGCGCATGGCTACGGCCAGTACATTAAGAAAGTCTTCATCGTCATCTACCAGTAACAAGGTAGCATTTTCATCGGTGGCTTTAATGGCATTATTCAAGCTGCTCATCGCGTTGCTTTCATTTTTCTATGCGTAAATTCTTGAGGGGCAATGTGACAAGGGTGAGTGCGCCGCCATCCCTGTGGTTGCTGATATTGAGCTCACCGTTAAAGCGTGACAAAGTGACCTGTGTCAGATATACGCCTAGCCCCATGCCTTTTTCTACTTTTGAAGTAAAAAATGGCTTGCCGAGCTGTTTTTTGACTTCATCCGAGATGCCGGTGCCAAAATCCCTGATGCTTAGCTGCAGTACGCTTTCATCCCATGTCGCATCAAACAGCACGCGTTCAGGTGAGGCGTCAGCTGCATTATCAAGCAGGTTCTGCAAGGCTTGAATCAGTGTCCTGTCAGTGAATATCAGTGGGTTATGCTGCGTTGCTGCAAGTGAAACTACCAACTCGGTGGCCGGGCGGGTATCGCGCCAGCGCTGAATCAGTTCTTGTATAAACGCTTGCAGCGGCTGGCCGTGGCCGGCGTCGGCGCGAATTTGTCCGGCGTTGCGGGTGATGGATGACAGGATTTCTTTGCAGCGGGTAATCTGGGTGCGCAGTATCTCCAGTTGCTGAAGCTGTTCGGGCTGGCTGGCAAGTTCATTTGCCAGCTCTTTGCTGACGACCGCCATGGTAGAAAGCGGTGTGCCGAGTTCGTGTGCGGCACTGGCAGCCAGCGTTCCCAGTGAGAGTACACGCTCACTTTCAAGCGATTTTTCGCGGATGCTGGCCATGATGTTGTCGTAGTCGCGCAGGTTTTGGCCGATGCGTGTCACGAAAATTGCGATGATAGCGGCGCTGACCACAAACCCCAGCCACATGCCCACAAGCTGAATGTCGAGCGATTTTTCAGCAAGGTAATGCATGTGCAGGTGTGACAGCGGTACATAGTAAAACACGAGCAGGGAATAGCAAGTGATTGCCACTGCGGCAAGCAGCCATGCGTATTCGCGTTTGATGGCGACAGTAGCGACTGTAAGCGGCAGCAGGTACATCCATACCAGGGGGTTGCTGTAGCCGCCTGTAAAATAAAACAAAACGGTAAGTGCGCCCAAATCGCCCAGAAGCTGCATCAACAGCTCTTTATCGCTGACATTGCTATTTTTTTTCAGGCGCACCAGGGTTAAAAGATTGAGTAGCAGCATGCCACCAACAGCAAAAGAAATAGGCAGTTTTGGCAGCGGTATATGCAGGTAGAATAGGGCCAGCGATACCGCGAGCATGAAGATGATCATGATGCTGCGCAGCAGGAAGAGCCGCTTCAAATTGCGGCGTGACGGCGTCTCTAGGCTAAGTGAACTGGTATTCATCAGGCGTTTATTATACGTGGCGATTAATAAATTGCACTGCGACAATTTGTCACATTACAGCATTGCTGATGAGGCCATATAATGCATCTAATTATCATTAAATAATAAAAAAACTCATCGTGAAAAACTATCAAGCCCTGCAGTTAACTTCTTTATTACTGGCAATGTCCGCAAGTTCAGGCGCTTATGCCCATTGTGGCGGTGCCTTTTGTACCGTGAATACCAATTGGGATGTGCAGGGCGTGTGGGATAAGCCTGGTGTGCGCTTGGACTTGCGTGCCGAGTTCATCGACCTTGACCAGCTGCGTAAGGGCAGCCATGACACTGGAGCTGCCGGTGTTGTTGATACGCATGATGAAACGCGTACCATCAACCGCAACTTTATAGGCACGCTGGATTGGAGCATCACCCCGCAATGGGGCCTGACTTTACGGGCGCCGCTGGTGAACCGCTCACATGACCATATTCACAATGTCAATGATGGACTGGGTGGAGTAGAGCCTGAGGCTGAGTCATGGAAATTTACCAAGATAGGGGATTTGCAGGCAGTTGCACGCTATGCATTCCATCAGGATGCCGATGGCGAAGCCGGTGTAAGGTTCGGCCTGAAATTGCCTACAGGTGACATTCACCAGAAAAACAGTGCCGGTGAGCTGGCTGAGCGCAGTTTGCAGCCAGGCTCCGGCAGCACTGACGCATTGCTTGGCGCGTATTATCATGGCCGTTTGCATGGCGCCGGCTGGTTTGTGCAGGGTATGTGGCAGCAGGTGGTGAATGAGCGTGATAACTTCAAACCAGGTCGTCAGCTATCGCTGGATGTAGGGATGAATTATGCGGTAACGCCAAAACTGAGTCTGCTGATTCAGGCCAATGCGCTGCATAAAACAAAAGACACCGGTGTTAATGCCGAGCCTGATGATTCAGGTAGCCAGTCTGTATTCTTAAGCCCGGGTGTCAGCTACCGTATCATGCCTACAGTGCAGGTTTATGGCTTTGTGCAGAAGCCAATTTACCAGCACATGAACGGCACTCAGCTTACAGCCGACTGGTCAGCAGCACTCGGCGTGAGTACACAGTTCTGATTCGATGCATTTTTGCGGTAACCTGTAGGCAGACTTAATCTACAATATGTACATCTATATTGCAGGTTAGAGAGTTTTTCATTATGTTGCCGAAGTTTCGGTTTTCAGTTTGTTCATTGTTGTTTGTTTCAGTCACAACATTGGTACATGCGCAGCCCGTTAACGCAAATGAACAGGCTCAAGGGGCGCGGCCTGAATTATCATGCCCTGTAGCAAATGCCGCTGGTGCTGATGGCCTGCCGGTATATTTTTTCCAACATCATTTCCCTGACGGCGCGCAGGATCTTGCAGTCGCCAAATCCCAACCCGGCGCAGAGGCAGATATTAAACGCGTGACTTTCGGCGGCGACCACGCCGATACCTGCCGTTACAAATATCTTGCCATCGCACGCGGCGGTGACTGGGGCTGGCATCTGGCCTGGGTGGCAGAAAGCGATAGGGTGCTGCGCTATGCGCGTATGGACGGTGAGGCCTGGGTGACATCACCGGTGAAGAAAATTGCGGTACAGGCGCGCACAGCTGGTCAGCCCTATGTGTTCACGTCAGGCTTGCAGTTATGGGTAGTGTGGGTCGAGGCATCAGATGCCAACCGCATCTTCGCAGTGCATTCGGATGATGAAGGCCGTAGCTGGCATGAGGCAGAATTACTTGCTGAAACAGCTGCGGCCTTGAGTGATCTGAAACTGATGGAGATTGACAATAAACCGTATCTGGCAGCGCTTGGCCTGGCTCAGCCTATGCCCTTGGCAGGCAAGTAATTTTCAGGCGGATAATGAACTACGCGCACCAAACTTTTGTATTGTGTGTCAGTTCCATCCAGATCGCCCATGCGCTGGCACCACTCAGCAGCAAGCCGGCGAGGCGCATGCCATAAGGCTCTACTGCATTGGTCTTGAGCTTCAGCCACAGCCACGGTGCCAAAAACAGGGATACACTGGAGCCAAGTGCAAAAGCCGCCATGCTCAGTGCGCCGCCTAATGGCTGGGCATTAAACGATGCGATAATCAGCGCTGAATATAATAAGCCGCACGGCATGAGCGCCCATAGCATGCCTACGTAAAAATAACCGCCGCGTTTTACTGCCAGTTTTTTTATGTAAACCCATATGCTGCGGCCTGCCCGGTCTACCCAGATTGGCTGGCGTGCGTAGATTACCAGCAGCAGCCCCCAGAAAAATATCAGTACATGAAAGAAAGTCCACAGCGGATGCAGTGTAGCGCTGTAGCTGGAAAGCCATGCGATGCTTTGTATGGCGAATGTGGCGATGGCACCGAGTAGTGCATAGCCACAGAGCCGGCCCAGATGGTATTGGTATATGCCGTAGGGTTGTTGCTGCGATTGCGTCAATGCAGTGCAGGCAGCGCCACACATGGCAACGCAGTGCGGGCCGCCTGCGACTCCCATGACCAATGCACTGTAGATGAGCGCTGTCTGCATCGTGATTTAATGCGGCAGTTAAGGCTTGGTCGGCACGCCGGTTGCTGCGTGGTTACGCGCCTGCACTGCGGGTTCAAGCGCATTTTTCTCTTCTTTTGTTTTAGCCTGCTGCAGCGCCTTGTCACTCTGGCTTTCGTCGTGTGCCAGAACCGGGTCCTGGCCGCTTACCGCGATGTACACAGTGGTCAGGCTTGCGACCACGACCACTGCCGGGCCGCCAAAAACCAGCCAGGCATAGCCAGATTTCCACCATTTTGGTTTCTGGTTTGTTTGCTTGTTCTGAGTTTGTTGTTGCGCCATTGCTTGACCCTTAACGTGACATGTAGAAAATGGATTTTTCAGAAATTTCTTCTTTGCTGCTGGCGGCTGTAATCTCGAACTCGATTGGATGCGAACCGCTCTTGATCGAACCATCTTCAATCTGCAGGCTGACAGCGACCATGCGTGATTCTGCAGGACCAACAGTAAACACACCTTCAGATGCGATGCTTAAACCTTTGATACCTTCTACCTCGATGCTGTAGGTTTCGGGTTTCTCGGAAGCATTGGTAATCTGCAGGCGATACACATTCTCTACCATGCCGCCAGCAACCAGGCGTGACATCACGCCGCGGTCACGAATCACGTCAACTTTGAATGTTGCGCGCATTGCCAGCGATGCAATAAACGCAAGGCATATCAGCAGCAGCATGCCGCTATAAATCAACACACGTGGACGGAAAATCTTCTGCACAATCTGTTTCTGCGTCCAGCGCTGCTCAATCCCGTTATGGGTAGAGAAACGTATCAGGCCGCG
>Ga0208392_1000398_pt1 | contig 11802 bp, 10 predicted proteins | sample LakWasMeta3_LOW4_2_FD_183855 | JGI IMG/M metagenome (GOLD analysis project Ga0208392, IMG submission 183855) | Freshwater sediment methanotrophic microbial communities from Lake Washington under simulated oxygen tension - Sediment Metagenome... | ecosystem: Environmental > Aquatic > Freshwater >... | reverse complement strand
CAACAACGGCATACCGATATTTATGGCTCACGGCATCATAGACCCCGTAGTAGCGGTTGAATCCGGCAAGGCCACATTTGATGAGCTAAAAACCATGAACTACAACATTGAATGGCATGATTACGTAATGGAACACAATCTTTGTGTTGAAGAAATTGAGCATATTTCAGAGTTTATGAATTCAATTCTTATCTGACACAAAGTTTCCAAATAATGATTGAGATAATCCATGTCAGGCCACCTGCCCGGCAACGCTTATCCGTGCCGGGCAGGTGGCCTGAACAGAGTGACGCTTTTAACGGGGCTTATGGGCGCTTAATGTGATCGGACGGTATATCACGTCTTGTTAAACCGGTATAAAGCTGTCTTGGCCGCCCTATTTTTTGATCCGGATCCGCGATCATTTCATCCCAATGCGAAATCCAGCCCACGGTTCGGCCCATCGCGAACATCGCGGTAAACATGTTGGTCGGAATGCCTAAGGCATGCAGCACAATGCCGGAATAATAATCGACGTTCGGGTAAAGCTTTTTCTCGATGAAATATTCATCTTCAAGAGCGATACGCTCCAGCTCCAGCGCCAGCTTAAATATTTTGTCATCATGCAGGCCAAGCTCAGTCAACACCTCATGACAAGTTTCGCGCATCAGCTTGGCGCGCGGATCGTAATTCTTGTAAACCCGATGCCCAAAGCCCATCAGTCTGAACGGATCGTTTTTGTCCTTGGCCTTGCTTATAAATTTGGAAATATTCGAGACATCGCCAATCTCCTCAAGCATGTTGAGTACAGCTTCATTGGCGCCGCCATGAGCGGCTCCCCAAAGGCAGGCAATGCCGGCGGTAATGCAGGCATACGGGTTGGCGCCGCTGGAACCCGCCAAACGCACTGTTGACGTCGAGGCGTTCTGTTCATGATCCGCATGAAGAATCAGGATTCTGTCCAGCGCTTTAACCAGGACAGGATTGGCTTCATAGTCATCGCATGGCGTACCCAGCATCATGCGCATAAAATTTTCAACGTAGCTTAGCTTGTTTTGCGGGTACATAAACGGCAGCCCGGTGCTGTATTTATGGCACATAGCTACGATGGTCGGTACTTTGGCGATCAGGCGGATGGCGCTGATGTCACGATCTTTTTTGGACTTAATGTCCAATGCATCGTGATAGAACGCTGACAATGCGCCAACGACAGCCACCATAATAGCCATGGGGTGGGCGTCTCGCCGGAAGCCCTTAAAAAAATTGGTCAGTTGGTCATGCACCATCGTATGCATGGTTATCGTGCTTTCGAAGCGCTGTATTTCATCAGTGTTGGGCAACTCGCCATTCAACAGCAGATAACAAACTTCCAGAAAAGTACAATGCTCTGCAAGCTGCTCAATAGGGTAACCGCGATAAAGCAATATCCCTTTTTCACCGTCTATATAAGTTATCGCTGAACTGCAACTGGCCGTGGAAGTAAAGCCGGGATCATAAGTAAACATGCCGGTCTTCTGATACAGAGATTGGATATCTATGACATCAGGCCCGGTAGTTCCAGATAAAATAGGCAACTCACATAAAGACTGTGTTTTCTCGTTGAAGGTAACACTGCGCAATTTAGTCATGGGTTTTTCTCGGTTTTGAAACATGGTCTGTAGCATCATCAGAAAACCGGCCAAATTGCACATTGCGCAGTTTAGCCGGCCAATTGAATGTGATTACTCTTGACTGGTATTTTAAAGGGAATTTGCTTATCCATTAGCAAACTCCGAAAAATCATTATTCGCGGCAACTGCTCCTGCAGCCATATGAACGGCAATGCGAGCTATTTTTTGGCCGAAGCCGCTCTTTCTACAGCTTGCTTTGCCAATTCAGTCACTTTGGCCCAATTTTTTGCTTTTACCACATCCACAGGCGCCAGCCAGGATCCGCCAACGCAGGCCACATTGCTTAACTGCAAATAATTATTGCAATTTTCCGGAGAAATGCCGCCAGTCGGGCAAAAAGTGACTTTAGGGATAGGCCCTGCGATAGATTTTAACATGGGTATGCCGCCTGCCGCTTCGGCCGGGAAAAACTTGAAATGATCCAACCCATACTCCATGCCCAGCATGAGCTCAGACAGCGTTGATATGCCTGGAATCAGCGCGATATTCCCCTGATTGGCGGCGGCCAACAGCCTGGGGGTTAATCCGGGGCTAATCGCAAAAACGGCGCCCGCTTCTTCCGCAGCTTTTAGTTGTTCGGGCGTAGTAATAGTGCCTGCACCTACAATCGCGTCTTTGACTTCCTGGCTAATCAGTCTTACCGCATCAAGTGCGATAGGCGTACGCAGCGTGATTTCCAATACCGTAATGCCGCCTGCGACCAGAGCCTTGGCCAGAGGAACAGCATCCTCCAGGTTCTGGATGACCATGACGGGCATCACCGGGCAAGCGTTTAAAATAGTGTTAGGTTGAATTTTCCAGTTATTTTGAGTCATTGTCTTACCAAATTTTTATAGTTATTAATCGGCAACAAACAGATTGCAGGCGCCGGTTTCAGCAGAAGACGCGCCCTTACGAAACCCGCCGAACAATTCGCGGCCCATGCCGAAATGATGGCCTCTGGCGCTGTTTTCTGCAGGAATGCGCGCATTGAACTCATCCGCATCGACCAGCACATTGACCTCGCCGGTTTGAGTGTTTAAATGGATGATGTCGCCGGTGCGCACTTTAGTCAAAGGCCCGCCCTCTTCACACTCGGGACACATATGGATAGCTGAAGGCACTTTACCCGAAGCGCCGGACATCCGTCCATCCGTAACCAACGCAACTTTAAAGCCTTTATCCTGCAATACGCCAAGCGCCGGGGTCAATTTGTGCAGTTCTGGCATACCGTTGGATTTCGGCCCCTGAAAGCGCAGCACCACAATCACATCTTTCTCCAATTCGCCGCGTTTGAAAGCCGCAACCACGTCGTCCTGATCATCAAACACCATTGCAGGCGCTTCAACAACCTGGTGCTTTTCCGCTACCGCAGAAACTTTAGACACGCCGCGCCCCAAATTGCCGTGCATCACATGCAAGCCGCCACCGGCTGCAAAAGGCTTGGCAACAGTGCTGATGACTTCCGGGTCCAAAGAGGCTTCAGGGCAAGGCTCCCAGATTAACTTGCCGTCGACTAACTTAGGCTCTTGAGTGTAATGGCTCATGCCGCGTTGATCAGCAACCGTCAGTATATCTTCATGCAACAGGCCATTTTTCAACAGCTCGGCAATCAGTACGCCCATACCGCCGGCGGCCTGGAAATGATTGATGTCGGCCTGGCCGTTCGGATAAATGCGGGTTAGCAACGGCACCACTCTGGACAATTTGTCAAAATCGTCCCAATTGATAATGATACCGGCCGTACGCGCAATGGCGATCAGATGAATCGTGTGATTGGTGGACCCGCCCGTTGTTAACAAACCGACAATCGCATTGACAATCGCTTTTTCGTCGATCATATGGCCGATCGGACGGAAATCGTTGCCCATTGCAGTGAATTTCAAGACCTGTCTGGCGGCAGCTTTGGTCAGCTCATCGCGCAACGGCGTGTAAGGGTTGATGAACGAACTGCCCGGCAGATGCAGCCCCATGATCTCAACCATCATCTGATTGCTGTTTGCGGTGCCGTAGAAGGTACAGGTACCCGCACTGTGATAGGAGGCGGCCTCGGACTCCAGCAGTTCCTTACGGCCGACTTTACCCTCGGCGTAAAGCTGGCGGATACGCACTTTTTCCTTGTTGGACAGACCGCTGGGCATGGGTCCTGCCGGTACGAATACGGCCGGCAAGTGGCCGAAACTCAACGCGCCGATCAACAAGCCCGGCACAATTTTGTCGCAGACGCCCAAGTACAGCGCGCCGTCAAACATATTGTGGCTTAGGCTCACAGCCGTCGCCATCGCAATCACATCGCGGCTGAATAACGATAATTCCATACCCGGACGGCCTTGGGTGACGCCGTCGCACATCGCCGGTACCCCACCTGCAAACTGGGCAACGCCACCGGCCTCCTTGATAGCAGCCTTGATCAACGCAGGCGCGTCTTTGTATGGTTCGTGTGCCGACAGCATGTCATTATAAGAAGAGATAATCGCAATGTTGGCCTTTTGCTGTCCGGTCAAATCGATTTTCTCGCCGGCGCCACAGGCAGCGAAGGCGTGCGCCAGATTGCCGCAAGCAAGCTCGGCGCGATGCGGCTCTTTCTTTGCCGCCGCATCGACACGTGCCAGATAGGCTGAACGAGTCTCACGGCTGCGCTCAATAACTTCGTTAGTGACTTTTTCTAATACAGGATGCATCGTTGTTCCTTACTGTAATGTTTGCACATCAAGATTCGGTTGATCAAAGCTTAATTCTGAACCTTCCCCGGACGGGTAGAAAAATGGTACGCGATGCGTACCCTACAGAGCTATTAAATCTTAATGGGCAATAAGTATATCTACATTAATCTGAGCCAGATCAAGGCATTAGCCTTATATTGGTTTTCAGGCTTCATCTTCCCAGGCTCGTTCGTCTCTGGCAATTAATTCGTTCGCAGCTTCAGGCCCCCAAGTGCCTGCTGCATAAGGTTGCGGCGCCGCATCGATATGCGCCCACGCATCCTGTATCGAATCAATCCAGGTCCATGCTTGTTCAATTTCCTCCCGGCTAAGAAACAGCGTGGGGTTGCCGCGCATGGCTTCCAGCACCAATTTCTCGTAACCGCCGAAAATTTTGCTGTTTTTAAAGGTCTCGAAAAAGCTCAAATCCAGCTTGGTTTTTTGCAGCTTAATATTTTCATCGATACCCGGTATTTTGTTGAGTATCTGAACTTCCACGCCTTCGTTCGGCTGCAAATGGATAATCAGTTTATTTGATGGAAGATCCTTAAAGCTGTCTCTGAAAATATTATGCGGCAATTGCTTGAAGTTAACGACGATTTCAGTGCGCTTATATTTCATGCGCTTGCCGGTACGCAAGTAAAACGGTACACCGGCCCAGCGCCAGTTATCAATAGCCACCTTCACGGCGACAAAACTTTCCGTGGTGCTATCAGTATTAGCGCCATCTTCTTCAAGATAGCCCGGCACTGGCTTGCCCTTGAGATCTCCTGCCGTGTACAGCCCGCGAACGGTCTTTTGCGCGACATTTTCTCGAGTGATCGGCCGCAACGCGGACAGAACTTTTATTTTTTCATTGCGAATGCTTTGCGCTTCCAAATTGGCCGGCGGCTCCATCGCCACGAAAGTCAGAATCTGCAACAAGTGATTTTGCAGCATGTCACGCAGCTGTCCGGTTTTATCAAAATAATCCCATCGCCCTTCAATACCGACTTCTTCAGCCACAGTAATCTGGATATGGTCAATGGCATTATGGTTCCAGTTGGCGGTAAAAATGGAGTTGGCAAAGCGCAACGCCAATAGATTGAGCACTGTCTCTTTACCCAGATAATGATCGATGCGGTAAACCTGTTTCTCGCTGAATACCTCGGCAACGGCATCATTAATCTCTTTGGAGGACTTGAGGTCATGGCCGATCGGTTTTTCCATGACCATGCGCGATTGTTCATTCAAAACCCCGCATTTAGCCAGCCCTTGGCAAATATTGGTAAACAGGAAAGGGGCAACGGCAAAGTAATTCACCATAACCCTGGACTGCCCGCCGATAACGGTTTTCAACAACTGATATTGGTCCAGCTGAGTCAAGTCTATTTTCAGGTACGCAAACCTGGCAGCAAACCTTGCCCATACTTGCTCATCAATGGCTTCATTTAAAAACTCTTGCAAGCTTTTATGGATGATTCCGACGAACCCTGAACTATCGCCCTCATGTTGATCTATGCCTATGATTCGGGTATCGGCTTCAATCAAATTGGCTTTTTCAAGCCGATATAAGGAAATGAGCAACTTGCGGCGGGATAAATCGCCCAAAGCGCCGTAAATAACCAGATCACAAGGTTTAAATGCAGTTTGTTCGTTCATGGATGCGTTGTTGAATAATTGTTATAGCCGGCACCAGTCCGGCATTTTATAGACAGAAAAACAAACGCCTATTATCGCAGAATTTGCTTCAGGATGCAGTTCTGGATGTACGTCCTTGGCGCAGGACTTGCTATTTAAGCTTAAAAATTAGCAAAACGGTTATATACGTAGTATTCGTATCGAATCGATATTTTGTTGACAGTGCTCAAGCTTCTTATATAGTATTGATCCGCTACTACAACAAAAAGAATATTTCACCCGTGATCCACCTATTGCCGACACGCTCCGTAACTTGACGGCTGAGATGGTTGATCACTTAAAAATATCAAGATGAAGTAGTTTATCAGGAAGAAGCAGCTCCGGCGTTGATGAAAGCCTTGATCTTCATATCAACCTTAGCGCATCCATTGAGGACTTAAACCAACAAGAGGTATAGAAAATGAACCAAAGAGCACAAGCAGAAGAAGCACCCGTAAAAGACAAATTCTGGCTGTACGTTGGCGGCACGATAGCGACTTTATTGATCGTCATTGCAATGGTCAAACAAAGCGAGAATGAAAAGTTTGCCCCTATTAAACAGCAGCTGGAAGAAGAAACAGCTCTCATGAACATCCGTGTATTGGGCGACCATTAATTCATGACAAGGCGTTATTGCTAATTTTAACGGTTATATCAAACCTAGATTAGCTTGCGCACTTGCCCATGAATTAACCGCAGTATCATGCACAACTTAAAATATTAACGAGGAAAGAACCATGAAACTTAAACTGATATGCCTGTGCGCGACGTTAGCTTTTTTTTCGGGCGCAGCGTCGGCTACAGAATATATTTACAGGGACCTGATGGCTAACACACTGCCTTCGGCGAACTGTGACGCAGAATCCGAAGCCAAGGAAACAGCATCAAAACCTTATAACATCAGTCGATATTCCAAAACATTTTGCCAATCGCAAGGTTATGGCTGGCATGTTGAAGCAGTAAAGGATGAAGGCAAGGCTACCTGCACACCATGCGACGGTGCCAATAAGGGAAAAAGTCAGTGCCATTTGGAAGATATGGTTGTGACCTGCAAACGTATCAAACCCGGCTCTGTCGGCATGTTACCTGGAAAGAGTTAATGCCAAAGCGTGAGCAAAAAGACACCCTGTTTGCTCACGCTTATCCCACAGGGTGAAAGTAAATCATCCTTATCCGGGTTTTTTGCACAAACTTCCTTGATCTATCCGGCCTTCCTCAATTCATGCTTGCGATTTAAAAGCATGCGGCGGCGACTTGATCTTGTCACGAAAATATCCTCGCGTATTAATCGCCAAGCAGCGTCAGTGTGCACACCGCTGTCAAATACAATACTTATTCAAAAACATTGACCGCTGACCGCAATCTTCTTTATCCCATCCAGTTGTCCGGCGGTGGCTTATAATATTGCCATTAACTATCCGTCAATCCGTTCCTAATTATAAAAATGCCAGACTCAAAAATTTATCTGAATGTTCCTTTTGCGCAAAAGGATGAAGCGAAAGCACTCGGCGCAAGATGGGATGCCGTCAAAAAGAAATGGTATGCAACGGCAAGCAAGGACATTACGCTGTTTGCCCGGTGGCAGGTTGAACCAGGTACCGTTGAACCCGTATCGAAAACTTCATCTTCCACTAGCGGCTCTTCTCCCGCAAAGTCAGCCGGCGTCAAAACCCATGCAGCGATTAAAGATTTTGTTGCCTATAATGGCGATGTTCCGCCGTGGAGTTAACATTTGCTTCAGCATGTCTGTTTAAGAAGCTAACCACAGAGGACACGGATGCAGGAGCAATTGTCGAGAACACGGAGCTTTATATTGCATTAACTCCGTGTCCTCCGTGTTCTCTGTGGTGAATAATCCTTTCAGCCTGATTGGGCTAATACTTTCACATTCTCTTTCGCACCGCCGCCCAACGCCTTGTAAACCGCGACAAGATGGGTGGAGGCGGCGGCTTCCGAACGGGCCAGCTCGATTTCGGCTACGTACAGGGTGCGCTGGGCATCGAGAACGTCCAAAAAGGATATGACGCCTTCCTTGAAACGCAACTGAGACAAGCGCACCGATTCCTGCAAATCCGCAACCGAGCGGCTCAATGCCTGCCTTCGAATTTCTTCTTTCAAATAATGGGTCAGCGCCGTTTCGGTTTCCCGAAGCGCGTCGAGCACGGCTTTTTGGTAGCCCAGATAAGCCTCTTTTTGCCGGGCTTCGGCCAAATCGATGCCGGCCTGGATACGGCCGAAATTCAGCAGCGGCTGCATCAAGTTGGCGGCGGTGCCGTAGGAAAAAGATGCCGATTTAAACAGGCTTTCGATGTCGGTGTTGCGCAGCCCCAAAAACGCCGACAGCGACACTTTCGGGAACAGTTCGGCGATTGCGGCGCCTTGCATCGCGGTGGCGGCCGCCAGCCGGCGCTCGGCAATGCGGATGTCCGGACGTTGACGGATGGTTTCGGCGGGCGGCGTCAGTAGCATTTGCGCCGGTGCCGGCGGAACTGCGGCCGGTTGCTTAAGTTCTGCCGCCAACGTGCCGGGTTGCTGGCCAATGAGCACTTCCAGTTGATGCAATGCGGAAATCAGGCCGGCTTCCAGCGCCGGTATCTGAGCTTCCGTAGCTTCCGTCTGAGCCCTGGCGCGCACTACGTCGTGCCGCGTGCCAACGCCTTCCCTGAACAATTTATCGGTTAACTTGAGCGTATGTTGCTGCGACTCCAGATTCGAATGGGTGATACCCAACTGGTTTTGCAAGCTGCGGTAATCAATGTAGCTGCGCGCCAGTTCAGCGGTCAGCGTCACCAGGGCCTGGCGATACTCTTCCCCCGCCGCATCAAGATCGGCAGTCGCCGCTTCCAGGCGCCGCTGCTGGCGGCCGAACAGATCGATCTCCCACAACGCGTCAAACCCCAATTCGAACAGATTGAATTTGATGCCGGGCGCAAAGCCGGGAAATGGATTTTCGTTACGCTGGGCACCGGCTACGCCGTTGACGGTCGGGAATAGTTCGGCCCGGGTGCTGCGCCGTTCGGCTCGGGCCTGATCAATCCGTGCCAACGCCATCTTGACATCCAGGTTTCCGGCTAGGGCCTTATCCATAAGGCGATCCAGTCCGGCATCGCCAAGATTTTTCCACCAGGTTTTCAAGGCTTCCTGATTTGCGCCCTCGCTATTCAAGCGCAACGCAGACTGTGGCGCTTGCCAACGTTCCGGCACCGCAGGGGCTTGTTCCTGATAATCAGGGCCCATCGCGCAGCCGCTCAGCAATAATAACCAGTAGAGGTTACGCTTCATAGCCGTGTCCTCTCAGGAAGAAGGAAACGACTGTGCTGATCAGCCGTTGTTTTACCGTTTCACTCAGGCCGGATTGCAAGCCTAGCAGGCAGCGGAAATGTTGATCGCCTTTCAGCATATCCAGGAACAAGCGGCTCGATGTCTCCAAGTCGGCGATCTTCAGGATGCCGCGGGCATTGAGTTCGGCAAGATAAGAGGCCATTTGCCGCAACACCGGTTCTGGACCGGAACGGTAAATCAGTTCGCCCAGCTCCGGAAACTGTTGCTGTTCGGCGATGATCAGCCGGTAAAGCTGCAAAGCTTCTTCGGCATACACCAGATCGATGAATGCGCCGGCGATAGCGCTCAAGCCAGCCACCGGGTCGTTAAGTTCAGTCTGTACGCTGCTGAGCGTGCTGAGCAAGGCCTCGCACCGGCACTCGATCACGGCGGCGAACAAGTCCTGCTTGCTTTTGAAATGATTGTACAGTGTTGGCTTGGAGACCGGCGCCGCCTCGGCGATGGCTTCCATGCTGGCGCCGCTGTAGCCGTGAGCAATGAAAGCACGGGTCGCGGCATTGAGTATGGCTTGCCGTTTGGGATTATGGGGTTTGTTCATGGTATTGCTGAATAAATTTGTTGCATCAGTGAGAGCTTGATGGCTAGAATAAACTACACCGTTTAGTTAATCAATAGCCATTCATCCTTTATGCCATCCAGCAAAAAAATCTTAATCATTGCGCTAATCCTGACCGCAAGCGCGGGTGGAGTCTTTTATTGGCTGCAAGCCGTCCATCCTTATGAAAGTACCGACAACGCCTATCTGAAGGCGCATACCAGCTTGATCAGCCCCAAAGAAAGCGGCTACATCAAGGAAGTGCTGTTTCAGGATAACCAGTTGGTCTCGCAGGGCGATGTGCTGGCGGTGATTGACGATCATGATTTCCAGGCCAAGCTGGCCCAGGCCGAAGCGCAAGTTTTATTGGAAAAAGCGCATATCCAGACGCTGGAAACTGACAAACGCACGCAAGGCGCCAAGATTCGTCAGGAAAGCGCCAACATTGCCGCTTCCGAGGCCGATCTGGAAAGAGCCGCGAAAGATTTGAAGCGCTTCGGCAATCTGGCCGAAGAAGGGGCAGTTTCAACGCAAACCCGTGACGCGGCCGAGTCCACGCATAAACAGGCAAGCGCCCAGCGGGACAAAGTCCGTTCCGCCCGGCAGGAAGCGGAAAGCCAACTGGCGGCTTTGGACGCGCAGATCGAGGAAACGCGCGCCCGGCTCAAATCCGCCGAAGCCAATCTGGAACTGGCCCGCATCGATCTGGCGAACACTCGGATCACGGCGCCGATGGCCGGCATCATCGGTAATCGTAGCGTACAGCTCGGGCAATTGGTCAGATCCGGCAGCGTGCTCGGCCATCTGATTCCGGCCCAAGGACTGTTTGTGGAAGCCAATTTCAAGGAAACCCAGATCGCCAGGATGCGGCCGGGCCAACCGGTGGAAATCAGCGTCGATGCTTATCCCGACCAGGTTTTTGAAGGCGTGGTGGACAGTTTCGCTCCGGCATCGGGTTCCGAATTCAGCCTGCTACCGCCGGAAAACGCGACCGGCAACTTCACCAAGATCGTGCGACGGGTGCCATTGAAGATTGCGTTCAAGCCAGGCGCCGACCTGAGCCGGCTGCGGCCGGGGCTTTCCACGGTAATCAAGGTCAAGGTGCTGTAAGCAGACATGACAACAACAGCGTCAACAGCCATAGACAGTAACGCCGCACCGGAGCAGCAACCGGTCAGTACCGAGCAATGGCTCGGTTTTTTCGCGATGGTGTTCGGCATTTTCATGGCGATTCTGGACATCCAGATCGTTGCCAGTTCATTGGAGCAGATTCAGGCCGGCTTGTCGGCGACTGCGGACGAAATCACCTGGGTGCAAACCGCCTATCTGGTCGCTGAAGTAGTGATTATCCCGCTGTCCGGCTGGCTGGCGCGGGCCTTTTCCACGCGCATTCTGTTCGTGTTGTCCTGCGGCGGCTTTACTTTAATGAGCTTGTGCTGCGTGCTGGCCTGGAACCTGCCGTCCATGGTGGTGTTCCGCGCTTTCCAGGGCCTGTTCGGCGGCGCCATGATACCGACCGTGTTCGCGGTGATCTACACGCTGTTTCCGCCTCGGCTGCAACCGTCTATGGTGATCGTGGTCGGCATGGTAGTCATGATTGCACCCACCGCGGGTCCTGTGCTGGGCGGTTACCTAACCGAAGTCATGTCCTGGAAAGCGCTGTTCCTGATCAATCTGATGCCGGGCGTGCTGGTGTGTTTGGCGGCATGGCGGTTCGTCCGGGTGGATGAACCGGAGTGGGAGCTACTGCAAAAAATCGATTTTCTCGGCATCTTTTACATCGTGGTCTTTCTCGGCAGCTTGCAATTCGTGCTGGAAGAAGGCGTCAAGGAACAATGGTTCGAGAGCCGGGAGATCGTATTTTTCAGCCTGGTTGCAGCGGTATCCGGTATCGCCATGTTCCACCGGGAATTGACCATCGACCATCCGATCGTAG
>Ga0208392_1000396_pt1 | contig 11814 bp, 9 predicted proteins | sample LakWasMeta3_LOW4_2_FD_183855 | JGI IMG/M metagenome (GOLD analysis project Ga0208392, IMG submission 183855) | Freshwater sediment methanotrophic microbial communities from Lake Washington under simulated oxygen tension - Sediment Metagenome... | ecosystem: Environmental > Aquatic > Freshwater >... | reverse complement strand
GACAATTCAAGGCGTGAATGCGAAAGGTTGGGTAAGAACTTTTAGAAACAATCAATTTATCGCGTTGAACGACGGTTCGACCATCAATAATATACAATGTGTTGTCGATTTCGAAAACACACCCGAAGAAACTTTAAAAAGAATCACAACTGGAGCAGCGATTTCGGTAACAGGAGATTTAGTAGAAAGCAAAGGCGCTGGTCAGAAATTTGAAATCAAAGTCGAAAAACTGGAAATTCTTGGCGACTCGGATGCGGAGAAATTCCCAATGCAGCCAAAGAAACATTCTTTGGAATTCTTGCGTGAAAATGCGCATTTAAGAGTTCGTACCAATGCTTTTGGAGCTATTATGCGCATTCGTTCGGTTTTGTCTTATGCTGTTCACAGCTATTTTCAACAAAAAGGTTTCGTGTATGTGAATACACCAATCATCACCGGTTCTGATGCTGAAGGTGCTGGCGAAATGTTTAAAGTTACTGCTTTACCTTTTGACAATCCACCAAGAACCGAAGACGGAAAAGTAAATTACAAAGAAGATTTCTTCGGAAAAGAAACCAATTTAACCGTTTCCGGACAATTAGAAGGCGAAACTTTCGCTATGGCTTTGGGCCAAATTTATACTTTTGGACCAACCTTTAGAGCAGAAAACTCAAATACTTCTCGCCATTTGGCTGAATTTTGGATGATAGAACCCGAAGTGGCTTTCAATGATTTGAATGACAATATGGACTTGGCAGAAGATTTTATCCAATATGTTATCAAATACACAATGGAAAAATGTGGAGATGATTTGAAATTCCTGGAAGGACGATTATTGGAAGAAGAAAAATCAAAACCACAAGCTGAAAGAAGCGAAATGGCTTTGCTGGAAAAACTAAACTTTGTATTGGAAAACAATTTTAAACGCGTTTCTTATACTGAAGCAATTGATATTTTGAGAGATTGTACGCCAAACAAAAAGAAAAAATTTCAATACATTATCAACGAATGGGGTGCTGATTTACAATCAGAACACGAACGTTATTTGGTAGAAAAACATTTTAAAAGTCCCGTAATCTTGTTTGATTATCCAGCCAATATCAAGGCTTTTTACATGCGTTTGAACGAAGACGGGAAAACCGTTCGCGCTATGGACATCCTTTTTCCAGGAATCGGGGAAATCGTAGGAGGTTCACAAAGAGAAGAACGTTTTGACGTTTTAATCGAAAAAATGAAAGCTTTAGGAATTGATGAAGAAGAATTGTGGTGGTATCTTGATACTCGCAGATTCGGAAGCGCGGTTCACTCTGGTTTTGGACTAGGATTCGAAAGATTGGTACTTTTTGTAACCGGGATGACCAATATTCGTGACGTAATTCCTTTTCCAAGAACGCCGATGAATGCAGAATTTTAATTAAAGTTGATTTACTTCGTCAGTTCGCTGACGCTCGTGTGTGGATTTGGTTATTTGTGGATACGTTCCAAATAACCAAATTAACGAATAACCAAATAAACTAACATGTTAAAACAATTTCTAAATCTTAAACTGTCTCAGAAATTATCTCCACAACAAATCCAGTTGATGAAGTTAATTCAATTGCCTACGCAAGCATTCGAACAACGTTTGTTGGAAGAAATGAATGAAAATCCGGCATTGGAAGCAGGAACCGAGGAAGAAGAAATTTACGACAAAGATGAATTCGACAATGATGATGCCAATGATGAATTCGACGATTATGACGATAATGACAGCGAAGATACCAGCGACGTTAATATTGACGAATATTTAAGCAGCGACGAAACGCCAGATTACAAAACCCAAGCCAATAATTACAGTGATGATGACGAGGAACGTGAGTCACCATTGGTTGCACCCATTAGTTTTCACCAGGATTTAATCAACCAGCTGAACACTTTTATATTAAACGACCAAGAGCGGGAAATTGCAGAATTTCTCGTGGGAAGCATTGACGATATGGGTTATATCCGACGAAGTATTCCAGATATGGTCGACGATATGGCATTTACGCAAGGCATTTATACCGACGAAAAAACGGTTGAAAGAATGCTGAACATCATTCACGAATTGGAGCCTTCGGGTGTAGGCGCGCGGGATTTGCAGGAATGCTTATTGTTACAATTGAAACACAAAACACCTACGGAATATGTGGCTTTGGCAATTGACATTATCGAAAACCAGTTTGACGCCTTTACCAAAAAACATTACGACAAACTGTTACAAAAATATGCTGTTTCGAATGAGCAACTCAAAACGGCCATTCACGAAATAGAAAAACTCAACCCGAAACCGGGCGGTTCTTTTACAGGAAGCAACAAAATAACGGAACACGTTGTTCCGGATTTCACCATTCGAATTGTTGACGATGAATTGGTTTTGACCCTAAACGGAAGAAATGCACCGTCTTTGCACGTTTCCAAAGATTATCAGGAAATGATGCAAACCTATAAAAGTTCCCGAGACAAATCGAATGCTCAGAAAGATGCAGTTCAGTTTATTAAACAAAAACTGGATTCGGCCAAATGGTTTATTGACGCCATCAAACAGCGCCAGGAAACGCTTTATGTGACGATGAATGCGATTATGCATTACCAGCGAGAATACTTTCTTGAAGGCGATGAAACCAAGCTAAAACCAATGATTCTAAAAGACATCGCCGATATGGTGGGTCTTGATATTTCGACAATCTCCCGCGTGGCGAACAGCAAATATGTGGAAACACCTTATGGAACAAAACTAATCAAAGAATTCTTCTCGGAAGCGATGAAAAACGATCAAGGCGAAGACGTTTCGACACTCGAAATCAAGAAAATTCTACAAAATGTAATTGAAGACGAGGACAAACAAAAACCGCTTCCAGACGATCAATTAGCTGAAATCCTTTTGGAAAAAGGCTACCCAATTGCCCGAAGAACTATTGCGAAATATAGGGAACAATTGGATATTCCTGTGGCGAGAATGAGGAAGAAAATGTAACAATTAATCATTTTGAAAAAAATCCTTCCTTTTTTTTCCTATATATTCCATCCGATATTTATTCCGGTGTATGCCGCCTTATTTTACTTTTTTTTGAATAATTCTTATTTTACAAATCCAGAAAAATACTTCGTTGTTTTTCAAATAGTGATTATCACGATACTGCTTCCTGTTCTCTTTTTTTTCGTGTTGCACACTGCCGGACAAGTGGATTCCGTAATGATTTCGGAAATATCACAACGCAAAACACCATTGGTTATTCAGTGCTTTTTGACTATTTTATTGGTACGAAAAAGCATCACTTTAACCCACTTTCCTGAATTTCATTTTTTCTTTTTGGGAGGTTTGATAAGTACTGTTTTAGCTTTGGTTTTATTGTTTTTTAGGACAAAAGCCAGTCTTCATTTGGTAGCCATAAGTGCCTTGACTGTTTTTATTATTGGATTAAGCATCCACAATCAAACCCGAAACATCAATTTGATTGCGTTTCTAATGCTTATGAATGGCGTTGTGGCTTCCTCAAGATTAGAAATGAAAGCACATACGGGTAAAGAATTGGTAATTGGATTTCTTTTGGGAGTTTTTCCTCAACTGCTTTTATTGCGTTTATGGCTATAAAATATAGAACATAATTCCGATATTCAACGAATTCATATCAATGGATCCAGTGCTGGTTTTTGCCGATTGAAACAAGGAATTCAAACCATAATAAGCATAAACATTTATAGAATTATAACCTGATGAAAGATATGCTCCGTATTGAAATTTATTAAAACCTTTATTATTGGTGACCACTATTTTGCCTTGCGCATCTTCATAAACTGATTTATCATAAATCAAATAACCCATCTTAAATCCTCCGTAAATCCTCCAAAATTTATGGCTTTCATACGTTGATGTTCGCCACCTGAACTCGATGGGAACTTCGACCAAAAATTGTGTGAATTTATTTTTATTGTAGCTGATATTGGGATCAATAATTGTGTAAACCGGTATTTGATTGGGTTGTGTAATGGCTAGATTTTGATTGTAATTGTTGTATGAAAAACCAAGTCCAGGAGCTATCGCAATAGTTCTTTTTTTGTTGATGGGCATATCTCTAAGAAATCCCAAAGAAAATCCCGATGAAAATTTATCTTGAGTCAAACCAGCTGGCTTGTTTTGTAAAGTATTAAGGGTAAATCCAAAATAAAACTGGTCTTCTCTATAAAGCGAATCAATTTTCACAGAAGGCAAAACAGGATTGGTGCTTTGCGAAAAAACATTGACCACAGTGAATAAAAAAAATGTTTTGAGAAATAAACGCATATTGAATTTTTGTGGGATAAATTTACAAAAAAAAGGCAACCGAAAGGCTACCTTTTTTAGATTATAAAAATTATGTTGCAGAGAGGAAGGGATTCGAACCCTCGATATGTTGCCATATACACGCTTTCCAAGCGTGCGCCTTCAGCCACTCGGCCACCTCTCTATTTAATTTGAGGTTGCAAAGAACACGAAAAAATTTGACTTAAGAAAATTAATACTCGCTTTTTATGACAATTCTCCACGCAATGATGTTTCGAAAATTGTTTTAAAAATATCCTGCGGAACATTTTGTGCCAATAAGTACATCAATTTAGTAATCGCCGCTTCAGTAGTGATGTCTTTGCCTGAAATGACCCCAATTTCTTTCATTGCAGTACTCGTTTCATATTTTCCCATAGTTACACTTCCTATAGAACATTGCGTTACGTTAACAATTTGCAAACCTCTAGTTATTCCGTTTTTCAAAAGTGATAAAAACCAATCCTCTGTTGGTGCGTTTCCTGCGCCGTACGTTTCCAACACAATTCCTTTAAGTTCCGGAATGCCAAGAATAGCTGCCAAAACAGCTTCACTAATACCTGGAAACATTTTAATAATTGCCACGTGAGTATCCAAATTCTTATGAATCCTCAATTTTTTAATCCTTGCCTTTGGCAGAAATAATTCGGGATATGTTTTTAAAAGTACTCCTGATTCTATCAAAGTGGGGTAATTTGGCGAAATAAATGCATTGAAATTTTCTGCATTTATCTTTGTAGTTCTGTTGCCTCGATACAATTTGTATTCAAAATAAAGACATACTTCACTAATGGCTGGTTTGTTGTCTTGTCTTAGAGAAGCAATTTGGATAGCGGTTATCAAATTTTCCTTGGCATCGGTTCTTAAATCTCCGATGGGTAATTGTGATCCGGTAAAAATTACGGGTTTTGACAAGTTTTCGAGCATAAAACTCAATGCTGAAGCAGAATATGACATTGTATCTGAGCCGTGTAAAACTACAAATCCATCAAATCGAACATAATTAGCCTCAATAATTACGGCAATTTCCGTCCATTTTTCGGGATTCATATTGGAGGAATCGATTGGCGTTTCAAAAGAAACCGTTTCAATATCACATTCCAATTGTTTTAGTTCCGGAATTTTTTGAAGTAGTTTTCTGAAATTGAAAGCCTTCAGTGCTCCGGTTTCAAAATCCTTCATCATACCAATGGTTCCGCCGGTATAAATCAAAAGAATTTTGGCTTTAGATTGCATTTTCGTATTTCAATTTATTGACAACAGGATTGGCATACATCGCCAAAAAACTTTGCAATGCCAGTGGATCATTATGATCAATTCGCATTTCTAATCTGCGTTCAAAAAGCGATTTTTCGTTTTCTGTGTACAAATGTTGATGGGAATTGGTTTTATGCAAAATATCGTAAGCAATATAATTAGTTGGCCACAGTTTATAGTTACGCAAAATAGATTCATCAATAACCTGAGCCAAAGCTTGAATTTGTTTATTGGAATTATCAAATTGCGACTTAATAAGATCTAATTCGTGGTCAAGAACGTCTCCAACGTGAAGATGAATGCGTTTTTTTTGTCCCATAACACCACTCATCAGGTTGATAAAATCTTCGTTTTTTTCCTTGATGTAAATTTCTTGCTTGGCTTCAGCCAAAAGTTGGGGCATTTTCAGAGCATCTGTCGGATCATATTCATACGAAATTGAAACGGGAACTATTTTTATTTTCTTGAAATAATCCATCAGATTTTCTTCGTCAGAAGCCATCGAAAGCATTTTTAAAACTCCTGGATTTGTGGCGTCATTTCCGTCTTTTGTTCTTCCTTCTCGCTGTGCTATCCAAACGGAGCGATTTTCGTGTTGCAATAACTTGCTAATATATTCTGATAATAATTTTGAACTTTGCAGCATTTCTCTGGGCGATAATCCTCTTTGAACCAAAAAATTTCGGTTTAATCTGGCCAGTACTCTTAAGAAAGATTTTTTAACCAAATTATCCCCAATTGCTGATGCGGTCATCACTAATTTATGCTCGAATAAACAAGCGTTTAGTAATGACGTGTCTAAAAGAATATCTCGATGATTCGAAATAAACATATAAGCAGTGTTTTTTTCTAACTTTTCAAAACCTGAAGTTGTCAATCCGTCGGAGGTTTTTTCTAACACTTTTTGAAGTGATTTGTAAATGAAATTACATTGAAAATCCCTGGTAGAATGAGTTCGTAGAAGCTGTTCTTTCCAAATTTCGTCCGGAAGATCCGGAAAAGTAAAATTCATCAATGCCTTCATCATTGGGTGATGAACCACATTTTGAATAGCATCATTTACTTCAGTATCATAAAACGGACGAATAGCGTCAAATTTTGACATATAACATATTTTTTATAAGAACAAATGAACAAATTTTTTATCAAAAATAGTCGAATTCTAAGTTAAATCCCAAATATAGCTTTAGAATTTTCAGTAGTAATTCGTGCAATTTCTTCTTTTGGTAAATTATAAATCGCAGCCAGTTTATCGACAACATTTATTAGGTAACTACTTTCATTGCGTTTTCCTCGAAAAGGAACTGGAGCTAAATACGGAGAATCGGTTTCAAGAACAATGTATTCCAAATCAATTTGTTTCAAAAATTGGTCGATTTTTCCATTTTTGAAAGTTACCACTCCCCCAATTCCCAGTTTCATATTATAAGAAATCGCTTGTAAAGCTTGTTCGTAAGTTCCGGAAAAGCAATGAAAAATCCCGAACAAATCCGTAGCTTTTTCTTCCTCCAAAATTTCGAAAATTTCGTCAAAAGCTTCGCGACAATGAATCACTATGGGCAATTTGTAGTTTTTCGCCAATTGGATTTGCTTTCTAAAAGCCTTTTTTTGTTCTTCCAAATGGCTTTTATCCCAATACAAATCGATGCCAATTTCGCCCACGGCAACGAATTTTCTTTTAGCCAATTCTTCCTCAACATGCTGTAATTCTTCCAGATAATTGTCTTTGACGTGCGTGGGATGCAAACCCATCATCAAAAAAATGTTTTCAGGATAAGCATTTTCCAATTCGTACATTGCTTGTGTAAAAGTAGAATCGATGGCAGGAATAAAGAACCGCGAAACACCAGTATCGATGGCGCGCTGAATCATTTCATTGCGATCTTCGTCAAATTCGTTGGAATATAAATGGGTATGTGTATCGGTAATTATCATTTCAAGCTTTATTTAAGCGGCAAAGATACAATCTTGCTCAAAAAAATGAACCATGTAAGGCATTTAAGGTCAGATAAGCTTTTGAATAAATTACTTAAATGAACTTAAATGCCTTATATGGTTAAATATTTAATCCAATTCATTCAACAATTCTTGCACTTGGTCGTAATCCTCAAAGTCGTCAGGAATTGTCAATAGGATTTCCTTGCAGGATTTATAATCTTTCTGTTTCAATTTTGAAAGTGCCAAATACCAAGTCGCCTTGTTTTTATATATGGAAGTTCCTGATTTCAACTCTAACAAATTGGCTTCGGCTTTTTGAAATTGATTTTCTTCCAAAAGTGAAACCGCATAAAAATACTGAATTTCTGGCGATTTATCCTCTTTTAAAACTGCTTCAAAATGCGGAATCGCAGCTTTATAATTCTTGGCATTAAATGCGTCTTGCGCCAATTTCAAATTTTCTTTCACATTGCCTCTTTCCGTGAAAGTAGCAATTTCGGGATTGTCATAATCTTCGAAAGATGGATTTATATTCTGAAAAACAAACAAGCCTACTAAAATAGCCACAGAAGCTGCAATGGCATATTGCCAAGGTTTTAAAGCGACAACTTTTGGTTTTTTGGATTTAAAATGTTCTTTGGAAATGGATTTTAGATTCTTTTTGAAAGCATTCAATTCAGTTGCATTTCCAAATTTATTCTCCAAATGAAGATTCAAATCCTTGAAAGTTTCAAATGCTGAAGCGAATTCCTGATCTTCAGACAATTGTTTTTCGAAGTTTGTTTTTTCCTCGGCAGACAATTCGTTTTCGAGATATTGACCAAATAATATGTAGCGTTCCTCGTTCATCGTTAGGTGATTTTTAAAGATTTAAAGCGATTTGTTTCCTGAATCCACTGGGTTAATTGACCAACACACAACGATTTCTTCTTTCGAACATAGCCATAAGTTACGTTGAGTTTTTCGGCAACTTCCTCCATCGATTTGATGGTAAAACTCAATTTCAATAACTCCTGGCATTTGTCGCCTAGTTTTAGAAACATCAAGTCAAAAAGTTTTTGTTTTTCGTCGAATACTTCGGTTTCTGTAACCATTTCCTCTGTGGGTTCATTTATAGATGGCATATCTTCATCGATTGTTACCCCTTTATTTGAAGATTTTTTTATTTCGTTCAGCCATTTTCTCTTGCACAATAAAAAGAAGTAGGCGTCAAACGGACAAGTGAGTTGCAGTTTCTTGGCTTTAGCCTGATTAAAAAGTAAAATCATAATTTCCTGAACCACATCTTGTGCCTTGTCTTCATCGCCCGAATTGTTCCTTATATAATGAACAACTTTTGGAACAAACTTCTTGTAAATAGATTGAATAATCGCCGAATCATTATTGGCAAGTCCATCAATATAAATTTGGTCTGGATGAATTTTAGAATTGGTCATAAAAACTTTTTATCGAAAATAATAAAAAAAGGGGTAACAAATATAAAACTGAGTTGATATAACGGTATAAATTGAAATTTAACCATTTTAGATTATGAAAAATCTGAAAAAAATAGGAATCATTTTCATTCATAAACTTTGGAAGTTAATTACTCGATAAAATATTTCAAAATAAAGGGTAACAATTAAAACCGCAAGTTGATATAACAATGAAACCAGAATCAATAAAATTAAATTCAAAATAAAGGGTAACAATATCAAACCCGAATTGATATAACAATATAAACCAAAAAATAATAACAATTAAACACTAGAAATTATGAACACAAATTTAAAAAAAATCGGACTTTTAGCTTTAGCAACAATAGTATTTGCAAGCTGTACAAACAATGAAAATTCAACTCAAACGCCTCCTACCGCCGCAAATTTTATGGCAATAAAGGAACAAGGAGTCAAAAAGAACACCCAAAATTTCACTGCAACTGCCGGAGCTGGAGTTATCACATTGACTTCTGCAAAAGGAGTAACAATAAAATTGGACGGAAATGCACTTACCAAAAACGGAAACCCTGTAACCGGAGCAATCGACATTAAATTTATTGAGCTTTTCGACAAAGGAAATATGCTTATCTCAAACAAACCTACAATGGGAGTTATGCCCGACGGTAAAAAAAGTTTACTGAAATCTGGTGGCGAATTTTTCATCAAAGCTTCTCAAGGCGGCGTTGATTTGGTCTCAACAGGAGTGATTCAACTTCAAGTTCCCGTAAATTTAACCGGAACAATGGATACTGGAATGACTTTTTGGGCTGGCGATACAACAGATGCTGACAACCTTGCTTGGGTAAGACCTGGTGCCGCTGGAACTGGAGGCGGAAAAGACGGTGCAGTTGGTTTTAATCAGAACAGCTATAGCGTCACTTTTGGAAACTTCGGTTGGACAAATGTCGATAAATTTTACAGCGATCCTAGACCAAGAACCACAATTTTAGCCACCGTTCCAACTGGATACGACAATACAAACAGTGCGATTTATTTGTCTTATGATGGCGAAGGTCAAAATGCGCTGGCCAAATTAGACACTTACAATCCAGCCACAAAACAATTTAGCGAACATTATGGTCAAATTCCAATAGGATTAGCTTGTCACGTGATTTTCGCAACAGAAGACAATGGCAATTGGAGATACGCTATCAAAGCTGTTACCGTTGCAGCAGGCGATGTTTACACCTTCACTCTAGCCGAAACAACCGTCGGAACCGAAGCACAATTAGTCACTGCAATCAATGCGATACAATAACACAAAACAGATTTTTTAAACTAAGTGGTGATTTGCTCACCACTTTTTTCTATTTTTAAAACTTTAATCAAGCCTAAAGATGATGAAAAACCTTTTATTTATTTTTTTCTGTCTCTCTTTTTTGATGTCTTTTTCACAAACCAAAGTGAAAGATACTGTAACACGAAGAGCTAAAATCAATTATAGCCAGAACAGAAATGCGGTAACTTTCAAACCCGAAACACCGCCTTTAATCCCGATTGCAGGTGCACCAAAGCCGAGCTATTCCTATTTGTGGGAAATGGGCGATGGGCATTACAGCAAAGAAGCCGAACCCAAACACGTCTATAAAAACAAGGGAACTTACACCGCCAGACTTGCCGTTACCAATAATTATGACAATGGAAAACCGCCGGCAACAAGACCAAAATCAGTCGCAGTAAATGAAATTTCAGATGAAGTTTACAAAGACATTGCTTCCATCGAAGACCAAAACGGATTGACTATCCAAAAAAATTGTGACCCAATTCCAGACCAACAAATGGAAGTGATTGTGAGCTATCAAAATATGGAAAATTACGTCGCCGACGGAAAATTATATCTTTTCTACAACGAAAAACAATTCAAAAACAACAACTTCGAATTGGTTGACTTCAGGACATATGCCGGCGAACGAGAAGTGAAAGAAAATTTGGTGGCGACTGCAAATGATTTGGAAAACTCGGATTCGTATTTAGCTTTGGAAAACGCATTGGCCACGGCCAAAAAATACAAAACCACCACGACCGAAGAAGACTTGGATGCTACATTATTGGAAGCCAATAAAACCTATAAAAATGCAACTATTTTAGAATTTGATGGTGCCAATCCTGGCGAAACCCGCAACGTGTTTTTCACTGTCAAAACCACTCCTGAAATGATTAAGGACACGAGTGCTACCGTGACTATGCGAAGTGTTTTTGTCCCAAATCGAAGTTTCAAAAACCACAAAGTCAAAAACCTCGAAATGGAAATCGTAACCTCACACGACCCAAACAAAATGGGTTCTAACGGGAGTTTTATGAACTACCGATTAGTGCGATTCAAAAGAGTCAACTTCAAAACACGTTTCCAAAACAATGGTGAAGGTTCGGCAAGAATGATTCGGCTTGAAACTGATGTTCCTGAAATGTTCGACAAAAAGACTTTCCAAATTGAGGATATGTATCCCAAATGCCCGATTTGCCCAAAAGGAGAAGAACCAACCACGAGTTGCCTTGATACAATCATCAAGCAAAACCAAATATTTTTTACCTTCAAAAACATCTATTTGCCGGGAAGCACCCAGAAAAATGTCAAAGAAATCGACAGCACCAAAGGCTTTGTAAAGTATTCGATGAAGTTTAACAAAGACTTCCATAAAGTAAATACCAAAAGCAGAACCGCCATCATTTTCGACAAAAACGAACCCATAATTACCAATTATGCCACTACGAGATTCTCTCCAGGTATTTCTATTGGCGCAAAAGCAGGTTATAATATTTATCCGAGTTTAAAAAATTCTAAAAGCTATTTTGTTGGCGCTACTATTTCGCCTTATAAATCCTATCGTTGGTATTGGCAAG
>Ga0208392_1000394_pt1 | contig 11816 bp, 9 predicted proteins | sample LakWasMeta3_LOW4_2_FD_183855 | JGI IMG/M metagenome (GOLD analysis project Ga0208392, IMG submission 183855) | Freshwater sediment methanotrophic microbial communities from Lake Washington under simulated oxygen tension - Sediment Metagenome... | ecosystem: Environmental > Aquatic > Freshwater >... | reverse complement strand
ATGATGTGGTTCTCCTTAATCAAAACACCGTCATATAAACCGATCCGATGGTTATAACAACCGCCGCAGGCTACCGCATATTTTTGCGCATTCCGAAGCCCCGGAATCGTTTTGCGGGTATCCAATACTTTGCAGCCTGTGCCGGCAACCGCATCGGCATATTGCCGGGAAACGGTTGCTGTAGCCGATAAGGTTTGCAACAAGTTCAGCGCGGTGCGCTCCCCGGTCAGCAAACCTCTCGCCGCACCGCTGAGCTTGCATAAAAGCGTATTATTGCCAACCGCCTCGCCTTCCGTCACCAGCCAGTTGATCTTAACGTTTGCATCCAGGGATTTAAAGACCGCATCAAACCAGGATTGGCCGCAAAGCACCATGTCTTCCCGCGTAATAACTTCAGCTTCAGCGGTCATGGATTCCGGAATGATAGCGGCGGTTATATCGCCGCAACCGATATCTTCTTCGAGGAAGTGTTTTATCTCTACTGTTTTTGATTGTTCTGTCATAAGCCCATTAATTCTGAAAGCACCCGTTCGATAGCCGTTTTTGGATCAATTTTAACAAAGGCAGCCTGTCCACTGCGCAGCTTTCCAGCTAAGTCAGCCGCTTGAATTTCAAATATTGTTATTCCACTTTTCCCGACAAACAACATCGTTTCAGTCCTGCCCCCTTTCCAAAGCAGCTTGCCCCATTTCTTTCCTGATTCCATAGTGAATGTAACCCAGCTTCCCTCGGCAAGACTTTCTGCTTGTTCGGCGAATTCATCCGCTATCACTTCATCTTTCTTGCTCTCAGCTGATAGAGCATCGCTTGCCGGTTTCTTAGCTTCTTTTTTATCCATCAAGATAATATGCCATACAGCAAGATCCTTAAAAAAACGCGACTGTGCGGGCTTATCGTACGAAATCCGTTTCAGGCCACTTCTTAATTCTTTAATCAGTCCCGGCAACAATTTTAATATCTGCTTTCTTTCGTTGTCATCTGCTGGCGGCATGACGCTTCGAATCAAATCATCCATGGCTTGCACCGACTTTTGCCATTGTTCGGGCTGTTCCTCTTTGTCGGTATAAGCCGCCTGCAAGACATCCGACCAGACATTACGCAAGAAATCGACTATTGTGGCCGGTAGCGCTTTACCCATTATGCTGTTTTCAATAGTTGTCAAGACGGCTTTTTTGCTCAACTCCCATGCTTGTTTATTCATCATAAACTGCCTGGAGCTTTCTTCGATATCCTGAGTGCGTCTTTTTTGCTTGTTCATATAATCCGAAAACTCCCCCGCTTCTGCCATCCAGCCGGAAAATTCGAATCCGCTGTTCTTGGTCAGCTTTCTAACTGCGCTTTCAATACGTTCCTGAATTAATTTGTCATCATGTTCATCCACATTTAAAAATATGCCAGCTGCCAACAAGTTATCAAGCAATTGCCTAACAGGATTATTTTGGCTTGTAAAAATGCTGTATTTCCTCAAAACGGCGGCTGCAAGCGGCATTTCCAATCGCAAGATCGCGGCTTTTACAGCCTCTTCAAGTAATTCATTCCGCTCTATTTCGTTAAAAATTAAAGCGACCAAATCCAGTAAGTCTTCATCATGCTTAACCAAACTTTTAGTGTCCGCGCTAAAGCTCAGATTTTCCAATTTTTCAAGCACCCGCCGTTTTAAGGGCTGCTTTTTTTCTCCCGAATTCGAGTTATTACCATCCAACTGAAGAACTTGGAGAGCATTTTGTATTTCAAAATGCTCATAAAATGCATTTCCAGCAGCCACAATCGCATCGTAACCAGAAGGAAAATGAGCCAACCGCCAGAGTTCCAGCTTTTTCTGCAGCTCCCCAAACGCGGCACTTGGCTGCTCAGCGTTGGTATAAGCGGTATCAACCTTTTCCTTGATGTCTTCCACTACATACAACTGCTTGGAATTGGCGGTTTCGCACTGCTTGAGTAGCTCGCGATAAATCAATCCCAACTGACTAAAGACATGGACCGCAAACGTTTTATACAGCGCAATCCGACCATCTGTATTTAATTTTAGCGGCTTAATGACTTCAACCAAGGCACGAACCAATCTTTCCGGGGACATCGGATTTTGACTATCGGCAATAACTTGCTTACCTTGCTGGTTTGCAAGATATTTATTCAAGCCGGCCAGTTCTTTTTGAAACGAGTGTCCGCACTGGCGAATAACCGATGCAATCACATGATTTTCTTTTACTGCATCCTCGCTAACTAGCGCGACCTTAGAAAAATCTAATTGTCCTTTTTGGCTATCTGCAACATTCTGGCAGCTTCCATTGAAACTTTCGTTAACTTTGAATAAATAGTTTTGCTCAATGTCATCCCGTACTTTACGGAGATATTCCAGCGATTTTATGTATTGCTCTTTGGTTATCTTTTCCCGGTTCTTGCCCAACTGCAAGCCAAATTCAAGGTCAATCCGCCTGCAACAATCATCGACCGATTGTTTAAAATGCTGAAAAAAAATCTCCTTAAGTTTACTTAAAATCTCAGCTCCATTCGCCTCAGCCAAACCTGAATTTATTTCTTGCCGGTTATTCATAGTGATATATCTGCTGTTATTTAAAGATAAATTAGTTATAGCCTAGTATCCGTACAGTGTTTTGACTAATAATAGGAGCTTTTAATTTGAATACTGTGCTTTATTTCCGTTTTTACTTCTTATAGCCTATGAAAATAAATCAGCACTGGTTAGCAGATATTACCCGAACTCCTTCACCCAACTTTGATGACCGGCCTGACCCGGCGGATATCTCATTACTGGTTATTCACTGCATCAGTCTGCCGCCTGGCGAATTTGATAATCATTATATAGACCGGTTGTTTTGCAATCAGCTTAATTCTGCTGATCACCCTTATTTCCAAGAGATTCATCAACTTACTGTATCCGCGCATTTGCTGATTAAGCGCGATGGAGAGTGCGTACAGTATGTACCGTTCAACAAACGGGCATGGCATGCGGGGAAGTCGACCTATGAAGGCCGGGAGCGGTGCAATGATTTTTCTATTGGCATAGAACTTGAAGGCACCGAATCGATCGAATATACCGACAGGCAATACGAACAGCTCGCTAAAGTGATTCGCATTTTGCTTGAAACTTACCCCAAGCTATCGACGCAACGCATCACAGGGCATAGTGATATTGCACCTGGACGAAAAACCGACCCAGGCTTATCTTTTGACTGGCAAAGACTTCTGGAACTATTGAAGTAATCCTAGAAGCCTGTTATTGATCATGAATGACTGCATGGACGCAGGAGCAACCGCCGAGACACTAAAATCGGTATTTCACGTGTCTCGATACCACACAGTCGTTCGTGGCTTTGACTGTTTAAGTTTTTTTAAAGCGATTCTTTAGAATGCCCCAAGCCGAACGACTCAGCCAACATTAACATCACCCCCACGGTAATGGCAGAGTCCGCGATATTAAAAGCGGGCCAGTGCCACGTACCGTAATAAACATCCAGAAAGTCGATCACGTAGCCGTAAGCCAGCCGATCGATCAAATTGCCGACAGCACCACCCAGAATCAGCGCCAAAGCCACGGCCAGCAAGGTCTCGTGCTCTTTCAACCGCGTCAGCCAAACCGCTATGGCTACGCTGATCACCAACGCCAACACGGCAAAAAACCAACGTTGCCAGCCGCCGGCTTCGCTAAGGAAGCTGAAAGCCGCGCCGGTATTATGCACATAAGTCAGCTTAAAAAACGGTATGATCTCAATGGACTCATACAGCTGCATGGTGCCCGCTATCGCAAGCTTGCTTGCTTGGTCCATGATTACTGCCAACAATGACAGCCATAGCCATTTCAACATAACCTTATCACGCATATTGTCTCTGCTCGCCTTCGCCCGCTACGTTTTCGACGCAACGGCCGCACAGTTCGGGATGCTCCGCGTGTTGCCCCACATCAGGTCGTTGATGCCAACAACGCACACATTTTTCATGCTCTGAAACGACGACTTTTAATTTAACGCCTTCAATTTCAGTCTGAATCGCTTCCTCTGGCGCACTTTGTTCAGCCATGACCGTGGCGTTGGAAGCAATGAAAATAAACCGCAATTCATCCGACAACTGACTTAGCGTATCCAAAAACTCGGCATTACAGTACAGCTCAAGTTCCGCATTCAGCGAAGAACCGATGTCGCCTTTAGCTCGGCTTTTCTCCAGTTCTTTACCGACAGCGGCACGGACTGTCATGACTTTTTGCCAGAATTCGCGATTCAATGCAGCATTGTTATCCAGCTTAACCAACCCCTGATACCAGGTTTCCAAAAACACCGATTGGCTACGCTGACCCGGCATGTATTGCCAGATTTCATCAGCGGTATAACTGATGACCGGCGCTAACCAGCGTGTCAGCGCTTCCAGCACATGATACATCGCTGTTTGCGCCGAACGCCGCGCCAAGCCGTCGGCTTTTGCGGTGTATTGACGATCCTTGATGATATCCAGGTAAAACCCGCCCAGATCGATCACGCAAAAATGATGCACTTTCTGGTAGATATGCTGGAACTGATAGGTTTCATAAGCCGCTTTGACTTCCTCCTGCAAGGTAAACGCTCTGTCCATAACCCAACGGTCCAGCGCCAACAAATCCTTGGTCTCGACCAAATGCTGCGCCGGATCAAAATCGTCCAGGTTGGACAATAAAAATCGCGCGGTATTTCTAAGGCGTCTGTAGCCGTCCGAAGTACGTCGTAAAATCTCGTCCGACACGCTCATTTCGCCGCGATAATCCGTCGACGCAACCCACAAGCGCAGCACATCCGCACCCAGATCCTTCATGACCGATTGCGGGGCAACCACATTACCTCTTGACTTGGACATTTTCTTGCCCTCGGCATCAACGGTAAACCCATGTGTCAGTACAGCCTTATAGGGCGCAACGTCATTCATCGCGACCGAAGCCAGCAACGATGATTGAAACCAGCCGCGATGCTGGTCGGAACCTTCCAGATACAAGTCGGCCGGGAAGTGCAACTGCTCGCGCTTTTCCAATACGCAGGCATGGGTCACGCCGGAGTCGAACCAGACATCCAGCGTATCGGTCATTTTTTCGTAATGCTCGGCTTCATCGTCTAATAGTTCAGCCGCGTCCAACTCAAACCAGGCTTCTATGCCTTGTTGTTCGATACGCTGGGCGACCTGCTCAACCAATTCGGTCGTGCGCGGGTGCAATTCGCCGGTTTCTTTGTGGACGAAGAAAGTGATCGGCACGCCCCATGTGCGTTGACGGGAAATGCACCAATCGGGGCGACCTTCCATCATGCTTTCGATGCGAGCTTGACCCCATTCGGGAATCCAGGCGACACGCTTGACCTCGTTCAATGCCTGTTCGCGCAGTTTGTTTTTCGCCATCGAAATAAACCACTGCGGCGTGGCCCGGAAAATAATCGGGGTTTTATGCCGCCAGCAGTGTGGATAGCTGTGCAGTATCGCAACGTGATGCAGCAGTTTGCCTTGCTGCTCAAGCACTTCCAAGACATGGTCATTGGCGCTGAACACATGTTCACCGGCAAAGATTTCCGTGTTCGGCAGAAAAACACCGTCATTGCCGACCGGATTATCAACCGACAAGCCGTATTTCAAGCCGACCACATAATCGTCCTGACCGTGTCCCGGCGCCGTATGCACCGCACCGGTACCGGCCTCGGTGGTGACATGATCACCTAGAATGATCGGCACTTGGCGATCATAAAAAGGGTGTTGCAACAACTGACGCTCCAGCGCCGCGCCTTTGCAATAGGCAATCACATGATAGTTTTCGATGTCGTAACGCAGCATTGCATCTTTAAGCAGGGCTTCCGCAACGACCAGACGCTCTTTGTTGCCGTCTTTTTCGCATTGCACGACGGCGTATTCAAGGTCGGGATTTAATGCAACGCCCTGGTTTGCCGGCAAGGTCCACGGCGTGGTCGTCCAGATGACCACCGATAACGGCCCGGAACCATCATGCTCAGGCACATGATGGCAATGGCTCAAAAATCCGGCTTCATCAACGACCTGAAAACGCACATCGACCGCAGGCGAATGTTTGTCTTCGTACTCGACTTCCGCTTCAGCCAGCGCCGAGCCGCAATCGGTACACCAATGCACGGGCTTGGCGCCTTTTGCTATATGAGCATTTTGGTTAATTTTACCCAATGAACGCACAATGTCGGCTTCAAAGGCGAAATCCATCGTTAAATACGGACGCTCCCAATCGCCTAAAATACCCAACCGGATAAAGGCCTCTTTTTGGATATTGACCTGTTTCCCGGCATATTCTCGGCAAGCTTTGCGAAAAACAGCGGGAGACACTTTAACCCCGGCTTTGCCGATTTTTTTCTCTACCTGTAACTCAATCGGCAAACCGTGACAATCCCAGCCCGGCACATAGGGCGCATCGAAACCGCTTAACGATTTAGATTTAATGATAAAGTCTTTTAACACCTTATTAACCGCATGGCCGATATGAATTTCGCCATTGGCATAGGGAGGACCATCATGCAGGATGAACTTGGGCCTTCCGGCAAACTCTTGTCTGATTTGCTTATACAAATCCGCGTCATTCCATTTTTTCAGTCGTTCCGGCTCACGTTGGGCCAGGTTGCCTTTCATCGGGAATGCAGTGTTGGGTAAATTCAGTGTTTTTTTATAATCCATCGTCATAACAATTAAACTCGGCAAAAATCTCTATCACCAGGGATGGTGCGTATACCGCTAGCCGGTCAGGAACCTGCGCGGCGATCACCAGGAAGGTATGTGCTGCAATCGTGCCGGGAGCAAAGCGCAACTTTGGCCTCAGCCACATCTTTTACAATCTGAGCTTTAAGCTCATCTAATGACTGAAAACGCATTTCATCCCTGATCTTTTTTTTGAAATGCACTTCCACATAACGTCCGTAAATTTCCTTATTAAAGTCAAATAAATGCACTTCCAATATGACCTTTGACCCTCCATCAACCGTAGGCCGGGTACCTACATTTGCAACACCTTCAAATTCGTGCCCATCAATACCTGTCATGGTGACAGCGAATACGCCGTTAACAGGAGTATTCTTCCTAAACATTTGTATATTGGCTGTGGGATAGCCGATGGTTCTTCCGCGTTTGTCGCCATGTGACACACGTCCGCAAACAGAATAGCAGCAACCGAGCATTTTTTCAGCCAAGGCCAAATTACCGTCACCCAACGCATCCCTAATCAGTGTGCTGCTGACCCGAAGCCCGGCTATTTGATAAGAACCGGTATCTTCAACATCAAAGCCAAATATCTTACCCTTGTCCTTGAGCATTGCAAAATTGCCGCGCCTGGCCTTACCAAAATGAAAATCATCTCCGACCACCAGATGCTTTACATTCAACTTTTTTACTAAAACATCCTCAATAAACTGCTCAGCATCATAATCGGCAAAATATTGATTAAATCGTAATATCAATAAATCATCAACGGGTAATTTAGAAAACCGGATCACTTTCTCGCGCAAGCGCATTAACCGCGACGGTGCATTTTCTCCTAGAAAATATTCCAGCGGCTGCGGTTCAAAAGTCATGGCAATAACGGGCAAAGCTAGCGTCTTGCCTCGCTCTGCCAGCTTTTCTATCACTGCTTTATGCCCTAAATGCAAACCGTCAAAATTTCCAATCGTCAATACACAACCGTTTGTTAACGGTTCTAAATGAGATAATCCTCTAATTAGACGCATGAATGTGATGAATTAAAAAAGCCTTTATTCTACCATGAGCAAGCATGACTTGGTTCCAAATCATAATCGCTGAATCCAGCACTCAAAAAAAAAGCCCGGTGGAATCCCACCGGGCTTTTTATTCTCAAATCAGAGAAGATTTATTTCATCATTGATTTTTTGAACATGCTGTCCAATTTGCTGTTTGTATCTTGAGCATATTGAGCTGCACGGTTAGCAGCAGCTTCAGCAGAAGCAGCTTGTGAAGAAGCAGAATCAGCAGCGCTTTTTGCACTAGCAGCGTCAGCAGAGGCTTGAGCAACTGAAGTTTTCAGACCGTCAACTTGTGATTGTAAGTTTTCAACGTCTGATGTGCTTGCACAAGCAACAACCAAGCTAGCAACCAGAGCAACCATTGATAATTTCATTACTTTTTTCATATTATTTTTTCCTTTTTAAAGTGATTACAACAAAAAACGCTTACTAACTTTAATTCTGCACTTTTTTTAAATTATTTTCCAGTTTTATTTTATTTTTACGACGGTTCCTTTATCCAGCCAATGACTTAAATGATCAATCTGGCCGTTAGTTAATGCGATACAACCATGCGTCCAATTCATCGATTTATGAATTTTTTCATCCGCTCTTCCTAGGCCATGAATGCCGATTCGCCCTCCTAAAGGCGTATTTTGCGGCGGCACTTGGTTAAAGCGGTGAGCATTTAAAATATTATTATAGGCTACTTGATTGATGATTCCCTCTTGCAAGGCTTTCTGTGCATCTTCTGCGGACGGATAAGTCAAACCGAAAAACTTTCGGAAAGAACTGCTCTGGCCAACCCAGCCTATTCTATAACTGCCGTAAGGCGTGATGTTGTCGCCTTGATGACTTTTAAATCCGGCACCGCCCCGACCAATGGCAATATCATTTATGGTCTCAAGCGTTTGCTGGCCTTTTTTTACCTCAATGGTGAGCGATTTCGTGTCCACCAAAAGCCAGACATCATCATCCGCGGCTACGGAAAAAGAAAACAAACTACAACACAGCAACAAATAAATTCGCGGCATAAATGATCTACAATAAATAAGAATTTTGATGTACCTTAGTTACTAAGTTAATTGTCGAATTAAGGATCCAACATGCAAATAGAAACCGTCACAACGCTTCCATACAACGACCAAAACCCGGGCACTTCCGGACTCAGAAAAAAAGTTAAAGTATTTCAACAATCCGGTTACTTGGAAAACTTTGTTCAGTCAATTTTTGACTCTTTGCATGACTTTACCGGAAAAACGCTGGTACTGGGCGGAGACGGACGATATTTTAACAGACCGGCCATACAAATCATCATCAAGATGGCCGCAGCCAACGGTTTCGGTGAACTTATTATAGGTCAAGGCGGGCTGCTGTCTACCCCGGCGGCCTCACATATCATAAGAAAAAATAATGCCTTCGGCGGCCTGATTCTTTCCGCCAGCCACAACCCCGGCGGGCCTGACGAAGATTTTGGTATTAAATACAATGTCGGCAACGGCGGACCGGCTCCGGAAAAATATACCAATGCGTTTTATCAGCACAGCCTTACCATCGACAGTTACAAAATAGCCCAGATTGAAGATATCGACCTGGACCGTATCGGAACTCAACAAATCGGGAACCTAACTATCACCATTATCGACCCTGTGACCGATTACGCAGAACTAATGCAGTCGATTTTTGACTTCAATCTGCTCAAACAAAGCATCAGCTCAGGTTACATCACGCTGCTTTTCGATGCGATGCATGCCATTACTGGTCCTTATGCAAAAAGAATATTGGTCGATATGTTGGGCGCCACGCCGGGTTCGGTCATCAATGCCGAACCGCTGGAAGATTTCGGCGGCCACCATCCTGACCCTAATTTGGCGCATGCCCAGGAACTTGCCGAACGCATGTTCAGCCCGACAGCCCCGGTTTTTGGCGCTGCTTCCGACGGCGACGGCGACCGTAACATGATTACCGGCAACAATGTTTTCGTAACCCCCAGCGACAGCTTGGCCATTATGGCGGCCAATGCTCACTTAATTCCGGCCTATGCCCATGGCCTGCGCGGAGTGGCCCGCTCCATGCCCACCAGCCAAGCGGTTGACCGCGTCGCCGCCCGTTACAACATCCCCTGCTACGAAACACCGACCGGCTGGAAATTTTTCGGCAATCTTCTGGACGCAGGAAAAATCACCCTGTGCGGCGAAGAAAGCTTCGGTACCGGCTCGGATCATGTCCGGGAAAAGGACGGTTTATGGGCGGTATTGTTCTGGCTGAATTTAATCGCCAGAAAACGCCAACCCGTTGCCGACATTGTTCATGAACACTGGCAAAAATTCGGCCGGGATATTTATTGCCGGCACGACTACGAAGCCGTAGATATGGATATCGCCAACGGCATTGTTGACCATCTGTATAGCCAACTGCCCGCTTTGCCGGGACAAACTTTCGGCGAATACACGGTTAAATATGCCGATGAATTCAGTTACGAGGACTCGGTCGACGGCAGCGTCAGCAGCAAGCAGGGCATACGCATCGGTTTTGAAAACGGTTCCCGCATCATTTTCCGTTTATCCGGAACCGGGACCGTCGGCGCAACCTTAAGAATTTACCTGGAACGTTTTGAACCGGATGCGTCCCAGCATAATCAGGATGCCCAAGCGGCCTTGGCCGAGTTGATCACCCTTGCCGAGCGATTCTGCGAAATTAAAAAGCGTACCGGCAGAAGCGCGCCTGATGTAACCACTTGATATTGACGTATCGTCAACACTTCCTCTGAAAGAAACCAAGTTTCAATCTTGGTTTCTTCTCCGCAGGACGGGCATTTAATATTTTAAAAAACAATGAGCTTTGATTTTATCCATTCCCTATCATCGGATAATGAGAAGCTGTTGCCCGGTCCGATGACACATATGCTTGTAAAGCTTTTTTGCTCCTACAGAAGCTTATTTGCATGGACAGCCCAATAACGTTCAAAGACAAAATTATTCAGCCACCCATTGCACTAATCGCCCACTATAGCCGCCATCCACCCCAATCTTCCGTAGTTTCTTGCAATGGCCGGGCAGGTTGCGTAGCAATAAGCGGGCTGCATCGCGATCTTGAACACTGGCAACGGTTACCCTTACGATTAACAGTAAGCCCAGCGTATCGACCAACAGGTGGCGTTTGCGTCCGTTGATCTGTTTCCCGGCATCGTAGCCACGTACGCCAGGTGTTGCCGTCCCTTTAACGCTCGGGCTATCCAAGCAACCGGCGGTCGGCTGTTTGTGCCGGCCCAATTTTTGCCGCAACCTGGATCGGAGCAAGTTATGAAGACGAACCCAGGCGCCATCACACGACCAACGGTAAGAATAAGAGTAAACGGCCGTCCAGTCAGGAAACTCGCGTGGCAACTGACGCCATTGACTGCCTGTCTTCAAGACATAAAGGATGGCTTTTTACCACTTGGCGAAGACTCAATTGCCGGGGTTTGCCTACCAGTGACTCAGGCAAGTGCGGTTTTAAATAACGTCACGCCCATCACTCAAATTGCTCGGGTAACGTTTTTTCCGTTTTTTGTGCTCATACTATTCATTTCGTAATCAAAATTGATACCTTATTGGCGAAAAATGAATTTCAAACAGCTTCTAAGTAATTGTATCTACGTTGAAGATTGGAATAACCCAAGGCGCAAAAAAAATGGCGATTTGCGGGAACACGACACTTACCCAAAACCGGGCCGGCTTTAATGAACATTGATAAGGTTATAGGAAGATCTGACAAACTTAAAAGACCGGAAATGAACCTCAAAGCAGTGATTGGAGTAACAGTAAAACATGGCTTGATGGAAAATGAGCAACTTGTTCTCATTGCACCGAGCACGATAGTTAATGTGCGACACATTGCCGTTTTACGGAAATAAAGGGAGTTTGCTGCCAACAAATATGGCTGAGCAGGACAGCGCTAGACGCCGCTCGGACCAGCCGAGGACCGGAAGGCGGAAATAAAAAAGCCCCCGTCAGATCGGAGCCTTTGGTATTCGTGGTGCCCAGGGGCGGAATCGAACCGTCGACACGAGGATTTTCAGTCCTCTGCTCTACCGACTGAGCTACCTGGGCATTTTGATAT
>Ga0208392_1000390_pt1 | contig 11891 bp, 12 predicted proteins | sample LakWasMeta3_LOW4_2_FD_183855 | JGI IMG/M metagenome (GOLD analysis project Ga0208392, IMG submission 183855) | Freshwater sediment methanotrophic microbial communities from Lake Washington under simulated oxygen tension - Sediment Metagenome... | ecosystem: Environmental > Aquatic > Freshwater >... | reverse complement strand
CTTAAAACCGACTTACGGCCGGGTATCCCGTTACGGCATGATTGCTTATGCGTCCAGTTTGGATCAAGGCGGTCCGATGACCCGTAGTGCCGAAGATGCAGCTATCATGCTGCAAACCATGGCCGGGTTTGATGAAAAAGACTCAACCAGCGTCGACTTGCCGGTTCCCGATTATATGGCCGGGTTAGGCAATAGCCTTGAAGGTTTAAAAATAGGCCTGCCCAAAGAATTTTTTGGCAACGGGCTAAACAGTGACGTGGCGGCAGCGATTGAAGCCGCTGTTAACGAATATAAAAAATTGGGCGCGACAGTCACAGAAGTTTCCATGCCCACGCTTAAACTGGCCATTCCCGCTTATTACGTAATCGCCCCGGCCGAGTGCTCCGCCAACCTGTCACGTTTTGACGGAGTCCGTTTCGGCTACCGCTGCGAAAATCCGGCGGATTTAACCGATCTTTACACCCGTTCGCGCGGCGAAGCTTTTGGCAAGGAAGTGAAGCGCCGTATTCTGATGGGGACTTATGCGCTGTCGGCAGGTTATTACGACGCTTATTATATAAAGGCGCAAAAAATCCGCCGACTGATCAGCGAAGACTTCAAAAAAGCGTTGTCGGAAGTCGATGTCATTATGGGGCCGGTCACGCCGTCCACCGCGTTCGGCATCGGCGAGAAAATCGGTAATCCGATTGAAATGTACTTGTCCGATATTTACACGATTGCGATCAATCTTGCCGGTCTTCCGGCCATGTCTGTTCCCGCAGGATTTGCGGAAGGTATGCCTGTTGGCTTGCAGATCATCGGCAACTATTTTGCTGAAGACCGGCTGTTGAATATCGCCCATCAGTATCAACAAGTTACCGACTGGCATACCTATACACCTAAAGGTTTTGAGTAAGGAGCAAAACAGATGAGCCAACAATGGGAAACAGTAATCGGCTTGGAAATTCATGCCCAGCTCGCCACCAAATCAAAAATCTTTTCCGGAGCATCTACTGCTTACGGTGCTGAGCCCAATACTCAGGCTTGCGCGGTCGATTTGGGCCTGCCCGGCGTGTTGCCGGTATTGAATGAAGAAGCCGTGCGTATGGCGGTTATTTTCGGAATGGCAATCGAGGCGCATATTGCGCCGTATTCGGTATTCGCCAGAAAAAACTATTTTTACCCCGACTTGCCCAAAGGCTATCAAATCAGCCAGATGGACCTGCCTATCGTCGGCAATGGGCATTTGGATATTGAAGTTGACGGCGACAGCAAACGCATCGGCATTACTCGTGCGCATCTTGAAGAAGACGCGGGCAAATCGCTACATGCCAGTTTTCACGGCATGACCGGAATCGATTTAAACCGTGCCGGTACGCCGCTGCTGGAAATCGTGTCTGAGCCGGAAATGAGCTCGGCCAAAGAAGCTGTGGCCTACATGCGCAAAATGCACGAACTGGTGCGCTATCTGGGTATTTGCGACGGCAACATGCAGGAAGGCTCATTCCGTTGCGACGCCAACGTATCGGTGCGTCCCAAAGGCCAGAAAGAATTCGGCACGCGGACTGAGATCAAAAACATCAACTCGTTCAGATTCGTCGAAAAAGCCATCAATCACGAAATCGAGCGGCAGATAGACCTGATTGAAAGCGGCGGCACTGTGGTTCAGGAAACCCGCTTGTACGATGCGGATAAGGACGAAACCCGTTCCATGCGCAGCAAGGAAGAAGCCAACGATTACCGGTATTTCCCCGATCCCGATCTGTTGCCGGTGCTGATTGATGAAGATTTTAAAGCGCAGATAAAAGCCCAATTGCCGGAATTGCCGCAGGCGAAAAAACAGCGTTTTAAAGACGACTATGTTTTGGATGAAGAAAGCGCCACGATACTGACATCCTCCCGTCCGCTGGCTGATTACTTCGAGGCTGTGGTTAAGGAATCGGGCTGCGAGGCAAAAATGTGCGCCAATTGGGTCACCGGCGATTTGTTAGCTGCGCTTAACAGAGCCGATCTGGACATTACCGATTCCCCGGTCAGTCACGAACGTCTGGCCGGACTGTTAAAACGTATCAGTGATGACACTATTTCCGGCAAGATCGCCAAGCAGGTGTTCGAAGAATTGTGGCAGGGCGCAGCATCGGCTGATGAAGTCATCGAAGCCAAAGGCCTGAAACAGATTACCGATACCGGCGCGATAGAAGCTATTATCGATAAAATCATTGCCGATAATCAGGATCAGGTTGAACAATACCGTAGCGGTAAAGATAAAGTCTTCGGCTTTTTTGTCGGCCAAGTCATGAAGGAAATGCAAGGCAAGGCCAATCCCGGCGAAGTGAATAAAATGCTTAAGGCTAAGTTAAATTAAGCCGATAGATAAAGTTGTTTGGGTGGAGTTGCGAAAAATTCTGTTCACGGCAGATGCTTTGCAATCCTGCCTATTCAGTTAGCCTGCCTTATCGCGATAACAACTTATTGGATGAGCTGAGCGACGCAGCTTGAACTTGTTACAATTCACGCATCCACTATTTCAGAGGAAAACAGCTATGCAAGCCATCGAATTGCCTGTAGAAATTGACTGCAATCATCAAATTCATTTGCAATTACCTAAAACCATTCACGCGCGTAAGGCTAAAGTTATTGTTATCTATGAAGAACCTGAGCAGCCAGTAAAGCCAATAACATTAGGTTTGTTTCAAGGGAAAATAAAGATGAGTGATGATTTTGACGAGCCTTTGCCCGATAGTTTTTGGTTAGAAGGGCGGCTATGAAGCTATTGCTCGACACTCATGTCTTTCTTTGGCTTAACGATGATGTGACGCGACTTTCCCAAACGGTGAAAGCGCTATGCAGTTCGGGCGAGCATGAATTTTATTTAAGCATGGCCTCGCCATGGGAAATGCAAATTAAAAGCCAGCTGGGTAAGTTAACGCTAACCATACCCATTGAAGAATTGGTGAACAAAAACCAGCTAGAAAATAACATCCAAATATTGCCGATAGAATTGTCGCACATTAGTTTTTTGGAAAAATTACCTCAGCACCATAAAGACCCGTTTGACCGAATTATGATCGCTCAGGCAATTATTGAAGACATGATGATTGTTACGGTCGATCATGTTTTTTCTGATTATCAGGTGCGGGTTGTGTGGTGAATCTGATAGGTATGACAAGTTGTTCAGAATGTGCGTATTTCTTGACAGGCTTAAGTCAGGCGCATCGATTGAATCTGGGCTTGCGCAATCGAATGGCCCAATGAAGCCGCTTTGGCAATCCACATAACGGCAAGGTTATCGTCTTTCGGTAAGCCATTGCCATCCAGATAGCAGCAACCCAGCAAATGCATCGCGTCGGTAAAATTCTGTTTTGCCGCCAGTTCCAGCCAATACACGGCGCTTTTCATCTTATCGTTTTCCAGAAAAAGCAATGCCAAGTCGTTTTGAGCCTTGGCATCCCCAGCGTCGGCAGCTTTGACAAGCTTAATACCATCAGCATCAAGCGCAACGCAAATATCGTGTTTGATCGAATCGAAACAGATCATGGTTTTGTAATGAACCCCGTTATAGGCGGCGCATTTTAAAGAACCGTCGGCAAGGCGGCGCCGTATAGTACGTTCGCTCCATTCGGTTAAGGTAGTGGCGGCTTGAAGGCTGACGTGTTGCATGTTACATATCCAGACAAATGAAGTTAACGTGCTTGGCAAGGCTTTTTGGTCGGCAATTTTATCTTGGCAGGCTTTTTTGACCGGCATTTTAGCATGGTGGTGTTCTTAGGCCGACATTTCCGGCGCGGCGTTTTTCAGAACTGCGAAGCCGGTTTTGTTTGAGCGGAATATTTTTGCTTGAGTGCGGCGGCTTGCCTGCTTTGGCAGTAATTATGAGGCATTGCCAAAGGTCAAAGGAAAAACTTGGCATGAGTTCTGCTTGTGTCTTGTTGAAGTTTATTTTAATTTAACGAGGATTGACTCATGAACTCAATGTCTATGAAAAAAGTACAACAAGGTTTTACCTTAATCGAATTAATGATCGTGGTTGCGATCATCGGTATTTTGGCGGCGGTTGCGATCCCTGCTTATCAGGACTATACCATTAAAGCAAAAATAGGAAATGCGCTCTCCGCAGTGGACAGTGTTAAAACAGCGATAGCCACTTGCGCACAGGAAAATGGCGGTACGGTATCTGGTACTTGCGATACAACAACTTTACTTGGAATTACCTTCACGCCCACTAAGGAAGTTACAGGCATTACTATTGCTACTGGCACTGCGGCTATCACTGCTACATTGGGCTCCGGCATCGGAGTAAATATAGATGCTAAAACTATTACGTTTACCCCCTCTACTCTTGCTAGCGGCGCTACAGCTATGACATGGACCAATTCAACCAATATCGCTTCAAGCGAAACTGCAGCTTATAACGCAATTATCAAAAATAACGTTGCATCCGGCACCTAATCGAAACTGACAGCAATGTAAGTTTATGGAGACCGCTTCGGCGGTCTCTTTTTTGCCAAAGAATTTCTCAGCGTTAAGATTTTTCTAATGTACGGCACTGAATATCTGAAAGAAGTTAGCTTAAATAAGCCAATCTCACCATTAATACAGTGGCTGTTCTGGCTGTTAGCTTTCGCCGGAGTAGTGGCATTGGCCTCGGTGTATTTCGATGAAATCCATGAGCAAACCCATCCTCCTTCCCGAAGTGATTTCTACAAGTTCTATCTTTCAAGCAGCAGTCTTCTACAAGGTCAGCCTGTTTACTGGCCGGCACCTCACCGGGGATCACGGACATGTAGTCAGGACGTGTTAGAGGCGGCAATTCCTGAGGCAGTCAAATTGTGCTTGCATCCCAATTTAAATCCGCCGTTTTTTGTAGCGCTTATTGCGCCCTTCGCACTGCTTGATTATACGAAAGCCTGGTGGCTATGGTCGCTCGCTTCGATCATTAGCGGCATCTGGGCGCTAGTGCTGACTTTCAGATCCAATGCTTTGCCGACAACAAGTTCAACAATAAAAACGCTGATCGGCTTGGGTTTTTTTGCTTATTTTCCTACGTTTGCAAACAGTTCATACGGACAGCTAACGTTGTTTTTGTTGTTGGACGTAACATTGGCCTGGCTGGCATTGCGTAACGGGAAAAATAAGACCGCCGGCTGCTGGCTGGGTCTAGCTGCCAGCATTAAACCTTTTTTCGGTTTATTTTTGATTGCCTTGCTTATTAGCAGAAACTGGCGTGGTGCATCCGCTTTTATTGCAGTCTGCGGATTTAGCTTTTTAATAGGCGGTTTGCTGGTCGGCTTTTCCGCTTATACCTCATATTCTTCCATCTTGAACAAAGTGGATTGGCTGGCAACCAGTTGGAATGCTTCGTATGCAGGCTTTTTTGTGCGTTTTTTCGGCGGTCCAGTAAACAAAGCGTGGATAGATGCGCCTATGCTGGCGCGTGGGTTACCGGCTATTTGCTCTTTAGCCACAATGGCCGTGCTGGCTACGGTTATTTTCAAGCTGGCAAAATCGTCAGATCGGAAGCTTTATGCGGATGCGTTGGTGGCGCTAACGATTCCGGCCATGTTGCTAATATCGCCGCTGGGATGGAACTATTATTTCCCGTTGCTGATCATCAGCTTTGCTTTTATCTGGAATCTAACAGCCGATTTACCCAATGGCCGAATTTACAGGTTGCTGTTAATCGCGGTAATAATCCCCACCATGACATGGAAGCCGTATATCACTTCCGATTCTCCTCGGGTCTGGTTTTGGGATGCGGGAGTGTATTCTTATTTGTTACTCTTTACGTTCTTGCTGACCGCTTTTTTGGCGTGGCAGTCTTGTAGCCGAAACATGACCGGCAAAAATATGGATGCCTTCGATGACCAAGCCTGCGCCAACTGATTGTTACACCGCTTAGTTAGATTTAGTCTTTATAATATTTTTGGAAGCTTACAACTCTATGAAAAAAAATTACGAATTGACGATTTTGATCGAGATTCGCTATTCGAGTTTTATAAAGAATAGAGTTTCCTCATGAATCCTAGCTCTTCAGAACTATTCAACGAAATAAGGAAGTACTGCACCAAATCGGAAATAGGTGCAGTGTTTTACCTTGCCGCTTTATTTGGGCTGCTGACCTTTGCGTGGAAAAGCCATTCGGTGATACTTTTCAATGGGCTCGCTACACCGCTGACCTTTGCTGTTTGCGGGTACTTGTTGATGACGCTGCCGATGGCATCGAGTTGGGTTGTTGAAAAAAAAAACCTGGTAATTTTATTGTTGCTGTCGGCGTGGATCCTGATTGCCGATACCCAGTCCGGCCAATTTTTGCCGGCGCTTGCCCGTGATACGCATTGGCTGCTTGCAGCCCTCCTGGCGGTTTCGATCACCCCTGTTTTTCGCAGGCTCGATCATCTTATGGTTGTTCTTCAATTCGTATCGGCCACGTGCATACTCGCTCTTCTTGTGTCGCTGCTTGGTGAGCCGGTCAGCCCCCTCCATTGGTTGCGACCGCCCATTTTTGGCCATATTCGACACCTAGGGCTAACGATCGGTTTGTTCACGATCCTGCTTTATCTACCGGGAGGCGATAGCCAAAGGTCCAAGCTGTTTTTTCGATTGACCAGAGTTGCAGGAATGTCCTTGGTCATTTGGTCGGGAACCAGGGCATCAATACTCGGCATTTTAGTTGCATTGACAATTGTCGGTTTTCTGATGAAAGAAAAGCAGTTTTTGATTGAAGTAGTAACCGATATTGCGGTTGCCACTTTGCTTTCGATGATTCCGCCGCCGGCACTTCCTGGTAGTAGTGGCTTTTATGATATTTTTGGAAGATCACTCGGGGCAAGTTCATTGAATGAAGCGTCATCGTTTCGGTTGTCAATGTGGACAGATACAATTAACTGGCTTGCTGATCACGAGCGGCTATTCTTGGGTGCGGGAGGAAACGGCTTCGCGCGAATTCAAACCATATGGCATGCGCCCATCCTTCCACCGGGTCACGTCCAGCCTCACAATGCCATCGTTCAGATATTGGCTGACTGGGGTATCCCCGGTCTGGCTCTCTCTCTTGCCCTGATTTTCTCAATCCTTCCAAGCTCGATTAGACGTCCCCATACAGACCTAAGCCGCGCCTTGGCGTTCGGATCATTGGCTTATATTTTTGTGACATCAATGTTTGATGCAACGCTTTATCATCTTGAGTTTTTGATATATTTTTCTGTCATCATGGGAGTGATCATTGCGGACAATCAAGCCAGTGCAAGAGTCAATTCGATTCGTATTCCAAAAAGCTTTATCGTGGTGATGTTGATTACCGTAATTGGGATTCACCTTTCAGTAACCGATTATCGAATCGGTCTTCCTTGGTATTTCCCTACTCGTTAAGTGATGGCTTCCAAGGCAATGAAACCCTAGGTTCATGATTCAGGCGGTATTCGTCATTGGGTAGAGGAGGGCGCAGGATTTGCCTGCTCGCCATCATCAAATCATGAACGTTTTGTGGTTCAAATGTTTAATTTATTAAAAATACCCCTCGGCAAATGTCGGATCACCCACATAATCAATCTCCACTTGCCCGGCGCATAAGTGACTGCTTGCCCGCGATTGATCGCGTTTACAATCTCTTGGGCAACCTCTGCCACCGGCGTTAATTTTGCACCCTGTGCTTTTAGATGCGCTGTCATCGGCGTATCGGTGGGGCCGGGCTTGATCAATACGATCTTCACATCCGCCCCTGCAAAGCGATGCTGCAAGCCTTGCGCATAGCGGGTCACCATGCCTTTGGCGGCCCCGTACACATAGTTGGATTTGCGGCCCCGGTCTCCGGCGACTGAACCGATCAACGCCAAGGTTCCCTGTCCCGCGTTGGCCAGATGTCCGGCAAAGGCCTCGGCAAACAGCACCGGCGAGATCCCGTTTACTTCCAGCGACTCTTTGCATGCGCTTAAGTCGGTTTGGCAATCGATCTGTTCAGTCAGCGAGCCTTGCGCAATTAATACAATGTCAATTATCCCTGTCGCAGCAATATCGGCGGCTGTTTGTTGGATGGCCCCCGGATTCAAGAAATCCGTTTCAACGATTCGAATGACCGACTTGGGACTGCGCACCTGCAAATCCGCGGCGACTATTTCGGTTCGAGCCGCACTTCGGCCAATCAGGGTTAGGTTAGCCGGGTGGTTTTGCAGCCAAATCCGTGCACAATGTTCCGCAATGCCGGAGGTTGCGCCAACGATGACAATATTTTTTGTATTTTTCATTTCAATATCCAATCAATCGACGCGAGAGTGACGAGCTGATGCCCGGATCGCGATAGGCTAAAAATTCGTGCAGTTTTGGGTATCCGCGCTCAAACAAGTCGCGCGGCATACGTGCATCTTTGGCTGGGTAGATACGCCCGCCGGCTTCCCAGACAATTGCGTCTAAGCGTTCAAGCAGTTTTAGTGTTCTTATGCCATTGTTGGAAAAATCTAAAGCTAAGGTTACACCCGGTTGCGGGAAACTCATCATACCTATGGCTTCACGATTGCCGAAGGTTTTTAATACGGCCAGAAAAGACCCCTCGCCGGAACGGGCAATTTCTTCCAACATGGCTTGAACGGCTTGTTTACCTACAGAACGCGGCACCACACTTTGATATTGAAAGAAACCTTTGGGGCCGTACATGCGGTTCCATTCCAACAGGTTATCCAAGGGGTAAAAGAATTTTTCGTAATGAACGATTTTGGGACCGGCTTGCTTTTTTTTGAGATAAAAATACGCGTTATTGAACGGATGCAGGGACAGCCGGTTAACCAGCGAAACCGGGGGCGTAAATGGCATGGTCAGAGGGCGTGTTTTCGGTGTGATGCGGCCAGCCTCCGCAAGCGGGTTGCCGCGCATAAAAATCCCGCGGCCTATGCCGGAAAGACAGTCAATCCAGGATACCGTATGCTGCCATTTGGCTTCGGAGTCATCAGCCAATTGAAAAAATTCATCAAGATTGGCGTAAGCTAAGGTTTCGGTATTCAGCCACGCGCTTCCCACTTTTTGCAGTTGGATTTCCGCTTCCACAATCACGCCGGTCAAGCCTAATCCGCCGACGGTTGCTGTAAGCCAGTTTAGGTGTAGGCTGCGACTGCAATCAATGGTTTCACCAGTGCTACGTACTAAACGAATTTGCAACACATGATCACCAAATGAACCCAGGGCATGATGATTTTTTCCGTGAACATCATTGGCAATGGCACCGCCCACAGTGGCTAACTGTGTGCCCGGAGTTACCGGTAAAATCCAGCCGCGGGGTATAAAAAGGCGTTGAATATCTCGCAGCAGTACACCCGCTTCGCAACGTAGAATTCCGGTTTTATTGTTAAAGCTGATAAATCGGTCCAGCTTTGTTGTTTTCCACAAAGTGCCGCCCGGATTCAGGCAAACATCGCCATAGCTGCGCCCCATGCCGTAAGTAAGGGCCGGTTTGTGCGATTGGAGTAACGCTGGTATATGGCAGCGATCATTAATGTCGATTACGACATGTTCATGTGCGTTTAACCGCCCCCAAGATGAAATTTTGGTCATGTTATTTTTTCCTTGGGCGTGCGGAATACAAAACGTTTATCAAGGCGGTACTTGACAATGTAGCCTATTGCCAAGCCGATAACTCCGCCAAAATAGCGCATTTCTTTAGTTTGAAATAAGTGGTTAAAGCCAAATTCAAATAACCAGAAAATCATGGTGGTAACTATCCCCATGAATGTATATAGAACAAATACTTTGCCATTGTGACTAGTATTCCGGGTTTGAAACCGAAAGATATAACGCTTATCGAGAATATATTTGATAACCAAACCGGCAGCCGTGCCTACAGCGACTGACAGCAGAATCGAATATACTCCGGCATATATATGGATGGTAATGTCCTGTGCGGCAATATTGGCAATAGTAGCTATAATTGCAAAAACGGCATAGGTGATAGCTAGCTTCATCAGATTTTTAAGGATATTTTTAATAATGAATAATAGCGTTAAGGCTTGCTCAATATCGGCGCGCCTACAAGGATTAATTGCTTTATTACGTATAAAACAGTGGGTAAAGAATGTTTTTGTATTGGCGCCACTGCTGTTTGCGGGTGAGTTTTTAAACCCCCAGTCCGTTGCCAATGCGATACTAACAATGCTGTTTTTTTCTTTAGCATCATCAGCAACTTATATTATCAACGATATTCATGATATCGAACAGGATAGAAAGCATCCGAGGAAGTCTAAAACCCGTCCATTGGCTTCCGGCGTTGTTTCGGTACGCTCTGCTATAATGTTATTAATAATAGTATTGCTGACAATTTTAGTATGCGCTGGTTTAATGATACCCAATGTGCTGCAGATCATTATTTTCTATCTGTTGCTCAATCTCAGTTACACTTTTTATTTAAAGCATCAGCCTGTTTTGGATATTTTTTGCATTGCTATTAGTTTTGTATTGCGTGTTTATGCAGGCGCAGTTGCGCTGGCTGTCCCGGTGTCTGATTGGATGTTTATCACAACGTTATGTCTGGCGTTATATTTGGCTGCTCTTAAGCGTCGACAGGAGCTAAGCCTGAGCGGTACAGAAGGACGCGCAGTACTGCAAAAATATTCCGTCTTTTTAGTCAATCGTTATGCGGAAATGTCGGCGACGGGGGCGCTGCTGTTTTATGCAATGTATGTAATGACAGCTAAACCGCAATTGATCGGCAGTATTCCGGTGGTGTTGTTTGGTCTATTCAGATATTGGTATATAGCTGACACTCTTGATGGGGGGGAGTCCCCTACCGATGCATTGCTGTCTGATTGGCCTCTTTTGTTAACAATCATTACATGGGTTTTGGTATGTGGCTGGGTATTATGGCCAGTGCAGGGATAAGCATGGACTTTACATATTTATTAACGCCTTTTTCCGCTTGGCTAGTTACCGGATTGCTAAAGTTTACTGTGAATAGTGTTAAGACTAAAAAACTTGCTTTCAGTTTGATTGGCTATGGCGGCTTTCCCAGTAATCATGGCGCTATAGTCAGCAGTATGGCGGCGTTGATCGCTTTCAAGGAAGGTATTGGTCACCCGGCATTTGGTGTTGCTCTGACCTTGGCTGTTATTGTAATTCTGGATGCGCATAGTTTAAGGCGACAAATTGGCAAACATGCGGTTGCAATCAATCGAATGATGATGACTTCTAGGGAGTACCCATTATTACGAGAACGTATAGGACATACGGCGATTGAAATCGCGGCTGGCGTGTTGGTAGGGATTGGCGTAGGGAAGTGCTTGGCTTTTTAGCTGAATGCGCTAGCGGCGCAGTCAGCTATAGGCTAGGCAGCGTCATGTTTGGGCAACGATTAATTTACACTTTCAACTTATAGTTAAACGTGCCCTGGCACAAACCATCCAAGTCTTTACGAGGTTATTTACGCTGAGTATGCGGTCATGATTGCAAGTGTATTTGATATCCAGTCAGATATTACATCAGCGGAAGTATCTGGTTAAGAATCTTGCCGTTGGTCACCAGAATGTTTTTTGGGAAAAGTCCTTTGTTGCCTTGAAAGTCGGTAACCGTGGCGCCTGCTTCCTCTGCAATCAATGCTCCGGCAGCCACGTCGTACAGATTTAGCTCCTGTTCCCAAAAAGCGTCAACTTGTCCATCCGCAACCAGGCATAGATCGATTGCCGCCGAGCCAAAACGGCGCTGGCCGGTTGTGATCTCGGCGATCCTGCAGAAACGTTGCAGATTGTTTTCTTTTAGGTAAGAGCGTAAGCAGGCGAATCCGGTGGCGATCATTGCGTCAGCAAGATTGCTTTCGTTGGAGACGGTTATCGGCAGGCCGTTTTTCCAGGCTCCTTTGCCTTTTGCGGCGGCGTAATAATCATCCAGCGCGGGCGCATAGACCGCTCCGAATATCAGCTCCTGGTCGATTTCCAGCGCAA
>Ga0208392_1000389_pt1 | contig 11905 bp, 12 predicted proteins | sample LakWasMeta3_LOW4_2_FD_183855 | JGI IMG/M metagenome (GOLD analysis project Ga0208392, IMG submission 183855) | Freshwater sediment methanotrophic microbial communities from Lake Washington under simulated oxygen tension - Sediment Metagenome... | ecosystem: Environmental > Aquatic > Freshwater >... | reverse complement strand
GTATTAATGACCGCCAGTATCGCAGCCTTTGGTTTGATTCCGTTGCTGTTTGCAACAGGTCCCGGCTCTGAAATTCAGCGACCCTTGGCCATAGTCGTGATTGGCGGCTTGGTATCCTCTACCTTCTTAACCTTATTTTTATTACCGATTTTGTTTAAATTATTCGGGTTACCCAAGGAGATTGCGCAATGAACTGCACAGAGTATTTAGTTACACTCAACATTCCGCCCAGTCTTGAAGAAATGATGGTTGACAGTCTGTTGCTGCTGGAAACAGAACATGGTTTCAGCAGCTTTCCGGTCAACGCTCATCATCATGAAAACCTTGGTTTATCGTTAGCTGAGCAAGTGACCGGTCGTCAGAAACGTATCCGCTTTCAGATGTATGTGCCGGTGCAGAAATTACCGGAGTTATTGGAGCAATTACGCCAGGAGTTTTCAGGTTCAGGTATTCAATACTGGGTTTTACCGGTGATTGAAAATGGGGTTATTTAAACACCAACTTTTGATAAATAAGTTAATCAAGATTCCAGGCACTGATGAATGTCTGATAGAAACTTAAATCCTGAACCGTTGCTCCCCGTCGGGTTACCAATGCGGACGCAAAGGATTGCGCTCTTCTCATAGTAACAGACAAAGACCAGTTCTGCTGGATTCCAAGCAACAACACCGCTGAGAAAGCATCGCCGGCACCCACGGTATCGACTATGGATAAATTAACTGCCGGGGCAACTTCTAAAAACTCACCGAGATTATCAAGCGCCATAGCACCTGATTCACCGCAAGTGACAATTAGAACGTCCAGATGATGTTGAGTCAGAAACAAACGCATCGCATCTTGCAGCGTGTTTTGTGGCGGCATCAGCTGCATTAATTCATTATGATTAAGCTTTACCCAATCCGCTTTGCTAACCCACTTATCAACCGACTCTTTGTGCCACCAAGGCGCTCTCAAATTGACATCGACAAAAACTTTACCGGTATGACGAGCCTTTAAAACATTAAGGGCCTGTTCCGAAACACAGTTACGCAGCGCCAGCGTTCCATGATAAATCAAGCTGTATTGGTCTGTTCGATTCAGTTGCTGTGCGGCGATAAAATCATAAGCCTGATTAGCCAGAATTTCATAGCAGGGTTCGTCCTTGTTAATTGAAACTTTAACAGTTCCGGTGGGATGATCGGAATCAGTCTGCAAGTTTTCAACGGACATGCCCCAATCAGTCATCGCCTGCCGTATGTTCTCACCCATAGCATCATTACCGACCCGGCTGATAAAACACGGATGCTGACCAAAAGCCTGAAGATGCCATGCTACATTAAAAGGCGCACCGCCCAATACCTGATGACCGTCAGGGAATTGATCGATGAGCACTTCACCGAAGATAGCGATTTGTTGGGTGTTGTGTTGATTATTTTGCTCAATCATGGCTAACTATAAACAATGAAGTCCATTGGAAACCCGAACGTCAGGCAACGAAAAGCTGCTGCCCAACAAGGCTAATATAAAACAATCGTGGGCTACCCCCTGTTTTCCTCTTTCGAGGTGAGCGGTGATTTGTGCCTGAATTACCCGATCGGCAAAGTGGCGACAGTTCCATGTCAACAAGAAGTCACGCTGTTTTGTTTAAAGAAGGTTTTGAAACTGCTCACGGTTTAAATCACAGTCACGGAGAATCTTAGCAAGCAGTCCCGGTCCGATAGTATCACCCGAGTGAACCGGCACTACAGTTGACCGCCCGTCAGGATGTTGAAGAAAATGGTGACTTCCTTTAATGCGGAGCAACTCAAAACCTGCTTTCTTTAAAGCCGCCAATATTTCTTTGCCCGTCAAACCCGGAAAAGATGTCATGCTGCAACTGATATCCGTTGAATACCCACGAATTCAAGCTGTTCCGGCATTTCACCTTGAACTTCAAGACAAAGCTCAATAGCCTCACGGATGCGTTCCATTAACTCATCAAGCGACTTCGCCTGTGTGTGGCAGCCAGTTAGCTCAGGAACGGAAGCCACATAATACCCTTCGGAATCTTTTTCAACAATGACATCAAATTGGCGCATCGTATAGTACCTCGCAGTAGGATTTAGCCTTAGATTTTAGCACGACCTTAATTGCAACATAGAAAAATCCATTTAACAATCAACTTTATGGGCTCCGCCTATTACGGGTTACGGTCGATACTATTGCCTTTGTTCATGCGTCTATCCTGCTGTTATAAATGATTAATCCTGTTTAAGGCAACAGCATTGTAATCTGATCCCATTGATTCACTGATATATGCAGTATAATTTGTGCATAAATATCAACCCGCGATCAACATGGCTAAACAGACAACAGGATTAACTGCCGATGATAACGGGCTTTCAGAATCAGCTACGGAGTATATTGATCTCTCGACAGAGTTCAAAGGGCCAGAAGGAATATCCATCGATGAAGGCTGACGATTACTTTTTGCCAAACAAATTTTGTCCGGGCCAGCGATTATCCGTGCCGACGCGTTCATTGGTCACGGTGTATAATCTAATAAGTAAGAAGGCTGCCGGTGACATTTTCTATTAACCAGGATTGGCGCCCTGCCATTAGTAACGCATGTGGTTTCATTTTATTTTCCAAACAGTGCTGCAAAATAACCACCCTTTGATAACGCACGGTGTTCAAAAAACAGGATCTTACATTTTATGTTTTGGTTTTAACGATTGTGAAAATGTCAGGACTTGTACATTTTTTCTCCAGGACGATGTTATGGTTTTGCAAAATACAAGACGTGGCCCTTTTGTTATGCATTAAACCCGTTAAAAACAATTTTTAATTATAAAATTACTTAAGTGGCGGGGTAATCCTGAGTGACCGATCATCTCACTAGAGACAAACGCTCATGGAATATGAGCAGGATTCGTGGTAAGGATACGAAACCCGAGATGGCGGTTAGAAAAATGCTTCATGCCGCTGGATTCCGTTTCAGGCTCCATGTGAAAGATCTGCCCGGAAAGCCACATATTGTCCTGCCGAAATGGAAGACGGTAATATTTGTCCATGGCTGTTTCTGTCATCGACATAACAGTGGCTTCAGCAACATAGACAATCTAGTAAAATTGAGACCTGAGAGATGATTCAAAATGATTTAGAAGTTATTTTAAGTCGATACACACAGGCTCGAACGGGAGAGCCATTCAAGCGTGAGCACGAACTGTTCTCAAAATTTAAAGCAGTACGTGATGCATTATCACAGTCTGAAGCAGTCCGAAGTAGGCCTCATCTCCGAGTGAAATACAGTGTAGGACAGGGTAATTGGGCTAGAGTACCTTGGATTGCACTACTTGATAAGCGAGAGACAGCAACAACCCAGAGGGGCGTTTACTGTGTATATCTATTTCGACAAGACATGTCTGGCGTTTATATTACCTTTAATCAGGGTGTCACAGAGCTCATTAAACAAAAAGGGAGAACTCGGGCCCATCAGGAGCTTCAACAACTCGCTAAAGCAGCACACCAATTTTGCACAAACCTATCTCCCAATGGTTTTTCACTCGGAGAAGGAATAGACCTTCGTGCAGATCCTGGTCTTGGTGTTGATTACGAATATTCTACTATTGCCTATAAATTTTATGAAGTAAGTCGCATTCCGACAGACGCTGAAATTATTAATGATTTAGAGGCGACTCTCAAGGCCTACGATGATTATTTGATAGAAAGACCATCAATTCCTATGAAATCTACTGAAAATCACAATAGGACGGTTCTCCCTAAACCCTTCCTCCTTCTCGCCGGTATCTCCGGCACAGGCAAAACACGGTTTGTCCGTGAACAGGCTGAGGCATCTGCCGGACAGTACTGCGTAGAGAACCGCGAGAACTACTGCCTTGTCCCTGTTCGCCCCGACTGGCATGAACCCTCCGATCTGCTCGGCTACATCTCCCGCATCGGTGAAGGGGGCGCACGCTACGTCGTGACAGACCTGCTTCGCTTTATTGTCGCGGCATGGAAACATACAACAGAATCAGCATCCTCCGGCGGTGTTGTTTATAAGCCGTTCGAAACGGTCAGCCCTTTCTGGCTCTGCCTCGACGAGATGAACCTTGCGCCGGTGGAGCAGTATTTTGCCGATTATCTGTCTATTCTTGAAACCCGTAAATGGGAGGCGGGTAATTATTCATGTGATCCTCTTCTCAAGAAAGATGTTATTGATACACTGAAAGAAGACGGCAAAGCACAATTCTGGAGCGACCTGAAAATAGCGGATGACAGCGGGTTGATTGAGTATTTCTCTAATTACGGTATCCCGCTGCCGCCCAACCTGATCGTGGCCGGAACAGTCAACATGGATGAAACGACCCACGGATTTTCCCGTAAGGTGATCGACCGCGCCCTGACTCTAGATTTCGGCGAGTTTTACCCGAACGATTACAACGAGTTTTTCAAGCAAACCATTCTACCCAAAACACTCGGTTTTCCGGTTTTATCCCAGGTGAAGCAGGACAGTCTGTCTGAAGAATATACAAAGGCAACCATTAATTTTCTCAAAGAGGTCAATACTATTCTTGTAGGAACACCTTTTGAACTGGCCTACCGGGCTCTGAACGAAGCGCTGCTTGCCGTTGCCTGTTTTAAGCCGGCAAAACCGGATGAGCTGCAGGCTGTCTGGGATGATTTTCTGATGATGAAGGTGTTGCCGCGCATAGAAGGTGATGCCGAAAAACTGGGCTTTGTTGATGAAAGCAGTCTGCTTACAAAACTTGCCGGCTGCCTAGAAACGCTTCTTCCCGCTATCTGGGATACTGCCAGACCGGATCAGCTACGTGAATATGTTTTAAAAGGACCTATATTGCTGACAAAATGCCGGTCGAAACATAAACTGGCGTGGATGCAGAAACGGCTTGCCGATAACGGCTTCACGACTTTCTGGCCGTAGCGGGGCCGCTCCATGCCCGAAGTTCTCCGGATAGAAAACAAGACCTGGACGCTTTCTGTCTGGACTAAAGATACCGGGACACCCTGCAAGCGTCTGTCGGCGACTCTTAACGCCAGAGGAATTCCACTCCCGGCCCCGTCAGTGCGTCTTTCGCCGCCCATAGCGAAAGCCGGTTCATTATCCGACCTGCCGGAACAGCTTGCAGAACTTACACTCCCGATGCCGGTCTTCTTTGAAAACCGCCTGTACGAGTTTGATTTTCAGTTTACCGGCAATATCGATCAGTTGACTCCGGAAATTATTCACTGGCGCACTGATGTCCGGGATGCCTTTCACCGTTCCGGAAAAAGCCTGCGCGGCAGTATAAATTTTGGCAACGATGTCGGTTGGTTCCGGTTGGGTGTGCAATGTAGAGGCGGGATGAAGCAGTTTATTTCTTTCGAGGTCTTGCCGACCAAGATGGATATGGCGGGCGACTTCGATCTAATCAACACTGTTATTGATAAGGCCTATCCGCTCTGGCGGTTTTCTTTCGCTAGGAAGACTGAGCAGGAACTGGCGACATCACGCAAACCTCATGAACATTTTCCTCTGCTGTGGCTCGCGCTTTTCAAAAGCCTGCGTGAAGAACTTGAACAGGCGGTTAAGCTGATCTGCCGGTCGCCCCATTCCCGTCTAATGCCGCAGGAACGGTTTCTGAGGCCCGATCGTCTCAAAGGGCGGTTAAGCCCGCGCCTTGAAGAGCAGATCACCGGGCAGTTCAGAAACGGCGAACTGCACCGGCGGTATCGCGTTGAAACCCGCAGGCTTTCTGTAGATACCCCCGAAAATCGTTTCGTTAAGATGGTGCTGGACCGTTGCACGCGAAATCTTGGCAACTTCATCAGCAAAGCCAGAAGAAATGAAAGTTCACCCGAACAGAGCCGCCTGAGTCAGACTTTTTTCGATGAACTTGCCGGATGGAAGAAGCCGCTGGAATTGCGACTGTCCGAACCTTTGTTCCGCGAAGTAGGCAATTTTACCGGAATGGCGCAGGAATCGCTGGTGCTTCATCACCGGGCCGGTTATGCAAAAACCTACCGTATCTGGCAGGAATTGAAGCTGTATCTCGATCTCTTCGGTCGCCACTCGTCTGTGTCCATGAAATCAATTTCGGAATTGTACGAGGTCTGGTGTCTGCTGGAAATACGACGGATGCTTTCGGAGCTGGGCTTTTCGGAAGATGAATCACGCAAGGCTGTTTTACGTACAAAAGGCTTTGAAAAAGAGCTGGTAGACGGCATGGGCACTGCTTTTCATTTGGTTCGGGACAGTGACGGCCTGAAGATCCGCCTAGCTCATGAGCCCCCGTTTTCCGTTACAAAGAATCCTAATGCCAAGGGTATCTATTCATGGACGACCCCGCAAAAACCGGACATCCTGCTGGAGGCGACCTTTTCCGGTGGTAGACGCATCCGCTGGATTTTCGACGCCAAGTACCGTATATCGCCGGAAGATGACGAAGTTGACTGCATACCTGATGACGCCATCAATCAGATGCACCGGTACCGTGATGCGCTGATTCACCTTGAGCAGGCGGATGACGGAATCGCCGAAAAAAGCCGTCCGGTAGTCGGCGCTTTTGTCCTTTATCCCGGTTTTTTTGATAATGAAGAGGGTGAAAATCCGTACCATGATGGCATCGAAGCGGTCGGTATCGGAGGTTTTCCGCTCCTGCCGAGGCGGGCAAACCGTTGGCTGAAGGAGTTTCTGACAGAGAAATTCGGCGACCTTTCCGGAGCTGTTTCGACAGCCGATGAGCATCTACTGCATGAATCAGTGCGTATTGCGCCGACAGGGCTACAGCTGGAGCGTTATCATGATCTGACACTGGCCGCTTCGTTGGGAAAAGTTTCAAACAGAGATAAGCAGTATGTTGACCGTTTTATGAACGGCAGAGCCGGCTGGTATCACATGCCGGTCAGTACATCGGCAAAGAAAAAATATTCGCGGACACTCATGCGGGAAATCCGCTACTGCGCGATTGCCGTTCATCATACCGGTTCAAAAGAACGCCTGATTGAATATCTGTATGACGTCAAGTCAGTAAAGCTGGTGAAACGGTGCTTGCTTGAGGTTGAACAGGCCGGTATCCTTGTCCCCGGTAACAAGAACGAATACTGGCTGTTTGAGCTGGGAACGGCGAGGGTGATGCTATCGCCGGTTATTATCGGAGATATCCGTTCTTTCCGGTCATGTCTTACCGGTGCCTCAGATCTGTTTGCAGCACGAAACTGGAATGACCTGCCTAAGAGGTACGAAGCGTTAATCGAGTAAATTGATGGGTCGAGTCGGAGCGGACATGCTTTTTATGCCCGATATTTTAAATACCAAAATGGCAAAGACTTGCAAATTTAACCGGCACGCATTCATTGGACACCTAAACGTCGGGCAAAGAAAAGGGGTTGCCCGACTATAAAACTTGTCCATCGAAGGTTTTGGGCCGATAGAGGATATTCGATGGGCATAAGTTTGTAATTTTTAAAGCAGGTGATTTAATAATTCATCGCGGGTTAAATTGAAATGCTGGGCGACATCGTTCAATATCGTCGACAACGTGCCTGTTTTTAACGGATTATGAGCAGGAATTGTCAAATGGTGCTCGCCGTTCTGTAAAGTCGTTACGCGAATATGGCTCCCCGCTTGCCGCGTTGTCCGATAACCTAGAACTTCTAAATTTTTTACTAACTGTACGCCTGTTAAATCGCGTGGCAGTTTCATGCGGCAATGACTTCATCGCGGACAAAATGCAGTCGAATAATTCCGGGTTTTTCTGCCTCATCAAAATGACAGGCAACCGCATCGCGGACATTGGCATGAAGTTCGGTGATACTGTCTGCATCCGTATAAATTGAATATCCTAACGATCTGGCGGTATAGCCGCCTTCAGGTGCTTCTTCAACTAAAAATATGATTTCGTTCATAGGATTCATTAAAAAATTGATTGAGTTTTATAAAATCGGTTTCTACAAACTTTCGCTTTTTCTGGAACACGGAGTCATGGCTATACCCCGCACCTTTGGTTTCTAATATCAACGAATAGTAATTTTACACTTTGAATACTTTAATTGGTCTTTTTATTCGCCTTCTACAAAACCGTTTTACACAACTGTTCCAAAAATAGCGCCCACGCCTGCGGTCAACCCCATAGCTAATGCGCCCCAGAAGGTTACCCGGAAAGCACCCTTGATTAGGCCGGAACCGCCGGTATAAGCGGCTAAAGTGCCCAGCAGGGCAAGAAACAGCAAAGATGCGGCTGAAACCAGAACGATTAAATTCGCATGAGGGGCGAACATGACAATCAATAGTGGCAACACAGCGCCAATGGCGAAGGTGGCTGCCGAAGTCAGTGCCGCCTGAATGGGACGGGCTGTGCCTGTTGCCGAGATGCCCAGCTCATCACGCGCGTGCGCGCCCAGGGCATCATGATCCATGAGTTGTTCGGCAACCTGGCGGGCAAGTAAAGGATCGAGTCCACGCGCTACGTAAATAGCTTGTAGTTCATTTTGTTCATGATCCTCATTTTCCTTCAGTTCTTTGCGTTCACGCGCCAAATCGGCCTGTTCAGTATCGGCTTGTGAGCTGACCGACACATATTCACCCGCTGCCATTGACATGGCGCCGGCAACCAGCCCTGCGACACCGGCCAATACGATCTCGTGATGCGCGGCATGGGAGGCGGCAATGCCCACGATTAAACTCGCTGTCGATACAATACCATCGTTTGCGCCTAAAACAGCGGCGCGTAGCCAGCCGATACGATGAGTCCGGTGGGTTTCGTGATGATGAGGTAGCATTGGTTTTCCTTTTTATGTAATAAATTTACAGCAGTTCAAAGGCCATTGATTTACAATTCGAAGCCTTAATCTAACTGGATTATAACTGATGAAAACAAATAAAATCGCTAAATTGCACTGCCTCATTTTCGCTCTGTTGTTGTGCTTCGGATTTGCTGATGCGACTGCAACCCCCCGCATAGCCGTTCTTGATTTTGAATTAAAAGACATGACACTTGCTCCGGGCATACCGGCAGAAATAAAACGCACAGCCTCAATCAAGCCAATGCTGGAAAGCGAGCTTAAAAAATCAGGTTACGAAATTGTGCCTATTACTGAGGACGCTCAGCAACAAGCGACTGCCGGAATGGGTTATCTTTTTGATCACCCTGATGCTGCTGCTCAACTCGGTAAGAAGTATAGTGCCGATTATGTGCTGGTGGGAAGGTTGCACAAACCCAGTTTTTTGTTTTTTTACCTGATGGCTCATCTGGTTGATGTCAAAAAGGAAACCTCGGCTGGCGAATTCTTTTACGAAGTCAAAGGTGGTGAGAAAAAATTAGTTGCCCAAGGTGTAGAAGGTATTGCTGAGAAAATTACTAAAACCCTCAGTATGGCTAAATAACCCAATGGAACAAACCATGAAAGTATTTTGTTCATTTGAAGATCTCCTATAAACATGGGTATCTACACAACTTTCTTGTATTTTAATGCAATGAGTTGTAAATTTATTTTACTCCCTCTCCTGATGGAGAGGGTTGGGGAGAGGAGAATAAAATCAATTATTTAAATCCCCCCTCATCCCAGCCTTCTCCTTCAAGGGAGAAGGAGCAGGCACTTGTGTAGATATACCTTTGCTTATAAGAATCGGGCGCTAAACTGCCATCTAGTTAGATCGGTGGCTGTTTTGGGCCGGTCACTTTAACCTGCACAATATCACCCACGGATAATGTGCCGCACTGATTATGCAGGGCATTTTGTCCAAAATAAACGTTATTTTGCCATTTTCTGATACGGTTGAGCGTTCTAAGGGGTTCTTTGCCTGTTTCTGAAGTTTCAGGATCTATGGTTGGGATGGCGCAGCGGGAGCAGGGCTTGGGCAGCCTGAAATCAATAGTGCCAATGCTGATTTCTCTCCAGCTGTCTTCGGCGTAACTGTGGCAGCCGGAAATAACCAGGTTGGGTCTGAAACGCGTCATCGGTAAATTTAGCTGCATTTCCTGATTTAATGAAACCAGTGAATTTTCTGAAATAATCAGAAATGGAAAACCGTCAGAAAATGCTACGTAGTCAGTGTGGCGGCCATAATTCGGATCAACTTGCCGGATCATCTCATCGGGTTGATAAACCAGCCGGCAGTCCTGATTTAAAAAACTGCTCAGCCATTGATCTGCTTCGAGTGATACTTTATGCGCAGCGCACTGATCGCCCCATATTGTGCTGTTAATGATGTCGCCACCGGTCGGCGTTAAGGATAGAGACAGGTCTTCCATTCCTGATGCAGAAAGGATTAAGTGATTGCCGGTGAGTGCAGTTTTGATCAAAGCCATTTGCGGTAACTTACGTTGGCTTAGAAATTGCCCGGCATTGTCAACAAGCATCCATTTTCTGTCGTACTGAAGTCCTGTTTTAGTAACCGGCCAGTGGGTTACACTGATACCGGCCAATGATTTTACTGGATAGAGTGTTATTGCGCTTAAAGTACTGTGTGTCATTTTAGGCCGGCCTTTAAATTCCAGCAGAGGCTCCGAAAAGTTAATCTGGGAAGAATGATTGTGGTTAAAGTTTGAGTGAATTGAATGTGGGTATCGAGGGTTAATTCAACAGCCTGTTTCAGTAAACTATACGAAAACTAAAAAAAAATTCTTGAATCCGTTAGAATTGGGAAATATCAAATTTTTTAATGTTAGGAAATGATGCGATCAATAAACCTGGCTATTCGGATAATTGTTAATATTTTATTAATTCTTCAATTATTTAGTGTGAGTTTTGTTTATGCGAAAGCTAAACAAGCTATTAATATTGCTTATTTGACCCAAGAGCAAAACATACCGCCTCCGCTATCCAATCTGGATCCTTTTATTAAAAACAAAGGGATTATAGGAGCTGAGCTGGGTATTGATGATAACAATACCACTGGTGAATTTACCGGTCAGCAATTTAATTTGAAAAAATTTATTGTGCCGTTGGATGGCAATGTTGCTGACACGTTTAATAAGGAACTTGCCAATAAATTTCAGTATGTTGTGGTTAGTTTGCCTGCTGATCAGATAAACATGCTTGCTGATTTGCCTGTTGCAAAGCAAATGCTGTTACTCGATGTGGCAACCCTGGATGATGCGTTACGTAATGATCAGTGCCGCAGTAATGTTTTGCATATTTTACCGAGCAGAGCCATGCGGGCTGATGCCCTGGCGCAATATATGATGAAGAAACGCTGGACAAAGTGGTTCCTGGTCATTGGGCCTACTCAGGAAGATCGTTTATTTGCCGATGCTATCAAGCGGGCTGCCAAGCGTTTCGGCATGGAAATAGTGGCAGAAAAACCCTGGGAGCATACATATGATGCCAGGCGAACAGCTCAATCGGATGTGGCTGTTTTTACCCAGGTCGATGACTATGATGTATTGGTGGTTGCTGATGAACAAGGTCAGTTCGGCGAATATCTTGACTATCGGACCTGGATTCCGCGTCCCGTGATAGGCACTCAGGGTCTGATTGCTACGGCATGGCATAGAACTCATGAGCAGTGGGGTGCGGTGCAGATTCAAAACCGCTTCAAGGAGAAAGCTGGACGCTGGATGGAGGAGCAGGATTATGCGGGTTATTTAGCCGCTAGAGCTATCGGCGAGGCGGCTACACGCACTCAATCGAATGATACAAAAAAGATTAAAGATTATATGCTGAGTGATGCGTTTGCATTACAGGGATACAAAGGCAATCCTTTATCGTTTCGATCCTGGGATGGGCAGTTGCGGCAGCCTGTTTTGCTGGCAGCGCCCAGGTCATTAGTGGCAGTCGCTCCGATTGAAGGGTTTCTGCATCCAAAAACTGAACTGGATACCTTAGGTTATGATCAACCTGAAACGCAATGTAAATGGGATAAATGAAAATGAAAAAAAATGGCTTAAATTTGTTTTTATTGCTTGTTTTGGCAGGAGCAGTCCACGCTGAAACTGTTTTT
>Ga0208392_1000388_pt1 | contig 11916 bp, 10 predicted proteins | sample LakWasMeta3_LOW4_2_FD_183855 | JGI IMG/M metagenome (GOLD analysis project Ga0208392, IMG submission 183855) | Freshwater sediment methanotrophic microbial communities from Lake Washington under simulated oxygen tension - Sediment Metagenome... | ecosystem: Environmental > Aquatic > Freshwater >... | reverse complement strand
AATTTCCCCAATTCGCTACAATGTGCGGGACTAAAAAGTGAGTACGGCTACCCAAGTGCTGAATAATCCCTTAGAGCATGTCATCAGCGATCGTCTCGCCAAGAACTTCCGCCGCCACTTCAAGGAGCGTGTGATCGAGTTCATCCTGATGATGGCGGCACTCTCCGCCGTCGCCACCACGATCGCGATCGTCTCCATCCTGCTGTACGAATCAGCCTCTTTTTTCAAGACCGTTTCCATCGTTGATTTCCTTACCGACACGCAGTGGACGCCGCTCTTCGAAGATGCCCACTACGGCATCCTGCCGCTGGTAAGCGGCACCTTCACCACTTCCGCCATCGCCCTCCTGGTGGCCGTGCCACTGGGCACCATCGGCGCCATTTACCTGTCGGAATTCGCCTCGCACAAGGTGCGTGAAATCTGCAAACCCCTCCTGGAACTGCTGGTTGGCGTGCCAACCGTGGTGTTCGGCTATTTCGCCCTACTGTTCGTCACGCCTTTGTTGCAAAAAATCTTTCCCGAGTTGCCGGGTTTCAACATGCTGGGGCCGGGCATCGTCATGGGCATCATGATCATCCCCTACATCAGCTCGGTGGCGGAAGACGCCATGCGCGCCGTGCCAATGAGCATGCGCGAAGGCTCTTATGCCATGGGCGCTACCCGCTTCCAGACCGCGGTGCGGGTGGTGGCGCCGGCTGCCACCTCCGGCATCATCGCCGCCTACATCCTCGGTATCTCGCGCGCTGTGGGCGAAACCATGGTGGTGGCCATCGCGGCCGGCCAGCAGCCTAACCTGACGTTCAATCCGATGGATGGCGCCGCCACCATCACCGCCTACATCGTCCAAGTGGCGATGGGCGACCTGCCGCATGGCAGCATCGGCTATCAGAGCATTTTCGCCGCCGGCCTCGTGCTGGCGCTGATTACCCTGTTCCTCAATTTGCTGGGCCACCTGGCCCGCAAGAAATATCGCGAAGCCTACTAAGATGTCCGAGCAACAAGCCTCTACGCTGAAAGATCTGGATGCAGTGCGGGCAATGATCCGCCGGCACAAGCTCAATGATTATATTTTTGCCATCGTCGGCCTGCTGGCATTGATGGTAGGCCTGCTGACATTGCTGACGCTGTTCATCGATCTGGTGATGGACGGTTACACGCGGTTCAACGCCGGGTTCTTTACCGAATTCCCTTCGCGCCGCGCCGCGCATGCTGGGCTGCTTTCCGCCTGGGTTGGTTCGCTACTGGTAATGCTGGTGACAGCCGTCACCGCCGTGCCGCTGGGTGTGGCCGCCGGGGTTTACCTGGAAGAATACGCACCGAAGAACTGGTTCAGCGACATCATCGAAATCAACGTGACCAACCTGGCCGGCGTGCCTTCGATCATCTACGGCCTGCTGGCGCTGGGGCTGTTCGTCTATATCCTCGACCTGGGGCAGAGCATCCTGACGGCGGGGCTGACGCTGGCGCTGCTGATCCTGCCGGTGGTGATCGTTGCCACCCGTGAATCGATCCGCGCCATTCCGGTACATATCCGCGAAGCCGCGTATGCCGTAGGCGCCACCAAATGGCAGGTCGTATCCGACCACATCCTGCATTACTCCTTCGGCGGCATCCTCACCGGCATCATCATCGGCATGGCTCGGGCGCTTGGCGAAACCGCACCGGTCATCACCATCGGCGCACTGACCTTCATTGCTTTCCTGCCGCCCTCGCCAATAGGCGCGGAACCGCCCTACCTAAATTTTGAATGGTTGAGTGCCGGCTTCACCGTGCTGCCGATCCAGATGTTCAACTGGCTGTCGCGCCCGGACCATGCCTTTCACGTCAACGCTGCGGCTACCGGCGTGGTCATTATCGTGGTGACGCTGTTGATGAACGGCACGGCGATCTGGCTGCGCTACCGTATTCGTAAAAACATCAAGTGGTAACAGGAATCGCACATGCAACCCAATAACGCCCCCATCAAGGCCGAAGCCCGCAACCTGAACTTCTATTACAACGGTGGCCACAAGGCGCTAAAAGGCGTCAATCTGCCGATTTACGAGAAGAAGATCACCGCGCTGATCGGGCCTTCCGGTTGCGGCAAGTCGACTTTCCTGCGCTGCTTCAACCGCATGCACGACCTCTACCCCGGCAACCAGTACGAGGGGCAGATTGTCATGCATCCGGACAACACCAACATCCTGGCCAAGGGCGTTGACCCCATCGAAGTGCGCATGCGCATCAGCATGGTGTTCCAGAAGCCCAATCCGTTCCCCAAGTCCATCTACGAAAACGTGGCCTATGGATTGCGCGTGCGTGGCGAAACCAACAAACGCGACATGGATAACAAAGTGGAACAAGCCTTGCGCGGCGCGGCGCTCTGGGACGAGGTGAAGGACAGACTCAACGAAGTCGCTTTTAATCTTTCCGGCGGCCAACAACAGCGCCTGTGCATCGCCCGTGCACTCGCCACCGACCCGGAAATCATGCTGTTCGACGAGCCGACTTCCGCACTGGACCCGATCGCCACCGCCAGCATCGAGGAACTGATGTCCGAACTCAAGGACAAAGTCACCATTCTGGTAGTCACTCACAACATGCAACAAGCCGCGCGGATTTCCGACTACACGGCTTACATGTATCTGGGTGAACTGATCGAGTTTGACGACACCGACATCATGTTCACAAAACCCAGCCGCAGGGAAACTGAGGATTACATCACTGGCAAGTTCGGCTAGTCACCATAACCAAGGCTTGCGGCCAACTCCACAGGAGCTATTCAGATGACCGCACGCAAGCAATCACACCCCTCTAACCATAACAAGCCGGAACTGCCTGACCTAGCCGCTATTGCGCGCAGCGAGGTTATTTTTGCGCTGAAGGCGCTCGGCACCACCCCCCAGGGACTGCTCGACCACGAGGCACAAGCACGGCTGCGACGCTACGGCCATAACGCCATTGCCCTGGAGCGGCGCCCTGCCTGGTGGCGCCAGCTAACTTCCCATTTCATCTCGCCGGTCAATCTGCTGTTGGTAGCGATTGCCGTCATTTCGACCGCCATGCAGGATTACACCGCCGCCATCATGGTCAGTCTGATGGTGGTACTGAGCACACTGCTGTCCTTCGTGCAGGAATACCGCTCCGGCAGCGCCGCCGAAAAGCTGCGCCACATGGTGCGCGCCACCGCCACTGTGCAGCGCCAGGACAAATGGCTGGGCGTGCCGCCCGACGTGGTAGAGGCGTTTGAAATCCAGTTGCATCCGCAAGGCCCGCAAATCCGCGACATCCCCATCGAAATGCTGGTGCCGGGCGACATCGTGCACCTGTCGGCGGGCGACATGGTGCCGGCCGACGTACGCATCATCCAATCCAAAGACCTGTCGGTCGACCAGTCTGCGCTGACCGGTGAATCACTGCCGGTGGACAAGCATGCGACATTGGGAAATGACGACGGCGCCGCGCTCGAATTCAACAACTTGTGTTTCATGGGCAGCAACGTGGTGAGCGGCACCGCCATTGCCTTGGTGGTTCGCACTGGAAGCGCTACCTATTTCGGCTCGCTGGCGCACGACATCGCCGCGCAGCGTTCCGGCACCAGCTTCGAGAAGGGTGTGCAGCGCTTCGCCATGCTAATGCTGCGCTTCATGCTGGTAATGGTGCCGCTGGTATTCGTCATCAACGGTCTGACCAAGGGTGACTGGCTGCAAGCATTCCTATTCGCGGTGGCAGTGGCGGTTGGCTTGGCGCCGGAAATGCTGCCCATGATCGTCACCATCAACCTGAGCAAGGGCGCTATTCTGCTATCGCGGCGCAAGGTTATCGTCAAACGCCTCAACGCCATCCAGAACTTCGGCGCCATGGATATCCTGTGCACCGACAAGACCGGTACCTTGACCCAGGGCCGGGTGGTGCTGGAAAAACATGTCGGCCCGGACGGCGAGGATTGCCTGAGCGTGCTTGAACACGCCTATCTTAACAGCTACCACCAGACCGGCCTCAGAAACATGCTGGACGAGGCGGTGCTGAAACACGCCGAAATCCACGCCGGCTTGGAGGTGGAAAAGCGCTTCCGCAAGGTGGACGAGGTGCCGTTCGACTTCAAGCGCCGCCGCATGTCGGTAGTGGTGGAGCGCGACGGCCGGCATCACCAGTTGGTATGCAAAGGTGCGGTGGAAGAAGTGCTGGCCATCTGCGAGCATGTGGAAGTCCATGGCGAGGTGCATGCTATGGACGACAGCTGGCTGCAACGGCTGATGGCGCTGAAGGACGATCTCAACGCCGACGGCTTCATGGTCATTGCGGTCGCCTGCCGCGACTACCCGGCACAACGCGCCGTCTATTCGGTGCGCGACGAAAGCAGGTTGACCCTGCTCGGCTTTACCGCCTTCTTCGACCCTCCCCGCGAAAGCGCGGCTGAAGCGCTGACTGCACTTCACCAGCATGGTGTGACGGTTAAAATCCTCACCGGTGACAACGAGGCCGTCACCCGCAAGACCTGCCAGCAGGTCGGCCTGACCATCGCCAACATTATTGATGGCAGAGCCATCGCCGCCCTATCGGATGAGGCATTGCGCGAAACTGCGCAGCGCTGTACCGCTTTCGTCAAGCTGGCGCCGGAGCAGAAATCGCGCATCATCGCCGCGTTGCATGCTAACAACCACGTGGTCGGCTTCCTCGGCGACGGTATCAATGACGGCGCGGCGCTGAAAGCCGCCGACATCGGCATTTCGGTGGATAGCGCGGTGGACATCGCCAAGGAATCCGCCGACATCATCCTGCTGGAAAAAAGCCTGATGGTGCTGGACCAAGGGGTGATGGAAGGTCGCCGGGTGTTCGGCAACATTGTCAAATACCTGCGCATGAGCGCCAGCTCCAACTTCGGCAATATGCTGAGCGTGGTCGGCGCCAGCGCCTTCCTGCCGTTCCTGCCCATGGCGCCGGTGCAAATCCTGCTCAACAACCTGTTCTACGACTTCTCGCAGACCACCATCGCCACCGATAACGTGGATCAGGAGTACCTGGCCGGCCCGCGCCAATGGGAAATCGGCAACATCGCCCGCTTCATGCTGGTGTTCGGGCCGATCAGTTCATTGTTCGACTATGCCACCTATTTCGCCCTGCTGCACTGGTTCGACGGCTGGCACAACCCGACGCTGTTCCACACCGGCTGGTTCGTCGAATCGCTGCTGTCGCAAACGTTGGTGATCCACATCATCCGCACCGGCCGCATCCCGTTCGTGCAGAGCCGCGCCAGCCTGCCGCTACTCTTGACCAGTCTCGGCATCTGCATTCTAGGTGCCTGGCTACCATTCTCGCCGCTCGCCATGCACTTTGGCTTCACGTCCTTGCCCGCCGCCTACGGCCTGGCGCTGGCGGTCATCGTCGGGGCCTATCTGCTGCTCACTCAGACTATCAAGACGTGGTTCATCCGCCGTTACGGTATTGCATGAAATATTCGAGCGACTCAACGCTCCTGTTCAGAATACGCCATTGAGATTGGCAGTGCCGTGGTTTTCCTCAAGTCATTCTGTTGCGGTTTTGTTACAATCCACCAATCAACCCGAATGCCAGTACAGGCTTTCGGATAATTATTCGAAATATTTAGGGGAGGAGCATTCATCATGTTCGGCGGCTTGATGCCTCAACGCAGGGAATTTTTCGATCTACTAGCTGCACATTCTGACCGCGTGGCGGCAAGCGCCAGCGCCACCCTGCGCCTGGTCAACACGATTGGCCCCAACAACCGGGAAGATATCGAGTTGTTGGTCAAGGAGGTAGCCTTCAATGAAAAAAGCGGCGACAAGATCAAGGCGGACGTCATTGCGCTGCTGCACAAATCTTTCATCACGCCGTTCAGCCGCGATGAAATCCACACCCTGACGCTGGAACTGGACAAGGTGCTGGGCGCCCTGCAGAACGTTGCCAATGCTGTCAGCATGTACAACATCCAGGAATCCACTCCAGAAGCGCGCGAACTGGCGGCCCTGAGCGCCGATTCCTGCCTGCGGCTTAACCGTGCCGTGATCGCGCTGGCCGACAAGAACCGCAGGAAGGAAGCCGTCACCCTGTGCCAGGAAATCGACGACATCGAAACCAGGGCCGACAAGGTGCTGAAAAAGGCCATCACCCGCCTGTTCCTGGATGGCAGCGACGTCTGGGCCGCCATGAAACTTCGTGAATTCTACGTCTTGCAGGAAAACGTCCTCGACTGCTGCGAAGAAGCAGCGAAAACCATCGAAGAAATCCTCATCGAAAATTCCTGATCAAAACTGAGAGGATCTCATCATGGAAGGCTTGACCATCAACATTTGGATTCTCGCCCTACTGGTACTGGTAGGCTTGGCGTTCGATTTCATGAACGGCTTCCACGACGGGGCCAACTCCATTTCCACCATCGTCGCGACGGGAGTGCTTACTCCCAAGCAGGCGGTCCTGTTCGCGGCCTTTTTCAATTTTGCCGCGCTGTGGGTATTCCACCTCAAGGTTGCCTCCACCATCGGCAAGGGTACGGTAGACCCCAGCTTCGTGGATTACTACGTGATCTTCGGCGCCCTGTGCGGGGCGCTGGCCTGGAACATCATCACCTGGCTGTACGGCATCCCATCCTCCTCCTCGCACGCCTTGGTCGGCGGCCTGGTGGGCGCCACGGTCATCAAGGCCGGCAGCATTGCCCCCATCATCTGGAGCGGCTTCGGCAAGATCCTGCTGTTCATCATCATCTCGCCGCTGGTCGGCTTCCTGCTGGGCGGGCTGTTGATGGTGCTGGTGGCGTGGCTGTTCCGCCACAAGTCGCCCGGACAGGTGCAACGATGGTTCAACTACACGCAGATATTCGCCTCCGGCGCCTATAGCCTGACCCACGGTGGCAACGACGCGCAAAAAACCATCGGCATCATCTGGCTGCTGCTGATCAGCGCCGGCGTCGCCAATACTGACGTCAACACGCTGCCAAACTGGGTGATCTACTCCTGCTATTTCGCCATCGCTTGGGGCACCTATCTTGGCGGCTGGCGCATCGTCAAGACCATGGGCACCAAGCTCACCAAACTCAACTCGGTCAGCGGCTCCTGCGCCTCGCTGGGCGGAGCGATCAGCCTGGGACTGGCCACGCTGGGCGGCATCCCGGTATCGACCACGCACACCATCTCCGGCGCCATCGTCGGTGTGGGCGCTGCGCACCGTACTCGCAACGTACGCTGGGGAGTCGCCCTGAATCTGGTCGTGGCCTGGGTACTAACCATCCCCGCCAGCGGCCTCATCGCCGCCGGCTTCTGGTGGCTGGGAACCAAGTTCATGTAGCAGCAGGGGGTTTATAGTCCAGCTGCTGGCTAGAGCATGTAGGCTTCCGTCGCGTAGCGCCGGATCATGCGGTGACTGTTGAATACGGAGGCATTCTTGCCGATGGCGCCTTTCATCACGGAAATCCATCCCGGACGGTCGCCGTAGTATAACGGCAACACCACGTTCTCCAGCTTGCCGTAAAAATCGCTCACATCATTGGCTTCATTGCCCGCCATTGCATTGCCGACAGCCCATCCGGTCACGTTTTCGATGCAGCCTTCCAGCCACCAGCCATCGAGTACGCTCAGGCTGGGTACGCCGTTAAAAGCCGCCTTCATACCGCTGGTGCCGGAGGCCTCCAACGGACGCAGCGGCGTATTGAGCCAGACATCAACGCCGGAAACCATATCCAGCGCCAACTCCATGTCGTAGCCGGGCAGGTATACGATGGTGAGATCATCTGCCAGTTCGCGGAAATGCACATGCAATTGCTCGATGATGTGCTTTCCTCCCTCGTCGTTTGGATGGGCCTTGCCCGCCATCACCAGTTGGAACGGCTGCTTCCGGGCGATTCCACGCAGCCGCTCAAGATCGGAGAAAAAAAGGTCAGGGCGCTTGTAGGCCGTGATGCGGCGAGCGAATCCAAGCAGAGGTAGCGCCGGATCCAGCGCCACCCCGCTGGTTTTTTTGACGCGATCAAGCAATCTTTGCTTGGCATTCTGGTGCGCATCCCAGATCGCCTGGCCGGGCACCTGATCAATACGCACCAGCTGCTCCGGCTCATGGCGCCAGCCGGGCATGGTGTTGTCGTAAAGCACCGCGAAAAATTCACAAGTCCAGGTATGGGGGTGCACGCCGTTGGTGATGGCGTGCATTTCGTAACCGGGAAACATGCGCTGCGACACCTCGGCATGGCGCTTGGCGACACCATTGACATAATCCGACAGGTTAAGTGCCAGCCGCGTCATGTTGAGCCGATCCTCACCGGCCAACTTGCGTATCTCGCTCAAATCCATGAGCTCGCCATCAGCAATGCGATTCACCATGGCGTAGTCGAACTGGTCCTGACCAGCTTCAACCGGGGTGTGCGTGGTGAAGATGCACTTGGAACGAACCACCGGTGCGTCATAGGGCGATTCTCCCGGCCGCAGGTCGCGTTTCTGATGGCTATGGCGGCCAAGCAACTCTATTGCGAGGAATGCGGAATGCCCTTCGTTCAAATGATGCTTGCGAATCCGGAAACCCAGCGCCTGCAGCATGCGGATTCCGCCAATGCCCAGCACGATTTCCTGCTTGAGACGGTAGGCGGCATCTCTCCCATAGAGATAATGCGTTATCTCGCGGTCTTCCACCTTGTTTTCCGGCAAGTCGGTATCCAGCAGAATGACCGGCACTTGCGCCCCGCCAAGCCCCATGACGCGGTATAACCAGGCGCCGACCCATACTGTTCTGCGCTCGATCTGCACGGCCACCTTGGCGGACACGGGTTGTGCATGATCGGCGGGCTCCCACATTTGGGGCAACTCGATCTGCCGCCCCAAACTGTCAATCTTCTGCTCGAAATATCCTGCACGGCTGGCTAGCGTCACGCCCACCATGGGCAGCGCAAGGTCGGCTGCAGAACGTAACGTATCACCCGCCAGTACGCCGAGGCCTCCCGCATAGGTGGGGATAGCGGGCGCCAGCGCAATTTCCATGGAGAAATAGGCAATGCGTGGGTCGCCTGTGAATTCGTGCAGCATGCAGTATCCTGACTAATGGCTGTTGCGGTCCTGGTTTTCCGCCCTTGGTTTTTAGGCCGCTTGCAACGCGGCCACGCTTGCCAGCTCAGCGCGCTGGACTTACTTGCCGAAAAGTACCAACCCCCAGATCGCTGCCAAGTTGACGAGACTGAGCAGCACGGCGGCGCTGCCGATATCCTTGGCGCGCTTTGCCAGCACATGGGTTTCCAGCGAGATGCGGTCCACGGTAGCTTCGATTGCAGAATTCAATAGTTCCACCAGGACTACCAGCAGCACACTGCCGACCAGCAAGGCACGGCCAACCCCGCTGCCCTCCAGCACAAAAGCCAGCGGCAACAGCACTGCAGCCAGCATGGCCTCCTGACGAAAAGCATGCTCATGCTCGAAGGCATCCTTGAATCCATGCATGGAGTAACCGAACGCATTGATCAGTCGACGCAGCCCGGCTTGACCTTTATGAGGGCTTTTCATGGCAACGATCCTTTTCTCTTTTCTGCAGTCTGTCGGCAATTTCGCCAGCTTCAAGTTGCGGCATGCCTGACGATATCGGCAATACGCTGCGCCAATCCCTCGACCTGGAGACGCTCACGACCCTCCACCATGACCCGAACCTTGGGTTCGGTGCCTGAAGGGCGCAGCAGCACACGGCCGCTGCCATTCAATTCACTTTCGGCGGCCAGTACCGCATTCTGGATCGCGGCGTTTCCATCCAGGTCGATGCGCTGCTTCACGGTGACGTTAACCAGCACTTGCGGAAACAGGGTGAGGTCGGCGGCCAGAGCCTGCAGCGACAAGCCGCTTTTACGCGCAGCGTGCAAGACCTGCAACGCAGCGATAATGCCATCGCCGCTGCTGTGCTTGTCCAGGCACAGGATGTGGCCGGAATTTTCGCCGCCCAGCAGCCAGCCTTTTTCGTTCATCAATTCCAACACGTAGCGGTCGCCTACCCTGGCGCGGGCGAATGGGATGCCCTGTTGCGCCAACGCCTGTTCCAAGGCCAGATTGGTCATCAACGTACCCACCACGCCGCCGCCGAGCTTTCCGGCAGCATGGCGATGTCTGGCGATGATATAGAGCAGGTGGTCGCCGTCCAGCAGGTTGCCGGCGCTGTCCACCATCACCACGCGGTCGCCATCACCGTCAAAAGCGATACCGAGGTCAGCACCCTGACGCACCACTTCCCGCTGCAAGGCGCCGGGATGAGTCGAACCGCACTCATGGTTGATATTGAGGCCGTCCGGCTGATGACCGATTGCAACGACATCGGCACCGAGTTCGTGAAATACGGCCGGTGCAACGTGGTAGGTCGCGCCATGCGCGCAATCCAGCACGATTTTCAGGCCGCGCAGGTCGAGCGCATTGGGAAAAGTGCTCTTGCAGAATTCGACATAGCGCCCGGCAGCATCGTCGATGCGGCGCGCCTTGCCCAGCTGCGCGGATGGCATGACCCGCATCGGCTCATCCAGTGCGGCCTCGATAGCGTGTTCGATGGCGTCCGGTAGTTTGGTGCCCTCGGCGGAGAAGAATTTGATGCCATTATCTTCAAACGGATTGTGCGAGGCGGAAATAACGATGCCGGCCTGGGCACGCAGGGCACGGGTCAGGTAGGCCACTGCGGGAGTAGGCATCGGTCCGGTCAGCAAGATGTCCACGCCGGCGGCGGAAAGCCCGGCCTGCAAAGCGGATTCCAGCATATAGCCGGAGATACGAGTGTCCTTGCCGATCAATACTGCCGGATGCGCGCCTCTCGCCAGATGGCTGTCGAGGCCGGTCAGCACGCGCCCGGCGGCATAGCCCAGACGCATGACGAAATCGGGTGTGATCGGGCCTTCTCCCACCCTGCCGCGCACACCATCGGTGCCAAAATATTTCCTGCTCATCTTCCCTCCACGGCTGATACCACTCTGAGTGCATCGACTGTCGCCTTGACGTCATGCACTCGCAGAATTCTAACGCCTTTCATCGCGGCAATCACTGCCCCCGAAAGGCTGGCATGCAATCGCGCATCGACATCGGCACCGACGATCTGTCCCAGTACGGATTTTCTCGACAGCCCAACCAGCACTGGCCGCCCCAGTGCGCACAAAGTTTCCAGTTCACGAAGCAATGCGATGTTGTGCACGCTGCGCTTGCCGAAACCGAAGCCGGGGTCCAGTACGATACGCTCACGGGAAATACCGTATTCCTCGGCGGCGGCCATGCGGGCACGCAGAAAATCCGCCACCTCCCCGACCACGTCCTGATATTGCGGATCAGCCTGCATGGTCTGCGGGTTGCCCTGCATGTGCATCAGACAAACGCCGACATTGGTTTCCGCCACAGCCTCCAGCGCCCCTGGAGACTGTAACGCGTTAATGTCATTGACGATATCGGCGCCCGCTGCTGCCGCGGCGCGCATCACTTCCGGCTTGTAGGTATCGATCGATATGGGCACACCAGCCTGCCCGCCCAATTCCTCGATGACCGGAATGACGCGACGCAGCTCTTCATTCAACGAAACCGGCGTCGCACCGGGACGGCTGGATTCTCCGCCAATATCAAGAATATCGGCCCCCTCCTCCACCAGTTTCAGGGCATGTCGCACGGCAGCTTCTGTAGCAGAAAACCTGCCACCATCCGAAAAGGAGTCGGGCGTGACATTGACGATACCCATCACGCGTGGACGGGAGAGGTCGAGAGTGTATTGGCCGCAGTGGAAGAGCATTGGGGTGAAAAGTGAAACGTGAAAAGTGAAACGTGAAAAGTGAAACGTGACGAACCTCGGGATTACCTTTCACTTTTCACTTTTCACATTTCACTGCTTTCAAGTTTCCTGCGCCGGCCGAGTGGTCGGTGCCGTTGCCGAAGGCCCACTGTCGCGTGGCGGCGTGGGCGTGCTCTGGCTCGGCTTGGGTGCGCGCGGCGGCTGGCC
>Ga0208392_1000386_pt1 | contig 11959 bp, 10 predicted proteins | sample LakWasMeta3_LOW4_2_FD_183855 | JGI IMG/M metagenome (GOLD analysis project Ga0208392, IMG submission 183855) | Freshwater sediment methanotrophic microbial communities from Lake Washington under simulated oxygen tension - Sediment Metagenome... | ecosystem: Environmental > Aquatic > Freshwater >... | reverse complement strand
CTTTCTTGATTGTCGTCAATAATAATGTACGGGTAATTCATCAATGTTTTGTCCTAATTAGTTAGGCATAACATTAGACGTTCAAAGTTAAACACTTCAAAGTATTAAGTAATTATGGTAGTTTTGGGAAACTAATTAAACAAAAGCTTATAATTTTTTAATAAAAACCCCTATTTAACAAGCTAAAAATAAACATTTACTGCATTTTTCATATAAGTTGTTAATATTTTATCAACAAATGTTAATACATTAAAATGAACTGCAAATAAATCCGACGAAATACAGGGGCAAATCCGTTTTAAAACCATTTTTGTAAAATTTGCAAAATTATTTTGTTAACATCAATATAAATCGTAATATTGCGATATGGGAATAACAAAAACAATAGGTTTCTCAGCAGAAACTAACGAAATGGCCGAAATCCTAAAAGCATTAGGGCATCCGGCTCGCCTAGAAATTGTACATTTTTTGATGAAGTCATCCTCTTGCATTTGCGGAGACATCGTGGAAGTTTTACCATTAGCACAATCCACTGTTTCTAAACATTTATCCGAATTGAAAAAAGTGGGTATCATAAAAGGAACCGTTACGGGAAACAACATTTGTTATTGTTTAGATGAAAAAATCATTCAAAAAATTCAAATATTTATAAACTTGGTACAAACCTCTTGCATAACAGATTCGGCTTGTTGCCAATAAACTCAAAGCTCTCTAAAAAACTCAGTCAAAAATAACAGTATATGAAAAAACTATCATTCTTAGACAATTACTTAACGCTTTGGATCTTTTTGGCGATGTTATTTGGTGTAGTGCTCGGTTATTTTGTTCCGTCTCTTTCAAGCAATATTAATGCTATGAGTTCTGGAACAACTAATATTCCCATTGCCATTGGACTTATATTAATGATGTATCCTCCACTTGCTAAGGTCAATTATAAATTGTTGCCGACAGTTTTCAAAAACACCAAAATTCTATCAATTTCCTTAATTCTAAATTGGATAATCGGGCCATTATTAATGTTTTTCTTGGCAATCACGTTCTTGAGAGATTATCCAGAATATATGATTGGATTAATATTAATTGGATTGGCACGATGTATCGCAATGGTTTTGGTTTGGAATGATTTAGCCGAAGGAAATTCAGAATATGGCGCAGGATTAGTAGCTTTAAACAGCATATTTCAAGTATTTTTCTACAGTTTTTATGCTTGGATTTTTATCACAATTTTGCCTCCTTATTTTGGTTTTGAAGGAGCTATCGTTGACATTTCTATCGTTACGATTGCAAAAAGTGTTGCCGTTTATTTGGGAATTCCATTTGTATTAGGATTTTTCAGTCGATTAATTTTGGTGAAACTAAAAGGCGAAGATTGGTACACGAAAACATTCATCCCTGCCATTTCTCCAATTACCTTAATTGCATTATTGGCAACCATAATCGTGATGTTCAGTTTAAAAGGCAAACTCATTGTACAAATTCCACAAGATATTATCATCATCGCCATACCAATGCTCATTTATTTTGCCATAATGTTTTTGATTGGCTTTTTTGTAACCAAATCTGTTGGAGCAACCTATGACAAAAACGCAGCCGTTGCATTTACCGCTGCAGGAAACAATTTTGAATTAGCTATTGCGGTTGCGATATCTGTTTTCGGACTCAATTCTGGTCAAGCTTTTACTGGAGTCGTTGGCCCATTGGTCGAAGTTCCCGCCTTGATTTTATTAGTTAAAGTGTCTTTTTGGCTTAAGAAAAAATATTATAAATAATCCCAACTACTAAAAAATGAAAAAAATTCTAGTTCTCTGCACTGGAAATTCCTGCAGAAGTCAAATGGCACACGGCTATTTACAACATTTTGGAAAAGACAAAGTACAAGTTTATAGCGCTGGCGTGGAAATACACGGTCTCAATCCTTTTGCTATAGGAATAATGGCTGAAGATGGAATCGACATCTCTAAACACACTTCAAATCACGTTGACGAATATTCAGATATTACTTTTGATTATGTAATTACGGTTTGCGACAATGCCAAAGAAGCCTGTCCGTTTTTTCCAACCAAAACAAAAACCATTCACCACAGTTTTGAAGATCCGTCCAAATCCTCAGGAACAGCAAAAGAATTAATTGCCGAATTTCGTAAAGTTCGTGACCAGATTAAGGAATATTCTAAAGAGTTTATTGCTTCAATTTAAACAAAAAAAGGCTTCTCGATTGAGAAGCCTTTTTTATATAAATGAATGTTATTACATTTTCATCAACCAGTTTTTCATCGAAACTTCATTTTCGATAATCGATTTCAAATCTGTGATTTTTACTCTGTCTTGTTTCATTGTATCTCTGTGACGAATCGTTACGGTTTGATCTTCGATAGTTTGATGATCGACCGTGATACAAAACGGAGTTCCTACAGCATCTTGTCTTCTATAACGTCTTCCTACAGCATCTTTTTCATCATAAGCCACATTGAAATCCCAACGCAAATCTTCGATGATTTTGTGTGCGATATCTGGCAATCCGTCTTTTTTTACCAATGGTAAAACTGCCGCTTTTGTTGGCGCAAGCACCGATGGCAATTGCAAAACAGTTCTTGTAGAACCATCTTCCAGCGTTTCTTCTTTTAAGGAAGTGGCAAAAACTGCCAAGAACATTCTGTCTAATCCTACCGAGGTTTCCACCACGTAAGGTGTATAATTTGCATTAGTTTCTGTGTCGAAATATTGCATTTTTTTACCGGAGAACTTTTCGTGCGCTTTCAAATCGAAATCTGTACGAGAGTGAATTCCTTCTAATTCTTTGAATCCAAAAGGGAAATTAAATTCAATATCGGCAGCGGCATTGGCATAATGCGCTAATTTTTCGTGATCGTGAAAACGGTAATTTTCTTTTCCTAAACCTAAAGACAAATGCCAGTTTAATCGAGCTGTTTTCCAATGTTCGTACCATTGCATTTCTTCACCTGGTTTTACAAAAAATTGCATTTCCATTTGTTCGAATTCACGCATACGAAAAATAAATTGTCTCGCAACAATTTCGTTTCTAAACGCTTTTCCGGTTTGTGCTATTCCAAAAGGAATTTTCATTCGACCAGATTTTTGAACATTTAAGAAATTAACAAAAATTCCTTGTGCCGTTTCCGGACGCAAGTATAAATCCATTGCTGTATCGGCTGAAGCACCCAATTTTGTACCAAACATCAAGTTAAATTGACGCACTTCTGTCCAGTTTCTAGAACCTGTTTCAGGATCGGCAATTTCAAGTTCCTCTATTAATGCTTTTACATCTTCTAAATCACCGTTTCCTAAAGAACGCCCCATTCTTTCTAGGATTTCTCTTTCTTTAGCAAGATATTCTACCACTCTAGTATTAGTAGTGATAAATTCTTGTTCATTGAAAGCATCTCCAAAACGTGCTTTGGCTTTTTCAATTTCTTTTTTAGCTTTCAGGTTTAATTTTTCGGCATAATCCTCAATTAAAACATCGGCACGGTATCTCTTTTTGGAATCTTTGTTGTCAATTAACGGATCGTTGAAAGCATCTACGTGACCTGAAGCCTTCCAAGTCGTAGGGTGCATCAATATTGCCGCGTCAAGTCCAACGATATTATCGTTCATTTGAACCATTGATTTCCACCAATATTCGCGTATGTTCTTTTTTAATTCGACACCGTTTTGTGCATAATCATAGACTGCACTTAAACCATCGTATATTTCGCTTGACGGAAAAATAAATCCGTACTCTTTTGCGTGCGAAACTACATTTTTGAATAAATCTTCTTGTTTTGCCATAGTGGTGCAAAAATATAAAAAGTGAACTTAAAAAAAGAAACATTTTTGAAGTTTGAAGCGTTGATTTGCCTATTTTTATAAATAAATTGACTTTTTATGTTCAAAAACATTATCAATCTATTTTTTCCACCCGTTTGTGCCGGTTGCCATTCATTTTTATTGTCCAATGAAAACGTGATTTGCACCCTTTGTCGACACAATATTCCACTGACAAACCACCATTTGAATCCTGAAAACGAAGCTTTCAAAAAGTTTTACGGTCGAATTCCTGTAGAATACACTTCGGCATTGTTGTATTTTCATAAACGAGGAATTGTTCAGGAATTAATTCACAACCTGAAATACAAAGGACAAGAAGAAATTGGTACTGTTCTTGGCGAATGGTATGCCGAAGATTTGAAAAATGCTACAATTCTACAATCAGTAGATGAAATTATTCCAGTGCCTTTGCATAAAAGAAAACGGAGAGAAAGAGGTTATAATCAGGTGACTAATTTTGGATTGTCACTTTCGGAAAATTTAAAAATTCCATATAATCCAACTGTTCTAGTCCGAAATATTTATTCTAAAACGCAATCAAAGAAGACTTTATTGAATAGAAGTGAAGGCATTGACACCATTTTTGATGTTACTTTTACCGAGAAAGACCATAACAAACATTTTCTCTTGATTGATGATGTTATAACGACTGGCTCAACTTTAGAGGCTTGTTCGCACGCATTGTTGAAAATTCCTGGGGCAAAAATCAGTATTGTTTGTATGGCGATGGCACATTCTTGATGAAATACCTGATAGGTTTTAGCCCTGATTACTTCACTAAATTTTTATTTCCATAGGAGTTCAGTGAACTGCGTTTGCAGCGGCATCCCACGCTTTTTTGCGTGGATACAGCGAATAGCAGGAAAAAGCTACTAATAAAAATTTAAAAGATTTCGTTTACAGTGAATATAATTGTTATTTTGTAGCTTCTAAATCTTGATTGATTATGTTGAAAAACAATTTTAAATATATTCTGCTTTTACTTGTATTAGCAATGGCAAGTTGCGCCAAAAGAGGAAGTATTACCGGCGGTATGAAAGATACTCTTGCTCCCGTTTTGAAGATGAGTTTTCCTAAAAACTTTAGCACGAATTTTAAAGGAAACGAAATTAAATTGACTTTTGACGAATATATCAAGCTGAAAGACCTGAAAAAGCAATTGATTATTTCGCCGCCAATGAAGAACGAACCTTTGATTTTACCAACTACCGTGAGTAAATATCTTACCATAAAAATTAATGACACGCTGCAACCCAATACCACTTATAGTTTCAATTTTGGACAAAGTATTGAGGATAACAATGAGGGAAATCCATACAATCAGTTCAAATATGTGTTTTCGACTGGTGCTTACATTGATTCTTTGACGCTTGGCGGAAGCGTGAAAGATGCCTATAACAAGGAGGTAGAATCATTTGTGTCGGTAATGCTTTATGATGTGAATGATAAATTTAAGGATTCTGTGGTTTATAATGAAAACCCTAGATATGTCACCAATACTTTGGATAGCTTAAAAACCTTCAAATTAGAGAATTTAAAAGCTGGGAAATATCTTTTGGTGGCGATGAAAGATTACAATTCCAATAATAAATTCAATCCTAAAAAGGATAAAATTGCGTTTAAAAAGCAGTTTGTCACTATTCCGAATGATACAACTTATGAATTGAAATTATTCAAGGAAGTGCTTCCTTTTAAAGCCTATAAGCCTGTTCAAGCCTCAGGAAACAGATTGATTTTGCCTTATGAAGGAAAAACAAATGATGTAAAAATTACTTTAAAAAACGGAAGCGAAATTCTGCCAACAATTATCACCAAGTTTCCAAAAAAAGATTCGCTTCAAGTTTGGTATAAACCTCTAAAAGTAGATTCGCTGGCAATAGCTGTAACCAAAGATAAATACCAAGGAAGTTTCCGTTTTAAAATTAAAGACCAGAAAAAAGACACCTTAAATATTAGTGCAGTTCAAGCAGGTATTTTGAATTTTAGAGAGCGATTTACTTTAGAAAGCGCCACACCATTGACTAAATTTGACAATTCAAAAATAAAACTCATCAATAAAGATTCTGTTGCAGTGGATTTTAAAACTGTATATGATGATTTTAACCAAAAACTGTATTTTGATTTTAAAAAGGAGCCTTCTGAAAAATATACTTTCAAGATTATGCCGGGCGCCTTTATCGATTATTTGGAAAAATCGAATGATACGATTATCTATAAACTGAATACAAAGAGCTTATCAGATTATGGGAATCTGACCGTGAATTTGAAAAACGTAAAACATTTCCCTGTAATTGTTGAGCTGACAAATGAAAAAGGAGATGTTCTCGCAACGGAATATTCTGAAAACAATACTAAAATAGAATTTAATTTGGTTGAACCTGCCCTGTTTACACTTCGCGCCATTTATGATGAAAACAAAAATAAGGAATGGGATTCAGGTAATTACTTAGAAAAACGCCAAGCCGAGGAAGTGATTTATTTTTCGAAAGCAATTGATGTTCGCTCTAACTGGGATGTGGATCAAGTTTTTGACTTAAGTATTCCTTATACTCCAGAACCGAAAATAAAGGTGGATAAAAAGAAAAAAGCTAAATCATCAATGGGGCTTTAGTTCAAAAGTATCTCTATCGTTAAGAAATCCTAGTTTTTTTCTGGTTTCAAGCAATTTTTCTTTGTTTAATTCTACGATGAAAACGCCTTCTGTTTCTTGTGGTTCGAGAATATAATTTCCAATAAAATCAACAGCTTGCGAATGCCCAACGTGTTCGAAATTATTGTTGTCAAAGCCAATTCTATTCACGCCAATAGTATAACACATATTTTCGACAGAACGTGCTTTGAGCAAAATATCCCAGGCATTGATGCGAGGTTTTGGCCAATTGGCAACATAAATCAACACATCATAATCTTCTATATTTCGGGCAAAAACCGGAAAACGCAAATCGTAACATACCAGAGGACAAATCTTCCATCCTAAATATTCCACAATCAATTTTTCTTTGCCGGAAGTATAGACTATGTCTTCTCCTGCCAAGGTAAACAAATGTCGTTTGTCATAAAACTGTATTTCTCCTGACGGAAAAACAAATACTAATCTATTATAGAAATTGCTGTTTTCTTCGATAACTAGGCTTCCAGTAATCGCACTGTTTTTGGCTTTTGCCAAAGATTGTAACAACGAAATGGTTTCTCCTTGCATGGTTTCGGCAACAGCTGAAGGATTCATTGTAAAACCCGTCGTGAACATTTCTGGGAGCACAATCAAATCAACTTTTTCAGTAATAGCACTGATTTTCTCTTCGAAATAATTTCGGTTGGCTTTTGAATTTTCCCAGAATAAGGAAGATTGGATTAAGGCGATTTTCATTTTATAAAATTAATTTAAATTTTTGAACCATTAAGATATTAAGGAAATTAAGTTTTGTATAGAAATAAAAAAACGCATTCAAATAAATGAATGCGTTTTTTACTTTTGCCTTTTGGCTAATGCCTAAAAAACTATCCTTTCATACTTGCCGATAAATATTCTCTGTTCATACGAGCAATATTCTCCAAAGAAATTCCTTTTGGACATTCCACTTCGCAAGCTCCGGTATTGGTACAGTTTCCGAAACCTTCTGCATCCATTTGGTTTACCATATTCAAAACACGATCCGCAGCTTCAACTCTTCCTTGTGGCAATAAAGCGAACTGGGAAACTTTTGCGGCTACAAACAACATAGCCGAAGAGTTTTTACAAGTTGCCACACAAGCGCCACAACCAATGCAAGTTGCTGCATCAAAAGCTCTGTCTGCATCGTGTTTAGGAATTGGAATAGTATTGGCATCAACTGGATTTCCAGAAGTATTTACCGATATAAATCCACCAGCATGTTGAATTCTGTCTAAAGCGCTTCTGTCAACCACTAAATCTTTGATTACCGGGAAAGCTTTAGCTCTAAATGGTTCGATGAAGATTGTATCTCCGTCTTTAAACATTCTCATGTGTAATTGACAAGTTGGAACTCCTCTATCCGGTCCGTGTGCTTCTCCGTTGATAAACAAAGAACAAGTTCCGCAAATGCCTTCACGACAATCGTGGTCAAAAGATACTGGTTCGTCTCCTTTACCAATCAATTGCTCATTAAGAATATCAAGCATTTCCAGAAAAGACATATCTCCTTCAATGCCATCTATTGGATATTCAACAATTTTTCCTTTGTCTTGGGCGTTTTTCTGACGCCATATTTGTAATGTAAGTTTCATTTTTAAAATGTATTAAGTAGTTTGAATTAAGTATCAAGACTTATTCAACCTACTATTTATAACTACGAGTTACTAATTTAATGTTTTCAAATACCAATGGTTCTTTGTGCAGAACCGCATCGCTAGGTTTTCCTTTGTATTCCCAAGCTGCAACATAAGCAAAGTTTTCATCATCACGTTGTGCTTCTCCTTCTTCGGATTGGTATTCTTCACGGAAGTGTCCTCCGCAAGATTCATTACGATGTAAAGCATCTTTGGCAAACAATTCTCCTAATTCAAGGAAATCAGCAACACGTCCTGCTTTCTCTAATTCTTGATTGAAACTATCTGCTGTTCCTGTTACTTTTACATCTTTGTGAAATTCTTCACGTAAAGCGGCAATTTCTTCAATAGCTTCGGCCAAGCCTTTTGCATTACGAGCCATACCTACTTTGTCCCACATGATTTTTCCTAATTTCTTATGGAAATAATCAACTGAATGAGTCCCTTTATTGTTTAGGAATTTTTCAATTTGGTCTTTAACTTTTTTCTCAGCTTCAATAAATTCTGGTAAATCTGTAGATATTTTTCCTGTTTTGATATCTGGAGCTAAATAATCACCAATGGTGTATGGCAATACAAAATAACCATCGGCTAAACCTTGCATCAATGCAGAAGCACCTAATCTATTAGCACCGTGATCTGAGAAATTTGATTCTCCAATAGAGAAACAACCCGGAATTGTAGTTTGTAAGTTATAATCAACCCAAGTTCCACCCATTGTATAATGTACCGCTGGGTAAATCATCATTGGAGTTACGTATGGATTTTCATCAATGATTTTCTCATACATTTGGAACAAGTTGCCATACTTGCTTTCTACAACTTTGGTTCCTAATTTGGTTATTAATTCCGCATCATTTTCATTCAAGCCTTTTATATAAGCTTGCTCTTTTCCATAACGTTGTATGGCTGAAGCGAAATCCAGATAAACGGCTTCACCTGTTTTGTTTACTCCAAAACCAGCATCACATCTTTCTTTGGCAGCACGCGAAGCTACGTCACGTGGCACTAAATTTCCAAAAGATGGGTAGCGTCTTTCTAAGTAATAATCTCTTTCTGCTTCAGACAAATCTGTTGGTTTTTTCTTTCCTTCACGAATTGCTTTTGCATCTTCTAATTTTGCAGGAACCCAGATACGACCATCATTTCGCAATGATTCTGACATCAACGTCAATTTTGATTGGTGTTCTCCTGAAACTGGTATACAAGTTGGGTGAATTTGTGTGAAACAAAGATTCGCCATATAAGCTCCTTTTTTGTGTATTTTCCAAGCTGCGGTAGCGTTACTTCCCATACCGTAAGTAGAAAGGAAGAAAACATTTCCATAACCTCCTGAAGCAATTACAACAGCGTGAGCAGAATGTCTTTCTATTTCTCCTGTAATTAAATTACGAGCGATAATTCCTCTGGCTTTACCATCAATGGTTACCAAATCAAGCATTTCGTGACGGGTGTGAGATTTTATTTTCCCACGACCTATTTGGCGGTTCATAGCAGAATAAGCTCCCAATAACAATTGTTGTCCTGTTTGGCCTTTAGCATAGAATGTTCTGGCTACCAAAGTTCCTCCAAAAGAACGATTGTCCAACAATCCACCATATTCGCGTGCCAATGGAACACCTTGCATAACACACTGGTCAATAATATTGGTAGAAACTTCAGCTAAACGATGCACGTTTGCTTCACGGGAACGGTAATCCCCTCCTTTTATAGTATCGTAAAATAATCTAAAAGTGGAATCTCCGTCTCCTTGATAATTTTTTGCTGCATTAATTCCTCCTTGTGCTGCAATCGAGTGTGCACGACGTGGGGAATCTTGGAAACAAAAAGTTTTTACGTTGTATCCCAATTCTGCCAAAGTTGCAGCAGCCGAAGCACCAGCAAGTCCAGTTCCAACAACGATAATATCTATATTACGTTTGTTAGCAGGATTTACTAAATTAATATGATCTTTATAACTTGTCCATTTGTCCGATATTGGACCACTAGGAACTTTTGAATCTAATGCCATTATAATTGAATATTAAATTTGATTAAAATGATGAAATAGTGCAATAAAAATAAACCCAAAAGGAACTACTATTGCAAAAGCATATCCTAATTTTTGTAAAAATCTTGAGTATTTATTACTAAATCCTATTGATTGAAGAGAAGAACCGAATCCGTGCCACAAATGAACTGACAACAACAGGAAAGCCACACAATACAAACCAGTACGAACTGGACTTTCAAATTTATGAACCAATTCGCCATAATAACGAGTTTCATCTATTGGATTCCCTAAACAATATTTATAGGCAATTTCCTGAACCCAGAAATCATAAAAATGTAGTCCAATAAATGCTAAAACCACTAATCCAGAAATAATCATATTTCGAGATGCCCAAGAAGCATTTGCTGCTCCATTGAATTTTACATAAGCAATTGGTCTTGCTTTTCGGTTTTTTAATTCCAAAACAATCCCCATTACAAAGTGGAAAACAACACCCGCAACTAAAACAGGCTGCATAACGAATTGAATTAATGGATTGTAACCCATAAAATGTGACATCGCATTGAAAGTATCGGCGCTAAACACCGAAATCATATTAATAAAAAAATGAAGCGATAGAAACAGAATCAAAAAAATTCCGGAAAGTGCCATAGCCACTTTTTTTGCTATTGACGACTTCAACAACGTAGATTTTGCCATAAGAAATTTGAATAAAATTATAAATGTTTTGCAAAAATAAAGTAATTATTAGGGAACTACAACCTTTTCGCAACTATTTATACTGATTCTTATAGTTTATTATATAATAAATAATCAAACCCTTTTAAGGCATCTTTCTTTTAACATATTGTCATTATTGATTACTGAAAATAACTTGATGCATATTTATTTTAGTTCATCGGAAAAAATGTTAATTTCATTAGTTAAAATATTTTTTTGTTATCAAAAAATCAAAATTAATTAAATTAAATATCCATTTTTGATTCCAAAGTTTCTACTTTTGAATACTCAAAGTATAAACAGAATTATTATGAAATCGCCACAAACAGGAAGTTTGCGTAAGCAAACGCTAATAAAAAAAGCGATACCACATATGACCACTAATAAATAACTTTTACATATATGAAATACCATCAAATTGAACGACAACTATTCATAAAAAACCGCTCCAAATTCATGACTCAAATGAAGCCAAAAAGTGTGGCGGTTTTCAATTCCAATGACATTTATCCGGTTTCTGCTGATAGCACTTTGCCATTTGCACAACACCGCGATATTTTCTACTTATCCGGCGTTGATCAGGAAGAAAGCATATTATTGCTTTTTCCGGATGCTCCCTACGAAAACCAAAGAGAAATGTTATTCTTGAAAGAAACCAGCGAGCATATCGCCATTTGGGAAGGCGAAAAACTGACCAAAGATCGAGCTTTTGAAGTTTCAGGAATCAAAACTGTGCATTGGTTGCAGGATTTCGAAAAGGTTTTGTTCGAAATGATGACACATTGCGATACGATTTACATCAACACTAACGAGCATTATCGAGCCTCCGTGGAAACCGAAACCCGCGAAGCCCGTTTTGTAAAATGGTGGAAAGCTAAATATCCGGCGCACGCTGTCGCAAAAAGCAATCCGATTTTGCAACGCATTCGTTCCGTAAAAGAAACGGAAGAATTGGATTTAATCCAAAATGCCTGCGATATTACCGAAAAAGGGTTTAGAAGATTATTGTCATTTGTGAAACCAAATGTAACCGAATACGAAATCGAAGCTGAACTGATTCACGAATTTATTCGAAATCGTTCCAAAGGTTTTGCTTATACTCCAATTATCGCTTCTGGCAACAATGCCAAT
>Ga0208392_1000385_pt1 | contig 11962 bp, 10 predicted proteins | sample LakWasMeta3_LOW4_2_FD_183855 | JGI IMG/M metagenome (GOLD analysis project Ga0208392, IMG submission 183855) | Freshwater sediment methanotrophic microbial communities from Lake Washington under simulated oxygen tension - Sediment Metagenome... | ecosystem: Environmental > Aquatic > Freshwater >... | reverse complement strand
ATGTAGTTTGGTTTGAAATTGCAAAGGTTAATAATTTATCTAACTCACTGCAGGAAATAGTGAATAGTGCTAAAAGGGAGATAATCGCAAATCTCTTTGTTTTCATTTTTTTGTTTTGGGGGTTTAAACTAATTTTTTGCAAAAATAGTATATTATAGGTTTCTATTTTTCATTTTTTTTTGCTTAATACTTGTTTCTGAACCACACTTTTTGCCATTCTCGTTTCAAAATCAAAAAAGCAACATTTTCGGCTAGAGTCACTAAATCTGAACCATCTAATTTTTTTATTTGGTCTTCAGAAACGTCGATGATATAAAGCAGATTCAAATATTCAGCAAATTTATATTGAATCAATCGGTAGATTTTTTCGTGTAATTGAATTTTTAATTCCTCGGGAGAAATGCTCATTGGGAAATCAATTCCTTCATTGGCCAAATTAAAATCCTTATTGATTTGCTCAATTAATTTCAGGTACAAAGCTTCTTTTTCGGCTTCTTTGAGAAGTAAATCTGTGTTTATTGGAGTGATGTACATTTTAGATTGCAGATTTTAAATTTGCCCTTCGACTGCGCTCAGGGTGACAGCTGGAAATTAAACTTTTCTACTCATTAAATTTTCTCCAAAAGCTTTCAGCATTGCTTTTTTATCTTCGGAAATATTCATTTTTTCCAAGGTTTCAAAAGCTTTTAAAGTAAAGTCTTTAATGGATTTTTGCGTGGCTAATGATGCGCCAGTCGAATTAAAAATTTCCTTTACCGTTTCTATTTTATCTGAATTGTCCTCTAATTGAGTGGAAAACAAATTCATTAATTCTTCTCTTTGTTCTTTCGACGAAAACTCGATTGCTTTTAAGTAAAGATATGTTTTTTTATTTTCGATAATATCACCACCTACTTGCTTTCCGAAGGTTTCTAGGTCGCCAAAAGCATCCAAATAATCATCCTGCAACTGGAATGCCAAGCCTAAATTAAGTCCAAAATCATATATCAAATTCGCATTTTCCTTTGAAGTTTCAGCTATAATTGCTCCCATTTTCATTGCCGCAGCAACTAGAACTGCCGTTTTGTATTCAATCATTTTCAGATATTCGGGAATCGTAACGTCATCACGAGTTTCAAAATCAACGTCGTATTGCTGTCCTTCACAAACTTCGAGAGCAGTCTGGCTGAACAATTTAGCCAAATTCTTAAAAATAGCGGGCTCGTATTGTTCAAAATATTGGTAAGCCAAAATGAGCATTGCATCTCCAGAGAGAATTCCTGTATTGACATTCCATTTTTCATGAACCGTAATTTTCCCTCTTCGCAAAGGCGCATCGTCCATAATATCATCGTGAATGAGCGAAAAATTATGAAAAACCTCAACGGCCAAAGCGGCTGGCAAGGCTTTCTTGTAATCGGCATCAAAAACTTCGGCACTCATTAATGTAAGAACGGGACGCATTCTTTTTCCGCCAAGTTGTAAGATGTAATCTATTGGCTGATAAAGATTTTTGGGCTCTTTTATTATTTTTTGATTTTCTAAATAGACTAGAAATTGTTCTTGATACTGATGAATGGGAAGCATTAATTTTTGTTTAAAGTTTCTTGTGTAACGTTTACAAAGTAACTCAAAAAACCCGAAACTTTAAACTATAAATAAATTTTTTAAAAATACTTTGGAAACTATTTTGGTGTTTAAAGTTTCCTTTGTAGATTTGCATTTTAATTTTAAATACCAAACCAAAAATGACAGCAACAAAATGGACTATCGATTCTGATCAATCTGATGTATTAATAAAAACAAGACATTCTATTATCGCCTATTTAGTAAGTAAAACAAACACCTTTAATGGTTCAATATCTGTCGTAGACGATGAATTGCAAGATGCCACCGTTGAATTCTTATTTGATATAAATGCTAAAGAAGGAAAATTAGAACAATTTGACACTAATTTGAAATTGAATGATTTCATCGATACAAAGCAAAACCCAACCGTTAGTTTTAAATCGACTTCTTTTCAAAAGGTAAATTCAAACATTAATTTCTTAAAAGGAAATCTTACCATCAACAATATTACTAAAGTAGTTGAACTTGATGTAGTGCTTACTGGTTTAGAAACTTACAATGGCAATTCAAAAGCTGTATTTGAAATCCTTGGAAATATAAATCGAAAAGATTTTGGACTCTCTTACAATGCTTATAACCTAAACAGCGGTATCGTCTTAGGTCAAGACATGAATTTAACTGTTAATCTTGAGTTTACCACTCACACTAGTTTTAACTAATTATTAAATTTAAGTAAAAACTTTGGAAACTATTTTGGTATTAAAAGTTTCCATAGTACATTTGCAACCGAAATTTAATTTTATGAATTTTAAAAATGAAAGATAAAATTATTGCCAGAGCTACTGATTTGTTCCTGAAACTAGGTTTCAAGAGCGTCACTATGGACGATATTGCCGGGGAAATGTGTATTTCTAAAAAAACAATTTACAAATATTTCTGCAACAAGGAAATTCTCATTGCAGAAACTACGGAAATAGTCCACAAAGCAATTCATCAAAGCATTGATACCATAGTCGCCAAAAACCACAATGCTATTGAAGAAAACTTTCAAATCAGGAAGATGTTTAAAGAAATGTTTAAAACAGGAGAAACCTCACCGGCTTATCAATTAAAAAAGCATTATCCTGAAATCTATGAAAAGGTAATGTCTCGAGAAATAAACGAATGCAATGCGGTTTTTAAACAAAATATCGAACGAGGAATCCAGCAAGGTTTGTATCGAAAAAACATTCTGATAGACACCTATGTCGGATTTTATTACACCTTGATTTTCAGTATCCATGGAAACACCAGTTCCGAAAAAGAATCAAACGAGCTTGAATTACAAGCCTTGGAATACCATACCAGAGCCATGGCAACACATGAAGGAATAATCGAACTCGAAAAACAATTAAATAACTATCATCAATAATGAAGAAACTATTTTTAATACCCTTATTCGTTTTTGCAATTTCGGCAAAAGCACAAGAACCTAAGAAAAACTTCAGTTTTAGTCTGGAACAGGCCATAAGTCACGCTTTGACCAATAATTATTCGGTTATCAATGCAGGTCGTGACATCGAAGCTTCTAAAGAAAAAAAGTGGGAAACTACCGCAGCGGGTTTGCCACAAATTAGTGGAGGAGTAGATTTTCAGGATAATATTGTGTTGCAAAAATCGGTTGTGCCAGCTGAATTTTTTGGTGGAGCACCGGGAACTTATGCCGAAGTGGCTTTTGGAACAAAATACAATGTGAATACACACGCAAACTTGAACCAATTAATTTTTGATGGCTCTTATATCGTGGCGTTGCAGGCTTCAAAAACCTATTTGAAATATTACCAAAATGCCAAACAAAAAACGGACATCGAAATCAAAGAAGAGGTAATCAACTCCTACGGAAATGTTTTATTAGCCGAAGAAAGCATAGCTATCCTCGAAAAAAACAAAGCAACTTTAGAGAAAACATTGTCAGACACGAAGGCAACTTTCCAAAACGGTTTGATTGAAGAAGAAAATGTTGAGCAGCTTCAAATCACGCTTACCTCAATAAACAGCACTTTGAACTATAACAAAAGACTGGCTGAAGTGGCTTATAAAATGCTAAAAATCACCTTAGGGATTAACATTGATGATGATTTAAAACTGACTGATTCGTTAGACAATTTAACGGTTTCTAATTTAGATTTGGCTTTTGCCAATAACGAATTTGCCGTTATCAATAATGTAAATTACCAAATGGCTTTGAATTTTCAAGAGCAAAGAGAATTAGAATTAAAACTACAAAAAAGCAAAGCTTTGCCTTCATTATCGGCTAGTGCAAATTTTGGGTACACCGCATATAAAGATCAGTTTGATTTTTTCTCACAAAATCAAAACTGGTTCAATTATTCTAATATTGGTGTGAATTTACACATTCCTATTTTTAGCAGTTTAGCCAGAAGCTCCAGAACTCAACAAGCCAAAATTGCTTTAGACCAAGCCAATACGCAATTGTCTGAAACGGAACAAAAATTGAAATTGCAATATGCAGCCGCAAAAAGTCAATATGAATTCAGTATTGAAGAATATGCTACTGCAAAATCTAACTTGAACCTTGCCGAAAGAATCGAAAAAAAGCAACAAATAAAATTTACCGAAGGGCTTTCTACAAGTTTTGATTTTAATGATGCACAAAGACAATTGTACACCGCCCAACAAAAATACCTACAATCTATGGTAGATGTAATCAACAAAAAAGCAGCTTTAGAAAAAATAATCAATAAAGGATAATTGTTTAATGATGAAAAAAATACTAATCATAAATGGACATCCAAATAAAGAAAGCTTCAGTTTTGGAATAGCCGAATCCTATAAAAAAGGATCTCAGCAAAATAATAATGCCGAAATTAAAGAAATTGTTGTTGCAGAATTACAATTCAATCCCAATTTAGAATTTGGTTACCAAAAAAGAACCGAGTTAGAGCCAGACTTGTTAGATGCTTGGGAAAAAATTAAATGGGCAGACCATTTGGTTTGGGTACATCCAGTTTGGTGGGGCGGACTTCCAGCAATTACAAAAGGTTTTATAGACAGACTTTTTTTGCCTGGTTTTGCCTTTCAACCTAGGGAAAACTCTATTTTTTGGGACAAATTATTGAAAGGAAAAACAGCTCATATTATTACCACACTCGATCAGCCCGGTTGGTATTATTGGCTGATGACCGGCAAACCAAGCGTGAACCAACTCAAAAAAGCGACCTTAGAGTTTTGTGGAATCAAACCTGTCAGAGTAACATACATTGGGATTATTAAAACCTCAAATGATGATTTGCGAAAAAAATGGTTGCGAAAAATAGAAAAATTAGGAATAGAATTACGATAAACGAACAAATAAAAAAACACTATAATCAGTTAACAATGAAAAAATTATTCATCATTTCAGCACTTTCCTTACTCCTTTTTTCTTGCGGAAAAAAAGAAGACAGCGCCAGTATCGACGCTTTAATCGCCTCAAAAAATGTCACAGCACTTCAAGCCAAAAAAGCTTTAATCCAAGCTGACATTGCCAAAATTGACGAAGCTTTAGCAACATTAGATGTAAAAAAAGACGAAGCTTTGGTTTCGGTCTTCGCCGTAAAAGACACCGTTTTTAGTCATTATCTTGAAATTCAAGGAAGTGTAAATACCAAAGAAAATATTTTGGTTCAACCAGAATTTCAAGGAACGTTGGTTTCGTTGAATGTAAAAGCCGGACAAAGAGTTTCAAAAGGACAAATTCTGGGTAGAATTGACGATGCAGGACTAAGCCAACAAGTGGCGAGTTTAGAAAACCAATACGCTTTGGCAAAAACCACTTATGAACGCCAAAAAAATCTTTGGAATCAAAAAATTGGTTCTGAAATGCAATATTTACAAGCACAAACTCAAATGGTTTCTGCACAAAGAGGCGTTGCCCAAATCAAGGCTCAGTTAGCAAAAACAGTTATAAAAGCGCCATTTTCAGGAGTTATCGATGAAGTTTTTGTTGAAAAAGGTCAAGTTGTTGCTCCAAGCGCCCAAGGATTAATGCGTATCGTAAATTTATCCAATATGTACGTTTCGACCTCGATTCCTGAAACCTACATCGGTAAATTAAAAGTGGGTACAGAAGTGGATGTTTTCTTAACCTCTTTAGGAAAAACCTATAAAGGAAAGATTCGTCAAATTGGGAATTTCGTAAATCCTAGTAACCGTAGCTTTGGTATTGAAGTGAGTGTTCCAAATCCGGAAAACTTATTGCGTCCCAACCAGGTGGCAAATCTTAAAATCACAGATTATATAAATAAAAATGCCGTGGTAGTGCCTACAAATGTTATTCAGGAAGATGGCGAAGGCAATAAATTTGTTTACACTGCAATAAATGTAAGCGGAAAAACAGGAACTGCTAAAAAAGCAATCGTAAAATTAGGGCAATCATCTAACAATGTAACTGAAATTTTAAGCGGATTATCAAACAATGATGTAATTGTTACTGAAGGTATGAACACGATTTCTGAAGGAATGAAACTAAATTTCTAAACTAAAAAAGATGCACAGTATTAATCATAAAGAATTTAGCATATCGAGTTGGGCGATAAACAATCGTATCACGGTGTATATCGTAACTTTCCTGATTGTAATAATGGGAACCGTCGCTTTCCTTACGATGCCAAGAGAAAGTTTCCCTGAAGTTATCGAGAACAAAGTATATATTTCGTCTGTTTTTCCTGGGAATTCAGCCGAAGATGTAGAAAAATTGGTCACTAAACCATTAGAAAAAGAAATCAAAAATATCAGTGGCGTTGTAAAAGTTACTTCAAGTTCCTTTCAGGATTATGGAATGATTGTCGTTGAATTTGACGATAAAATTTCATTATTGGATGCCAAACAAAAAATAAAAGACAAAGTCGATAATTCAAAAGCCGATGCTGACTGGCCGGTTATGGATAATGGCAGCAAGGTAGAACCCAATGTTTTTGAATTGAATATTTCAGAAGAAGTTCCAATTCTTAACATCAACTTAGAAGGAAATTATACCACGCAACAGCTGAAAAAATATGCTGAATTGTTGCAAGACGATATCGAAGAAATATCGGAAGTGAAGAAAGTAGATATTCTTGGTGTTGATGATAAAGAGGTGGAAATTGCCGTTGATATTTTCAAAATGACAGCCGCTCAAGTAAGTTTTGACGATATTCAAAATGCCGTTAAATCAGAGAATATGACGCTTTCGGGTGGTAATTTAGTTTCTCAAGGTTCCAGAAATAACATTAGAATCGTTGGAGAAATTAAAGACCCTAATGAACTCAAAGACATTATCGTAAAATCACAAGGTGGTACGGTTTATCTAAAAGATATTGCAGAAGTTTTCTTTAAAGAAAAAGAAAAAACAACTTATGCCCGTGAAAAAGGCAAAGAAGTCGTAATGCTCAACGTAAAAAAACGAGCAGGACAAAATATGATTTCGGCAATTGATCAGGTAAAAGAAAAAATAGAAAAAGCCAAAGAAACCTATTTGCCAAAAAACCTGAAGATTGAACAAACCAGCGACCAATCAACAAAAGTAGAACATCAGGTAGAAGAACTCTCCAATCACGTTGTTTTTGGTATTATTCTGGTGATGATTGTGTTGATGTTCACTATGGGATTGCGAAATTCGTTATTCGTTGGAGCCGCAATTCCGTTGTCAATGATGATTGCATTTGCCGTATTATCGGCATTGGGTGTGACTTTGAACACGATGGTTTTGTTTGGATTAGTAATGGGATTAGGAATGCTGGTCGATGACGGAATTGTGGTTGTCGATAACGTTTTTGCCAATATGAAAAAAGGAATGCCGCGAGTTCAGGCTTCAAAAGTGGGAATTGGCGAAATCGCCTGGCCTGTAATTTCCTCAACAGCCACAACACTTATGGCGTTTTTACCCTTTGCATTATGGCCGGGAACTATGGGTAAATTTATGAAATATTTCCCAATGACTCTTACCGTTGTATTAACAGCCTCATTGTTTGTGGCAATGGTAATCAATGCTGCAATGACCGCTGGTTCGATGGATATTGATGATAAAAATGTCTCAAAAAAGAATTTGAAATTATACACCACTGTTTTAGTAATTGTGGGGATTCTATTTATGGCTTTAGGCTATTCTTTCGATGTTAAATTCTTGAGAGCAATAGGTCATTTGGCCGTGATATCTTTGGGATTAATGTGGCTGTATCACATTAAATTATACCAATGGACACAGGATTTTCAGCATAGTTTCTTTCCAAAGATGGAAATTAAATACCAAGCATTTTTAGCACAAATCCTTACCAAGAAAAAATCTTGGTATGCATTAACTGGAATCATCGGATTGCTGATTTTCTCTGTTGTATTGCTTGGCATTTTTCCAAGAAAAGTGTTGTTTTTCCCGGATAATATTCCAAATCAGGTGATAACCTATATAGAATATCCGCAAGGAACTTCAATCGAAAAAACCAACAAGGCAACGCTGTTTGTAGAAAAGCAAATCATCGACATTCTTAAAAAATATGTTGATCCAAAAACAGATGAAAATTTCCTTGCAGAAAGTATCGTTTCTCAAGTTGGTGTTGGTGCGGGAAATCCTCAAGTCGATGCAGGTTCGGCTTCGGAAACACCATTTAAAGGAAAAGTCACGATTAACTTTTCGGAATTCAAATTCAGAAAAGGCATCAACACTTTTGATATTCTCGAAGAAATTCGTGGCAAAGTAAAAGGTATTGCAGGCGCATCAGTAATTGTCGAAAAAAATGCTTCCGGACCACCGGCAGGTTATCCAATCAGTATTCAGCTTACAGGTGAGGACTACGACAAAATGCTAAAAGAAGCGGATAAAATGATCACTTTTATCAATTCTAAAAACATTCCCGGAATTGAGCGTTTGAACGTAGACATCAATAACCAAAGCCCGGAACTCGAAGTAAAAGTAGACAGAGTAAATGCGGGAAGTATTGGTGTTTCGACCAGACAATTAGGGTTTGCACTTCGTCGTTCGGTTTACGGACAGGAAATTTCTACCTACAAAGAAGGCGATGACGATTATAATATTGTGATGAGAATGCAGGACGATCAGCGCAAGAACGAAAACATTTTGTTCAATCAATCGCTGACGTTCAGAAACCCGAATAACGGACAAATTATGCAAGTTCCTATTTCGGCTGTTTCGCAAACCAATAAAACCACGACTTACAATCAGATTAAGCGAAAAAACAACAAACGAATAATGACTATTTATTCGAATGTGCTTACCGGTTTTAATGGAAACGAAATCACAAAACAGATTGAAACTGATTTGAAAAATTACAAATTACCATTAGATATAACCTATTCCTTCTCTGGAGTTCAGGAAGAACAAGGCAAAAACCAAAGCTTCCTGATGTATGCACTTTTCTTGGCCTTGGCAGGAATTGGTTTAATTATCGTTTTACAGTTCAACTCTGTATCGAAAACGGTCGTGATTTTATTTACCGTATTGCTGAGTTTTAGTGGTGTTTTCTACGGTTATGTAATTGCCCAGATGGATTTCGTAATATTAATGACAATGATGGGAATTATTGCCCTGTCTGGTGTCGTCGTGAAAAATGGAATCGTGTTAATGGACTTTTTCGTCTTATTATTAGACAAAAAAGTAACCGAAAAGAAACTCGAAAGCCACGACGATTTATCATTGGCCGAAATAAAAGAAGTCATCATCGAGTCTGGAAAATCGCGTTTGCGTCCCGTTTTATTGACTGCATTGACCGCAGTTTTAGGATTGATTCCGTTGGCAATCGGATTGAACTTTGATTTCTTGTCTTTAATAACTGATTTGAATCCGCACTTTTTTATGGGCGGAGACAACGTAGTTTTCTGGGGACCATTAGCCTGGACGATTATCTTTGGATTGACTTATGCCACGGTGTTGACCTTGGTGATGGTTCCGGTAATGTTCTATTTAGTTAAGAGAACAAAATACTGGTTGCGCGACAGAAGAAATGCTCGAACTGCCAGAGCGACTGAAATATAATTTTTTTAGCTTTAATACGGAAACCACCCAAATTTGATTTTGGGTGGTTTTTTGTTTTTGTAGGAATGGAATGAGTATATTTGAAGGGAATATAAAGAGAAAATTAAATAAAATATGAAAATTAAAATCAGTCTAATTGCAATTTTTTCTATTGTTGTACAATTCATTTATGCACAAAAAAACATTCCAATTATCAAATCAACTTCAAAAAAAATTGACATCCGAGATGGAATTAATTTGAAAAAAAAATGGTGGACTATATCGCCTGAATTAAATCCTGACGTATATGAAACAAACTCTTTAGGTCAAAAAGTGACTTTTATAACTGACAAAGATTCAATAAGCGTAGAAATAAAAAAAGACACAAAATTTGATTTTATCATTTTATTAAACGATTCTAAAAAAGCATATACACAAATTGCTTATAAGCAGACCTATTTGCAAAAATTACAAGATGCAGAAAAATTTGATTATGCCGACAATCGATTTGTTCCAAATTTTAGTTATCAATCAATGGATAATCCAAATCTAATTAAAATTAGGAAAGATTTAAAATTAGATTCTATTGCAGGAACTGGTAATGAAATTTCAAAAATAATTAATCTAATGCATTGGGTCCATAATATTATTCGACACGATGGAAGCGCCCCAACTAATCCAACTTCAAAAAATGCAATTGATATTATTAAAGTATGTAAAACTGAAAATCGAGGTGTTAATTGTAGAATGATGGCAACAGTTTTAAATGAATGTTATTTATCAATGGGAATAAAATCAAGATTTGTAACTTGTATGCCAAAAGAAACAGTTTTTGAAGATTGTCACGTAATAAATATGGTTTACAGCAACGATTTAAAAAAATGGATTTGGATTGACCCAACATTTAATGCTTATGTTATGAATGAAAAAGGAGAATTACTTGGATTAGCAGAAGTTAGAGAAAGATTAATAAATGCAAAACCATTAATATTAAATCCAGATGCAAATTGGAACAGAAAAAGTTCACAAACCAAAGAATATTATTTAGAAAACTATATGGCGAAAAATTTATACAGATTAAGAACTCCATTGGTTAGCGAATATGATACTGAAACTTGGGAAAATGTAAAAGAAATAACTTATGTTGAATTATTGCCTTTAGATGGAATAGAACAATCACCACAGAAAAAAGAAAAAACTGATGAAAAAACAGGAATTAAATTCACTTCTTATATAACAAATAATCCAAATTTATTTTGGACAGAACCAACAAAATAGTTGTACCATCTACTAATCAAGTATACGGCTCCTACGATTAGTTCAGAAATGGTTGCAGTGTCCACAATCAAAAGCAAACAATCCTAAAAAAAATAATTATTTTGGAATCTGACAAATCCTGACTATATATACTCAAAATCAATTGTTACAAAAATTATAATATGAAAACTAAAATAATAATTCTAATTACATTTTTTGCTTTATCAAATGTTTATGGACAAAAAACCGAATTAAGAGTTTCGTTAAACTCCGGACTTTTTTCTTTTACAGGAAAATCGGCGGCAGAAGTTTCACAAATCAATCTTTATAACCAATCTAATTCTGGATATACTAATAATCCATACGGATCCAAAAATGGCTTGTGTTATGGTGTTTCTTTAAACTTAAAAAGAGTTACAAAAAATAGTGTTATTTATGGAGTTGATTTTGGTTATGAAACCTTGAGAAGTAAAATTTCGCTCAATTCAGTCAATGGATTTGATGGGATTTCAACGTTTCAAAAAGAAGCATCAGGCGAAACTTTTTTAAACAGTAATTCATTGAATTTAAATCCATTTGGTGGTTATAGATTTAACATAAATAAATTTCCTTTAGATTTAGTTGGCGGTTTCGATATTGGATATATTCTAGACACAAGGGAAAAAGGAAATGCAACTGCTACAGATGGAGTTGAATATTCAACTTCGCTGGACAGAAAAACAATTAAACAAGACTTTCGACCAAGAATTCAAATCTCGACAGATTATAAAAAATTTGGAATATATTTAGGCTATTCTATTGGATTGGTTAATTACAAGGAAGGCTATATTGGAGGCGTAAATGAAGCCTATTCAAAAATTATACGGTTTGGATTAACATATCAAATTAAATAATTGGTTAGAACTACTTCATTCTAAAAATCAAAATCGGCTGTTACAACAATTAGTAACAGCCGATTTTTTTATAGACGCAACAATATTGATTTAATTCACAGAATTATCCGATAACTTTCTAAGTCATTTCTCTAATTTTTTACATCAATAACTACAACAAATTATTTAGTTTTAGACTAAATTAAAAAAAGATTTATATCTTTGAAGTACTCTGATTAAGAGAATATTATTTTTTTCTATCTACACAAATCAGATTCATTGCCAACAGCCCTATTTTGGC
>Ga0208392_1000381_pt1 | contig 12082 bp, 10 predicted proteins | sample LakWasMeta3_LOW4_2_FD_183855 | JGI IMG/M metagenome (GOLD analysis project Ga0208392, IMG submission 183855) | Freshwater sediment methanotrophic microbial communities from Lake Washington under simulated oxygen tension - Sediment Metagenome... | ecosystem: Environmental > Aquatic > Freshwater >... | reverse complement strand
ACTTAGCGGTGATTCAGCAATCGATTTTTCTTCTGCATTCAGTTTTGCAGATACCGCACCCATCACCCAGTTAGCCGCCGGTTTCGCATCGGCACCGGCTTTAACCGTTGCTACGAAATAGTTGGCAATGTCCAGGCTTGATGTGAGCGAAGCCGCATCGTAGCTTGTCAGACCATAATCCGCCTCAAAGCGCGCTTTCATTGCCTCCGGCAGTTCCGGCATCAACGCCCTTACGCGTGTTTTATCAGCTTCGGTAATTTCCAGCGGCAGCAAGTCAGGATCAGGGAAGTAGCGGTAATCGTTAGCTTCTTCCTTACTACGCATGGCGCGGGTTTCACCGGTATCCGGGTTAAACAGCACTGTTGCCTGCTGGATTGTACCGCCGTCTTCCAGCGTTTCTATCTGCCAGCGCGTTTCAAACTCAATCGCCTGCTGCATGAATTTGAACGAGTTCAGGTTCTTGATCTCGCGGCGTGTACCGAGTTTATCAGTGCCTTTAGGACGCACTGACACGTTCACGTCACAGCGGAAGCTGCCTTCCTGCATGTTGCCGTCGCAGATGCCTATCCATTGCACCAGCTCATGCAGTTTTTTGGCGTAGGCCACCGCTTCAGCGGCTGAACGCATGTCAGGCTCAGTCACAATCTCCAGCAGCGGCGTACCGGCACGGTTAAGGTCTATGCCGCTCATGCCTTCTAGCGCGCCGTGCACGGATTTACCAGCATCTTCTTCCAGATGGGCGCGGGTGATATTGATGACTTTTTCATACGCCGGGTTTTTGCCAACAGCCGGCACCTGAATCGTCACCGCGCCCTTACCTACAACAGGCAGTTCGTACTGGCTAATCTGATAGCCTTTTGGCAGATCCGGATAAAAATAATTTTTACGTGCAAACACAGAGCGTGGCGTGATCTGTGCATTGACGGCCAAGCCGAATTTGATGGCACAGTTCACAGCTTCTTTATTCAATACCGGCAGAACACCCGGCAAGGCAATGCTCACTTCACAGGCCTGCGTATTTGGCTCCGCGCCAAACGCAGTAGATGCGCCTGAAAATATCTTTGTTTTTGTTTGTAGCTGGGCGTGAGTTTCAAGCCCGATAACGACTTCCCATTCCATATTATTTATTTCCTTGCGGCGTTGGCTGACCTGACATTTCCAAATCGGGCATTCTTGTATGCCAGTCTGTCACTTGTTGATATTGGTGCGCCACATTCAGCATGCGTGCCTCGTCAAAATAATTACCGATAATCTGCAAACCTACCGGCAGCGCCTTACCATCAGCACCGGTGCTGAAACCGGCCGGTACGCTCATGCCCGGCAAACCGGCCAGATTGGTAGAGATCGTATAGATATCCTGCAGGTACATCGCTACCGGGTCATCTACTTTTTCGCCCGCTTTAAACGCAGTTGACGGTGCCGCAGGGCCCATAATCACATCACAGCGTTTGAACGCTTCTTCAAAATCCTGTGCGATCAGGCGGCGAATCTGCTGCGCTTTCAGGTAATACGCATCGTAGTAACCGGCACTCAGCACATAAGTACCAATGAGGATACGGCGCTTCACTTCGGCACCGAAGCCTTCAGCGCGGGTTTTGCAGTACATATCCATCAGGTCGGTGTAAGACTCGGCACGGTGGCCATAGCGCACGCCATCGTAGCGTGACAGGTTGCTGGAAGCCTCAGCCGGTGCCAGCACGTAATACACCGGAATAGACAAACCGGTGTTGGGCAATGAAATCTCCACGATTTCGGCGCCGAGTTTTTTATATTCAGCGATGGCCGTTTCAATCACCTTGCCTACATTGGCATCCAGGCCTTCAGCAAAAAATTCTTTCGGCAGGCCCACACGCAAGCCCTGTAGCGGCTTGTTCAGGTCACGGGTGTAATCTTCTTTTTCACGCTGCAGGCTGGTTGAATCACGCTCATCAAAACCGGCCATTACGTTCATCATCAGCGCGCAGTCTTCAGCTGACCTTGCCATGGGGCCGGCCTGATCAAGACTTGAGGCAAATGCAATCATGCCGTAGCGCGATACCACGCCGTAAGTCGGTTTCAAACCGGTAAAGCCGCAAAGTGAAGCCGGCTGGCGGATAGAGCCGCCAGTGTCGGTACCGGTGGCAGCCGCACACAAACGCGCGGCTACAGCTGCCGCACTGCCGCCGCTGCTGCCGCCTGGCACACGGGTGTAATCCCAGGGGTTCTTTACGCCGCCGAAATAACTGGTTTCGTTAGAAGAGCCCATCGCGAACTCGTCCATATTGGTCTTGCCCAGATTCACGGCCCCCGCAGCATCAAACTGCGTGATCACATGCGCATCGTATGGGGCCACAAAGTTTGCCAGCATTTTTGAGCCACAGGTGGTTTTCCAGCCTTTGGCACAGAAAATATCTTTCTGCGCGATAGGGATGCCGGTTAATGGCACTGCACTGCCTGCCGCGATGCGGACATCGGCCGCTTTGGCCTGCGCCAGCGTTTTGTCTTTATCCAGCGCGATATAGGCATTGATGACGGGATTGAAGGTATCGATGCGATTGAGGTATTCCTGCGTCAGCTCTACGCTGGAAACCTTTTTGTCAGCCAGCATCTGGCTTAATGTTTTTAAGCTACTGTTAATCATATTGCCGTTACTCGATTACTTTAGGTACAAGATAAAGCCCGCTGTCAGTGAGCGGCGCATTTTTTTGGAATTCTTCACGCTGGTTGGTTTTGGTCACGACATCTTCGCGCAGGCGCTGCACTACATCCTGTGAATGCGACATCGGGACAATGCCCTCTGTATTCACGGCCTGCATCTGCTCGATCAGGCCCAAAATTCCAGTAAGTTTAGTGAGCGTTGCCGCCGCATCACTCTCGCTGACTTCTATGCGCGCAAGATGCGCTATTTTTTTTATATCTTCAATACTGAGTGCCATGCTTCGATCATCCGAAATGATAGTAGGAGCAATTTGATTAGCAGATAACCAAATTATTCATTTTAAAAAAATTCCGTTAAAAAATGCGCACTGCCAAACCAAGTGTAAATTAACCTTAATTTTTCCAATGCATCTTAATTTTCAACAGGATATGCGGTATTATACCCTGATTTCAGGTGCGCCTTAATCGCTGCAACAGATTAAGCTTGCAACTAGCTATTACCAAAGCACTAACCTTCAGGAAAAACATAATGTTCGGCTCTTTACGTAGTTATTTTTCAAATGACCTTGCTATCGACTTAGGCACTGCAAACACGCTAATCTACTCACGTGGCAAAGGGATTGTTCTTGACGAGCCATCAGTGGTCGCGATTCGCCTTGAGGGCGGGCCAAACGGCAAAAAGATTCTGCTCGCAGTAGGCGCAGAGGCAAAAGGCATGTTGGGGCGTTCACCAGCCAATATCCAGGCGATTCGCCCGATGAAAGACGGCGTGATTGCCGACTTCACCATTACCGAGCAGATGCTCAAGTATTTTATCCGCCGCGTGCATGACTCACGCTGGTTTGCACCAAGCCCGCGCATCATCATCTGCGTGCCTGTTGGCTCTACACAAGTTGAACGCCGTGCAATTAAAGAATCTGCCGAGCGCGCAGGCGCCAAGCAAGTATTCCTGATTGAAGAACCTATGGCTGCTGCTATCGGTGCCGGCATGCCGGTTGCTGAAGCTACCGGCTCCATGGTGGTTGATATCGGCGGCGGCACAACCGAGGTGGGCGTGATTTCCCTGGGCGGTATCGTTTACGCTAAATCCGAACGTGTGGGCGGTGATAAATTTGACCAGGCGATCATCGATTACATCCGCCGCAACTACGGCATGCAAATTTCAGAGCCAACCGCTGAAGCCATCAAGAAAAAAATCGGCTCTGCATTCCCGGGCTCTACCGTGCTGGAAATGGAAGTGACCGGCCGCAATCTGGCAGAGGGTTTGCCGCGTAAATTCACGATTTCAAGCAACGAAATTCTGGAAGCTTTGACTGAGCCACTGAACGCAATCGTAGGTGCGGTGAAATCAGCACTGGAACAGACACCGCCGGAACTGGGTGCCGACATTGCCGAAAAAGGCATGGTACTGACTGGCGGCGGCGCATTGCTGCGCGACCTGGACAGGTTGCTGGTTGAAGAAACAGGCCTGCCGGTGATTGTTGCAGAAGACCCGCTCACTTGTGTTGCCCGTGGTTGCGGCCGTGCGCTGGATGAGATGGACAAACTAGGCAGCGTATTTGCCTACGAGTAATCAAAACCGCTAACACCTTAAACCAGTTTTTATTATCCGGAATACCAGACATTAGGCCGTGTAGATACGGCCTAATGTCTATATGCCAAACAAGAATCATCGAGACCAAAAAACACATCAATGTTGCCAGGTATTCATCAAAATTTCGATCAGCAGCAAGCTCCGGCCTTCTTTGCCCGTGGCCCAAGTCCTTTAGCACGCCTGGCATTCTTTACAGCCCTGTCACTAGCGCTGATGGCAACCGACTCTCGTCTGCAATACCTGACAAGCATCCGTGCCACACTGATGAATCTGCTACACCCCCTGCAGGTTGTTGCAAACGCTCCTTCAGAAATTTTTGAGTCGACTGATAAATATTTCACAACCCATCACCAGCTGCTCAAAGAAAATTCACAGCTGAAACAGCAGGTGCTGATACAGAACATCAGCCTGCAGAAGCTAAACCTGCTTGCACTTGAAAACGCCAACCTGCGCGACTTGCTGCATGCGCAGCAGGCGCTGGCAGAATCCAGCACACTGGCAGAGATACTGCATGTAGGCCGTGATTCATTCACCAAGAAAATCATCGTCAACAGAGGCAAGAACCATCACATCGTTACCGGTGCTGCCGCAGTTGATGCGACCGGGGTAGTGGGCCAGGTAACGCGTACTTATCCTTCCAGTAGCGAGATTACGCTGATTACTGACAAGTCGCTTGCCATACCGATACAGATAGAACGTAATGGACTGCGTGCGATTGCATTTGGCCGCGGCCGCGACAATACACTGGACTTGCCTTACCTGCCGGCCAATGTGGATATACGCCGCGGTGACAAACTCGTCACGTCAGGCATCGATGGCGTTTACCCATCTGGCTTGACCGTCGCTACGGTAACCGAAATCACGACAGCGCCGGAATCCCCGTTTGCGCATATCGTCTGCATACCTACCGGCGGCATCGAACACAGCCGGCAGGTACTCATCGTGAACCTTCCGCAATCCGAAGAGCCGGACATGACTGCTAATGAGGCTACAGCTGATGACAGCAAGAAAGCGGCAGCCGCAGCACCGTCAAAAGACGCTGCCGCAAGCGCCAACAGCAAACCGGCCCATACCGAGCCTACCGTAGCACCTGCACAGGCCAAACCGGAGCAGCCTAAAAAAGTTGAGCCGCCCGCCACAGAAAAAACCCAGAACAAACCTTTAACCCCTGATCAGGGCCAGCACCATGCGCAACAATAAGCTCAAATCAATTTACCTGTCGCTATTGGCTGCATTCATATTCATGCTGTTTCCGTGGTCCGGCCTGGCCTTGACTCTGCGCCCGGATTTTATGCTGCTGGTGATTATATTCTGGCTGCTGCGTGCGCCGAACCAATGCAGCGTAGGCACTGCATGGTTCATGGGCTTATGGATAGACCTTGCTACCGGTGGCATCTTTGGTCAGTATGCGCTGGCCTATACCATCACCACTTTCATTGCCGTCATTTACCAGCGCCGGCTGGTGCTCTTCAGCAGCACCCAACAGCTGGTTTATGTTTTCTCCCTGCTGCTTGTGTCGCAGCTCATCATACTGATACTTAAAACATTCGCCGGCAACGAATTCACTGGCTGGTCATATTTCATGCCGAGCCTGACAGGTGCTCTGCTGTGGCAGCTTGCTGTCACACTAGGCTTGAACACCGGCAGGCATTCACGCGGTAACTGATTCAGGCATGGGTGCAGAACTAAAAAACTACCAGCATGAGCAGCATTATTTCAAGCTCAGACTAGGCTTTGCCGCACTTGCGGTATTTGGCCTGTTTGCTGTGCTTGCTTTCAGATTTTCTTACCTGCAGCTCAAAGAATATAACCACTACCAGACGCTGGCAGAGAACAACCGCATCTCGCTGGTGCCCATCATCCCGAACCGTGGTCTGATTCTGGATAAAAACGGCGTAGTACTGGCGCATAACTTTTTTGTCTATACGCTGGAAATCACACCCGAAAAAAGCAAGAACCTGGAACAGACGATTGTAGAAATCAGCAAGCTGGTGGAGATCAGCCCGAACGACAGGAAGCGCTTCAAGAAATTCCGCGAACAGAGCCATAACTTTGAAAGCATCCCGATACGCACCCACCTTAACGAAATCGAGGCGGCCAGGTTTGCGGTCAACCATTACCGCTTTCCAGGTGTGGAAATCAAATCACGCCTGTTCCGCCATTACCCGCTGGGCAAGCTAGGCTCGCATATGATAGGTTATATTGGCCGTATCAATGATAAGGATCTGGAAAACCTGGAGGCTTCCGGCGACCTTTCCAATTACAAAGGTTCTGACCACATAGGCAAGAGCGGACTGGAACAGTATTACGAAAAATACCTGCACGGCACTACCGGTTTCCAGCAGGTTGAAATCGATGCCGATGGCCATGCCGTGCGCGTGCTCTCCAGCAACCCACCGATTCCTGGCGACAACATTATTTTGTCAGCCGACAGCAAACTGCAGGAGATTGCCGAGACTGCGTTTGGAGAGCGCCGCGGGGCAATGGTCGCCATCAACCCCAAGACCGGAGAAGTGCTGAGCTATGTGAGCCAACCGACCTTTGACCCCAACCTGTTCGTAGACGGCATCGACAGCGAAAGCTGGAAATCACTGAACGACTCACTGGACAAGCCGCTGATTAACCGCCCATTGCGCGGTATTTACCCGCCCGGCTCTACCTTCAAGCCTTTCGTGGCGCTCGCCGGATTGGAAGCCGGCAAGCGCGGGCCACCATACACGATTCATGACCCGGGGTTTTATACCTTACCAGGCAGCAGCCACCGCTACCGCGACTGGAAACCAGGCGGCCACGGCTCCGTAGACATACAAAGGGCAATCACGGTGTCATGTGATACTTTTTTCTACGGGCTGGCGATGGAGCTGGGTATTGATAACCTGACTTCATTCGTACGCCATTTTGGCTTTGGCAGAAAATCAGACTTCGACATCAAAGGTGAAATCGAAGGCCTGCTGCCGACCCCAGAGTGGAAAAAACGCCGCTTTAAACAAGCATGGTACCCAGGTGAAACCGTCATTGTCGGCATTGGCCAGGGTTACACGCTGGTAACGCCGCTGCAGCTGGCGCAGGCCACATCGATTCTAGCCAACAATGGCGTGGCCATGAGGCCGCACCTGGTGACGCAGATTCAAAACGCACTGTCCGGCAAGAACCTGATACTACCGCCCACCATACAGGACAAGATTGCGCTCAACCCGGAAAACATCGAGATTGTTAAGCGCGGTATGGTGGATGTGACGCTGCCGGGCGGTACCGCAGCCAGTGTAGGCGCCAATGCCAGCTATGCGATTGCCGCCAAAACCGGTACGGCACAGGTGATAGGCATCAAGCAGAATGAGAAATATAATGAACATGCCGTTGATGAGCGCCATCGTGACCATGCTTTATTCATCGCTTATGCACCGGCTGAAGACCCTAAAATCGCAATTGCAGTGATTGTCGAAAACGGCGGCCACGGTGGTTCTGCAGCCGGCCCTATCGCCAGGAAAGTAATGGATTACTACCTGCTGGGAAAATCACCTGCATCCGACACGGCAGGCGCAGATAAACCGGCACCTGGAAACGCAGCCACGACGGCGGCCGCTCCTGAGGAAGAGTTACATGATTAGCAGGATAACCCAGCATTTATTCAAGCATGTCGATGCATTCCTGATGGCGTGCCTGTTCTTTGCCATGCTCACCAGCCTGTTCGTGCTCTACAGCGCATCTGGGCAGAGCATCGAGCGCGTCTATTCACAGGCTGCCAACATGGTGGTGGCACTAGGCATCATGTGGGCAGTTGCAAACATTCCGCCGCAGAAGCTGGAGCGTGTTGCATTGATTCTGTACGTGCTCGGCGTGCTATTGCTGATTGCCGTGGCACTGTTCGGCTCTATCAGCCACGGCGCGCGCCGCTGGCTGAATATAGGCTTCACGCAGATACAGCCTTCTGAACTGATGCGCATCGCCATGCCCATGATGCTGGCATGGTACTTTGCATCACGCGAGGGCAGGCCAGGCGCCACCAACTTTGTCGTTGCAGGCCTGCTGTTGATAGTGCCTGTTGCGCTCATCATGAAGCAGCCTGATCTGGGCACGGCACTGCTTATTACGTCATCAGGCTTTTACGTGCTGTTCCTCGCAGGCTTGAGCTGGAAATTTCTGGTGGGCGCTGCGGTATCGCTAATGGCGATGATGCCGGTATTCTGGTCCATGCTGCACGACTACCAGAGAAAACGCATCGAGATATTGTTTGACCCGACGCAAGACCCACTTGGGGCGGGCTACCACACCATACAGGCGATTATCGCCATCGGCTCCGGCGGAGCATCCGGCAAAGGCTGGCTGAACGGTACACAAACCCAGCTTGATTTCTTGCCCGAACGCACCACAGACTTCATTTTTGCAGTGTTCAGCGAAGAGTTCGGCTTTTTGGGCAACATGCTACTGCTGACACTGTTCACAGTCATCATCATGCGCGGCCTGATGATTGCCTCGCAGGCACAAAGTACGTTTTCCAGGCTGCTGGCAGGGGCAATCACCCTGAATTTCTTTTCGTATGCATTCGTCAACATGGGAATGGTAAGCGGCATTCTACCGGTAGTAGGTGTACCATTGCCGCTAATCAGCTACGGTGGCACCTCTATGGTGACACTGTGCCTGGGCTTTGGCATTTTAATGAGCATACATACGCACAAGAACCTGGTTTCAACTTAAGCGGTGCCTGGCATCTGCATATACTCAAAATAGAGGTGATTGAATGTTTAACTTTCAGAAGTTTATTGTCATTCTGTGCATCACATTACTGACTGCATGCGGCGGCTCCAATGTCAAACCGGATAATGGAACACGTGCTTCTACCGGGACAAGCCAGCCATCTAAAGGCAAGGGCGGCTACTATCTGGATGACGGCCCCGGCGACAACCCGCCTGCCGATATTGACAGCATTCCTGATGCCCAGCTCAAGACCGAGACACTGCTTGTCAATTCCAACAAGCCTTACGCAGCATTAGGCAAGAAATATGTGCCGATGACCACCTACACGCCTTATAGCCAACAGGGCATTGCATCATGGTACGGCAGGCGCTATCACGGCAAAAAGACTTCCAGCGGCGAGACCTATGACATGTATGCCATGACCGGCGCCCACACCACATTGCCGATTCCTAGCTATGTAAGGGTGACCAACCCTGCGAACAAACGCTCGGTGATTGTTCGCATCAATGACAGGGGGCCGTTTAAACATGACAGATTGATAGACCTGTCTTATGCGGCCGCCTATAAGCTGCGCCTAACAGGCCAGGGCAGCGGCCTGGTAGAGGTTGAATGGATAGATACCAGCCCGGAAGCCTTGCAGAAGATGAACAGCACGCGCGTGGCTGAAACGGTGAACAATACGCCAGCAGCCAAGCCTGAGGTTACACCTGTAACATACAACCAGCCTGCGGCAATGCCTGTTGCCGCTACACCTGTTGTGGCATCCCCTGTTGTGGCAACGCCTGCGGTATCACCCGCGGCGACACCTGCAACGACGGCAAAGCCGGCAGCCAGCAAAGACAGCGCCGACAACGGCAGCCTTAGCTATTACGTACAAGTGGGCGCTTTCAAGAACGAGCTCAACGGTGATACGTTGCAGAAGAAGGTGATTGGGCTTGATATCGCCGGCAATGCAGCAGTCACTAACGTGTATAATGACGGCCTATACCGCGTGAAGCTAGGGCCTTTCGACACACGTAAAGAAGCCGACATCTCCGCCAGTAAAATTCGCAAGCAGTTAAATATGCCTGCAATCGTGACTAATCAGTAAACTTTCAAAATACCACATACATAATGATCAACCATCTATCTTTAGTTCGTACTATCAGCACTCTTTCTGCAACGGCTTTGGCTGCGGCCCTGTCACTCAGCCTGCCGGCCCATGCAGGCGACGCACAGATTGCGCCGCCGCCCAGCCTGGCAGTAAAAGCCTATCTGCTTAAAGACTTTAACAGCGGCAATATCATTGCCACACAAAATGCAAACATGCGTATCGAGCCTGCGTCCCTGACAAAGATCATGACCGCATACCTGAGCTTCAAAGCAATCAAGAATGGCCATCTGCAACTCACGCAGACCTTGCCGGTCAGTGAAATCGCCTGGAAAGTAGAAGGCTCCAAGATGTTCATCGAGCCAAACAAGCCAGTCACGGTTGATGAACTGCTGCATGGCATGATTATCCAGTCCGGCAACGACGCATCCATCGCCCTTGCAGAAGGCATCGCCAGCACAGAAACGCTCTTTGCCAGCATGATGAATAAAGAGGCCGAGCGCCTGGGCATGAAAAGCACGCATTACATGAATGCAACCGGCCTGCCGGATCCCCAGCATTACACCACGGCCGGTGACCTGGCGATTCTGGCCACGGCTCTAATCCGCGATTTTCCTGAAGAATACAAGCGCTTGTATTCAGTGAAGGAATATAGCTACAACAACATCACGCAGCCTAACCGCAACCGACTGCTATGGCTGGATCCTAACGTTGACGGCATGAAAACCGGCCATACCGAATCTGCCGGTTACTGCCTGATCTCATCAGCAAAACGCGATAACGTACGCCGCATTTCTGTCATTCTGGGCGCACCTACAGATGCAGCACGCGCCACAGAAAGCCAGAAACTGCTCAATTACGGATTCCAGTTCTTTGATTCAACACTGGTGTACAAACAAGGTCAAAGCATCACCCAGCTTAAAGTGTGGAAAGGCAGCGAGAACCAGGTTGCATCAACGGTAGCAAACGACCTCTACCTGACCCTGCCAAAAGGCGAATATGCCAACGTGAAAGCGGTGATTGCAAGTACGCAGCCTTTAATTGCACCGATTAAAAAAGGCCAGGTCATCGGTAATGTCAAATTCACCCTGAATGGCAAAGTGATTGACCAGCGCCCACTGGTGGCGGCAAAAGCCGTAGATGCTGCAGGTATATTCGGCCGTGCCTGGGATTCAATCAAATTACTGGCGCATTAATACGGCTTTTCTATGAAAGAAATAGAACCACATACCGCACCGCCGCTTATCAATTTCCCCTGTGACTTTGCAATCAAGGTCGTGGGAGAAACGCATGAGACGTTTTCTGCGACCATCATCGAACTGATTCAGCGCGTGGTGCCTGAATTCACCACAGACCATATAGAGATGCGGGCAAGCTCGGCTGGCAAATACATCAGCCTGACCTGCACTGTGTATGTACTTTCACAGGATCAGCTTGATGACGTTTACCGTTTATTGAGCGCGCATCCTATGGTGAAATTCGCACTCTAACTGCAACTGGCAAGCCATGCAGCAGCCTTTGATCATACGGCGTTTAGGCATTACAAACTTTGAAGACGCATGCAGTTCCATGCAGGGTTTCAATGCTGCACGCAATGCCGAAACACCCGATGAATTATGGCTTACCGAGCACCCGCCGGTGTATACACTAGGCCTTAATCGCAAGCAGGTCAGATTGCCGGCACGCGCTGACATTCCGCTGGTGCACACTGACCGCGGCGGCAAGATTACCTACCATGGGCCCGGCCAGGTGATTATCTACGTAATGCTCGACCTGCCGCGGCGCAAGCTAAACATCCGCAGTCTGGTAAGCATCATGGAAGATACCGTGATTGAACTGCTAGCCGCGCATGGCATCACGGCCAATGCAAAAAAAGACGCGCCCGGGGTTTATGTGCAGCTTGAAACCGGGCAGGAAGCGAAGATTGCATCGCTGGGCCTGCGCGTAAAAAACAACTGCTGCTACCACGGCCTGAGCCTGAATGTAGATATGGATCTAAGCCCGTTTGCGGCAATTGACCCATGCGGCTACGCGGGCTTGCAGGTTACGCAGACCAAAGATTTGGG
>Ga0208392_1000380_pt1 | contig 12088 bp, 10 predicted proteins | sample LakWasMeta3_LOW4_2_FD_183855 | JGI IMG/M metagenome (GOLD analysis project Ga0208392, IMG submission 183855) | Freshwater sediment methanotrophic microbial communities from Lake Washington under simulated oxygen tension - Sediment Metagenome... | ecosystem: Environmental > Aquatic > Freshwater >... | reverse complement strand
CTGGATTATCATTTTTGCCTCGTTTTTAATCATTTCATTAATTCTTTGGAACACCTATACTTTTTTTCAAATTTTTAAAAATGAAGAAAGATTGAAGATGAACCTTTGGGCAAACGCTCATAAAACGCTGATAAATGCTGGGGAAACAACTGATGTGGAACTTCCTCTTCAAATTTTTAGCAACAATACTTCAATCCCAATTATTCTTACTGAGAATGACTCCATTATAAATACGAAGAATATTGATGAGGCAATTGTGAAAGACAAACAACGAATCAGAGCCGTTTTGGATGGTCTAAAAAGCGAAAATGATCCTATTGTAATTGAATATGTTCCTGGTAAATTTCAAAAAATATACTATGGGAACTCGGAGTTATTGAAAAAACTTAAATATTATCCGGTTGCCTTATTGCTCATCATCGTTTTGTTTACGGGACTGGTTTATAATTTTTATCGAAGCACGAAAATGGCTACCCAAAACAAACTTTGGGCAGGAATGGCAAAGGAAACGGCGCACCAGATTGGAACTCCTCTTTCGTCATTAATAGGTTGGGTTGAACTCCTTAAAGCCGAAAATGTTGATGAATCTACGACATTTGAAATCGAGAAAGACATCGAACGCCTGAAAACCATTACGGATCGTTTTTCGAAAATTGGGTCGGAACCAAAACTAGAAAACAAAGATATTGTGGAAGAAACGCTTCAATCCTATGATTATTTGCAATCGCGATTTTCAAAACAAGTCGAGTTTTCTTTTAAAGCTCCACAATCACCAATTATGGTTTCTATCAATCCCACTTTACACGGCTGGACGATAGAAAACCTGGTAAAAAATGCCATTGATGCGATGAAAGGAAGAGGAAAACTAGCAGTTTCTATTGAAGATGACGGTGAATTAGTAAAAATAAAAGTTTCGGATACAGGAAGTGGAATTCCAAAAAAACAGTTTAAAAACGTATTTGAACCTGGATTCACTACCAAAAAACGCGGTTGGGGTTTAGGTCTTTCGCTAACAAAAAGAATTGTAGAAGAATATCACAAAGGAACGATAAAAGTGCTGAATTCCGAAATAGGAAAAGGAACCACGATGCAGGTTAGCTTCAAAAAAGTAAGTTAATTAACGGGATTCCAAACCAAGTTACTTTCGTAAACATTGATTTTCTAGCCATTTTTGATTTGCTTAAATATTCTTTTACAAAAGATTCATATTCTTCGGCTTGAGCTAAAGCATCATAAATATTTTTTTTCAATGATGTAATACTAGAAGTATTCTCGCTTCCTACTGAACCAACACTATTAATATCATTCTGGCATTTGACCAAATTCTCTTTTGGAGTTTGAATCATTTTGCTGATTTCAGAATCGGGTAAAGAGGGTTTGAATTTTTTGTTTCTATAATAAATGAAATCGTTCAATAAAGTTATGGCTTGATTATAATCGCTTGTTATTGAATTTAATTTTTCAATATTTATATTTTGAGTCAAAATTGAAAATTCCTTTTTTTTATATTGATACTGCTCCGAAATCAAATTATTTAAAATGCCGTTTTTCTGTATCCTTTCGGCAGATTCAAATGCTTTATCTCCATCAGATAGTTTTTCATATTTATCAATCTCTGCTTGATAATCAAAATATTTTTTTGATTTATCAACTTGGATTTTACTCTCATAAAACTCTTTATTTGTAATAGGATAATTTAGAAATTGCCACAAATAATCAAATGGAATGTGTGATGAGATTATTTTTTCGGGTTCCGTTTTAAAATAATAATCATTTCTTTTCTTGACAAACTTACCATTATATAAAGCCCCTGAACCCCAAGTCGGGTCAAATAAATACCACTTTTTGTCTATTTTGGCCGCACACCAAGCGTGAGACAAAGTGGCAACTTTTCCATTTTGCTTCGTATAACCTTCAATAACAACAGATTTTACCCCAACTAAAGTGGCTATTTCATTAAAAACTGCAGCATAGTCACCACAAATTCCTTTTTTGGTTTTTAATGTTTTCGCAATTCTATCTTGTGGGTTTTCATTTATAGTGACAGCATACATATTCTTTACATCATAGCTAATGTTTGAGGCTGTCCAATAAAAAACCGCACGAATCTTCTCGTTTTCTGTTTTAAAATTAGAGTTTATATACTGCGCAATTGCATCTGTAGAAGCGCTAGAATTCTGGGGAATTGCAGTAATTTTTTTGTCGATTAAAGCGTATCCTACATTGACTTGACCGAAACTTAAAATGGAGAAAAAGAAAGAAAGTAGTAAATATATATTTTTCATATTACAGGATAAGCCATAAATTAAAAGGGAATGGATTTTCACCCATTCCCTTTCTAAACGAAAACCATACCAATTTGTTTTATTCATAAAACATTATAAATTGGCTTTAATACTTTTGGCCAATGCTTCAAATTCTTCTTTTGACATTGAAACTTTTTTCTGAAAACGCATTTCATCCATTTCGTTTAAAGGAATTAAATGAACGTGTGCGTGTGGAACTTCTAGTCCAATGACTGCCATTCCAATTCTTTTACAATTAACTGTTTTTTCGAGTGCAACGGCAATTTTTTTGGAAAACTGCATCAGTCCAAGATACAAGTCGTCTTCGATGTCGAAAATTTTGTCAATTTCCTGTTTTGGAACACATAAAGCATGTCCTTTTGCATTTGGATTTACATCCAAAAAAGCCAAAAAATTATTATCCTCGGCTATTTTGTAGCAAGGAATTTCTCCTTTTATGATTTTGGTAAAAATACTTGACATTGTTGAATTAATTAATTGTTGAAAGGGTTAATCGCGAGAAATTTCCAGAATCTCAAATTTCAAAACACCATTTGGAACCGTGATTTCGGCTACTTCGCCTACTTTTTTTCCTAGCAAACCTCTTCCAATTGGTGAAGTTACTGAGATTTTTCCAGTTTTTAAATCAGCTTCACTTTCGGCTACAAGCGTGTATTTCATCTCCATTCCATTGGCTTGATTCTTGATTTTTACATTTGACAATACCAAAACTTTGGAAACATCAAGTTGTGTTTCGTCAATTAATCTTGCATTAGAATGTATGTCTTCTAACTTGGCAATTCTCATTTCCAACATTCCTTGTGCTTCTTTTGCAGCATCGTATTCGGCATTCTCTGATAAATCGCCTTTATCTCTTGCTTCTGCTATATCTTGGGACGCTTTTGGACGCATCACACTCTTTAAATAGTCTAATTCTTCTCTTAATTTTTTTAATCCTTCGGCGGTGTAATAAGATACTTTAGTCATAACTTCATCATTTATATAAAATACAAAAAATCCCATCAGGACGGGATTTCTTTTCACAAAGATACTATTATTTTTATTTAATCTATAAATATACGTTAAACATATCTTTTTCAAAGCTAAATAAATTAAATTTGTCTTACTAATTATCCTAAATTTATTTGAATAATGAAAAAATATTTCCTTTTGCTGATTGCTTTTCCAATGCTTTTTGGCTGCAGTACTAATTCCCCTAAATACAACAATCCATATTTGCCAAATTACCCTGTTAACATTAATATCAATTTGAGTCTTCCTGAATATTCCAATCTCAAGTTCGTGAGTAATGCTGTATATATTCCCAATCAAGGAGTTCGTGGAATAATTGTTTTTAATAATTCAGGCACAACCTATAATGCTTTTGATGCCGCTTGTCCCAATCAGGCTTTGAGTTCCTGTTCTACAATGACAATAAAAGGGATAAATGCTCTTTGTGCTTGTGACAATGCTGAATATAGTTTGTTTTCAGGTCAATGTGCTGGGAAACAATATGCATTAAAGCAATACCGAGTTGAAGTTAATGGAAATATAATTCATGTTTATAATTAACAAAAAAAATCCTGATGGCGTAACCATCAGGATTTTATGAAATATAACTAAAAACAATCTAAAACTTCAAGGTCAATCCTGCCAAGAAATTGATTCCTGCCTGAGGATAATAATAAGGATACACATCCCACATATAACCATTTGACACGTATTTCTTGTCTAAAATATTATTGACCAATCCTGTTATGGTAATTGATTTGAAAACAGATTTTGGTTTGATTTCGTAACCAACATTTAAATCATTCACAAAATAACTCGCCAATTTTGCATCGTGAGATTCGATATTGTTCATATATTGTTCTCCAACAAATTTTTGCAAAAGTGAAATTTGCAAACTCTCAATTGGTTTGTAAACGAAAATATTTCCGGCAATAATCGATGGAGAATAAGCAATAGTTGTCGTTCCGTAATTTTGCCCTTCAACGGCCAAATCAATGTTTTTATTAGTGCTCAAAGTAAAATTAGGTCTGATAAAAAACTTTTCTGAAACTGCAATTGTGGCATCAACTTCTAATCCTAAACGGTAACTTTTTTCGCTGTTAGAACGAATTGGATTTCCTACATCGTCCAAGTTTCCGGTTAAAATCAACTGGTCTTTGTAGGCCATATAATAAATATTCGAATTGAATTTTACTTTCTCGGCAAAATATCTCCAGCCTAATTCAAAGTCATTCAATTTTTCCGGTTTTGGGTTTCCGCCTTCATAATCGGTTCGGTTTGGTTCACGATTGGCTCTTGCATACGAAAAATACAAAGTGCTTTTTTGGTTGATAGTATAATTCAATCCTGCTTTTGGATTGAAAAAATTGAAGGTGTCATTTACTAATCCTGTTTCAGGACTATCCACTTTGTAATGCACATTTCGTAGTTGCAAATCTCCAAACAAACTGATTTTTGGGCTGATTTGGTAATTGGCTTTCGCAAAAATATTCCCATCCGTTTTTGTTGCAAAATTGTCGTAATAATGGTCGCCCAATTCACTTTGGGATGCAAAACGTGCCCAAATTACTTTTCCAAAATGAGCTCCTTCATATTTATTATAACCTCCTCCGAAAATTACATCCAGCTTTTCGTTTTTGTAATTTGCCGAAAATGTAGTTCCGTAGAAATCATTATCCAACCATTTTTGGCGAATCAAATCAGTAGAAGTTTGTCCAGAAACTGCTAGCATTCCATAATCAGAAAATGCTTGATCTTCCTGGTATTCTTCATAATAACCTTTGCCTTTCGTGTAATGAAAAGCTAAATTAGTATTCCAGTTTTTAGACATTTTCTCGTTCCAATGCAATTGATAGTTGTCTTGCTGATAATTATCGGTTTGATTGTTATAAAATTGCGTGTCTCCGTTTAAATCCGTGTACATTCCCGCAAAATTATAAGTTCTGTTGGTTGCCAATGTTTCGGAATCGATTCCATACCAAGATTGATACGTTTTTTCGTTTCCTCCAAAAGCCAAAGCTTTAATCAAAGTGGTTTTGCCAACATAAGTTCCCTGAAGAAAATAGGATTTCATATCAGAACTCGCTCTGTCAACATATCCATCAGATTTTAAAGTTGATAATCGGCCTGCAATTTCAAAATGGTCATTCATCAAACCAGTACTGAATTTTACCGTGTTTTTTTGAGTATTAAAACTCCCAAAAGAACTTGAAATTTCTCCATTACTTTCCTTTGAATAGCTATCAGTCAGCATATTTAGGCTTGCGCCAAAAGCACCGGCACCATTTGTGGAAGTTCCAACACCACGTTGCAATTGCAAACTTTCGACCGAAGAAGCAAAATCAGGCATATCGACAAAATAGCTTCCACTGCTTTCTGAATCATTGTACGGAATTCCGTTAATGGTAACATTCACCCGAGTTCCATCGCTTCCGCGAACGCGAATTCCGGTATAACCCACTCCATTACCGGCATCGGAAGTAGTGACAACTGATGGTAAATAGTTCATCAAAATGGGAATATCCTGTCCCAAATTTCGAAACTTGATTTCCTTTTTGTCTAAATTGCTAAAACTAACTGGTGTTTTTGAAGTGACACGAACTGCCGAAACCAAAACCTCATCGAGTTGGTTGACTTTGGTTGTGTCCTGCGGTTTTTCTTGTGAAAAAGAAACTAAAGAAAAAAGAAGAAAGAGAATTGATAATAGACGAATTGATAATAGATTAGAAGGTTTCGTCTTTGTACTTTGTAAATAAAATAAAGTGTTCATCCGTAAATAGTATTACGAATAAAAGGGGGAATTATTCTTTTGTTAAATTAAAAAATGATTTTTTCTGAATTTCCGGATGACGTGCACTTCATCTTTAATTCTATTTTCCCTTAACAGCATTACCTGTTCAGGTTCGATGGGTATAATCTCAGCTCGTTATTTAGAGCACCCCTTTGAGACGGGTCAAAGATATGTTATTTGTTTGAAGTTCCAAATTTAAAGTTTAAAGTTTTTGGAATAACTAAAAATCAGGTTTCCTTCGGGATTTCTTAATTTCAGATAAATTCTTCTTGTCTTTGATTCGTTTTCGGATAACCGATTTTGGGATTTTTGTAGCTTTCCTGATTTTTGGAATCACAAGCCCAGCGGAAATTATGTCCAGAAAACGTTTGGTGACAATCGCTTTATTTTTAAGTTGGCTTCTGTCTTCGTCACAATTTAAAATTAAAACTAAATCCGATGTTAATCTTGAAGACAACTTTGTTTCCAGTCTCAATTTTTCTTCGTCAGATAAGGCTTGGGAATTTTTCAAATCGAAAGATAAAACCACTTTCGAGGAAACTTTGTTCACGTTTTGACCACCAGCTCCAGAACTTCTGACGGCTTTAAACTGCAATTCGGATATGATTTTTTCGGGTTCCAAAGTTATTGTGGTTGGTGTGCAGGTTTCAATAAATCATTCACCGTTTTCACCGGATTGAAGGTAATCAAAGGAACTTCGACAAAAACGGTTATCCATTTTGCCATCGCTCCATTCCATAAACCAGGCAATTCATAGCCTTTTAAAGGCGCACCATTTTTGTTTTTATTGACAATAAAACCACTGTTGTGATCTACAAAATGAGTTAAATCAAATCTTCCATTTTTATAATTCCGGATTCCACAAACCAAATCCACAGGATTGAAATGCGTGGCATCGGCAAGGATTTTAGCTTGATTGTGATTCGCCAAATCCACTTGTGAAGTTTCGACAATTTGCAATAAAACTGCTCCTTTTGAATCCCGAACCCAAAACGGTCCGCCACCAGGTTCTCCCTCATTTTTCACCATTCCGCAAACTCGAATCGGTCGATCCAGAATGTTTTTTATATAGTTGATTTTATTTTCTAAAGTGTATTTCTGGAAATCCTCCAGAATTTCTATATTCAAATTGTTTTTGGCGAAAGCGATAATTTCATCCAGCTTATCCTCCTTCGTTTTTTCAATTTCATTCAAATATTTAAAAATTTGTTGTTGCAATTCAACCAGAATTCCCGCCAATGCTTTTTTGTACAAAGCAATGCTTTCGATGTGATTTTGAATGACGTTGTCAATGTTTTTTATAAAAATAACATCGGCCTCAAGATTATTTAGATTTTCGATTAAAGCACCATGGCCTCCTGGTCTAAAAACTAATTTCCCGGTTTCATCCCTGAATGGATTATTATTCAAATCAACGGCAATGGTATCTGTGCGTTTGTTTTGGTAAGAATAGCTGCAATTTATCTTGGTTCCTGATTCTTTTTCTACTTTACTTTTTACAGTATTTACAATACCTTCGAATTGATTTTGATGTGCTTCTGAAACGGTAAAATGCAAATGAGAACTTCCATTTGAACTCGCATAATAAGCACATTCATACAAATGTTCTTCGATGGCAGTTGCAATATGGGTTTTGTATTTATGAAAAGGAAGCACTCCTTTCGGTTTATTGGCAAAATCAAAATAATCTGATGACAACAGTAATTTAATAAAGTAGTAGTTTTTATAATCTCTTTCCAAATCGTCAAAATTTGGAAATACTTCTTTCAATTTTTTGTCTACGGCTTTAAAAAAAGGAAACTTTTCCAAGCCAACAATGAAAATCGAAAGTTCACTGTCTTTTTTTCTATTGATGTAGGCATTGATGCTTTCGTTTTCAATGTCAAACTCATTCAAAAAAGTACTCAAAAATTTAAACATTCTGCTCGCAGCTCCTGAAGCGGGAACGAATTTTTTTAATTTTAAATTTGACTTATTGGTATCAAAAAAATTGGCTTTTTGCTGAAAATCGTTTTCAGAAAGTTTTAAAATTCCTTTGGAAACTTTGGCTGCTTCTACCAAAACGGCTTTGGAAATCCCGTTTTTGAAAATATTTAATTGATTTTGGATGTTTTCCAATGAAATTCCGTGTTCGTAAATCTGCACAAAATCAAGGGAAGAAAATCCCATTTTTTTTGCTTTGGCCAAATCATTCACAATAGAAATGGCTTTATTTAATCGTAAGTCTTTATCACCGGAAAGTGTGATAAAAGGCTTCTTGTTATCAATCAATGTTTGTTTGAAAACCGCAAAAACTGATTCTCTTCCTTCGGCTTTGTCTCTCAGATCGTCTTTTTCCCAAGGAACGTCAATATCTGTCAAAAAAAATAAATCATATACGTGTTTTCGTGCGGCTTTGTCCAATAATGGATCACAAAAATTGTAATATACTTCCGAAAATACTTTGGTTACCAATAAATTAGTATCGCAAAAAAGTAATTTATTGGCGATTGAAACACTCTCGTTTTCTAACTTGGTTTGACCATAAGCAATGGGCAACATATCATTAACATCACAAATCTGCTCCGTATTATCCCATTTTTCCTGAAGATAATCACGCGCGAATTCAGGAACCCAAGCCGTTTTAAAATGTTCAGCGAGTTGTATTGCCAATGTGGTTTTCCCGGTAGATTCCGGACCAAAAAGGGCAATTCTAATTATTGAAGATTGTTGTTGTTTAAGATTTTCTTCCATTCTAAATAAGCTGAAATAGCTAAAATTGTAAAAATTAGATACTGCAAAGATAACATTCCAAGTCCGCGATAAGCATATAATGGGGTGACAATTAAATCACCTAAAATCCAAAGCGTCCAATTTTCGATTTTTTTCTTGGCCATATACCACATTCCCGTGAAAAATATGCCCGAAGCAAAAATATCAATATAATTGTCTTTTCTTATTTCGTAATCAAAGAAATTATATATCCCGAAAACTACAAAAACTGTGACGAAAAACAATACGATTCCTATTATTTTTTCTCTTTTATTGGTTCTTGTTATCACAAGATTATCTGTTTCATTTCCTTTTCGAGCCCAGTTGTACCAGCCATAAATACTCATTATGGTAAAATATCCGTTGATCATCATATCACCAAGATAACCTGCAATCCAAAGCAAATAAGTCGTGATTATTGTGGCAATCAATCCTGTAGGATACACCCAAATATTTTCTTTTTTAGCATACCAAACGCTCAAAATTCCGAATACAAAAGCGATGAATTCTAATATGATTTGTGTCGTTGAAGCATCTTTATAGGCATTTAGAAAAAATTCTATCATAGTTTTTATTTATTGAAAAAATCAACATCATTTTCAAAAGCGGTTCCAATAACCACCAAATCGGCACCGGAATTGTAGGCTTTTTGAATTCCCTGCAAATCTATAATTCCTCCTCCAACAATCAACGGTATTTCGATATTTTGAGAAACTAATTTTATGGTTTCTAACGGAACGGCCTGTTTTGCGCCACTTCCCGCTTCAAGATAAATAAGTTTGTTGCCTAGCATTTCGCCTGCTTGCGCGGTTGCCAATGCTAATTCGGGATTATTTCTGTCCAATGGAGTTGTTTTACTTACGTGTTCTACGGCGGTTTCAGTACCGCTTTCGATGAGAATATATCCTGTGGAAATAATTTCGAGTTGAGTTTGTTTTAAAACTGGAGCTGCTTTTACTTGGTGTTCAATCAGAAAATCTGGATTTCTGCCCGAGATTAAAGTCAGGAACAAAATAGCATCGGCTTTGTTTGAAATTTGGGATGGATTTCCGGGGAAAAGAACAATTGGCAAATCACAATTTTGTTTAATCGTAGAAATTAATTCGTCGAGAATATTGTTTTTGACAAGGCTTCCGCCAATGAAAATATGGGTGGCTGGCGATTGGTTTATTTTTTCGATTAATGTTTCCGCTTTATTCAAATCGATTTTGTCGGGATCGAGAAGAATGGCGAGTAGTTTCTCGTTTTTTGCTTTTGTTTTTAGAATTTTATTGTAGATGTTTATCATTTTTTAGCCACGGATGAAACGGATTTGAACTGATTTGCACGGATTTTTTAATTTTCGAAAGCATAAACTAAGGTGAATCCTTCAAACTCTTCAAAGTAAATGGAGAATTGTTGTTTTATGTTTTCCATTTCAAGAATTGCGGTTGTTTTTTTATCTTGGATTTCAAATGAATTTACCCAAATATGATCTTTGAAACTGATTCCCGGCTCGTTTCGGATTTTGAAAATGGCTTCTTTTGCTCCCCATTTCACCGTTAATTTTTTGATGTAATCTTGAATATTTGTATCTCCTAAACGAAGTGAATCTTTATTATTTACAAATTTATCGGCAATGCGGATGATTTTATCTCTTTGCATTTCGATGTCGATTCCGGCTTTTTGGTCGCTGATTATTATGGTAGAAAACTCGTGAGAATGCGAGATAGAAATGTGTTTGCAATCGTGTAAATGCGGTTTTCCGAATTGGTCATAATACAAATCGAAATCGGAATATCCTGTTTGTTGCAGCAATTTGCGAACACTTAAAAAAGCGCGTTGGTGCAATTGCGATTTCATTGCGTTTAATCGCAACAGACTTTTTTCGTTCAGTTGTATTTCACTAAACAATTCCTCATAGGATTCGGTTATTTTCCAAACGAGGATTTGTGTTGAGGAATTGAAGTTTATGGTTTTATATAATGGCATCGTTGGTCAGTGAGGTTTTAGCCCTGATAGCAGCGGCATCCTTTTTTCGCGCTTTTTTGCGCGGAAAAAGATAGAGCGGATAGCAGGAAATAGCTTCAAATAAAAATTATTTCATTATAATTCAAAAGATTACGGCATTAAACAATTCATAAATGTTCCTGAAAGCTTTTTAATTTATAAGTTATTACGTAAATTTGCCGAAATTTTATAATTACAAATATACTATAAATGAGTACTACAACTATGCCTTTTTTGGCTTACAAAGTAAAAGACATTTCTCTAGCGGCTTGGGGAAGAAAAGAAATTGAACTAGCGGAAGCTGAAATGCCAGGTTTAATGGCGCTTCGTGCTGAATACAAAGACGAACAACCTCTTGCTGGTGCTCGTATTGCCGGATGTTTGCATATGACTATCCAGACTGCGGTTTTGATTGAAACATTGATTGCTCTTGGTGCTGAAGTGACTTGGAGTTCTTGCAACATTTTCTCTACTCAAGATCAAGCTGCTGCTGCAATTGCTGCTGCAGGAATTCAAGTTTATGCTTGGAAAGGTTTGAACGAAGTAGATTTTGACTGGTGTATTGAGCAAACATTATTCTTTGGGGAAGATAAAAAACCATTGAATATGATTCTTGATGATGGTGGCGATTTGACCAATATGGTTATTGACCGTTTCCCGGAATTGGTTGCTGGAATCAAAGGATTGTCTGAAGAAACTACAACTGGAGTTCACAGATTATACGAAAGAGTAAAAGCTGGAACATTGCCAATGCCTGCTATCAACGTTAATGACTCGGTTACTAAATCGAAATTTGACAACAAATACGGTTGTAAAGAATCAGCAGTTGATGCTGTTCGTCGTGCTACCGATATTATGTTGGCTGGAAAAAGAGTTGTTGTTTGTGGTTACGGTGACGTAGGAAAAGGAACTTCGGCTTCGTTTAGAGGTGCTGGTTCTATTGTAACGGTTACCGAAATTGACCCAATTTGTGCACTTCAAGCTGCAATGGACGGTTATGAAGTGAAAAAATTAGATACTGTTGTTGGAAATGCTGATATCATCATCACAACTACTGGAAATAAAGACATCGTTTTGGGTTCTCATTTCGAACAAATGAAAGACAAAACTATCGTTTGTAACATCGGACATTTTGATAACGAAATTGATATGGCTTGGTTAAACAAAAACCATGGTGCTTCAAAAATTGAAATAAAACCACAAGTTGATAAATACACTATCGCCGGAAAAGACATTCTTATCTTGGCCGAAGGTCGTTTGG
>Ga0208392_1000378_pt1 | contig 12139 bp, 10 predicted proteins | sample LakWasMeta3_LOW4_2_FD_183855 | JGI IMG/M metagenome (GOLD analysis project Ga0208392, IMG submission 183855) | Freshwater sediment methanotrophic microbial communities from Lake Washington under simulated oxygen tension - Sediment Metagenome... | ecosystem: Environmental > Aquatic > Freshwater >... | reverse complement strand
CAGGCTTCTTACGCGTTCCAGTACTTCATGGATATTGGTCGGCTGGTATTTAGGCACGCGGTGCGGAATGAGCAGCCTGTCCATCAATGCCTGCAGGCGGTCAGCTTCTTTAATGATGACCTGTGTGTATTCCCGCAGGCTGGGTGAGGGCAGCTCATGCTCCAGCAGCTGCGCAGCACCGCGCAGGCCGCCTAGCGGGTTGCGTATTTCATGTGCAAGGTTGCGTAGCAGTTCGGCATTCGCTTGCTGTTGTATCAGCATGCGTTCTTCGCGTGCGATACGCAATTGCGCATCCATCTGCTGAAACTCAAGAATCAGGCTGGCAGCAGGTGATTCAATCGGGGTGACGGTACAGGTAACCGCAAAAGAGTTATGGCGGTGGGTACTGATGTTGAATTCATGTTCACGGAAAGGGCTTTGCTGCTGAATGGCATTGTTAACTGCCATCATCAGGATATCGCAGTTGGGGAACACATCGCCGATGTGCAGCCCGATGATCTGGGTGGCGCTGAAAGCAAAAATAATCTCGGCTCCAGGATTGACGTAAACCACACGGCAATTGTGATCGAGCAATATTATTGCTGTAGCTAAATGTTCTAACCCGGCAAAATGGTCTGGCGTTTTTTGAACCATAGTATTAATGCACTCAAAGTTTCAGTAATCATACTATGAATAAAGCAAAAGGTAGGCCAGAAGGGGTTAGATCGGGATAATATTTTGAAGTGGTTTTTTGGCAGGTGAAATTCATGTACCTCTAAGCCAAATAAAGCATAGGGGCACATGACTTGTATTTAAAGCACGGTGTTTTTAACGTGGTTTAACGCAGTGAATCCAGCTCTTTTTGCAGTAGCTCTATATTCTTCTGGTGGTTGTCCACATTCTCTTTCAGAGATTTCATTTTTTCTTCGAATTTAGGCACATTACGGAAGGTCTGGCCGTTGGCTGACCTGTATACCTCCGGGTTGGATTCACCTTCTGAGTAGGCCTTTTTAGCATCTTCCAGCGCTGCCTTTTCGGCATCCAGTTCGCTTTGCAGGATACTCCTGCGCTTACCGTCGCGCTGGTTCTGCATGTCTTTATCTACACGCGGGAAACTATCCGGTGTGGCAGTGCGTTTATTGGCGGTGCTGCTGCTTTTTGCTTTGGCGCGATCATTACTGATGTTGTTCGCATCCGGGTCAATTTCCAAACGCGTAGCGCCTTTGGATTTGATGTTGGAGTAGGTAACGCGACCATCTGCATCTACATGCTTGTAAATCTCGGCAAGTGCTGCGGTTGAAGCGGTAAGGGTAATTAGCAACAAAAATAAGTGTTTTTTCATGGGCTTAGTTTATTAGAGTTGAACAGATTAGGCAATAAAGATAACAGCTGTATTGCTTTACGGTCAGGCGTACCGTTAGCTTTTAGAACGATTCAGGCTTGTATTAGTTGACTGTAAGTTGCGGGCAATAAAAAAGGGCGAGAAGCTCGCCCTTTTTTATTTGCTAGTTAATGCAGATTAGCATGAGTAGTACAGGCCAAACTCAGCTGGGTGCGGTGTAATGCGCACTTTGTTAACTTCTTCCATTTTCAGGTCAATGTAAGCATTGATCCAGTCATCAGTGAATACGCCGCCACGAGTCAGGAACTCACGGTCTTTATCCAAAGCCTCTAAAGCTTGTTCTAATGATGAACAAACGGTAGGGATTTGAGCGTCTTCTTCTGGTGGCAGATGGTACAAGTCTTTTGTTGCTGGCTCACCTGGGTGAATCTTGTTCTGTACGCCGTCTAAACCAGCCATCAGCAATGCTGAGAATGCCAGGTATGGGTTAGCGATAGGATCTGGGAAGCGCGCTTCAACACGGCGTGCTTTGTCAGAATGTACGAATGGAATACGGATTGAAGCTGAGCGGTTTTTAGCTGAGTAAGCCAGTTTAACCGGTGCTTCAAAGTGTGGAACCAGACGTTTGTAAGAGTTTGTACCTGGGTTTGTGATCGCGTTCAATGCACGGGCGTGTTTGATAATACCGCCGATGTAGTAAAGCGCGAACTCGCTCAAGCCAGCGTAGCCATTGCCTGCGAACAGGTTTTTGCCATCTTTCCATACTGATTGGTGCACGTGCATACCGCTGCCGTTATCGCCAGCGAATGGTTTTGGCATGAATGTAGCTGTTTTGCCATAAGCATGAGCAGTGTTCAAGATGACGTATTTCTGGATTTGTGTCCAGTCAGCGCGTTGTGTCAATGTGCTGAATCTAGTACCGATTTCGCACTGGCCAGCAGTTGCAACTTCGTGGTGGTGCACTTCAACAGGCACGCCCATCGCTTCCAATGTTGTACACATTGCTGAACGGATGTCGTGTAATGAATCGACTGGTGGCACTGGGAAGTAGCCGCCTTTAACGCCAGGACGGTGACCGGTGTTGCCGCCTTCGAATTTCTCGTTTGATGCCCATGCACCTTCTTCTGAGTTGATGCGCACTGAGCAGCCGCTCATTGCAACTTCCCATTGAATGCTGTCAAAAATGAAGAATTCTGGTTCTGGACCGAAGTAAGCAGTGTCGCCCAGGCCAGTTGATTTCAAGTAAGCTTCAGCACGTTTTGCCAAAGAGCGTGGGTCACGGTCGTAACCTTTACCATCGGTAGGGTCTACTACGTCACATGTCAGGATCAGTGTTGGCTCGTCCATGAATGGATCGATGTTCGCTGTTGACGGGTCTGGCATCAATTGCATGTCAGATGCTTGAATGCCTTTCCAGCCGCCGATTGATGAGCCATCAAAAGCGTGACCTTCTGTAAACTTGTCTTCATTGAAGTGAGAAACAGGCACAGTTACGTGTTGTTCCTTACCGCGAGTGTCAGTAAAACGAAAATCGACAAATTTGATGTCATTTTCTTTTACCATTTTCATTACATTAGCCACTGACATTTAGAATCTCCTAGTGATGGTGTGGTTTAAATTAAAGTGTAAAGTAAAACTATAAAAATCAATTAAATTCAACTCAGTAGATTAGCAGGAAACGTGCCAATCTCAAAAGCATTAAACACATGCCGTTTTATGTGCATGTGCCAAGTGTTGCGATAATTTTTGAGCCATATTGGTGCATCATGTAAATTTACGCACCAATACAGGGCATTGTTAGCCGTGAATAATTTGCGGGTTTTAAGGCTATACTTTTAAAATTCGTAAAAACAGAATTATAACTTTTAAGAGGGACAATGTGATGAGTAATCCATCAGAAGTTTTGGCTTTGGCACAAAATCGTGCCAAAGAGAAGAATCTGCCTTATGCAGGCGCTCTTACCCCGAAGGAAGCCTTTGAAATACTGCAGGCAAATCCAAGTGCGCTGCTGGTAGATGTACGCACTAAAGCCGAACTGGATCTGGTTGGGCGAATTCCCGGCGCAATCAATGTAGAGTGGGCTTTTTATCCCGGCATGGTGGCGAATGAGGATTTTACAAAGCAATTAACTGCAGCGCTCCATCATCATCAATGTGATCAGGACTCTGTATTGATCTTTCTGTGCCGCACTGGCGGCCGTTCACATAATGCAGCTGCGGTGGCGGCATCGCTGGGGTTTTCTCAAGCCTATAATACGCTTGAGGGGTTTGAGGGGGAGGCGAATGCGGACAAGCAGCGCACGCTGATTAATGGCTGGAAACGTGCCGGCTTGCCTTGGACTAATTAATGATGGTGGATAAGTATGCCGTGATCGGTAACCCTGTTGCACACAGTAAATCACCGATGATCCACGAGGCTTTTGCCAGACAAACGCGGCAGGATATGACTTATGAGCGTGTTCTGGCACCTTTGGATGGGTTTGCAGAAACAATTGAGGATCTCATCGCCAAAGGTTATAAAGGGGTGAATGTCACGGTGCCGTTTAAATTTGAGGCATTGAAGTTTGCATCCCGCAATGGAAAAATCAACCCGCTTGCAGATACAGCGCATGCATCAAATACCCTGATTTTGAATGTAGATGGCAGCGTTATTGCCGAAAATACCGATGGCATAGGGTTGGTAAATGATGTTGCCAACAACCTGGGATTTCATATTCAGCATAAAAAAGTACTTTTGCTTGGAAGCGGCGGCGCAGCATTTGGCGTGTTGCAGCCGCTGGTGAATGCAAATCCTGATCTTATTGTGATTGCGAATCGCACCTTTGCCAAAGCGGAAGATGCGGTGAAAATCCTTGCGGGAATTATTGATGCCAATAAAAGTAAGGTCAAGTGTGCAGCTAAGCGCTTTGATGAGTTGGCCGAGCTTGAATTCGATCTGGTCATTAATAGCACTTCGACTGGTTTAACGGACACTGCGTTACTGATTCCGGATACGATTTTTGCGAAAGGCTGCCTGGCATACGACATGATGTATGGTCGTGAAACACCTTTTATGGCGCAGGCCAGGGCTAGTGGTGCAACAGTGGCAGATGGCTTGGGTATGCTGGTTGAACAGGCCGCCGAGGCTTTTTATTTATGGCGACGCGTGCGGCCGGCAACACGGCCGGTGATTGAAATGATAAGGGCGCTGTAAATGCTCAGGAGTTTTTTAAATGATTGGCTGCTGAATCAGCGCCCCGGCGCAAGGCCTTTGACTAAAGGTGGCTATATCAAGCGTGCACTGGTATTGCTTGCGGCCTTTATTCTGCTATATCAAATCTGGATATTCCTTCATATCTGCTGGTGGATTAAATTCAACCCGCATTCAAGTGCGTTCATGGAAGATCGCCTGGAGATTATTCAGGTCAAACGCCCGGATGCTGAGCTGAAATACAAGTGGGTTGATTACGAAAAAATCTCTATCCATCTCAAACGCGCAGTGATTGCTTCTGAGGATGCCAAGTTTCTTGAACATGAGGGTTTTGATTGGGAGGGTATTCAAAAAGCCTATGAAAAAAACCTGAAAAAAGGCAAGATCGTTGCCGGCGGATCTACCATCAGTCAGCAACTGGCAAAGAATCTGTTTTTATCAACCAAGCGCACCCCCTGGCGTAAGGCACAGGAGGCAGTCATTACGCTGATGCTGGAAAAGTTACTGAGCAAGCGCCGTATTCTGGAAATTTATCTGAATGTGATTGAGTGGGGTAACGGGGTGTTCGGGGCAGAAGCTGCTGCGCGACATTATTATAAAACCAGTGCATCCAAACTCGGTACCGGGCAGTCTGCCAGGCTTGCGGCGATGATCCCTAACCCACGATTTTATGATAAACATCAATATACGCGTTATCTGAATCGTCGTACCGCAACGATTCAGGCTCGGATGTATATGGTGCAAGTACCTAAGTAGCTAGCATTAGGCCTACTGGTTTGCCTTATCATTTTCTATGATTCTACCAACAATTTTTCTGACGATAGGCGCTATGATTAAAATTGCTGGAAATGCGATTGGCCATGCGTGAATGAATGCGCGAAGCCATTGCTTAATAAACTCTTCATTAATGCCTGTAAACAGGGCTGTAAGTACACCGGACATCAGCATAGCCATTAGCAGTGACATGACGAATGCAAATACGATATTGGTGTATTTTTTGTCTATCTTCATATAGATACTAAATCTGCGGTAGTTTTTTGCCCAGATTGTCTATTAGGGCTTGCAATGGCCACGCCGCACAGTTTCATGGGCCGCCTGGGTTTAAAGCATGTGCTTTAAATATTTAGCGGTATAGCTGCTGCCATTCTGCGCGACCTGTTCCGGTGTGCCTTCTGCGATGATAGTGCCGCCGCCATCGCCGCCTTCAGGGCCCATGTCTACAATCCAGTCTGCGGTTTTAATCACATCAAGGTTGTGTTCAATGATGACAATGGTATTGCCGGCATCACGCAGGCGATGGATCACATCAAGCAGTAGCTGAATATCGGCAAAATGCAAGCCGGTGGTGGGTTCATCCAGAATATACAGGGTGCGGCCAGTATCGCGTTTACTGAGCTCCAGCGCCAGTTTTACGCGTTGTGCTTCGCCGCCCGATAGGGTTGTGGCGCTCTGACCGAGCGTGATATAGCCCAAGCCCACATCGAGCAAGGTTTGCAGTTTGCGGGCGATGACTGGCTGTGCGCTGAAGAAGGCATGCGCCTGTTCCACTGTCATGCCCAGAATCTCATGGATGTTTTTACCCTTGAACTGGACTTCCAGCGTTTCACGGTTGTAACGGTGGCCTTTGCACACATCACATGGCACATATACGTCCGGCAAAAAGTGCATTTCAACGCGGATGACGCCGTCACCCTGGCAGGATTCGCAGCGACCGCCTTTGACGTTGAATGAATAGCGGCCAGGACCATAGCCACGTGCACGGCTTTCCGGCACGTTGGCGAATAAATCACGTATCGGTGTGAACAGGCCGGTGTAGGTGGCTGGGTTGGAACGTGGTGTGCGTCCGATCGGGCTTTGGTCTACATCGACCACTTTGTCAAAGAATTCCAGACCGTCCATTTCGCCATACGGTGCGGATTCAGTGCTGCTGCCATACAAATGGTGCGCAACAATGCGATATAGCGTGTCGTTAATCAGTGTGGATTTTCCACTCCCCGATACACCGGTGATGCAGCTGAGCAAGCCAACCGGCAGCTTTAAGGTAACGTCTTTCAGATTGTTGCCGGTAGCATGGGTGAGTTTCATCCAGCGTGCAGGGTCTGGCGCGGTGCGTTTTTTGTTGTAGGTAATCTGGCGTTTACCGCTCAGATACTCACCGGTCACGGAGTTCGGGTTATCTTTAATTTGCTGTGGTGTACCTTCTGCTACGATGCGGCCGCCGTGTTCACCTGCACCTGGGCCGATATCCACAACATAATCGGCTTCCATAATCGCATCCTGATCATGTTCAACCACAATCACGCTGTTGCCAATGTCACGCAGGCGTTTAAGCGTGTCGAGCAGGCGGTCGTTATCGCGCTGGTGCAAGCCGATGGACGGCTCATCCAGTACATACATCACACCGGTGAGGCCACTGCCGATTTGCGAGGCCAGGCGAATACGCTGCGCTTCACCGCCGGATAAAGTTTCTGCAGAGCGGGACAGCGATAAATATTCCAGGCCGACATTGGTCAGAAACTTGAGGCGGTTGCTGATCTCTTTAACAATTTTGTCAGCGATGGCAAGTTTTGCGCCTGTAAGCTCAATGGTTTCAAAGAAAGTGAGTGCTTGCTTTAGTGGCACTTCGCATACTTCATGAATATTTTTATTGCCCACTTTTACGTGGCGCGCCTCTTTGCGCAAGCGTGTACCGATGCAATCCGGGCAGGTTTGCGAATTTAAATATTTGGCCAGTTCCTCACGCACGGTTTGTGAGTCGGTTTCGTGGTAGCGCCGTTGCAGATTATTCAGAATACCTTCGAATGGATGCGTTTTCTGAAAAAACAGGCCGCGCTCGTTCAGGTATTTGAAAGCAATCTCTTCTTTGCCGCTGCCGTGAAGCAGGATTTGCTGGATGTTCTCAGGCAGTTTTTCAAAAGTGGTATCCAGGTCAAAGTTGTAGTGCTCAGCCAGGCTGGCAAGCATCTGGAAATAAAACTGGTTGCGTCTGTCCCAGCCCTTGATTGCACCGGCCGCCAGTGATAAATGCGGAAATGCGACTACGCGTTTAGGGTCAAAAAAGTTGATGTTGCCCAAGCCGTCACATTTCGGGCAGGCACCCATCGGGTTGTTAAACGAGAACAGGCGCGGCTCTAACTCTGCAAGCGAGTAGTCACAGACCGGGCATGAAAACTTAGCTGAAAATAAATGTTCTTTTTCAGTATCCATTTCTACGGCAATTGCTTTGCCTTCGGCCAGGCGTAAGGCAGTTTCGAAGGATTCCGCGATACGCTGTTTCATATCCGCTTTGACTTTGATACGGTCAACCACGACATCTACATTATGTTTGGTGGTTTTTGCCAGTTGCGGCAGCGCGTCGACTTCATAAATCTTGCCGTCTACGCGCAGGCGCACAAAACCCTGTGCTTTCAGCTCTTCAAATAAATCAATTTGCTCGCCCTTGCGGTTAGATACCACCGGCGCCAGTATCATGAGTTTGGTATCTTCAGGCAGCGCTAATACGCTATCCACCATCTGGCTTACCGTTTGTGCTTCCAGCTTGATGCCATGCTCCGGGCATTCCGGATCACCGGCACGCGCGTACAGCAGCCTTAAATAATCATGAATCTCGGTAACCGTGCCTACCGTAGAGCGCGGATTGTGGGAGGTGGATTTCTGCTCGATGGAAATTGCAGGGGATAAGCCCTCGATTAAATCGACATCGGGTTTGTCCATACGCGCCAGAAACTGGCGGGCGTACGCCGAGAGTGACTCCACATATCGGCGCTGACCTTCTGCGTATAACGTATCAAAAGCCAGTGAGGACTTGCCGGAACCAGACAGGCCGGTAATGACTACCAGCTGGTTGCGTGGAATATCCAGCGATATATTCTTTAAATTGTGGGTACGCGCACCGCGAATACGAATTAAATCCATTGGTTTAAATCCATCATGCTTTTACTAAAAATTAGGGCAACCTGCTAATATACCTACTTTTACGCATTAAGATTAATTATTTTTCATGTCATCGTTGCACAATACAACATCTGCGACAATTAGCGTTGTCGAAGACATCATCACTACAGAGAAAATGACTCCGGCAGAATTGCGAGCCACGTTAAGCCTGGCCTCAATCTATGGCTTACGCATGCTGGGCATGTTTCTGATTCTGCCGATTTTTGCGATTTATGCATCGACATTGCCGGATAAGCCCAGTGGCTTGATGGTGGGGCTTGCACTCGGTGCATACGGCCTGACGCAGGCTTTGCTGCAATTGCCATTCGGCATGGCGTCTGATAAATATGGCCGCAAACCGATGATTTACATTGGCCTGGGTATTTTTGCCCTTGGCAGTATGGTGGCGGCGCTTGCAATGAATATCGAGGGCGTGATTATCGGGCGCGCCATTCAGGGAGCCGGCGCGGTTTCTGCGGTAGTCACTGCTTTGGTAGCCGATCTGACACGTGATGAGCATCGTACCAAAGCCATGGCAACCATAGGCGGTACCATAGGCATTGCTTTCGCACTTTCGCTAGTGGCGGGGCCGATTCTGAATGACTGGATTGGCGTGCCGGGGATATTTTTCCTGACGGGCATACTGACGCTGGCTGCCATCGCTGTAGTGAAATATGTAGTGCCGGACCCGGTTGACAGTCATTACCACTCTGATGCAAGCGCAGCTCCGGCAAAACTGAAGGACGTATTGAAGAATACCCAGCTATTGCGTTTGAACTATGGCATATTTGCCTTGCACGCCGCACAGATGGCCATGTTTGTCGTGGTGCCTTTTGCAATCAATCAATCCAGTGCGATGGATGTGAATCAGCACTGGAAAATTTATCTGCCGGTAGTGCTGGCTGCATTTGTGCTCATGGTGCCTGCGATTATTTATGGAGAAAAGCAATCCAAAATGAAACAGGTTTTCGTGGCAGCAGTAGCGGTCATGCTGCTTGCACAAATTATGTTTGCTGTTTCGATATCGCATTTCTGGGGTATTGTTGCCTCGCTTACAATTTATTTCATCGCGTTTAATCTGCTGGAAGCGTCTTTGCCGTCATTGATCAGTAAAATTGCACCTGCAGCGGCAAAAGGGACTGCTATGGGCGTTTATAATACGTCGCAGTCACTGGGTATTTTTGTCGGCGGTGCGTTCGGTGGCTATCTGTCGCATGCTCATGGCTTTTCCAGTGTGTTTATATTTTGTGGCGTGATGATGGTTTTATGGCTATTATTTGCATCATCCATGCAGGCGCCGTTAGCGGTCAGAACCAGAATGTACACAATGGATGCCTCCGCTGGCGGCATGACCGCTGCCGAAGCGAGCGTTATCAGGGGCAGGTTGCTGGAGTGTGAAGGCGTGGTCGAGGCTGCGGTATTGCCGCAGGAACGCACGGTAATATTGAAGTTGGATAAATCGCATGATTGGGATGACGCCCAAGTGTATCAATTGTTGAAGGGATAAGTATGGCATCAGTGAATAAAGTGATATTGATAGGCAATCTGGGACGTGATCCGGAAGTGCGCTATATGCCGAATGGTGAGGCTGTATGTAATTTTAGTATTGCAACGACTGATAGCTGGAAAGATAAATCCGGCGCCAAGCAAGAGCGTACCGAGTGGCACAACATCGTGATGTATCGCAAACTGGCTGAGATTGCCGGCGAATACCTTAAAAAAGGCCGTCCGGTTTATGTGGAAGGCCGCTTGCAGACACGTAAATGGCAAACTAAAGAAGGCCAGGATCGCTATACAACGGAAATTATCGCAGACCAGATGCAGATGTTGGGCGGCCGTGATGGTGCTGGTTCAAATGCCAGCTACGATGGCGGTATGGATCAAGGCGGTATGGATAGCGATTATAACCAGGCACCGCCAAGCCAGGCTCAGGCTAGAACCGCGCCGGCACAATCTGCACCAAAAGCAGCGACGACAGGCTCAGGTTTTGATGATTTTGAGGACGATATACCGTTTTAATTGCTATCGCAGTATAATTAGACAATTATTACAACAAAGCCCGCTATACACGGGCTTTGTTTTTTGCGTTTCTTTTATTTTGCGCATTCAACGAGTTACCTAAATGAGCCCTAGCCAAAAAATTATTACTGATGATGTGCGTATCATTGAAATCAAAGAGTTGACTCCACCCTCTGTGCTGCTGGAGAAACTGGAGCCGAGCAAGGTTACTGTGGATCGCATTGTCAAAGCACGCAGCGAGATCCATCGTATCCTGCACAGTGCGAATGACCGCCTGCTGGTGGTGATTGGCCCTTGTTCCATTCATGATTATGATGCAGGTATCGAGTACGCAAAACGCTTGCTGACGCAATTCCACAAGCATAGCAACGAGTTGCTGATCGTGATGCGCGTTTATTTTGAAAAACCGCGCACGACGGTAGGCTGGAAAGGCCTGATCAATGATCCGCACCTGAATGGCAGCTTTGACATTAACGAGGGGCTGGATTTGGCGCGGCGCTTCCTGCTGGAGGTTAACGAACTGGGACTGCCCGCTGCAACGGAGTTTCTGGATACCATCACGCCGCAGTATACGGCTGACTTGGTAAGCTGGGGTGCAATCGGTGCGCGTACGACTGAATCGCAGATCCATCGTGAACTGGCTTCGGGCTTATCTTGCCCGGTTGGTTTCAAAAACGGTACAGATGGCAATATCCGCATTGCAGTTGACGCAATTAAAGCCGCTGCCAGCCCGCACCACTTCTTATCAGTGACTAAAGACGGTCGTTCGGCAATTATTTCAACGACCGGCAATGAAGATTGCCATGTGATCTTGCGCGGTGGTAAAACCCCTAATTACGATGCAGAAAATATTGAAGCGGTAGCTAAAGAGCTGGCGCAATCAGGCCTCAATGCCAAAGTGATGGTGGATTGCTCGCATGCTAATAGCCAGCGTCAGTATCAATTGCAGAAAAAAGTCGCGGCGAATGTGGCTGAGCAGCTCAACACGGGTGATGATCGCATCATCGGCCTGATGATAGAGTCGCATCTGAATGAGGGCCGTCAGGACCATGAGCCGGGCTGCGCGCTTGAATACGGTAAATCGATTACCGATGGCTGCCTGGGTTGGGATGATACGGTGGAGATTCTGGATATGCTGGCGGAGAGCGTTAAAAAAAGACGGTTTCAGAATCAGCAGGATGATGATAACTAGGCCCGTTAAATGTTCAGGTATAATTTCGGGTTGTTTAACATATTTGTGTAAGGAGGATTCAAATGCCTATTTACGATTATCAATGCACGAGCTGTGGTCATAAAGCTGAAGTGATGCGCAAGATCAGCGCGGCATCGGTAGAGGCTTGTCCGCAGTGCGGTAAAGAGAGTTTCGCCAAGCAGGTTTCTGCACCTAGTTTTCAGCTGACCGGCAGTGGCTGGTATGCAACGGATTTTAAAGGCGGTAACAGCGCAAAAAAGCCTGAAGCGGCGGCAGAATCCAGCGCGGCACCTGCTGCTTGCAGCACCGGCTGTGCCTGCCACTAGCGAACGCATTTTTTATGAAAAAATATCTGATAACAGGTTTGCTGGTTCTGGTGCCTCTGGTGATTACCGTCTGGGTGCTCAAATCATTGATCGGCATGATGGATCAAAGCCTGTTGCTGCTACCTGAAGAATGGCATCCGCATACATTGTTCGGTCGCG
>Ga0208392_1000376_pt1 | contig 12169 bp, 11 predicted proteins | sample LakWasMeta3_LOW4_2_FD_183855 | JGI IMG/M metagenome (GOLD analysis project Ga0208392, IMG submission 183855) | Freshwater sediment methanotrophic microbial communities from Lake Washington under simulated oxygen tension - Sediment Metagenome... | ecosystem: Environmental > Aquatic > Freshwater >... | reverse complement strand
GGTAAATGGCGGTAGCGGCGGGCGGGCTTCTGGGTTGGCAGTCATCATTTACTCCTTATGAAAAAATCACAGTCTTGTTATGTTGAAATCTATTCGTCAAAATCTATTCGTCACCCAGGAAACCGCCGCTTTGGTGTTTCCAAAGCTGTGAGTACAAGCCGCCTTTGGCTAACAAGGCTTTATGGTCGCCCTCTTCTATCAATGCGCCCTGGTCAAGTATCACCAGCCTATCCATCGCGGCAATGGTGGATAAGCGATGTGCAATGGCAATAACGGTTTTGCCCTGCATCAGTTCATAAAGGCTGCTCTGGATGACCGCTTCAACCTCGGAATCCAGTGCACTGGTTGCTTCGTCCAGCACCAGTATCGGCGCATCTTTCAGCATGACACGGGCAATGGCAATACGCTGGCGCTGGCCGCCGGAAAGCTTCACGCCGCGCTCGCCCACATGGGCATCGTAACCGGTGCGGCCTTTGGCATCACGCAGGTTCAGGATAAAGTCATGTGCCTCGGCACGTTTTGCCGCGGCGATCATTTCGGCCTCTGTTGCATCGGGCCTGCCATACAGAATATTCTCACGCACGCTGCGATGCAGCAGCGAGGTATCCTGCGTGACCATGCCAATGTGCGCGCGCAGGCTGTTTTGCGTAACAGACTGGATATTCTGCCCGTCAATCAGGATCTGGCCAGCATCGATTTCATAAAAACGCAGCAGCAAGTTAACGATGGTAGATTTACCCGCGCCGGAGCGTCCGACCAGGCCGACTTTTTCGCCGGGCTTGATGTTGAGTTCAAAGTCGTTCAGCAACGGGCCCTGGTTCGGGTAGGCAAAATCAACCTGCCGGAACTGCACCTGCCCATGGGTCACCTGCAATGGCTCGGCAGCTGGCGCATCAACAATATGATGCGGCAATGACAAGGTATTGATGCCATCCTGCACGGTGCCAACCTGCTCATACAGTGAGGTCATCTCCCACATCACCCAGTGCGAAATACCGTTCAGGCGCAAAGCCATCGCCGTCACTGCGGCAACGGCGCCAACGCCGACCAGCCCCTCGCTCCAGAGTGACAAGGCCATGCCGCCGCAGCCCAGAATCAACAGCATGTTAAGCACATGATTGATTGTTTCCACCGCACTGACCAGCCGCATCTGTTTATGCACGGTGCCTAAAAACTCATGCATGGCAGATTTTGCATAGCCCGCTTCACGTCCGGCATGTGAAAACAATTTAACCGTGCTGATATTGGTATAGGCATCGGTAATGCGACCCGTCATCAGCGAGCGGGCGTCGGCCTGCTTTTGTGACACGCGGCTGAGTTTAGGCACAAAGTACACAAGGGCGCCGACATAAAGCGCCAGCCAGCTCAGAAACGGCCAGACAATCAGCATGTTGAAACTGCCCACCACAAACACCATGGTGGCAAAATAAATAATCACAAACACCAGAATGTCCGCAACGATAAACCATACATCGCGCACTGCCAGCGCAGTCTGCATCACCTTGGCTGAAACGCGGCCGGCAAACTCATCCTGATAGAAACTCATGCTCTGGTTAAGCATTAAACGGTGAAAGTTCCAGCGCAGGCGCATCGGAAAATTGCCCGCCAGCGTCTGGTGCTTAAGCAAAGTCTGCAGCGCAATGAACACGGTACTGAACATCAATACAAACGCCAATAACAGCAAGTGGTGTTTTTCCTGCGCCCACAGCTGACCCGGCGGGATTTTGCTCAGCCAGTCAACGACCTTGCCCATCATGGCAAACAGCAGCGCTTCAAACGCGCCTATCAAAGCAGTGAATAATGTCATGCCCAGAATATAAGGCCGCAGGCCTTCAGTACAGCCCCAGGCAAATGCCCAGAAGTTTTTGGGCGCCGCACTGATGGTTTTTTCCGGGAACGGATTAACCAGATTTTCAAACCAGTTAAACATAGATGCCTAAATTACCTGGATGGTACATACGGCTTCAGCGGCAATACCTTCGCCACGGCCGGTGAACCCTAGTTTTTCTGTAGTCGTGGCTTTCACGTTAATCTGTGAAACATCAACATTGCAATCTGCCGCGATGTTGGCACACATCTGCGCAGTATGCGGGCTCAGCTTCGGCGCTTCACAAATGACAGTAGCGTCAATATTACCTACGGCAAAATGCTTTTCTTGCAAGAGTGCAACTACATGCCGCAACAGCTCGCGCGAATCTATGCCCTTATAACGTAGATCAGTGGGTGGAAAATGCTTGCCGATATCACCCAATGCAGCGGCCCCCAGCAAAGCATCGCAGATTGCATGCAGCAGCACATCAGCATCGGAGTGGCCATCCAGGCCTTTATCATGCGGAATATCCACCCCGCCGATAATGCATTTGCGCCCTGCCGTTAAAGCATGTACATCAAAGCCATGGCCGATTCTTATCATGATGATTCCTTCTGCATCAAAACTTCCATGATCGCCATATCCTGCGGATAAGTGATTTTCATGTTACGCAACGAGCCCACTACTAATTTGGGCTTAAGCCCAAGTGCCTCCACGGCCTGCGCTTCATCTGTAGGTGAGCCTGCAAAATTCTGCAATGCCTTCTCCAGCAACGCATAGCGGAACATCTGCGGCGTCTGCGCCTGCCAGAGGCCATCTCTTGGTATGGTCTTTTCTACCCTTGCATCTGCACCGGATTGCTTCAAGGTATCTGCCAGCGGCAGTGCCAGCAGGCCGCCGACTTCATCATGTTCAAGCGCGTCCAGCAACTGGTTCAGTAAATCGGCGGTAAGCCCGGGGCGCGCTGCATCATGCACCAGTACCCAGTCATCTTCGGCCACTTTTGCACGCATCGCCTGCAGCGTATTCAGCACAGTCTGTGCGCGGGTATCGCCGCCGGTGTAATGCAGGTTAAGCCGGCTATTGCTATCTAACGGCAGGCTGCGCCAGAAATAGTCTTCAGCGCTTAATGCCAGATTGATGCTTGCAATGCGCGGACAGGCAAAAAAGGTTTGTATGCTGTGCGAAACCATAGGCTTGCCGCACAAAGGCAGATACTGTTTCGGAATGGCGGTTGCCATGCGGTTTCCGGCGCCAGCCGCCGGAATGATGATGTGAAAACGCGCCATATTAAATCGGGAATAATATTGAAATCATGTTCAAATTCTAACATAGCGCGCCATCTTGAAACGCCCGATGATTGCAAACTGCAAGGCCTGTGCAAATCAAATTTATTAAGTGTTTGAATTTTAATTCATTAACAGCCGGCAAATTAACCATACAAATAATATTGCTATTACAAGAACTCCTGCTTCAAACTCAGGTCGAATTTTTAGCTGAATCCAAGCATAAAGTTACTCTGGAGTCGATAATGAAACATATGAAATCATTTTGCAGCATTCTGTTAATAGCCGGGGTTTTCGCAAGTGGAGCTGCACTGGCTGATTCCGGGCGCGGCGGCCATGGCGGGCACGGCTACGCTGGACATGGGTATTCCGGGCGCGGTTACTCCGGGCATGGGCATGTAGGCATAGGCCTGTATTTTGGCGGGCCTTATGTTTACCCATTCTACCCACCATATTACTACCCGTACCCTTACTACTATTACCCACCTGCTATCATCACACCGGCGCCTGAACAGCCGCCTGTGTATATTGAGCAGCAGGGGCAGATATCATCACCGAATTCACCGGAAACAGCAGACCAGAACGTACCCGATAACTACTACTGGTACCACTGCGACAAACCGGAAGGTTACTATCCTTACATCAAGGATTGCCCGGGCGGCTGGCAGAAAGTCACACCGACACCTCCTCCTCAACCATAACAGGGGCAGCATATTATGCATGTAACTACAAAAGTCATTGCCGGCCTGATTTCGACACTGCTCATCACCGCCTGCGTATCAATCCCCAATGGGCCAAGCAGGATGGCGCTGCCCGGCACGGGCAGAAGCTTTGACCAATTCAGGTATGACGACGGCTCATGCAGGCAGTTTGCCCATGAGCAGATAGGCGGCAGCTCAGCAAATCAGGCGGCTAACGAAAGTTTTGCCGGCAGCGCGATTGTAGGTACCGTGCTGGGCGCAGCTGTAGGTGCGGCAGTAAGCAATGGCCACGATACTGGCGCCGGTGCTGCCACAGGCCTGTTTGTAGGTAGCCTCATGGGGGCGGATGCCGCCAATGCATCGGCTTATGGCACCCAGCGCCGTTATGACAATGCATATATACAGTGCATGTACGCCAAAGGCCATCGGGTTCCTGTATCAGGCCATATCGAGCAACAGCCGCCAATAAACCGCCAGACCCAGCCACGGCCCGGCTATTACCCGCCACCCCCGCCACCGCCTGGATATATGCCGCCACCAGCACCTAGATAACTTAAAAATCCAGATAGCCTCATAAAATCAGATGCGCCATGCATCTGAATATTGCCGTACATGGCCTGTGCCGTACATAAGCGATGTATTTTGATGCGATAATATTGCATGGTTTCCGTCAGCACCCCAACTTCTGCTTTAATCGCCGCTATCGAACGCGACGTTTCTGCATGGATTGAATCTTCAGCGAATCGCTTCGCGCCTGCCGAGGCGGCACTGATTCGCCATGCCTGCGACCTGGCTGCCCCGCTCTACGCCGGCCACGCTGAACTCACAGGTGCGCCGCTGCTGGAGCATGCGCTGGGCGCGGCAACTATCCTTATCGATATGAACATGGATGTGGAAACAATCGCTGCCACTATCCTGCATGCAGTGCCGGAATACCTGGACGACTGGCAGGCAGCGCTGGAAGCACGTTTCGGCGCCAACATTGCAGGCCTGGTCGAAGGCATTTCACGCATGGAACAAATTCAGGAGTTCAGCGAAATTGAAGGCCTGCACGACGCAGGCCGCAAAAATGGCAACAGCGCCCAGCAGATAGAAAGCCTGCGCAAGATGCTGCTGGCCATGGTGCAAGACATCCGTGTGGTGCTGATAAAACTCGCGGAGCGTACGCAAACCCTGCGCCGCCTGTCGGGTGCCAGCCCGGCGCAGCAGAAGCAGATTGCACAGGAAAGCCGCGGCATATTTGCACCGCTGGCCAACCGCCTGGGCGTATGGCAGATCAAATGGGAGCTGGAAGACCTTTCGCTGCGTTACCTGGAACCCCAGCTCTACAAGGAAGTCGCCAAAATGCTGGATGAGCGCCGCGTCGATCGGGAGCAGTACATCGTCGACGTTGTAGCCCAACTGAAACACGAGCTGGGCCAGGCCGGCATCAAGGGTGAAGTGACTGGCAGGCCCAAACACATCTACAGCATCATCAAAAAGATGAAGAGCAAGCATCTGGATTTCAGCGAGCTCTATGACGTACGTGCGGTGCGCATTCTGGTGGATGACATCAAAGACTGCTACACGGCGCTGGGCCTCATCCATAACTTATGGCAGCCTATCCCCGGCGAGTTCGACGACTACATCGCGCGCCCCAAGAGCAACAACTACCGCTCACTGCATACCGCCGTCAGCGGGCCACGTGGTTTGGCGCTGGAGGTGCAGATCCGCACCTTTGAAATGCACCAGCATTCTGAACTGGGCGTTGCGGCCCACTGGCGCTACAAAGAAGGCGGCAAATCCGACGCGAAGTTCGACGAAAAAATCGCCTGGCTACGCCAGATACTGGCATGGAAAGATGAAGTCTCCGACAACGGTGACATGCTGGAACAATTCAAGAGCGAACTGTTTCAGGACCGGGTCTACGTGCTTACGCCGCAAGGCAAGGTGATTGATTTACCCAGGGGCTCTACCCCGATTGATTTTGCATACACCCTGCATACCGATCTGGGTCACCGCACACGCGGCGCCAAGATAAACGGCAGCATCGTGCCGCTCAACACCAAGCTGCAGAATGGCCAGCGCGTGGAAATACTCACATCAAAACTTGGCTCGCCCAGCCGCGACTGGCTGAATGCCGGGCTTGGTTTCCTGCAAAGCCCAAGCTCGCGCGCCAAAGTCAGGCACTGGTTCAAATACCAGCACTTTGATGAAAACGTAACGCAAGGCCGTGCAAAGCTCGACCGCGAACTGCACCGCGCCGGCATCGGCAATATCAACCAGGAAAAAATCGCGCAGAGACTGCATTTCCAGAAACTTGAAGATTTTCTGGCCGCCATCGGGCGCGGGGATGTCAGCGAACACCAGATTGCCCTCGCCATTCAGGAAGAAACGGCACCCAAGCCGGAAGATGCCGGGCGGCCAGCTATCGCGGTACGCAGCGCTGCCCTGAAACCGCAGTCTGGAGTAGTGGTTGAAGGCGTAGGCAACCTGCAGACCAGCATTGCCAAATGCTGTAAACCCATGCCGCCGGATGCGATTGCAGGCTACCTCACACGCGACCACGGGGTCACCATCCACCGCAAGGCCTGTACTTTCATCGTACGCCTGCCCGAAGAACGGCACAGCCGCGTGCTGAGCGCCCAATGGGGTAATTACCAGAACACTGGTACCGAGGTCGATATCGAAGTTGAAGCGCATGACCGGCAAGGCCTGCTGCGTGACATCAGCGATCTGTTCGTGCGTGAAAAGGTCAACGCCATCAAGGCCAACACCATGAGCCGAAATAACCTGGCCCTAATGCAGTTTGCCATCGAGATTTCAAACCAGGAGCAGCTGAGCCGCCTGCTGGCGCTTATCCAGCAGGTACCGAATGTGATTTCGGCACGGCGGCGCGTTTAGCGGCTATCCATGCACTCGCCTTACCAGCATCGCAGATGCTGGCCTGCAGCCATTATTTTTCAACAAAAGCGCGTTCAATCACATAATCACCGGGGTCGCCGATGCGCAGCGATACCTTGAAACCGCGCGCATCAAGCAAGGCTTCTGTATCCGCCAGCATCTGCGGGCTGCCGCAGATCATTGCTTTATCATGCTGCGGGTCTAGCGGCGGCAGCCCTATATCCTCAAACAGCTTTCCGGAATTGATAAGGTCGGTCAGGCGCCCCTGGTTACGAAACGGCTCCCTGGTGACTGTCGGGTAGTAGATTAATTTACGCCGTACTTCCTCGCCAAAAAACTCATTATTGGGCAGCTCTTTTTCAATGAAATCTGCATATGCAAGCTCGCTCAGGTAGCGTACGCCATGTATCAATACCACTTTTTCAAAACGGTCGTACACTTCTATGTCACGAATCAGGCTCATAAAAGGGGCAAGGCCGGTGCCGGTAGATAGCAAATAAAGATTCTTGGCCGGTTTCAAATCGTGAATAACCAGTGTGCCGGTTGGCTTCTTGCTCACCAATATCTCATCGCCTTCCTGCAAGTGCTGCAGGCGCGAAGTTAAAGGGCCATTGGGCACTTTAATGCTGAAGAATTCCAGGTGCTCTTCATAGTTAGCACTGGCAATGCTGTAGGCACGTGTCAGCGGGCGGCCGTCCACTTCAAGCCCTATCATGACAAACTGCCCATTTTCAAAGCGCAGACCAGGGTCGCGCGTAGTTTTGAAGCTGAACAGGCTGTCATTCCAGTGATGTACGCTCAGTACGCGTTCGGTCGAATATTTACTCATGATTTCAATTTTCTTTTTTTATGGTTATCTAACAGCTGCCGTGAGTGCGGGCACGGCCTCGAACAAATCAGCAACAAGTCCGTAATCTGCCACCTGAAAGATAGGCGCATCCGGATCCTGGTTGATAGCGACTACGATTCTGCTGTCTTTGATGCCGTAGGTATGCTGTACCGCACCCGATACACCAACAGCGATATACAGCTCAGGCGCCACCACAACCCCGGTCTGCCCAACCTGTATGTCATTCGGCGCAAAACCTGCGTCTACCGCGGCGCGTGTGGCGCCCAATGCGGCACCTAACTTGGTAGCAAGCGGTGACAACACATTATCGAAATTTTCAGCACTGCCAAGCGAGCGGCCGCCGGAGACCACAACCTTTGCTGAACCCAGCGCCGGGCGGTCTGACTGGCTGCGCGTCTGAGATAGCCAGCACGTTTTATTGTGTGCGGCAGCAGCCTCTGCCTTATGTATCGCGGCGCTGTTTTCTGTTCTGGCAGCAGCCGGGTAATGACTGCTGTGTATTGTAAGCACCTGAATTGAATCTGTACTTTGCACTGTGGTGTAAACGTTGCCGGCATAAATTGACCGCACATAAGTGTTGCCAGGCTGTATTTCCAGCACATCTGAAATCATCGCCACATCCAGCAGCGCTGAAGCCCGCGGCAATATGTTGCGGCTGAATGATGAATGCGCCGCAAGAATCACCTGGTATTCATGGCCGATGCCTGCAAGCAGTTTTGCCACATCCTCTGCCAGCTGGTGGGTCAGATGCTCAGCATCGGCTTGAATCACACGGCTCACGCCTGCAATTGATGCCGCCTGCTGCGCAATGGAGCTGATGTTACTGCCAGCCACCAAGACCTCAATCGGAAAGTTCCACACTTGTGCCGCCGTTACGGCTCTATGTACTGACGGGTTGATTTCTATGCCGTCATGTTCGGCTAATATCAGGGTTTTCATAGCGTGATTCCTTCATGGGTACGCAGTTTATCGAGCAGATCTGCAATGCTTCCAACCTTGATGCCGGCCTTCCTGGCAGGTGGTTCCGCTACTTTGATGAGCTTGATGCTGGCTGCCCTATCAATGCCAAGTGCGGCCGGGCTAATGGTTTCTATGGCTTTTTTTCTTGCCATCATCAGATTAGGCAGCTTTACAAAGCGTGGTTCATTCAGGCGCAAGTCGGCAGTGACCACAGCTGGCAGACTCAATGCCAGGGTCTCAGTGCCGCCATCCACTTCACGGGTCACGACAATCTCATTGCCATTTATTTCCAATGCAGATACAAACGTAGCCTGCGGGTAATCCAGCAATGCTGCCAGCATCTGGCCGGTCTGCCCGGCATCATCGTCAATCGCCTGCTTGCCAAGCAAGATTAGCTCCGGCTGCTCGCGCAGCACGATAGACTTGAGAATCTTTGCCACTTGCAGCGGCTGCAGGCTGGGCTCGCTTTCAACGAGGATTGCCCGGTCAGCCCCCATAGCCAGCGCATGGCGCAATACATCCTGATTTGCAGCCGTGCCTAATGAAACCGCAATAACCTCAGTTGCAATGCCTTTTTCTTTAAGGCGTATTGCTTCCTCAATGGCATTTTCATCAAATGGGTTAACGCCCATTTTCACGCCATCGATATCTACGTCGGAACCGTCCGCTTTGATGCGCACCTTGATGTTGTAATCCACCACCCGTTTTACAGAGACTAATATTTTCATGACCGCTTCCTTTGCAATTGCTGTGCATTTTACAGTGGCGTATAATATTTACTAAATGGATTATAAAGATAATATATATCTATTAAGTAGATATAAAAACCTATGAAATATACCTTGAGACAGCTTGAGATTTTTGTTGCCATCAGCCGCACCGAAAGCGTTTCGCGTGCCGCCGAGGCATTGTCGCTTTCGCAATCGGCAACCAGCACCGCACTGAGTGAGCTTGAAAAGCAATTTGATTTGCAGCTGTTTGACCGCGTTGGCAAATCGCTGCGTATCAACGAAACCGGCCAGCAGCTGTTGCCACGTGCAGTGGAGCTCTTGGACCGCGCCAGGGAAATAGAAAACATGCTGCACGGCCACGCCGGTTTTGGGCAGATGAAGATAGGCGCCACGCTCACGGTAGGCAACTACCTTGCCACGATACTTGTTGCAAGGTTTTTGCAGGAGCATCCTGAAAGCCGCATCCAGCTGCAAGTGCACAATACCAGCACGATTGTGCAGCAGATTGCCAACCATGAACTCGACCTGGGGCTGATTGAGGGCGACTGCAACCACCCCGACATAGAAGTTCAGCCGTGGGTGGCAGATGAACTGGTGGTGTTTGCCGCGCCCGACCACCCCTTGGCAAAATCAAACAAAATCACGCTAGAACAGCTGCTGCAGGAGCAATGGATTCTTCGCGAGAAAGGCTCCGGCACAAGAGCGACTTTCGACCGGGCCTTTCATAACAGCCATGCCAGACTGCATATCCGGCTCGAACTCGAGCACACTGAAGCCATCAAGCGCGCGGTTGAATCAGGGCTAGGCATAGGCTGCATATCAAGATTGGCGCTCAAGGATGCATTCCGCCGCGGCAGCCTGGTGCCGCTGGCTACGCCCGACATTAACCTCGGGCGGTATTTTTATTTCCTGTGGCATAAGCAGAAATATCAAACCACAGGCATGCGCGAGTTCATTACCCTATGCCGGGCCATGACCGCAGGTATGGAACGCAGTGACCAGGTGAACCTGCCGGAAATCGCTTAAGGGACGAGTTTTCAAAGGATAGTATTAAATGACAGATATAGCGCGTGATGTAATGAATTACGATGTACTGATTGTAGGGGCAGGCCCCGCCGGCCTTGCTGCCGCCATCAGGCTCAAACAGCTTGCCCTGAAAGCCGGCAGCGAATTAAGTGTATGCCTGCTTGAAAAAGGCGCAGAGCTTGGCGCGCATATTCTTTCCGGCGCAGTGATAGACCCTGTAGCGCTCAATGAACTACTGCCGGATTGGCGCGAACATGGCGCACCGCTCAATACAGCTGTCACGCATGATGACTTTTTGATACTGGGGCAAACCAGATCGTGGAAGATTCCGCATAGCCTGATACCGCCGCTGATGGGCAATCAAGGCAATTACATTGTGAGCCTGGGTGATGTGTGCCGCTGGCTGGGCACACAGGCTGAGGGTTTGGGGGTAGAGATTTATGCCGGCTTTGCCGCACAGGAGATGCTCTATGACGAACACGGGCAGGTAGCGGGCATCATTACCGGTGACATGGGCCGCGATGCGAATGGCGAGCCTACCGCGCAGTTTACCCAGGGCATTGAAATCAGGGCGCAATATACATTGGTGGCAGAAGGAACGCGTGGGTCACTAACGCGCGAGCTGGAAAGCCGTTTTGGTTTACGCAAAGAATCATCACCGCAGAAATACGGTTTAGGGTTTAAAGAAGTTTGGCGGGTTTCTGCACAACAGCACCGGCCGGGCCTGGTACAGCACAGCCTTGGCTGGCCGCTGAATGCAGACACCGGTGGCGGCTCTTTCATTTACCACTATGGCGAGCAGCTGGTTTCTATCGGCTTTGTAGTGCATCTGGATTACGCCAACCCGCACCTGTCTCCGTTTGATGAATTCCAGCGCTTTAAAATGCATCCGGCTATCAAGCCGCTGCTGCAAGACGGCAAGCGCTTGAGCTATGGCGCAAGGGCCATCAGTGAAGGCGGAATACAATCCTGGCCGGAGCTCATCTTTCCGGGGGGCGCATTGATTGGATGCTCTGCCGGCATGGTCAATGTACCGCGCATCAAAGGCAGCCACAACGCCATGAAATCAGGCATGCTGGCAGCCGAAGCAGTGTTTGATGCAGTGCATGACCAAGGCGCAGATGAATCGCGGCTGTTGCATGCTTACCCCAAAGCATTGCGTGCATCATGGGTTTGGCGCGATCTGTATGCCGTCCGCAACGTAAAACCATTGCTATCAAGGTTTGGCAGCTGGGCCGGAACCCTGCTGGGCGGGGTTGAAATGTGGCTTGCCGCACTGAACCTTCACCTGCCATGGACTTTGCAGCATAAAAAGGCCGACCACGACTGCACCAGACCCGCAACCGACATGCCGAAAATTACCTACCCGAAACCTGATGGCATCTACAGTTTTGACAAGCTCACCTCCATCAGCGCAAGCAACCTGGCGCATGACGCCAACCAGCCCTGCCATTTGCAATTGCTGGATAAAGCCGTGCCTATCAATATCAACCTGGCGAAATATGACGCGCCTGAACAGCGCTATTGCCCTGCCGGTGTGTATGAGATAGTGCGCAGCCAGGATAATGTGTATTTGCAGATTAATGCGCAAAACTGCATACACTGCAAAACCTGCGATATCAAAGACCCCGGGCAGAATATCAAATGGGTTCCACCCGAAGGCGGCAGCGGGCCAAGCTACTCAGGCATGTAACGGTTTTGTGGCCAAAAATTTAAAAAATTGACATTCTGCAACACGGGGTGATAATGAAACCCAAGCTAACCATGTTTCGGTAGTGGGTATACAGCAAGCCTGCATTGCAACTTGCCTATAGCGCATTAATATTATTAACCTTGACTCAAAAAGTTATTTGGAGAGTAAATATGTTGAGATACCTTGTAATGCCTATTGTGGCAATGCCTGTTTTGTTAGCCCTGCTTGC
>Ga0208392_1000374_pt1 | contig 12181 bp, 8 predicted proteins | sample LakWasMeta3_LOW4_2_FD_183855 | JGI IMG/M metagenome (GOLD analysis project Ga0208392, IMG submission 183855) | Freshwater sediment methanotrophic microbial communities from Lake Washington under simulated oxygen tension - Sediment Metagenome... | ecosystem: Environmental > Aquatic > Freshwater >... | reverse complement strand
CAAAAACTGGTTGATTTTAAAAAACAGGAGCTGGATGTTGAGTTGAATGTCAACGCTTTGTTTGATGTGCAAGTTAAGCGAATTCACGAGTACAAACGCCAATTATTAAATGTTTTGCATGTTATTCATCTTTATGACCGAATCAAGCTTGGTGATACGGCAAACTGGACCGATCGTTGTGTGTTGATTGGCGGTAAAGCCGCTCCAGGTTATTACATGGCGAAAAGGATCATCAAGCTGATTAATAATGTTGCCAATGTTATTAATCACGATCCCGAAGTAGGCGACAAGTTGAAACTCGTTTTCTTACCGAATTACCGTGTGTCAGCGATGGAAAAAATTTGTCCTGGCGCTGATCTTTCAGAGCAAATTTCAACGGCCGGAAAAGAAGCTTCGGGCACGGGTAATATGAAGTTTATGATGAATGGTGCATTGACTATCGGTACATTGGATGGGGCGAATATCGAAATTCGCGAAGAGGTCGGCGATGACAATTTCTTCCTGTTTGGATTGACTGAAGATCAGGTTGAAAAATTACGCCATCACTATGATCCGGTTGCAATCATCAATCAGGATGAAGATCTGCAAAGGGTGATCAATCTGATCGAGTGTGGACATTTTAATCAATTTGAGCCAGGCATTTTTGACGCCATTGTTGGCTCAATGAAAAGTCCACATGACCCTTGGGTGACTATTGCTGATTTCCGCAGCTTTGTTGATGCTCAAAAACGTGTAGAAGCTGCTTATCAGGATAAAGATCGCTGGACAAGAATGAGTATTATAAACTGTGCCAACAGTGGTAAGTTTTCAACAGATAGAACAATCTCTGAGTACAATAATGAATTGTGGAAGCTAACCCCGGTCGCAATTGCTAAATAAACTACTGATAATGTTTCATATTGTTTTGTATGAGCCTGAAATACCAGCAAATACCGGCAATATCATCCGTTTATGTGCTAATGCAGGGACGCAATTGCATTTGATCAAGCCTTTGGGTTTCGAATTGGACGATAAGAAATTACGCAGAGCAGGACTGGATTATCATGAATGGGTAGCTGTCAAAGAGCATCCCTCACTGTGCGCTTTTATTGAAACCGTTAAACCTGAGCGAATTTTTGCCCTGACAACTAAAGCTAAGCAAATAGTGAGTGAAGTGGCTTTTCAGGCGGGGGATGCTTTTTTGTTTGGCCCAGAAACACGGGGCCTGCCTGAAAAAATTTTGGCGGATATGGGTGTCAATAGATGCTTGTATCTGCCTATGCAGGCAGAAAGTCGAAGTCTGAACTTATCTAATACAGTCGCTATTGTCTTATATGAAGCCTGGCGGCAATTGTCTTTCGCTGGTGCCCAGATAAAGTAGATTTAAAACCGGCATAAACTTATATTTTATGTTCATAAAATCAACATTTAAACCTGCCTGGTGGTTGAATAACGCCCATTTACAAACATTATATCCCGCTTTAATGCGAACAACGCCACCGCCACCCGGGCTACGACGTGAACGCTTGATAACGCCCGATAATGATTTTATTGATATAGATTGGTACGGGGAGGGCAATCAACCAGTAATTATTTTATTACATGGCTTGACAGGCAGTTCCCGGTCAGGCTATATCAAAGGCTTACAGCGAACTTTGTTAACACAAGGGTTTCGCAGTGTGGCGTTAAATTTTCGTGGCTGCAGCGGTGAATATAACCATTCTGCGCGCTGTTATCATTCAGGGGAGACTGAAGATATTCATTTTCTTTATCAAACCATACGCCTGCGGGAACCTGACACACCCATCGCGGCCGTCGGCTTTTCGCTAGGTGGCAATGTGCTATTAAAATGGTTAGGTGAACAAGGCAATAAGCTATCGCTATTTGCCGCCATAGCCGTTTCAGTCCCATTAGTCTTAAGCGCCTGTGCGACTAAACTGGATCATGGCTTTTCTAAAATTTATCGTGAAAATTTACTCCGCGATTTAAAACATCATATCCGGGCAAAACAAGGGCATTTGGAAAAGCTTGGCAAACGGCAAGAAGCCGGCAAAATTGAACAACTCGGTGATTTATCCCGCATTAAATCATTTTGGCAATATGATGACCAGGTGGTAGCAAGGTTGCATGGATTTAAAAATGTACAAGACTATTATCAGCGATCCAGTTCGCGGCAATTTCTTAAATCGATAACTATACCTACTTTATTGATTCAAGCACTTGATGATCCTTTTATGACAGAAGAAGTTCTCCCAGACGTAGCTGAACTATCATCGACTATCTATCTGGAAATTACTCAAGGAGGAGGGCATGTAGGTTTTGTTGCCGGCGAAACCCCTTTTAAACCAGACTATTGGTTAGAGCAACGTATTCCTGAGTTTTTAAAGAAGCATCTATCATTAATCCCAAGCTGAAGTATTTATGTAAATCCCTTCGCTTCCAAGGAGTCTGTCCGACTTACTATTACAATTGTATTGGGAATGATAAAAAACTAAACTAGCTTTACGGCCACAACCTTGCGCAACTCTTCCAGCAGCAGCATTCCAAAAGAAAAGGGCAGCATAAACAGCCAGACTTCTGGCGCAATAGGCGCTGTGCGAAAAATCAAATTGCCCCAATGGGTGTAAGCAATGACCAGAACCAATGCGATTTCAAGGGCGATACCCCAGAGGATAACCCGGTTATCGAATAATTGCCTGCTGAACACACTGTGTCCCGGTGTTTTACAAAGAAATACATTGACGATTTGCGTGACTATGATGGCACTAAAACAGGCAGTGGTTGCTTGCAGATATAAAGAATCATTTGCTTCCAGACTTTCACCCCAGTGCCAACCGCCGCTCTGCAGCACAAAGAAATAGGCAGACATAGCAACTACAGCTTCCAGAATGCCCAAAAAAAGATAAGCATGTACTAGCAAACGCCAGTCTAGGAGCCGCTCTTTGCGCGGGCGCGGTGGTTTGGTCATGTTACCCGGTTCAGGCCTACCCGCACCGAGTCCTAAAGCAGGTAGCATGTCGGTTCCCAAATCAACTGCCAGAATCTGAATAATAGTTAATGGCAGTGGTATCTTGAGCAGGGCAAAGGCCAGAAAAGGCACCAGTTCCGGAATGTTGGAGGTGAGGATGTAAGTGAGAAACTTGCGAATATTGTCATAAACCGATCGCCCTTCTTCTATGGCGGCAATGATGCTGGCAAAATTGTCGTCCAGCAGTATCATGTCGGCTGCCTCCTTAGCCACATCGGTTCCAGTTAAACCCATGGCAATACCGATGTCTGCCATTTTTAGCGCCGGGGCATCGTTCACGCCGTCGCCGGTGACTGCGACGATGTGTTTTTTCTTTTTCAAGGCGGCGACGATACGCATTTTTTGATCAGCTCCGACTCTGGCAAAGATAATTTCCGGTGCATCCAGAGCCAGGCGCAACTGGATTTCTGACAATTTTCGCAACTGCATTCCGGTAATAACCACCGGATTATCGGACTGAATCTGACCGATTTGCCGTCCGATCGCCAGAGCAGTATGCGGATGATCGCCAGTTACCATGATGACTTTAATGCCCGCTTCCCGGCATAAGCGCATGGCGCCGGCTACCTCCGGCCTGGGCGGATCTTCCAAACCAACCAGCCCGCACAGGATCAAGTTCTGTTCCTGTGTTTCGCCATCATGAGCATTGTCCAGCTCACGCCACGCGAACGCAAGCACCCGCAAGCCCTTGCTTGCCATTTCCTCCTGGGCACGAAGAAAATCCTGCCTTGATTCAGCAGAAAGCGGTGTTATCCCGTTTCCTGTTTGTACTCGCTTGCACAGCGGCAACACCATTTCCAAAGCGCCCTTGCAATAAAGCATTACGCCTTTAGGTGTCTGATGGACCGTGGAAAGACGCTTGCGATCGGTATCGAAAGGCACTTCGTTGATCTTTGGATAAGTAATCGTCTCGCCCAGGCAGTTTTTTGCCATACGTACCAGTGCGACTTCCATGGGATCACCCAACGCTTGCCATTGATCTGCCTTGATGGTTTCTTTGAGATTATGGCAAAGCAGCGCATCCTCGAAAAATCGACGATGCAGCCGGGCCAATTCAGGTTGCCGCAATATTGACGTTGGCGTGAGCATTTGTCCGCCCAAGTAAAGCACTTTCGCCTCCATACGGTTCTCGGTCAGTGTTCCGGTTTTGTCGGTACAAATCACGGTTGCCGAACCCAAGGCCTCCACCGAAGGCAAATGCCTGATCAGTGCATTGCGCTTTGCCATGCGCTGAGTTGCCATGGCCAGAGATAGTGTGACTGTCGGTAATAAACCCTCGGGCACGTTGGCGACAATAATGCCTATAGCGAAAATGAAATTTTCCCAAAATGACAAGCCCATGCTGCGCCCGATGAAAAAAAACACTACTCCCAGAGTCAACGATAGTAAAGCAATAATGCGGCTCAGACGGACAATTTCCAATTGCAAAGGTGAAACACCCTTTACTGTAGTTTGCGTTATATGAGCAATCTTGCCGAATTCCGTGTGCATCCCGGTAGCAAAAACCACCGCCCGGCCTTCCCCCGACACTACCGAAGTGCCGGCTAACAAAGTATTGCGACTATGCTCCAGGTTTTCTTCCGAAGAAGATTGTGCATCCCGCATTTGTGGCAGCGATTCCCCGGTGACGGTGGCATTATTGACACGCAGGGAAAAGGCTTCGAGCAAACGGCAGTCTGCGGGGACATTATCACCTTCCTGCAATAAGACGATATCGCCGGGTACAAGATTGGCGACCAGAATTTGACCAAGCTCACCGTCCCGTATGACCTTGACGTAATGCGGCAAGAGCTTTTGCAAGGCAGAGATAGCTCGTTCGGCTCGGTACTGTTGCCAGAACGAGAACAGGCCATTGATGAAAATAACACCGAGGATGGCATAACCCAGCATGGCCATGCCTCCGCCCGGTTGCCGGGATTCCGCAAAAAATGCCAAACCCGCTGCCAGCCATAGAATCAGAGCGAAAAAATGGATAAACTCCTTGATGAAACGGAGTATAAGCGATTCACTTCGCAATACTTCGACCTGATTCGCTCCGTATTCCTTCAAGCGGTGCTGGACTTCGGCTTGTGAGAGTCCATCATGACGACTATTGAGACTGGCAAGTGCTTCTTCGGCACTGAATTGATGAATCTTCATAACGACTCCTGTTGGCAGGAACTGAAAAAAGCTTACCTCATTTTATTAATCGACGCCGGGGTTTACTATCTGAGTCTGGTTTTTGCCGCATAATTTAGGCAACTATAAAGAAAAAACTGTGCTCCAAAAATCAGGTTAGCCATTAACAGATGTATGGGTTGGACAATTGCCGGCACACCCAGTCTGTCCAGGCTTACACCAGCCAGAATAGCTATGATTACCAACGCTGCAACTGCTAAACCGGTTCGAAACAACAGACCCTGTTTATCAACCGATTGATAAAGCTTCCACACTAACCACAAGTTGGTAAAAAGAATAATCGAGGAAAAAGAGCGATGTATGTAAAAAATAACCGGAAAATCATCACGCCAATATTGACGATCAATGTTTTCACGAGCAATAAAATCAACCGCTTCCCTCACCTGAGTTCCCATGGCTACTTGCAATAAGGTCATAATCATTGCAGCGATTAAAACTGTTTTAAATTTGTCGGGCAACAATCGGGTATCAATTTGACTGAGAAACTCTCGTTGCGATCGGGCAATGGTATAGATTAATAAGGCTACTATAACCAAGGCTAATAGCATATGTAGGGTGATTATTACCGGCTTCAGGTTGCTTGCAACGACACTTGAACCCAGCCAGCCTTGAAAACCGACCAGAAAAAAACTGCCTACCGATAAATAGAAAATAGTTATGTCGGTTTTTATATAAATGCGTGATGACCAGGCGGTCAGAAAAATTAACAACCCAATGGTTACACCAACTAATCGATTCGTATATTCGGTCCAGGTTTTTACCGGGTTAAATTGGGTATTTTCATAGCCGCGCTCGGCATAAATTTCATGATAATTGGCAGGTAACTGGGATTCTTCAGTGGGTGGTATCCATTGTCCAAAGCATGTTGGCCAGTCAGGACAGCCCATGCCGGCGCCTGAAGCCCTGACAATGCCACCCATAAGAATGACACAATAAACAGCGAAAATAGTTAGAATGCCGATGCGACGAAAATGTAAGGCTGCTTGAGTATTCATCATAGTGGTCATGTTAATAAAGTAATTTTGTTATGGTTGTAGTCTTTTAATTTAAGGCTATAAGTATCGCTATCAGAAACCTGCAAAACAATCAGCATCTTACAGCTAGATACCTCATGCTCTGCGTTGGAGCGTTGCGACAACAACACCTTGCCTATAGCATGTTCTGTGCCGGTGCTATCATCGATGATAATTGAATTCGGTAGAGGCGTGGACGTCGTATCGCATTCAGCCAGAAACATGACTCTTTTTGTCTTGCCCAGATAATGTGTACGAGCAACAATTTCCTGCCCGGTATAACAACCCTTGTTGAAACTGATGCCGCCTAAGATATCCAGATTAAGCATTTGCGGGATGAACTCTTCGGATGTTTCTGTAGTAAGCCAGGGTATGCCTGCCAGTATATCCAGATAACGCCATTGATCCGAGCTTTCGGGCTGAAATCCATGATTATCGAGCCTGTCTGACCACAACGCAATCGCTTTATCCGTTTCGGCAATGACCAATTGCCGGTTTTGAGTAGCGGAAAAGCTAACGCTAATGAGATCATTTTGGGTGGTAGCAAATATTGGCTCGGTCTCGGTTGCTGGATAACATAGCCCGATTAGACATAGCTGGTCGGAGCTATCCGTTAAGGTAACATCAGACCTTAAAATATACATTTGTAATCTTTTTTTGACCGATTCCAATAGCTCTTCAGGTAAAACCATAAGAAAAACATCGCCGGTTTTAACCAGTAGAAAGGTAGTGATAGCTCTGCCTTTAGGATTACATAAAGCGCCCAGGCTGCTTTTTATCCCGGTAACATCGTTAACATTACAGGTTATTTGTCCTTGCAATAATTTGGCCGCATCTTTCCCGCCAATCGTCAAAACCGTCAAATGCGCAATAGGATAAATGGTTTTGTCGTTATAGTCAGACATGGCTGGAAAGGTTATGTGAGTATCACTTTTAAACGTTGCGTTTTGACTAAGTAGAAAGTTTTTCCAGTTTAGATTCATCGATGAAAAATAGTTAGTTACTAGATAACGGTTGATTATATCTTAACTGTCCTTGAGTGGCGAAATAGCCTGGATTTTAGGGTATTTTCATTCCTTAATAGCATTCTTGCTTACATTACCCTACTATGGCGGGTTTTTAGCTACGTCTGGTCGGCATCATTACAAGTGACAGAATTAGAATCATTTTTTAGCGGCAATGGCGCGTTATCAACGGTTATATCAGCTTATCAGCCACGCTCGGCCCAGCTTGAAATGGCTGAAGCAATTGCTGCTGCGATTGATAAAAAACAGCATCTGATAGCGGAAGCGGGAACAGGAACGGGTAAGACTTTTGCTTATCTGGTGCCGGCAATTCTATCCGGTAAGAAAGCCATTATCTCTACCGGCACCAAAAATCTTCAGGATCAACTGTTTAATAAAGATTTACCGGTTATCCGCAAAGCCATGAAAAAGCCCTTTTTTGCTGCGCTGTTAAAAGGCAGAAGCAATTATTTATGTACCTACCGGCTGCAAAACGCGCTAACGTCTACTTTAGGTTTCAGCAAGGAAGATGCGGTTGCTTTAGCCAAAATTAACTCATGGTCAAAACGTACCAAAGCAGGTGACATTTCTGAAATGTCTGACGTATCGGAAACGGATCCGGTCTGGTATCTGGCAACATCTACCCTGGATAATTGTTTGGGGCAGGATTGCCCGGATTATGCCGACTGTTTTCTGGTCAAGGCCCGTAAGAAAGCCCAGGAAGCTGATATTTTGGTAGTTAATCATCATTTATTGTGTGCAGACTGGTCGCTACGTGACAGCGGTTTTGGTGAGTTGCTGCCGAATGCTGAGGTGGTTGTTATCGATGAAGCGCATCAATTGGCTGATACGGCATCCAATTTCCTGGGGATTACCGTTGGTGCTAAACAACTAAATGATCTGGCGCAGGATGCGCAGGTAGAATACTACAAGGATGCAACGGATATACCCGCCTTGCGCACTGCATGTGAAGACCTGGAGCATGAAATCAAGGATCTTCGATTGGCGTTTGGGATTGAGCTTAAACGGGGTGAATGGCGGGAAATTGAAAATAATCCCAAAATATCCGGAGGGCTAGAGGCCGTTAAAGAGCAGTTGCAACGCTTGACCGATCAATTAAAACTGGCATCCGTTAAAACCAAGGCACTGGAATCCTGTTTTAAACGCGCTGAAGAGCTGGTTCAGAAATTAAATCTTATCCTGGATGACCGTAGCGGCAAGTGGATACGTTGGTATGAGACACATAGAAAGACATTTACTTTAAGTCTGACTCCTATGGATATTGCTGCAGAATTTCACGGTTTTATGCAACAGCATCAGGCAGCTTGGATTTTTACTTCAGCTACCTTGAGTGTTGCAAACAAGTTTGATTATTTTGCCAACAATCTGGGGCTTAGCCATGCGGCGAGTGAAAGTTGGGGCAGTCCTTTTGATTATCCCAATCAATCCCTGTTTTATCATCCCAAAGGCCTGCCGCAGCCTAATGATCCCAATTTTATTCCTGTGATTGTCGAGTTTGCCTTGCCTGTTTTACAGGCGAGCAAGGGCAGGGCGTTTTTTTTATTTACCAGTCATCGCGCCCTCAAAGAGGCGGCAGAACTACTGGAAAAAAAAATAAAATACCCCTTGCTGGTTCAGGGTAGCCGGCCTAAAGCTTTGTTGCTGGAACAATTCAAAGAAGCCGGGAATGCGATTTTGTTGGGCACATCAAGTTTTTGGGAAGGTGTGGATGTCAGGGGAGAAGCGTTATCCTGCGTTATCATTGACAAGTTACCTTTCGCGTCGCCGGGTGATCCGGTGTTAAAAGCACGATTGGAAGCGATGACACAACAGGGTAAAAATCCGTTTTTTGAGTATCAACTGCCCACTGCCGTCATTGCATTAAGGCAGGGGATAGGCCGGTTGATTCGTGATGTCACTGACCGGGGCGTATTGATGGTGTGTGATCCGCGCTTATTAAAGCGATCTTATGGGCAATTGTTTTTAGACAGTGTGCCGCCGATGAAGCGTACCCGCGACATAGTGGATGTACAGGCATTTTTTCAACAAGAGAGTCAACAATGAAATTATTGGCGGTAGAAACGTCGACTGAGGCCTGTTCGGCAGCTTTGTATATTGATGGTATTGTCAACGAGCGTTTTGAATTAGCGCCTAAAGAACATACCAAACTCATTTTGCCGATGATAGATTCATTAATGTCAGACGCCGGATTAAAACCGCAACAGCTCGATGCCCTGGCATTTAGTTGTGGGCCGGGTTCGTTTACCGGCGTAAGAATTGCCACCGGCGTGATTCAGGGCATCGCATTGGGTGCGGATTTGCCGGTAGTTCCGGTGTCTACTCTGGCGGCAATCGCTCAGGATTTTTTTGATAATAATAGTGAGCCTCCAACTATACCTGGTACGCATACAGATAGCGGCTATTTTCCCCCTCTCCCCATGGGAGAAGGCAGGGGTGAGGGCTTTCAAAAAAACGCTAAAAGTGATCGTTCCAAGTATTTCAACGTTGCTTTCACGGCAATGGATGCCAGAATGGGGGAGATTTTCTGGAGTGTTTATCGGCGCGATGCACAGGGGTTTGCCGAACTCATAGGCAAAGAATCGGTTACTCCAGCTACTGAAGTTGAGTTTCCCGATTTGACCGGTGTGGGTGTTGGTTCGGGTTGGGGCGTTTACAGGCAGGAATTAATGACCCGACTGGCCGGTCGAGTCAGCTATTGCGAAACCGAAAACTTGCCCAGAGCGGGCGCAATCGCGCGTTTGGGAGTGCGAGGTTTTGAGCAGGGCCTAGCGGTTGCGGTTGAACAGGCCATGCCGGTTTATTTGCGCGATAAGGTCGCAAAAAAAGAATCGGAGCGATAAAGACAGGGTACATGGGGTGCTTGCCATTTAAGGGCCGATCAGGGCAATCACGCTTAATTATCCCGATTACACTAAGTAAATAGTCTGAAGTTCCCCAATTTTTAAAAACCTAATCCCGCTATTTATGCGGGTTGGATATTTAACATAAATATATAGCAAACCCCACTTTAATAAGTTTTCCTTTGAGTATTTTCAACATTATGACATAGGCTACTCGACGCGCAAAGCGTGAAAACCCAGTACGCCAGCGAAGAGCGGGGAATTGATGGCGGTAAAATGGTTAAAGGGCATAAGCGCCACATTGTGGTGGATATCCTAGGCAACTTACTCTACGTTAGGGTCCATGCCGCCAAACTGAGCGACACCAAAAGCGCTTGCGACGTATTGGAAGGAGCGGCCTGTAAATTCCCATCACTGGAAGCATTTTCAGGGGATGCGGGTTATCGTGGCACCGCTGTTGAATTTACGTCTACCAAACTGGGGATGATATTGCATATTTCGGAAAAGATCGAAGGGAAATGGGCTGTACTACCAAAACGATGGGTAGTCGAGCGGATTTTTTCTTGGCTAGGCCTTTTCCGGTGCTTATCAAAGGAATTCGAAATACTTCCTGCAACTGCCGAAAATATGATCCGAATTGCGATGTTAAAATTAACTCTTGCAAAATGTTGCTAATGTTTTGCCAGACAGCTTCTAAAAACGTGAATAGGCCGTGAAATACCAAAACAACTAATTTTTCGATTTAGTGCGTATACGTATTTATACGCATTGAGTATTTAGTTGTAAATGTTATTGTAAATTAGACCAGTGGTTGATTAACTTGGGCAGTTTACATCTTCACGTAAATCTGGATGAGCGCCAGCGGCCAATTGCAGACGGTCTATATAGAGCCGACTTATGGGAACCTCTATTAATTGAAGTTTAATTCACCCAATAGCAATCCTGCTGGTTTTTTCAACTTTATTTCAAAATCAGGGTGTATTTCGGTGATTTGAAGTAAAAATCGCATCAAATCGCCTGAATTTTGGGTTATTTTCCCGAAGGAGTGCAGGAAGCGTAACGTGGCGCGACTGGCATGGTAGTCAGAAAGGTGGTGGAAGTCCAGGCATTGCCCCGTGAGGAGAGAAAATGTTGGCGAAGGCAAGGGTGGGCGCCTCTGAATGATTGCTTTTAATGGCTGACCAATGGTTCACTGGAAATTGGCCAGCGAGTAGCCTGGATGGAGCTTTCGGAATACAGGTTTTCGAGGCTCCGATATCCCGTATTTCGCGTTGCTATATACGGGCTACAAAAATTACGGATTTATAAACTTTTTGATTGAAATGATAGGGTGTTATATCGGCGCAATTGCGTTGCGGGCGGGACCTATTTTTTCACGGTGACATTGCGAAACCGATCCTCTGATACATTGGTGCAACATGTTGATTTGTTACTCCACGCGTTTCGTTCTGTGCAGACGGAACGCCCTTTCACCATTGATGCCATTGTCATACTTCCCGAACATTTGCATACTATTTGGACTTTGCCTGAAGATGATGCGGATTATTCCGGGCGCTGGCGGGCGATCAAATCTCGTTTCACGTACGCATTACGTGCAACTGGCGTATCATTAATTCGCGATAATCGTGGTGAATCAACAGTGTAACATCGCAAGCAGAGTAGCCTGGGCACATGCTGTTCGTACCAACGCAGAACAATGCGCTGATGGTGAATGGTGTATCTGGCCTTTTTATTGTGGTCACCTAGAATCAACGAGCCATGATAGGTTAGGTTAGTAGCCTTCCCTTCTCTTATAATGGGGCTTTCTCCTGCTTGAATTTGGCAACGGTGTCGGATAATGCCGCCGGCAATGCCTATTCGGATGTTGGAATGTTGAGCAACTTTGCGTTTATGCTCAACGTAATGCTTTCTTGATTTATTAAAAAGCGCATCCATGACCGCTTGCAGCATATTTAAGAGTTGCGTTACTAAAATCTATTGGTATAATGCTCAGCTCTTGAAGTTATATAGACTTCAGGCGCGTAGCTCAGTTGGTTAGAGCACCACCTTGACATGGTGGGGGTCGTTGGTTCGAGTCCAATCGCGCCTACCAGACATTAAAGCACTGCTTAAGCGGTG